>Ga0157361_1000509_pt1 | contig 15113 bp, 13 predicted proteins | sample AttlaeALBM2_FD_111481 | JGI IMG/M metagenome (GOLD analysis project Ga0157361, IMG submission 111481) | Fungus gardens microbial communities from leaf cutter ant in Ribeirão Preto, State of São Paulo, Brazil - Atta laevigata ALBM2 | ecosystem: Host-associated > Fungi > Mycelium > Unclassified ...
GGGATGACCTACCTGAGCGAAGAGATTCACCCGCGTGTGATTGCGTTCTCCATGGGGCTCTATATCAGCGGCAACTCGATTGGCGGCATGAGCGGTCGCCTGCTGACCGGCGTGCTGACTGACTTCTTCTCCTGGCGTATTGCGATTGGCGTCATCGGCTGTTTCTCGCTGGCGGGAGCGCTGATGTTCTGGAAGATTTTGCCCGCCTCGCGCCATTTCCGCCCGGCCTCACTGCGCCCGCGCAGCTTACTGATTAACTTTCGTCTGCACTGGCGCGACAAGGGGTTGCCGCTGCTGTTTGCAGAGGGGTTCTTGCTGATGGGCGCATTCGTCACCCTGTTTAACTATATTGGCTACCGGCTGTTAAGCGCGCCGTGGTCACTGAGCCAGGCGGTGGTCGGGCTGTTATCGGTGGTCTATCTGACCGGCTCCTGGAGCTCTCCCAAAGCCGGGGCGATGACCAGCCGCTTTGGTCGCGGGCCGGTGATGATTGTCGCCACGGCGATCATGCTGGCCGGTTTGTTGCTGACCGCGTTTGACACGTTATGGGTCATCCTGCCCGGCATGATGCTGTTTACCGCAGGCTTCTTTGCCGCTCACTCGGTTGCCAGCGGCTGGATTGGGCCACGCGCGCGGCGCGCCAAAGGGCAGGCCTCATCGCTGTATCTGTTTAGCTATTATCTGGGCTCCAGCGTGGCCGGTACGCTGGGCGGCGTGTTCTGGCACCGCTTTGGCTGGCCCGGCGTGACGGCGTTCATTGGCACCCTGCTGGTGCTGGCGCTGCTGGTAGGCCTGCGCCTTCAGGGCCGGAAACTGTAATACTTCTCATCCTTTACGCGGGACGCTGCCGTCCCGCGCCCCGCCTCCCGCTGTTTTTTCCGCTAATCATTCAGTACCACTTAAAACAAAACGGCGATTCATCGCTATAATTCGCTCTATTCCAACAATACTTAGATTTTATTTTTTACAGCAATGAGGTAGTCAGATGGAGCTTTATTATTATGTCGATAAGCATGCCGGCTATAACGACAATCACGTGGTGCACGCAAAAGGCTGCCCTTTCCTGCCAGGTGTCGATGGACGGCGTTTTCTGGGCACGTTTTACACCGCAAATGCCGCCATTCAGCAGGCGCGTAAATTTTACGCAACTGCGCTGGGCTGTGAACACTGCTGTCCGGTTACGATAAAAAAAAACCTGAACCACACGAATAGCGTGGCCCTAAAACACATGGCCTGACTCTGATAATCCTGGCCTGACTGCCCGGTTGTCGCTAAGCAAAATTAATAAGCAGCGTTACGGCGCTTCGCTATAACAGAAACAGTACGCTTAGCTTTGACTGGATCGCAAAATGCACATTGCGAGGTCACCGCCAGGATTGACTTTGCCTCCTGCGCACGCCTCCTCTGTACGCTGCCCTCGTAGAAATAGATAATAACCTCAAGCTATTAAGCACAGGTCCGGCGATAAAAAATATTCAATGATAAATGGCGGGTTAAAGGTTTTCATCCGCTCATTAATGCTCCACAATAGCGGCAGTTTGTGACCTGGGTCACTTAATCGGGCGTATATTGCCCTTCACTCTCGCCGTTTAGCCGATTTGAACTCAATGCAATCAACTACCGTTTCACGTAAAACAGCCTGGCTGCGTGTGGTCCTGCTGGCCATTGCTGCTTTTGTCTTTAATACCACCGAATTTGTGCCGGTCGGTCTGCTGTCGGACATCGCGGCCAGTTTTTCGATGAAAACGGCCGATGTGGGCATCATGCTGACCATCTATGCGTGGGTGGTGGCGCTGCTATCGCTGCCGCTGATGCTGCTGACGCGGAACATTGAGCGCCGTCTGCTGCTGGCGGTGCTGTTCATCGTGTTTGTCGCCAGCCATGTGTTGTCACTGTTAGCGTGGGATTTTACCTCGCTGGTGATTTCGCGTATCGGTATTGCGCTGGCGCACGCGGTGTTCTGGTCGATTACTGCCTCGCTGGCCATCCGCGTGGCGCCGGCCGGTAAGAAGACCCAGGCGCTGAGTATGCTGGCAACCGGCACCGCGCTGGCGATGGTGCTGGGCGTACCGATTGGCCGTATTGTGGGTCAGTATCTTGGCTGGCGCACCACGTTTGGCATGATTGGCCTTTCGGCGCTGGTGCTGATGATCTTGCTGGTGCGTATTCTGCCGCGTCTGCCGAGTGAACATACCGGGTCACTGAGTAGCGTGCCGATGCTGTTCCGCCGTCCGGCCCTGGTCTCAATGTACATTCTGGTAACGGTCGTCGTGACCGCGCACTATACGGCATACAGCTATATTGAACCCTTTATGCAGGTGGTGGCGAACGCAGATGAGAACTTCACGACGCTGCTGCTGCTGCTGTTCGGATCGGCCGGGATTATCGGCAGCATTGTGTTCAGTACACTGGGCAATAAGTTCCCCTCCGCGTTGCTGATTGCCGCGATCGCGCTGATTACCCTGAGCATGGGCCTGCTGCTGTTTGCGGCTGTCCGTCCTGTGGCCATCACCGTGCTGTGTATTATCTGGGGCATGGCGATGATAATGATTGGTCTGGCAATGCAGGTGCGCGTGTTGTCGCTGGCGCCGGATGCCACGGATGTGGCGATGTCGCTGTTTTCCGGCATTTACAATATCGGCATTGGGGCCGGTGCGCTGCTGGGTAACCAGGTGAGCGAACATTTGCAGATGTCAGACGTTGGCAATGTGGGCGGATTGATTGGCCTGGCGGCGCTGTTCTGGTGTGTCGCTATTTTCCGTCGCTATCCGCAGCTGCGTTCTAACGGATAGGGTTGGTTCGCCTTCACCGGTCCGGAGTGGCACCTGCATATTTGGCACTGGCGGCCCTGGCGGGTCGCCACTCCGAAGGTTAAAAATGTTGGTGTTCAGAAACAGCGACAACAATGGAAGAGAAGGAAGGAGAGTGAGGTAAGCCCGGACGACACGCGGCTGGGACGCCGCGTGTCGAGGCCCGTTTGGATGCAGCCGTTGCCGTTCCGGGCGTACGCACCCTCCCTTCTGCCCGTATACAGAATCCGCAGCAATGAAATTTGTTGAGGTTCGTTAACCCCCGGGGCAAATAGACATCGGTTACCAGCAACCAATCAAGGCATAAAAAACATCGCCTTGAGTTCAGCGCTGACCGGGCTGTTATCCGCATTGGAGGGCATGAGAGCTTTCATGGATGCCCACCAGCGCTGGCACACCTCAGTCTGTGCCACGGCCTGCCAGCGCGCTTCGGATTCAATCTCCACGCTGGCGAACAGCAGATTGCGCTCCGCATCCAGCCAGATGGCGTAGTTATGCGCGCCGTGGGCTTTAAGCGTTTCCTCCAGCTCCGGCCAGATCGGTGAGTGCCGGCGCAGATACGCATCGTGGCAGTCCGCGTACACCTGCATCACAAACGCTTTACGCAACATCGCTGCGCTCCGCCTGCAGGGCCGCGGCCCACGGTTTCACGTTAAAGCGCTCGCCCAACGCGATCAGCTGTTCGGTGGTGATGCTTTGCCGGATGCCGCCCATGGAGAGCGCTTTTACCACCACTTCTGATGATTTCTCTGCCGTGTCGATCAGGCCAAAGGTCTCATCAAGGTTCGGCCCGGCGCCAAAAATACCGTGGAACGGCCACATCACCAGACTGTGGTTTGCCATCTCATCTGCGGTTGCCTGACCAATCCCGTCAGTGCCCGGCACCATCCACGGCAGAATGCCTACGCCATCCGGGAACACCACCAGGCATTCGGTGCTGCCTTCCCACAGCAGACGGGTAAAGCGCGCCGAATCCAGATGCACCACGTAGCTCAACGCCATAAAGTTGGTCGCGTGGCAGTGCATAATTACGCGGTCGCCCCCCTGCGTCACCTGCTTCCGCACGCTATGTGACTGAAAATGCGCGGCCAGTTCGGAGGTTGGTAACCCGCCGTGGCTCAGCCCCCAGTGAATTTTGTACGACAGCCCTTTGTCATCCACCTGCAGCAGCGCCAGGCTGTCCGCCGGATCGAGCTGCACGTTACGGAAAAACTTGCCGGAGCCGGTGACTAAAAACCAGTCATTAGCCAATGCCGGCGCGGGTTTGCTCAGTTCAATACAGCGGGGCTCGCCGTAAAAATCAGCAGCGAAATCAGACACCTCTTCCGGCAGTAAGCGCAGGCTGACATTGCCGCCATTACGCTCATCCCAGCCTTTCAGCCACATATCACTGGTCGCTTTAACCATTCCCTGAACGAACCAGGAAGTCAGAATGTTTTGCATGGTGTTGTCCCTTAACGATGGCGCAATGTGTGTTGTTCATAGTGGCGGATCTCACTGAGCCAGCTGGCATCTGCCGGTACATCGTGGCGTAAGCACCATGCCTCCCAGACGGCCTGCCACGGCAGTGACTTCTGCTCCTCCAGCAGCGCCAGACGCGCGGTGAAGTCCCCCTGCTGCTCCAGCGCGCGCAGCTGATCGCCCGGTTCCAGTAGCGCACGCAGCAGCGCCTTCTTCGCATTGCGGGTACCGATCACCCAGGCGGCAATACGGTTGATGGAGGCATCAAAGAAGTCGAGACCGATATGCACCTTATCGAAGAGTTTCTGACGCGCGATCTCATGGGCGATGGCCTGGGTTTCATCATCCAGCAACACCACGTGATCGCTATCCCAGCGAACCGGACGGCTGACATGCAGCAGCAGGCGCGGCACATACAGCATTGCGGTAGAGATTTTGTCGGAGATCACTTCGGTAGGATGAAAATGCCCGGCATCCAGCGTCAATGCTGTCTGGCGGCTGCTGGCGTACCCCAGGCAAAATTCGTTTGACCCGACGGTATAACTCTCGGCGCCAATTCCAAACAGCTTGCTCTCCACGGCATCGATATGATGCTGCGGATTGAGCTGCTCACTGATGACCTCATCCAGCGCGCTCGCCAGGCGCTGGCGCGGCGCAAAGCGATCGACCGTAAGATCTTTCATGCCATCCGGCACCCAGATGTTCATGACGGAGGGGGTACCAAGCTGCTCGCCGAAGTAGGCAGAGATATGGCGGCTGGCTTTGCAGTGATCGATCCAGAACTGCCGAATCCCCTTATCGGCGTGCGATAACGTAAACCCATCGGCGCTTTTCGCATGTGAAAAGCAGGTGGGATTGAAATCCAGCCCCAGCTTATTGCGCTTCGCCCACTCCACCCAGTGACTGAAGTGCTGTGGTTCAATCGCGTCACGCTCCACCGGTTTGTCACTTTCAAGGTAGATCGCATGCAAATTGAGGCGCTTAGCCCCCGGGATCAGCGACATCGCTTTATCCAGGTCGGCCCGCAGTTCGGCCGCATTACGCGCCCGTCCCGGATAGTTGCCGGTGGCCTGAATGCCGCCGGTCAGCGCACCGTTGGGGTTTTCAAAACCGCGTACGTCATCACCCTGCCAGCAGTGCATAGAGACCGGAATCGTATCCAGTTGCGCCATCACCTGGTCCACATCTACGCCCGTCGCGGCGTAACGTTGTTTAGCCAGGTCAAAGGCCTGTTCAATCAGCTTTGTCATAAGCGAGTTCCTTAGCGGGTTGGCTCAGCGCTGCAAAGCGAGCCTGATGGGCCGCAAAGGCGCTGTTCTTCAGCGGTTCAAAGGTTTCTAACGGAAAATTGTGGCGGATAGCGCGGCGTAGATCGGCCACATCGCGCAGCTCACCCAGCGCAATCAGCTGGCAGCCCACGTTGCCCAGCGTGGAGGCTTCCACCGGCCCGGCGAGCACCGTCAGCTGGCAGGCATCGGCGCACAGCTGATTCAGTAAGGGGTTCTGACTGCCGCCGCCGACAATATGCAGTTGACGCAGCGGCGTACCGCGCAGCTGATTGAGCTCCAGCACTGTCTGGCGGTACAGCAGCGCAAGGCTGTCAAAAATGGTTCGCGCCAGCGCGGCCGCAGTGTGCGGTATCGGCATCAACTGCTCCGCACAGGCGTTCTGGATCTCCTGCACCATGCTATCCGGGTTAATAAAGCGCGCATGGTTAGGGTTAATCAGCGCGCGGCAGGCGGGCTCACGCGTTGTCTCCGCAATCAGCTGGCAGAGGTCGCTGATGTGTAACTCGCTGCAGACGCGCTGCAGCAGCCAGAGGCCCATGATATTTTTCAGTACCCGGTAGCCCTCCGCGCCCCCTTCATTGGTGAAGTTGGCGTGCAGGGCAGCGTCACTGAGGCATGGCTGCAGGCTCTCTATCCCCATCAGCGACCAGGTACCGGAGCTGAGATAAGCCGCATCATCCTGCATCAGTGGGGTTGCCAGCACCGCGCTGGCGGTATCGTGCGTGGCGACCGCAATCACCGGAATGCGTCGCTGGCTGGCGCTGGTCCAGTAGCCGACGGTGTTGCCCGGTGGGCGCGGCGTACCAAACCAGGCCGCATCGACGCCGGCCCAGGCCAGCAGCTCGTTATCCCACTCGCCGCGCTGAATATTGAGCAGCTGCGTGGTGGTGGCATTGGTATACTCCCAGTTCATCTGGCCGGTCAGACGATAGTGCAGATAGTCCGGAATCATCAGCGCGTAGCGGACCTGCGCCTGCCAGTCCGGCTGCTGCAGATGCAGCGCACGCAGCTGATAGAGCGTGTTAAACGGCAGAAACTGAATGCCGGTGCGCTGATAAATAGCCTGCTGACCCAGATCCGCCATCGCCTGCGCCATCTGGCCATCGGTGCGTGGGTCGCGATAGCTCACGGCTTCGCCGACGCGTTCGCCCTGCGCATCCAGCAGCACCAGATCCACGCCCCAGGTATCGATACCGATGCTGTCTGGCACGATGCCCTCATCGTCCAGCTGCTGCAGGCCGGCGCGAATTTCCTGCTCCAGCACGTCCACATTCCAGCAGTCATATCCGGCCCGCCGCACGCGCTGATTCGCAAACCGGTGCACTTCGCGCAGGCTAAGCTGCTGGCTGGCCGAAGCCCATTGGGCGAGCATCACGCGCCCGCTGGATGCGCCTAAATCAATGGCAACAATGCTACGCATACTCATGGCGTGTTCTTCCTGTGATGACAGGCTTACAGAGTAGAAATCCCGCCGCTCTGTCACCTTATGCGCAGTGCCAGCAGGCGATCATCACTGGCAGCACGACAAAGGTGTTCGTGAGAGAGTTCACAGAACCGCGCGACAGCAGAGTTGTGAGCTTTGCCGCATTTCTATCAATCACTTAGGCGATCTTGAATAAATCACCCTTTTCCTGCCTAGCCCGGTTCAAAATTCAAGGTAAGGTGCGCAGCGGCTGCGTAGACTCGTTGCAGTTTTGTTAACTGAGGGCGAACCATGACCGTTCTGCATAGCGCTGATTTCTTCCCTGCCGGGGACTACGCCATCGCCATTGAGCCGCGCGTCCCGCAGCAGGCATTTCCGGAGCACCATCATGATTTTCATGAGATTGTGCTGGTTGAACAGGGCTCTGGCGTGCACGTGTTTAACGGCCAGCCACAGGCGTTAAGCGCTGGCTGCGTTTGCTTTGTGCGCGACCATGACCGCCATCTGTATGAGCAGACTGACAACCTCTGCTTAACTAACGTGCTCTATCGCAGCCCGGGGGCTTTCCGCTTTCTCTCCGGCTTACAGGCGCTGCTGCCGCGTGAAGAGGAGGGGCAATACGCTTCACACTGGCGCATTAATCAGAAGGTGATGACGCAGGCGCTCCAGCTGGTTACACAGATGAAGCAGCAGGCGTGCTGGTCGCTGGAGCGGCAGGCGCACCAGGAGCAGCTGTTTCTGCAACTGCTGGTGTTGTTGCGCGAGGCGGCTCACAACGAACACGCGCAGGATCAGGAAGCGCGGCTGCATCGGTTGCTTGACTGGCTGAATACGCACTACAGTGAAGATATTGCGTGGGAAGCGCTGGCCGATCGCTTCTCGCTGTCGCTGCGGACGCTGCATCGTCAGATGAAACAGCAGACCGGCAGCACGCCGCAGCGTTATCTGAATCGGCTGCGTTTATTGCAGGCACGCCATCTGCTGCGTCACAGCGATATGCGTATTACGGACATCGCCTTTCAGTGTGGATTTGGAGACAGCAACCACTTCTCCACTCTGTTCCGGCGTGAATTTGGCTGCGCGCCCCGCACGGAGCGCCAGCAGATGTGGTAACCGGAGCGTTTAACATGTCGCTGATTCTGTCGCGTGAGGACTACTTCCCCGCCAGCAACCTGCCGATTGCCGTGGCCGAACGTATGCCGCAGCCCTCCTTCCCGCCGCACCGGCATGCGTTCAGCGAGATCGTCATTGTCTGGCGCGGCAACGGCCTGCACATCCTCAACGATCGCCCGTGGCTGATCACCTGCGGCGATGTGTTCTATATCCGCGACAGTGACTGTCACAGCTACGACAGCGTTAACGACCTGGCGCTGGATAATATTCTTTACTGCCGTGATCGCTTCCGCCTGGCGCTGGACTGGAGCCAGCTCCTGCCGTCACAGGAGGAGGACGCGCCCTCCGGCTGGCGCTTAACCACGCGCGGCATGGCGCTGGCGCGCAGTGTGATCAGCCAGCTGGAGCGCGAGAGCCGTAAAAGTGATTCACTGTCGATTCAGCTCTCTGAAGCGCTGTTTTTACAGCTGGCGCTGATACTGCGTCGTCACGGCTATGCCGCGGACCGTCCGTGGGCGCTGCCGGAGGGAGAACAGCTGGATCTGCTGATGTCAGCGCTGCTGGGTGACATCAGCCGTCCTTTCGATCTCACCCGCTTCTGCCAGCAAAATCAGCTGGGCGAGCGGGCGCTGAAACAGCTGTTCCGGCAGCAGACCGGCATGACTATCGGGCACTATTTACGTCAGCTGCAGCTGTGCCAGGCAAAGTATCTGCTGCGCACGCAGGAGTGCCTGATTGGCGAGATTGCCGCGCGGTGCGGGTTTGATGACAGTAACTACTTTTCCGTGGTGTTTACGCGTGAAACCGGCCTGACGCCCAGCGCCTGGCGACAACGCTTTGTCACGCCGCGCGCTCCCGTTACCGCTAAAGAAAAAGCCTGACGCACGCGTCAGGCATCCCTTCCGGGCCGGCTCAGGCGGCCATGCCCAGTCCGACAATATTGGCGGCAATAATAATAACCACGCAGCCAATCGACAGGACGCTGACCGGACGACGTCCGACCGATTTCCACTCCTTAAGCACCAACCCGACCAGCCCCCCGCACAGGACATACAGGCTCATATGCAGCATCCAGCTGACAAAGTCATACTGCGGTGGGATTTTGGCATGGCCCCAGGCGTAGAAGAAGAACTGCAGATACCACATGGTGCCGCCCAGCACGGCGAAAGCGATATTGGCGATAAGCAGCGGTTTCGCCACCGAGAAGTCCTGTTTTACCGAGAGCTCTGGCTTCACCGCCAGGCGGATAAAGCAGTACGCAAGGTTGATCACCGCGCCACCGCCCATGATCACCACATAGCTGGGTAACGCCACATAGAGCGGATTGATGCCGAGACTGGCCGCTGCTTCATGCATAGGTTTTGCCGCATCCATCGCGAAGGACATACCGGCGGAGAAAATACCGCAGATCACCGCCAGCACCAGCCCCTTTTTCAGGTTGAAATCTTCGGCGTTGATCCCCAGCGCACGCTCTTTTAACAGGCCGGCACGCGAGACAATCGCGACGCCGATCAACGCCACCAGTACGCCGAGCAGGGTCATGCGCCCGCCCGCTGAGCTGAAGAGCTCAACAAAACGGCCCTGCAACAGCGGCGTCATCAGCGTGCCAACCACCAGCGTGATGCCGATGGCAATGCCAATCCCCATCGACATACCGAGATAGCGCATTGTCAGGCCGTAGTTGATATTCCCTACGCCCCACATGGCCCCGAACAGAAAGACCGGCAGCAGCTGCGAAAAGGTAAAACTGCTGTAGTAGGCCAGAAAGTCCGGCAGCAGCACGGCACTGACCGCCCAGGGCAAAATCAGCCATGACATGACGCCGCCCACCGACCACATGGTCTCCCATGACCACTTTTTCACCTGCTTAAACGGAGCATAAAAACATGCGGCACTGGCGGCACCCACCAGATGCCAGAAAATACCGGCAATAATGGCACTGTTCATTGTTATTCCTTCGTAAGGTTGAGGCCAAACAGGAAACCGCAGTTTCCCGATTAACAGCAGTCTAGAGGGAGCGGCTTTTACTCAGCCTTTGGGTGGTTGCCGGAAAATGCAGGCATCTGGCAAAATTCGGGGGATATTCAACATGAGGATCACAAATTCTCATTTGCAGGGGTTTCGCCAGGTCATTTTTATAAGTGACTTATTATTCAGGGTATTTTATTTTTCTGCTGTGTTGATCAGCACAGTTTTTAACGCAGTGCCAGGTAATGATTTAACATGGCGCTCACACAAAGCTGCGTGCTGCGCTTCCCCCGCGGACGTTTAATCCGTATAACGTGGGGAAAATCATCAGCACGAAGGATTGAGATGAAGAGCAAAAGGTTGACGCTGGTGCTGTCGCAGGCGGTGAGCCGCGTGATGCTGGATGACATCCGCGCCATCTTGCCGCCAGAGGCCCTGAATGTGTTTATTAATGGCCTGGATGACAGACATTATGCCACGCTGGATTGTGTTCAGAGCGAGGAGAACTGCGCGCTGCTGGCCTCGGCCATCGTGGTATGGCGTCAGCTCGGGCATGTTCACGCTATCCGGTATCAGAAAGGTGAACATCTGCGTCAGGTTGATGACGCCACGCAGTTTCAACTCTTCAGTATGATGAAAACCCATCGCGCCATCGTTCAGCTCGCCTAACCGTCAGGAATATTATGAAGATCGGACTGCTTTTCCCCATTGCGATTATTGTTGCCGGCGTCAGTTTTCTGGCGTGGTTTATTGCCAGCGGCGCGATGATGCCGGGCTCGTGATTCAGCGGCTGGCGGCCTTCTGGCGGCCCTGCGGGTCGCCACGCCAAAAGTCTGAGAGGGGCTGTCTCCTGTCACAGCGATACCAATCGCTGCGGGAAGCAGAGAGGGTGAGGTAAGCCCGGACGTCACGCGGCAGGGATGCCGCGTGCCAAGGCCTGCATGGATGCGGCCGTTGCCGTTCCGGGCGTGCTCACGCTCCCTGCTGACCCGGTGCCGTATCAGCAGCAACCTGTGCCATATCCGCAGCGATAAGCTGCAGCCTTCGCGGCAAGCATAGCGCGGCAGCATCTCGCAAGCGGAATGCTGCGTCCGTCACACCAATCTTCCCTTCGCTGCCACCTGCTGCGCGACGCTGGCACAGATAAAAAGGTGCTGCCTGCCGTTCTGTTTCACTCTGCTTGCCTGTAACGATAACGAAACCGAACGCGGAGCCCTGCACATGACCACACAACATCAGCACTATATTAATGGCGCTTTCACAGCCGCCGGGAGTACCTCGTGGATTGAGGTCATCAATCCGGCCACTGAAGCCCTGCTCTCACGGGTGCCGGAAGGCACGCAACAGGATGCAGCGGCTGCCATCGATGCCGCGGAGGCGGCGCAGCCCGCCTGGGAAGCGCTGCCGGCGGTTGAGCGCGGTGCCTGGCTACGGAAGATCGCGGCCGCCATCCGCGAGCGGGAACCGGAGCTGACCGCCACAATCGTGGCCGAAGGTGGCAAAACGCAGGGGCTGGCGCAAACGGAAGTGCTGTTCACCGCGGATTACCTCGACTACATGTCCGAGTGGGCGCGCCGCTACGAAGGTGAAATCATCAACAGCGATCGGCCGAACGAGAATATCTTCGTCTTCAAAAAAGCGATAGGCGTCACCACCGGCATTCTGCCGTGGAACTTCCCCTTCTTCCTGATTGCGCGCAAAGCCGCGCCGGCGCTGGTCACCGGCAACACCATCGTCATCAAACCCAGTGAACTGACGCCAAATAATGCCGCCATTTTTGCGCAAATCATTCACGACATCGGCCTGCCTCAAGGCGTCATCAACTTCGTCTACGGCTATGGCCCGGAAGTGGGCCAGGCGCTGGCCGCGCATCCTAAAGTGGGACTGGTCAGCCTGACCGGCAGCGTCAACGCCGGCATCGCCACCATGCAGGCGGCGGCGCAAAACGTCACAAAAGTCTCGCTCGAACTGGGTGGCAAAGCGCCAGCCATTGTCATGGACGATGCGGATGTCGAGCTGGCGGTAAAAGCGATTGTCAGCTCACGCGTGATCAACAGCGGCCAGGTGTGTAACTGTGCAGAACGCGTTTACGTGCAGGCGGGCATATATGACCGCTTCATGAGTACGCTGATTGCCGCGATGGGCGAGGTAAAATGGGGTAATCCCGCCGAACAGGCCGATCTGGACATGGGGCCGCTTATCAACGCCGCCGCACTGATGCGCGTGGAACAAAAAGTGGCAAAAGCCGTGGCGGAAGGCGGCAAGGTGGTACTCGGCGGTAAACGTAGCGGTAGCCAGGGATTCTACTTTGAACCCACCATCATCACCGGTGTGCACCAGCAGATGGAGATCATGCGCGAAGAGATTTTTGGCCCGGTACTGCCGGTCATGACCTTCAACACGCTCGACGAAGCAATTGCGCTGGCGAACGACTGTGACTACGGGCTGACATCCTCCCTCTACACGCAGAACCTCAACACCGCCATGGTGGCGCTGCGCCAGTTGAAATTCGGTGAGACCTACATCAACCGCGAAAACTTCGAAGCGATGCAGGGATTCCATGCCGGATGGCGTAAATCAGGCGTCGGCGGTGCCGATGGCCGCCACGGGCTGGAGGAGTATCTGCAAACCCACGTCGCCTATCTGCAGTTCTCATAACGGACGTTCCGCCCACCCTTGCTGCACCGCTGCGGCGCGATGTTAAGATGCATCGCGCCGCAGCGGTAAGGCTTATTTCACCCGCTTCTGGCTGCGCAGCAGCGCACAACCGCTCAGGAGTGACATGGCCATCAGATAGTAGCCCGGCGCCAGGCTGGTGCCGGTTGCCGTAATCAGCAGCGTACAGATCAACGGCGCAAAGCCGCCAAAAACCGTCACCGCGACGTTATAGCTGATCGCCATACCGCTGGCTCGCGTGCCAATCGGAAACAGATCGGCCATCACCGACGGCACGGTAGAGAAATAGACCGACTTGAGCAGCGCCATCCAGCACACCAGTATAATCAGGGTGGTTGGCGTGGTGTGATTCACCACCAGCGCAAAGGCCGGATAGATGGTGATAATCAGCAGCACCAGCGAACCCCACATCAGCGGCAGCCGGCCAATACGTTCCGCCCATAACCCCATCAACGGCGTCACCACCGTCAGAATAACGCCCGCCAGCAAGGTAGCGGTAAACGCAACCGAACCGGGCAGATGCAGATTTTTTGTGGCGTAGGTCGGCACATAGTTCAGCATGTAGTTGACGGCGGTTGAGATCACCATCAGCCCAATCGCCAGCAGCATCAGCTCTTTTTGCCGGCCAAACAGACGCTTGAGCGGCGCGGCCTCCGGCTCCATCGCCGCAAAGCTGGCGGGCTCATGCACGTGACGGCGGATATAGATTCCCAGCGGACCAATCAGCAGACCAAAGGCGAAGGGAATGCGCCAGCCCCACTCCTGAATCTGGCTCTCCGTCAGAATCTGCGTCAGCCCAAGGCCGAACGCCGACGCCAGCAGCGTGCTCGCGCCCTGGGTAGCAAACTGCCAGCTGGCGATAAAGGCGCGGCGCTCCGGAAAGTGCTCAACCAGAAACGCCGTGGAGCTGCCAAATTCGCCGCCGGCGGAGAAGCCCTGAACCAGGCGCGCCAGCAAAATCAGCAGCGGCGCCAGCAGCCCAATGCTGGCATAGGTTGGCATAAAGGTAATGACGGCACCGCCCAGCATCATCAGGTTAATCGACAGCAGCAGCGCTTTTTTGCGCCCGTGACGATCGGCATAGTTCCCCAGCACAATCGCCCCCAGCGGACGAATCAGAAACGAAACACCAAAACTGCCAAACGTCAGCAGCAGCGAGACCGATGCATCGCTGGTGGGGAAAAAGGCGTGCGCAATATAGCTGGCAAAAAAACCGTAGACCGCGATGTCGAACCACTCCAGCGCATTACCAATGCAGGTTGCGAACAGCGTTTTGTGCAGGTTGGGTTTGGGCTGGCTGAGAGGGACGCTGTGGCTGATGCTGCTCATGCGGCACCTCCGGTATGGGCGCGATGCTGCGCCACCAGCTCAGTACCCTGCTCGCCGAGATCCCACAGCAGGCGCGTCATGATCTGCAGCCCTTCACGCGCGATGGATTTCAGCATGTGCTCATTGACCCCATGCTGCCCGCAGGCCGGATAGGAGTGTGGCACCCACAACGTCGGTAACCCGAGGATGTCAGAGAAGACCTCATTCGGCAGCGAGCCGCCCAGGTTTGGCAGCAGCGCCGGTTTCTTGCCGCTGATTTCCGCCATGCTGTGCAGCACCCAGCTGACCAGCGGATCGGTGGGATCGAGGCGCGTGGCCGGCGAGCCGCGCATAAACTCCACCTGCACATAGCCGAAGCCATGCTGTTCGAGGTGCGCACCAATGTGCTGCGCCAGATTCTCCCAGTCGGTACCGACCACAAAACGCAGCTGGCACACCGCCGTGGCGTCGCCCGGAATGGCATTCATCGGGCGTGCCGGATTGCCGCTGAGCATGGCCAGCACTTCAAGCGTGTTCCAGCCGTAGAGCCGTTCGGCAGGCGTCAGACCAGGCTCGCCCCAAAGGGGATCGATAGCCGGATCGCCCGGCATGCCGCCCACCTCAATATCGCTAAGGATCGCCCGCACCGGCGGCGTCAGTGAAGTCGGTTTCAGCGCGTCGACCTGCAGCACCCCTTGCGCATCAACCAGACAGGCGATGGCGTTTGCCAGTTGCGTCCCCGGATTACTCAGCAAGCCGCCCCAGTTACCCGAGTGATAGGCATTGTCGCGGGCGTTGACGCTGAGCCGAAAATTGACGGCCCCGCGTGAGCCAAGAAACAGCGTGGGGCGCAGCGCATTCAGCCGCGGTCCATCCGACGCAATAAACAGATCGGCCTGAAGTAGCGCCGCCTGCTGCTGACACAGCTGTGCCAGCCCCGGTGAGCTGATCTCTTCGCCCATCTCAAACAGCAGTTTGCAGTTAAAGCCCAGACGTCCGCCGCGCGCCTGAAACACCTGCTCCAGCGCGGCCAGGTTAACGCAGTGCTGGCCTTTATTATCTGCA
>Ga0157361_1000511_pt1 | contig 15085 bp, 12 predicted proteins | sample AttlaeALBM2_FD_111481 | JGI IMG/M metagenome (GOLD analysis project Ga0157361, IMG submission 111481) | Fungus gardens microbial communities from leaf cutter ant in Ribeirão Preto, State of São Paulo, Brazil - Atta laevigata ALBM2 | ecosystem: Host-associated > Fungi > Mycelium > Unclassified ...
TCAGCGCTCAGCAGGTTGTAGTTGCCAATAAAGCCGGCGGCAAACAGATCCACCGGCTGAGTATAGAGCGCCTCGGCATTGCCGTTCTGCACAATTTTACCGCGATTCATCAGCACAATGCGGTCCGATAAGGTCAGCGCCTCCTCCTGATCGTGCGTGACAAAAATCGTGGTAAGCCTGAGCTCCTGCTGAATGTGGCGGATCTGCTCGCGCAGATGGCGGCGGATGCGCGCATCCAGCGCCGAGAGCGGTTCATCCAGCAGCAGCAGGCGCGGACGCGTCACCAGCGAACGCGCCAGCGCCACGCGCTGACACTGACCGCCGGAGAGCTGATGCGGATAGCGACGCGCGAAGTCGGTCAGCTCAACCAGCTCCAGCACCTCCAGCACGCGTTTATCGATCTCATGGCCTGGCAGCTTCTGCATCTTCAGGCCAAACGCGACGTTTTTCTCTACCGTCATGTTCGGGAACAGCGCATAGCTTTGAAACACCATGCCGATGGTGCGCTTCTGCGGCGGCAGCGGCACCAGATCCTCGCCCTGCAGTAAGATACTGCCGCTATCAACGTCCGTCAGCCCGGCAATACAGCGCAGCAGCGTCGATTTACCGCAGCCGCTCGGGCCCAGCAGGGTAACAAACTCACCCTCTGCGGCGCTGAAATCGATGTTCTCAAAGATGCTGGTTGGGCCATAACGCTTATTCAGGCGGGTGACATTCAGGTAGCTCATAATCAGCCTCGTTCAGGATTGAGGGCATTCGCCAGCCAGGTGACCAGCAAAACGACAGCGAAATAGGAGATCACCAGCGCGCTGGTAAAGTGGCCGCTGCCGGTACGCATGTTGTAGAGATAAAACTGCAGCGTTTCATAGCGGGTGCCGACCAGCAGGTTAGCGAATACAAACTCACCTATCAGAAAAGAGAACGACAGCAGCACCGCAATGAACACACCTTTGCGCAGGTTTGGCAGTACCACAAACAGCGCGGCCTGCCAGGTGCTCGCACCCAGCAGCTGTGCCGCATCGATCAGCTCTTTCAGGTTAATTGCCTGCATATTGTTGGCGATGGCGCGATAGATAAACGGCAGCGCGATGGTGAAGTAGCAGCCAATCAGAATCCACGGCGTGCCGGTCAGCATCAGCGGTGATGAGGAGTAGAGTTGCAGCAGACCCACCGCTGACACCACCGGCGGCACGGCGAACGGCATCAGAATCAGCACGTTCATCACGGCATCCAGCTTTGGATAATAGTAAGCGATCACAAACATGGCAGGCAGCACCAGCACTAACGAGAAAAGCAGTGCGCCAAAGCAGATCAGCAGCGAATGACCCAGCGCCGTCAGAAAGCGGGGATCGCTCCACAGGGCCGTTAACCACTTCAGGGTGAAGCCCTGCGGCAGGATGGTATCGCTCCATTCGGTCGATATCCCGTACAGCAGCGTCGCCAGCAGCGGCGCGCCCAGTATGATCAGCAGCAGCCAGACTACCAGGCGGTGATAGAGTTTTTCGACGCGGGACATATCAGCGCTCCTGGTTTTTCACATGCAGATAGCTGCGGCGCACCAGATACTGCTGCACCACGGTGATCAGCGCCATAATCAGCACCAGCAGCATCGCCAGCGCGCCGCCGGTATTCGGATCCAGCGAGATATCGCCCGACACCAGCGCCGCAATGCGCACCGGTACGACGTTAAAGTTGCCGGTAGTAAGCGCGTAAATCGTGGCGTAGGCGCCCAGCGCATTGGCCAGCAGGATGACAAAGGTGCCGAGCAGCGCCGGAAACAGGATCGGCAGGCCAATGTGCCACCAGTAGCGCCAGCGGCTGGCCCCGAGCAGGGCGGCGGACTCTTCCCACTCTTTGCGCAAGCCATCAAACGCCGGATAGAGCAGAAGAATCCCGAGGGGGATCTGGAACCAGGTGTAGACCAGCACCATGCCGTCACGCGAAAACAGTTTGAAGCCCTCCAGCCAGCCATAATGGCGCAGCAGCAGCGTCAGGCAGCCGTTGAGCCCCAGCAGAATGACAAACGCAAACGCCAGCGGCACGCCGGCAAAGTTGCTGGTCATGTTGGTAAACGACATCAAAAAGCGTTGAAAACGGCCGCTGCCAAGTCGATGCAAAGAGTATCCCGCCACCAGCGCAATCAGCAGACCGTACACGCTTGACCAGAGAGAGATATCCAGCGACAGGCGAAATGCCTGCAGATAGAACGGCGAAGTAAGGATATCGCTGTAGTTATCCAGGCCCCAGCGCGCGTTGAGATCGCTCCAGAAACTGTTAATGGCGATCCACAGCAGCGGCGCCAGCTGGAAGGCGATCCAGAAAAAAGCGAACGGCAGCAGCAGCAGCGAGGCGAGGGCTTTGCCTTTCATCCGCGCGACTCCGCCAGCAGCCCCTGACACACCGGCTTGTCGTGGGCGATGTTCAGCAGCGCACACACGGTGCCGCACAGTTCGGTCTGCTGCGGTTGCAGATCCGGCTGTAGTGAAAAGCCAGCGCCAAACACAAACAGCGGTACCTGGGTCTCTTCCGGCAGCGTGCCACCGTGCGAGCGATCATCGTTCATGCCGTGATCGGCAGTGACCAGCACCTGATAACCGGCGGCCAGCCAGCCGGGCATCCACTGCGACAGATAACCATCGGCCATACGCGCGCGGTTGCGGTATGGCGGCGATGAGAGGCCGTGCTTGTGGCCGGCATCGTCAATATTCATCGGGTGGATGAGCAGGAAGTCGGGATCGTGCGTCAGGCGCAGGCTCTCTGCATCTTCAAACAGATGCGAATCCGGATAGCTGTCGTCATGGTAAAAGTGGCCGTACTGAATGGGCAGCTCGGGTGCGACGGTATGGCGGTCACGTGCGGCAGTGAATGGTGTGCGGTTATAGAGTTCGCTGACCCAGTGATACGCCGCCGCGGCAGTAGTCAGACCGGCGGCGCGCGCGTAATGGAAGATGCTGCGCTGCGTGCTCAGACGGCTGACGCCATTATGAATGATGCCACTTTGTACCGGCGGGATGCCGGTAAGAATGCACTCATAGAGCGGGCGCGACAGCGACGGCAGTTCACAGCTTAGCGTGTAGTATTGACCATGGCCCTGCCGGCATTCGGCAAACAGATAGCCCATCGCATGCTGCGCGACCTGATTGCTCAGTCCATCCAGTACCACGAGAATTGTTTTCATTCACGCTCCTTACTGCCTGAATATTGCTGATATAAACTTTGTAAGCACCTGTAGCGACGCAATTTATTGCGCATTGCCGACACGTGAATGCGCGATAAATCACGCCGCTAAGGTATGTGCGGTTGGAGAATAACGTCGTTACTGCTTCATATTGATGATGACGTTCTCCTGCCACAGACGCGGCAGCATTTTTGATGATTTATCCCATGCGGCCTGGTCTTTGATCGGCCGGGCATTTTTATACTCTGACTGCGGCAGCAGCTTCGCCTGTACCTCGGCCGGCAGGGTTAAATGCTCCGCACGAATCGGGCGTGCATAGCCTTTCGCCAGATTGATCTGGCCTTCGTCAGAGAGGATATATTCACGTGCCAGCTTCGCGGCGTTCGGATGTTTAGCGTATTTGTTGATGATGGTGGTATAGCCGGAGGTCACGGAACCGTCTGACGGGATCACGACTTCATAACGGTTTTTATCGATCTGATCGCGGTAGTTCAGGCCGTTAAAGTCCCACACCACTGCAACCTGGATTTCGCCTTTTTCAATATTAGCGATCACCGGGTCGGTCACGCCAAGTCGCCCCTCTTTGGCCAGTTCACCGAAGAAGGCCAGCGCGGGTTTCAGGTTCTTTTCATCGCCGCCCAGCGCGTAGCTGGCCGCCAGTACGCCGTTGGCCGCCTGAGCAGCCGTGCCGACATCACCGATAGTAACCACATACTTACCTTTCTTCAGATCCGCCCAGCTGTGCGGCGCATCTTTCACCTGCTGCTTGTCGATCAGGAAGGCGATGGTGCCGGTATACGCCAGCATCCAGTTGCCGTCGCTATCTTTAGCCCAGGTCGGGATCTGGTCCCAGTGAGTAGGTTTGTACGGCTGGGCAACCCCTTTCGCCACGGCAATCGGCCCGAAAGCCGCACCGACATCACCGATATCCGCACTGGCGTTCTCTTTCTCTGCTGCAAATTTCGCCAGCTCCTGCGCCGATGACATATCCGTGTCGCTGTGCTTCAGACCATATTTACTGCTGAGATCGCTCCAGGTGTCTTTCCAGTTGGCCCAGGTATCGGGCATACCGACGCTGTTTACCTGGCCTTCGGCACGCGCGGCTTTTTCCAGGGCGGCAAGGTCATTATCAGCGGCCTGCGCGGCGGGCAGCGCGAGCAGAATGGCACTGGCTACTACAGAAGAGATAAACGCTTTCATCTCGATTGCTCCAGGTGTAAGTTGTGGGTTGGCTTGGTCTAGTCCAGCAAGAACCAAGCCAATGTAGCCCGCACAGATGAAGGTTTTATGACCGGGCGGGTGAAATGTGGTGTGGCGCGTCGTTCCACATGCGATGACAACGCGCTAAAGCGTGGGATGTGCCTTGTCACAGTGTAGTCATCGAACTGTCATAGTGCAGATTTGCTCCAACATGAGGCTGAATAAAATGTCGTCAAAAGCTGCAGATGTGATCGCCAGCGCATTGCGTGAACGGATTGAAACCGGTGAATTCACCGGCGGACGACTGCCCGCCGAGCGCACGCTGAGTGAACATTACGCCACCACGCGTATCACCCTGCGGGAGGCGCTGGGTCTGTTGGAAGCGCAGGGCATCATCTATCGGGAGGTGCGTCGCGGCTGGTTTGTCGCACCGCCGCGCCTGATCTATAACCCGTCGCACCATAGCCATTTTCATGCCATGGCGCTGGAGCAGGGGCGTGTTGCCACTACGCAGGTGATTGAAGCGCGTGAAGTCCCGGCGCAGCTGACGGTTGCCCGGCATCTGCATCTTTGCGAAGGGGATACCGTTTACCGTATCCGCCGTTTGCGCCGCGTTGATGGCCGGGCGGTGCTGTATGTTGAGCACTACCTCAATCCGGCATACTTTCCCGGTCTGTTAAGCGAAGATCTCACCCGTTCGCTTACCGAGCTCTACACGCAGCGTTACGACATTCGCTATGGTGGCGCACGGTTTACCATCCTGCCGGGGCCGTTACCGTCGCGCGCGGCGCCCGCGCTAAATGTCGCCAGCGGCACGCCGGGCCTGCTGATTACGCGCATCAACCGCGACCAGCATGACAGGGTGATAGATTGCGACTGCGAATACTGGCGTTACGACGCGCTGTGCGTGGATGTTGAGGTGTGATGTATTGTGATTCAGATCACATTACAGCATGATAGCGCCTGGAAGCTTTCGCGACATAAGGCGCATAAAAATGACAACAAAATCAGTAGCCGGGCAACTCATTGCAACGGTTTTGCAGTGGGTGCTGAATATTGGCCTGGTGATTCTGGCTATTATCCTCGTGGTGTTTCTTGGTAAAGAGACCATTCACCTGGCAAACGTGCTGTTCAGCACCGGGGAGCAGTCGTCCTCTTTCCTGCTGATTGAAGGCATTGTGATCTATTTTCTCTATTTCGAATTCATCGCGCTGATAGTGAAGTATTTCCAGTCGGGCTATCACTTTCCGCTACGCTATTTTGTCTACATCGGTATCACGGCCATTATTCGCCTGATAATTGTCGATCATAAAAACCCGTTCGATACGCTGTGCTATGCCGGCGCGATTCTCATTCTGGTGGTGACGCTGTGGCTGGCGAACAGTAACCGACTGAAGCGCGAGTAGCCCGCCGCATTATAACGACGGGGTAAACACCATACGCACCTGTCCGCTGTAGCTGCCGCTCTGTGTATTAATCGGGCTAAATGTCGGAGTTATAAAGGTGAGGGGAGTAGGCACACACATGACCGGATGCGGAATATTTGGTAGCACAACAGACTGTATTTTCGTCTGATTGATACCGGTTAAGGTTAACGGCTGGTTGTTATTAAGTGTCAGCTGCTGCCCGTTGTAATTCAGTTCTATGCGATAGTCGACGCGCTGGTGACGATTGTTATTCGGCCGGCCATCGTGAAACACAGAAAAGAAACTCTTTTCACGTCCGCTAATATTCTGTCCGTCGCTCAGCAGCACCTTATAACTGGCGCTATTGGCATTAAAACCATCATACAGACACATATCAAGTAGTGCCCGGCCACTGGTTTGCCCGCCGGGTGTGCCGGGTGCCGACAAAGTTTGCAGATTCAGATTCACGTTTGGCGTACTGGTTGGCCAGGCAGGAAACCAGATGGTGATATTATTTCTGTCCTGTAAATTGATCGTAATGTCCGCGTTCCAGTTAGCCACGTTGCGGAACTGGCCTGTGAACTCATCTTTGATGGCCTGTAAAATTTTTAGGTTCGCCTTCCAGCGACCGCTTACATCGAGCTGTGCAATTTGGTCATCGGATATCCAGACTGTGAGTTTTTTTGATGTATTGCCGTAGCCAGGATTTGCGCCACACCATTCAAATTTATAATCATTGATTGCTTTTGTATCTGAATTACAAATATTCCTTCGGTTATGACCATAGACGTTTAACGTTTTTTTTATTCCTGAGCGCTGTTCAGTAAAGGTTAAGGGGATTAGGGTCGGTCCGGGGATATCAGAAACAGCAGTTGTTGAACATGCGCCCGTTACCGGATTCGTTGTACTACGACATACCCAATGGCTGCTTCGATACCAATAGTTAGCGTGTGTGCCGCCCTCTACTTCATTCCAGATATAGTGATTGTTATTGCTCAACTGACTTTTATCCAGATTTAATGTCAGGACAGCATTTTGATCGACAGGCTCGACGTTCGCTGCATTAATCGGCAGTGTGACCGGAAAAATCATGGCCGCCAGGAGATGAACGAATAGAGCAGGGCGTGATTTTTTATCATAAATATCTTTCCAACTCCTGCCGTTAATTTTCACAGGAGATGAGATAACTTTTTTGTTAGCCATTTTTCACCAATTGATGTTGCTGAAGTAATACAGGCAACGCCGCCAGTTCTATCTTTTGGCAGGCAATTTCGCCCGCAACATAGATACCGGCGCGTTTCTGTGTCTGACTTAGCGAACAGGAATAGAACTGTTGCTGGCGCAGCACGTACAACGTTTTTAGCAGCGTGGGGCTATCCAGCATAAAACTGCCTTGCTCATCAAAGCTGGTGTTATCCGCATTCAGCGCCAGACCATTATTCAATGGCACACCATCGTGTATGGCGCGTCCTACCAGGGTGTAAATCACCCCGGCGCTAACCTCGCGCGTTACCACTCTTCCCGGCAGTGCAAAATAAGGTTTCTGGCCCGCGCCCTGGCCTAAAGAGGCAAACAGAGGGTTTCCGGGCTGGTTAGCTTCCTGAATATCAGTGACATTTTTCTGCCAGCCCGCCAGAGGCAGCGCGATACTCTCGCCCAGACCCAGCGCAATACGTCGACCTGCGCTGGTCACTTCAATGGCGGGCCCGCTTAGCGTGTCTGATGATCCTGTCACTCTGACAAGAGCGGCACCGGATGGCGTGCCATTACCCGCGGTACCTAACTTTAATGCGTTGCCGGTGGCTATGAGGGTTGAGTCATAACCCCCCGTCAACGACTGATGTGAAGTCTGCTGGCGCAGCTGGCTGTGACTCAGCGTAGTGTTAAGATTGCCGTAACGTCCATCCAGGCGCCCGCCTAATCGGGCACTCATATCACCCTGCTGGTTGCCGCTGATGCCCATGCTTGCCTCAAGAAAAACGTCGCCTTGTGTTGATTCAAGATGGCTGAGGCTCCAGCTCTGCTGTGCACCATTGCACTGACTGACACGGTAATCTGTCTGCATATTGGTCACGCGATTGCGAGTGGCACTGGCGGAAGGACGAGCGATATTGCCGAGGCTAACGCTGATGAAGGCTCCGCGATCGTTACCTTCTTGCTGGCGGCTGTGAAATAGCCCAACGCGTCCACTGGCTGAAAGATTGCCCCAGATTTTGCTGCGCGCCAGGCCCAGCTGTGAAGTCTGCTGAACGCTGCTTTTACGGTTTACGTCGTAAGCCAGCTGCCACGGCAGGTTGTGCTGTATCGGTTGTGGCGTTGGTAATTGCTTGCTGCGCGTATGGCCTAAGGAAGCCGTCCAGCCTGCCAGCTGGGTAGACACGCTGGCGCTCAGGGTGTCACTACAGCCTGACGCCTCATAGCCCTGCTGACCCCGGCAGGTACTGCCGCGCTGCTGCTGACGATAAAGCGACCAGCTGACACCATTGTTCAGCGTTATCTGTTGCGCGTTACCGCGAACGCCACCTTTTCCGGTAAGCCAGGCGGTGGAAACACCCAGCGTGCTGCTGCGGAATGCGGTCTGCCAGTCGAGCCGGGTCTCATTAAAATAGCTGTCTCCCAGGCTGGATACGCCACTGCTTAACATTGTTGTGCGCGAGAGTGGTGTGCGCACGCCGCTTTGCCAGCTTTGCTTGCCGCCCTGCATGTCAGGCGTGCGTGAGTCGACAAGCTGGCCAGCCTGCATAAACCACTCCGTCTTATCGCCGCTAAATCCACCGGCAGATTTGCTGAACGCGGCCTGCTCTGTACGGACTAACGTGTCATTTTCATAAATACGTAATTGCAACGGATAGCTGCCGCCAGGCAGTGCGCTGGTATTCAACGTTTGCATGCCGGCAGTTATATATTGACTACCCAGCAACTGGTTACCTCTGTAGATATCCACGCGCGCATCACGATTTAGCAGCAGCGTGACTGGTGTTGCACTCTCGCCTGTACTCTGCGTATTCCGCCACGCCTGCGTTGTGCCTGCCCGCGCGCCGATGAAGAGCGGCATAGGCAACAGGGAAAAATCAAAATTTCCTCCCAGCGGGCCGGAGAGTGCGGTTTGGTCCATGCGACCCGCCTGCAGATAGTGGTTTTTACCCAGATCCTGGCGCAGATATAAATCCTGCATTTGCGTCTGAAAGTGAGTTTGCTGGTTGGTTCGTGCGAGCACGCTATCCCAGTTACCGGCCAGATAGCGGCTGTTGCCGAGACCCAGCGCGCCGGTACCACGTGCGCTGATGTTGCTGTAGCCATCGCTCAGCGACCAGTTAATAAGCTGGCTGTGTATCAGAGCATTGTGGCCCTCATCGGCCTGGTAATATTTCTGGGTGGTTTCGCCTGCCAGCAACCAGTCTGACGTAATAAAGAGTTCGATGGTCTGGCGGCTATCATCAAAGATAATTGCTACGCTTTCGTTCTTCACGCTGCCGCATTCAGGCTGAGCAGCACCACAGATAAGATGTCCGTTACGTTTAAGCGGCACCGCCAGAGTGGTGGTGAGTGCCGACTGAAACGCGGGTTTAAGGCGTTTATTCGCGATCAGACGATGGATTAACTGCTCTGGGTGGATAAATTGCACCGTGTCAGGTTTCACTTCTGCATCAAACAGGCCCAGTGATTGCCCGAACAGCAGTACATCCACTTTCTCTTTCTGCCCCAGCAGCAGCTCCTCGAAGCCAGCAGGTACCTGCGGCTGTGCATGGGATTGATGGGCGCTAAGCGCTCCCGCGACAAGTACACCTGTAATTGCCAGCGCCAGTAGCGACCGGGGAAAATACCTTTTCATTGTCACCTCTGAATAGGGCGCATGTTGCCATGCGCCATAGGGGGAACCATCAAGGTACGATTTTTTGTGCCATTACCAGCTGCACCATGCCCTGATACGTACCGGAGGTGTTAATCGTTGCATGGTTTTTCTGTTCGATTTTGAGTGGCAAAATCGCCGAGCTTCCTGTCCCCTTAGCGTTGCTATAGAGCGACTCAGCGGGAAATTCAGTATCAGTGGTTTTGAGCTCAATGTTGTTAAATGAGACTTTTAAATCGATAGGTGCGGCGGCGGTATTGCTAAGGTGCACCATCTGTGGAGCAGCCTGCAGACGCATGCTGATCGCCTTGGTTGTATCGTTGGTAAAAATACGCGTCGGCAGATTGATACCGTCAAGGCCTACGCCAGGCGTGTAACCCATGGTTTGGTTGGGTGACAGTAGAGAGCCGTCGGCGTTACGCAGCTCCAGCGTTGGGTCAATATTTGTAGTAACAGTGATGATGGCTTCAGCCGCTAAAGCTGAGGTGGCAAAGAGTGATGATAACAGCGTGAGAGTCGTAATTACTTTCATAAAAACTCCTGAGTAATAATAAGCCGGTTGTCCGGCAGGAAGGGAACCTAACGTTAAGGCAACGTCAGGCTTAGGGGTTTATCATCTTCAGTGAGGTAGCGGATGCGCAGTGGCTTTTGCCTTTCAATGTCCGGGAGGGCCATGGATGCGCCCGGGTAAATGCCTTGCGGAATCGCTTTCCAGGTACATTTGTCATCGCTGATGTGCTGTGGACACTGGCTATAACCGCGCAGGCGAATTCGTACGTTGCCAGTATTAGTAATGCCGGGCTGGGGGTGAACGCGCTGTAAAGTAATGTGTGGCTTATCCGGCAACTGGCGGATAAGGACGCCCCAGACCAGCGTCAGTGCTACCTGCGCCCGCACCGATTTAGCGGAGTTTTCTCCAGTTACATCACCGCTGACCGGTTCAAAATAGGCGCGATACACACGCTCCTGCTCTGGCGCATTTAACGCAACAACGCGTACCGTTTTCGTGCTGCCGGCCGGGAGCGCAAATTTTACCGGCGAAATGACGATGCCCTGACCCTGCCAGTTAGCTACGTCCTGTTCGCGCTCCTCAGGCGTGGCCGGATTGATAACTTCTTTGAGCACTACGCGGATGTATTGTGTAGTGTCCGATTTCGACATGATCTTTAGCGTCGAATTGGTTTGCTTATCCGCTGTCACCTGCACAGACATGGGATAGACCATTAGGTTGGCTTTTAGTGTGAAAGGCAGTAAGGCAAGCAGGATGAAAATAATTGATTTAAGGTACATTTATCTAACCTTCAGCCAGGTTGAGTGAGCAGTACTACTAATCAAACGACCTGCTTAACGGAAGATTAAGTGAGTGGTGTGCTGGCAGACTTTTTGGTTATCTTCTGTTTATCTTTTCCCTCTATCGGGTAACCCTTCATGACGACACTGCAAGTCTGGTGGGCGTAAAAAGCGCCTTGCGCTACACTAGGGCAACTTTTTTTCCGGAGATGTTCTGATGTCGCATGACGCGCTACGCCAGTTACGCGCACTGCACTGGTTGCCAGCCTCTTCCCCCTTGCTTTCACCGCCCCTGCTCGACTGGCTGCTGGAAGAAGACTCCATGACGCGCCGCTTTGAGCAGCACTGCCATCAGGTCACCGTCGAACTGATTCGCGAAAGTTTTATTACCGCCGGGGAGATACCCGCTGAGGCGGAGTTTTTACCGGCTGACGCGCGCTTCTGGCTGCGTGAAATTGTGCTGTGCGGCGACGGTGAGCCGTGGCTGATTGGCCGTACGGTGGTGCCGGAAAGCACGCTTAACGGCCCGGAACAGATGCTGCAAAATTTGGGCACGCGTCCGCTCGGGCGTTACCTGTTTTCATCCTCCACGCTGACGCGGGATTTTATCGATCCCGGCCAGATTGATGGGTTGTGGGGGCGTCGTTCGCGCCTGCGTCTGTCCGGCAAACCCCTGCTGCTGACAGAACTGTTTTTACCGGCGTCGCCGCTTTATCGCTCGTCAGAGCAAGGATGATCATTGTGCAAAAAACCTTACCCATGAGCAGATGGCAGGCGTATAGCCGCCTGATGCGAATTAATAAACCCATCGGTACGCTGTTGCTGTTGTGGCCAACCCTGTGGGCGCTATGGCTCTCCGGGATGGCGATCCCGCCGCTATCGGTGCTGATTGTGTTTGTGCTGGGCGTATTTGTGATGCGCGCTGCCGGCTGCGTCATTAATGACTATGCCGATCGCAAAGTAGACGGACACGTCAAGCGCACTGCCGCACGTCCGCTGGCAAGCGGTGCGGTGACGGAGAAAGAGGCAAAGCTGCTGTTTGCTGGCCTGGGGCTGGTGGCGTTTGCGCTGGTCCTGACCATGAACCGCATGACGATTCTGCTGTCATTCGTTGGCCTGGCGCTGGCGTGGGTTTATCCGTTTATGAAGCGCTACACCCATCTGCCACAGGTAGTGCTGGGCGCGGCGTTTGGCTGGGCCATTCCGATGGGATGGGCGGCAGTTAGTGAGTCCTTACCTTTAGTTTGCTGGCTGGTGTTCTTTGCTAACATCTGCTGGACGGTCGCCTACGATACGCAGTATGCGATGGTGGATCGTGACGATGACTTGAAAATTGGCGTGAAGTCGACGGCAATCCTGTTTGGCCGCTTCGATAAGCTGATAATTGGTCTGCTGCAGCTGGCAACGCTGGGGCTGATGGCACTGACAGGCGTGCTGCTGCATCTGAACGGCGCGTTTTACTGGTCGCTATTGCTGGCTGGCGGACTGTTTGTGCATCAGCAACGTTTGATCGCCCGTCGCGAACGCGATCCCTGCTTCCAGGCGTTTCTGAATAATAATTACGTTGGGCTGGTACTGTTTATTGGCGTCGCCCTGAACGTGCAGCCGTTTAGCGATCTGTTTTAAACGCTGCTGTTTTTCACACCGTGCTGGCGGCCCACCGGACCGCCAGCAACATGGGCCCGGTGCTATTCGTGTGCTACCGCACTCTCTATGGTCAGACGTACATCGCTGGTGACCAGCTCTGCCAGCATTTGCCACAGCGTATGCGTGCGCTCTGCATCAGCATCCCCTGAATCGCTGATATAGCCTTCGTCACGCAGCGACAGCACCAGCGTAGTAAACACCGCTTTATCAAAGAACTCTGGCGCATTAATGCCGTGCAGTACTGAAAGACGCTGAGCCAGAGTACGGCTCTCTTTCTCCAGCGTGCCGCGATTGATGGTCGGTTTGGCGCTGAGAATGGCGAACGTAATGGCAAAGCGCTGCAGTGTCTCGCGGATACCGGCAGCCAGCAGCTGCAAGGTACGATAACGGGACGGGCACATTTTCAGCTGACCATCCTGCATCGTCACCAGCCCCTGACGTGCCATCTCCGCACACAGCGCGTTCAGCAGTGCCGGCAGTTCGCTGCTGTCCCAGCGCAGGAACAGCTCACTTTTCAGCATCGGGTACACCAGGCTCACCTGACGCAACAGCTCCGCTTCGCCGATCTCACGATGTTGCTGCACGATGGCAGCAATCAGCGACGGCATCACCAGCATGTGATGAATGTTGTTGCGATAGTAAGTCATCAGCACCGCCTGCTCGCGCGGCAGGATGATGATATCGCCAATGCTGTCCTGCTCCGTCTCAAACTTATTCATGCTCATAGCATGGTCGAGCAGGGCTTCAGCACTCAAATCCGGCACGGTGGATTCAGCAGAGTAGGGCACATTACGCAGTAGCTGGGTATAACACTCCAGCTGTTCTATCAGCTGTTCCCGCGTTAGTGAGCGCTGACGCGACGCCAGCAGCGCGGTCACGCACAGGTTCATGGCGTTTGCCGCGCCAGCCTCGTTGATGCGCACCATCAGCGTGCCAGCAATGTCGTTAACAACCGGCGTCATCCATGCCGGACGCTGAGGATCAATCGGGTCGATCGCGTCACGCCACTCCGGCACGTTTTTATTGAGGTAGTTAACCAGCGGCAGCGGTTCGCCAAAGTTGACATAACCCTGACCGAGATTACGCAGCTTACGCAGGCCGCGCACCATCTGCAGGAACCCCTCTTTCTCTTTCGCCGCACCGCGCAGCTCTTTCGCATAGGTACCGACTTCCATCACATGTTCATAGCCGATATAGATCGGTACGAAGGTGATAGGACGGCTACCGCCGCGCAGCAGCGCCTGTAAGGTCATCGACAGCGTGCCGGTTTTCGGATCCAGCAAACGGCCGGTACGTGAACGGCCACCTTCGACAAAGTACTCCACCGAGTAGCCACGGCTGAACAGCTCGCCGAGGTATTCACGGAACACCGTAGAGTAGAGCTTATTGCCCTTGAAGGTCCGGCGGATAAAGAAGGCGCCCAGGCGGCGGAAAATCGGGCCCGCCGGCCAGAAGTTCAGGTTAATGCCGGCAGCGATATGCGGCGGCACCAGCCCCTGGTGATAGAGCACATAGGAGAGCAGCAGATAATCCATGTGGCTGCGGTGGCACGGCACATAGACAATCTCATGCCCATCCTGCGCCAGCTGACGCACGCGTTCGCCACCGTTGACGTTAATGCCCTGATACAGGCGGCTCCACAGCCAGCCCATGACGCGGTCGGTTACGCGAATCGCTTCGTAGGAGAAATCCGCAGCCACCTCTTCCATCATCTCGACGGCATTTTGCTGCGCTTTCTCGTGTGAGATTTTTTTGCTGCGCGCTTCATCCTCCACCGCTTTTTCAATAGCTTTAGATTGCAGCAGCTTGTTAAACAGATCCTGACGCGCAGGCAGGCGTGGGCCAACGGCCGCCAGACGCTGGCGTGCAAAATGGATGCGCGCGACACGCGCCAGTTTCTGTGCGATAGACTTATCGGTGCCGTGCTCGGTCGCCATCTGCCGCAGTGAAACGGTTGGTGAGAAGCGCACAAAGCTATCGCGGCCATGCCACAGAATGGCGAAGAATTTCTGCACACCGTTCAGAATGCGCAGATGCGGCGTCTCCTGACCCGGTACCTCGCGGCCCGGCGCGCGACCAAACATCACGGCAACAGGCAGCATCTGCACGTCCAGCGCAGGATTACTGCGGTGCAAATCGAGATAGTCATGGAAAAGCTTTACCGATTCCGGATTCGCCACGAAATAGGGGAAAACACGTGGCCCGTCATGGATAAATACGTGGCGCGGTAATAATGCGCCATCGATCTCCAGCGGTGCCAGGGGATCGGGCAGATCGTGCTTCAGACACTGCGCACGCAGCGTTAGCAGATCCGCCTTTGAATCGTAAGGCAAAACATACATCACCGGACGGGTCGGATCGATGCCGTGTTCGGAGACAGGATCGGTCGGAATGACCTTACTTTTTACCAAAATAGAGAGTGGTAAATTCAATAATTTGTAATAGAGTTTACGCCAACCTGACATAGACAACTTGAAGCCTCTTGTTAGCAAAGCGCGGCAAGCATACCAGAAA
>Ga0157361_1000512_pt1 | contig 15002 bp, 11 predicted proteins | sample AttlaeALBM2_FD_111481 | JGI IMG/M metagenome (GOLD analysis project Ga0157361, IMG submission 111481) | Fungus gardens microbial communities from leaf cutter ant in Ribeirão Preto, State of São Paulo, Brazil - Atta laevigata ALBM2 | ecosystem: Host-associated > Fungi > Mycelium > Unclassified ...
GTGCAATATCAGAATCAGCCCGTTGATTTAAGTCGTTTTATCCGTAATAACCAGGTTGCCCGTCTGACGCTGGGTGCGCAATAACGCGCAGCGCGCTTTCCGGGTAATTGTGGAGAGAGAATATGCATAACGAAGCACCCATTATCCGTCGCAAATCAACACGGATTTACGTCGGCAAGGTGCCAGTGGGCGATGGCGCGCCTATCGCCGTTCAGTCAATGACGAACACCCGTACCACCGACGTTGCTGCCACGGTCAATCAGATTCGTGCGCTGGAGCGTGTCGGGGTCGATATCGTGCGCGTCTCTGTGCCGACGATGGATGCGGCCGAAGCCTTCAAACTGATTAAGCAACAGGTCAACGTGCCGCTGGTCGCGGACATTCACTTTGACTATCGCATCGCCCTGAAAGTGGCGGAGTACGGCGTCGATTGCCTGCGCATCAACCCGGGCAACATCGGCAACAACGAACGTATTCGTCAGGTGGTGGATTGCGCCCGCGACTACAACATCCCTATTCGTATCGGTGTTAACGCCGGTTCGCTGGAAAAAGATCTGCAGGAGAAGTACGGTGAGCCTACGCCGCAGGCGCTGCTCGAATCTGCGATGCGCCACGTCGATCACCTGGATCGCCTCAACTTCAATCAGTTCAAAGTGAGCGTGAAAGCCTCTGACGTCTTCCTCGCGGTCGAATCTTACCGTCTGCTGGCGAAAGCGATCGATCAGCCGTTGCATCTGGGGATCACCGAAGCCGGTGGCGCTCGTGCCGGCGCGGTGAAATCAGCGATTGGCCTTGGCCTGCTGCTGGCAGAGGGTATCGGCGATACGCTGCGTATCTCGCTGGCGGCCGATCCGGTGGAAGAGGTGAAGGTCGGCTACGACATCCTCAAATCACTGCGCATTCGTTCACGCGGCATCAACTTCATCGCCTGCCCAACCTGTTCACGTCAGGAGTTTGATGTGATCGGTACGGTGAATGCGCTGGAAGAGCGCCTGGAAGATATCATCACCCCGATGGATGTCTCGATCATCGGCTGTGTGGTGAACGGTCCGGGTGAAGCTACCGTCTCCACGCTGGGTGTGACCGGCGGCAATAAAAAAAGTGGCTTCTACGAAGATGGCGTACGTCAGCGCGATCGTCTGGATAACAACGACATGATCGATCAGCTGGAAGCCCGTATCCGTGCCAAAGCCACCATGCTGGACGAAAGCCGCCGCATCAGCGTGCAGCAGCTGGAAAAATAAAGGAAGGTGCGCGCCCGCCGCGCGCCAGTTTGTGATTGAACCTGTGCGGTTTCATCCTCATAAGGTATGATGCCGGACAGGTTTTTTTGTATTAAGAGATTCTAACGTGGCGAAGAATATTCAAGCGATTCGCGGGATGAACGACTACCTGCCTGCGGATACCGCGATTTGGCAGCGTATTGAAGGCACGCTCAAGCAAGTGCTGGCCAGCTATGGTTACAGTGAAATCCGTCTGCCCATCGTTGAGCACACCCCGTTGTTCAGCCGCGCTATTGGTGAAGTCACCGACGTGGTTGAGAAAGAGATGTACACCTTTGAGGACCGCAACGGCGAAAGCCTGACGCTGCGTCCGGAAGGCACCGCAGGCTGCGTACGCGCCGGTATCGAGCACGGCCTGCTGTACAATCAGGAGCAACGCTTGTGGTACGTCGGCCCGATGTTCCGCTACGAGCGCCCGCAGAAGGGGCGCTATCGTCAGTTCCATCAGATGGGTGTGGAAGTGTTTGGTTTGCAGGGTCCGGACGTTGACGCTGAGCTGATCATGATGACCGCCCGCTGGTGGCGAGCGCTGGGTATTGCCGACCACGTTGAACTGGAACTGAACTCAATTGGCTCACTGGATGCGCGCGCTAACTACCGCAACGCACTGGTCGCGTTCCTTGAACAGCACAAAGAGGTGCTGGACGAAGACTGCAAACGCCGCATGTACACCAACCCGCTGCGCGTGCTCGACAGCAAAAATCCGGATATCCAGACGCTGCTTAACGATGCCCCTACGCTGGGCGAGTTCCTCGATGAAGAGTCGCGTGAGCACTTCAGCGGCCTGTGCGCACTGCTGGATGACGCCGGCATCAAGTACCGTATCAACCAGCGCCTGGTGCGCGGCCTCGACTACTACAACCGTACCGTATTTGAATGGGTGACCAGCAGCCTCGGCTCGCAGGGCACGGTGTGTGGCGGCGGTCGCTATGATGGTCTGGTCGAGCAGCTGGGCGGACGCGCTACGCCGGCCGTAGGTTTTGCCATGGGCCTGGAGCGTCTGGTGCTGCTGGTGCAGGCGGTAAATCCGGAATTTGAACCGACGCGCATTGTTGATGTCTATGTTATCGCTTCGGGGCAGGGCGTACAGTCCGCCGCGATGCAACTGGCGGAAAAACTGCGTGATGCCGATCCAGCGCTGAAGCTGATGACCAACTTCGGTGGCGGCAACTTTAAGAAGCAGTTTGCCCGTGCAGACAAGTGGGGCGCACGCATTGCGCTGGTGCTGGGCGAAGACGAAGTGAAAGCGGGCCAGGTGGTGATTAAAGACCTGCGCACGGGCGATCAGCAGACGCTGGCTCAGAGCGACGCCGCCGCAACGCTGCGCACGCTGCTGCAGTAAACGCAGCACTGCAACAGCCATATTAAGGAGAGGGATTGCGTGGAAGTTTACAGCAACGAGAATGAACAGGTTGACGCACTGCGTAGCTTCTTTGCCAATAACGGCAAAGCGCTGGCAGTGGGTGTGATTGCCGGAATTGTGGCACTGGGCGGCTGGCGTTTCTGGTCCAGCCATCAGGAGAGCACGGATAAAGCCGCATCGGCGCAGTATCAGCAGCTCACCAGCGCGATGCAGGCCGATAAGCCGCAGACGCTGGAAGCGGTCGCTAACTTCGTCAGCGAAAACAGCAACACCTACGGTGCGCTGGCTTCCCTTGATCTGGCAAAACAGTACGTTGCCGCCAATCAGTTAGATAAAGCCATTACGCTGTTACAAAACGGCTTAAAAGACACCAAAGATGCCAATCTGCAGGCGGTGATTAACCTGCGTCTGGCACGCATTCAGCTGCAGCAAAATCAGGCCGATGCCGCCTTAACCACGCTGAACAGTGTGAAGGGTGAAGGCTGGACAGCCATCGTGGCGGATATCCGCGGTGAAGCACTGCTGAGCAAAGGCGATAAGCAGGGCGCACGTGATGCCTGGAGCAAAGGTGCTGAGTCGCAGGCCTCGCCTGCGCTGAAGCAGATGCTGCAGATGAAGATGAATAACTTAAGTTAAGCCAGTCAAGAGAGCGCACATGGAATTACGTAAATACCTGCTGCCAGGGCTGATTTCAGTCACACTGCTCAGCGGTTGCTCGCTGTTCAGCGGCGAAGAAGATGTAGTGAAAATGGCCCCGCTGCCGAAAGTGGAAAACCAGTTTACGCCGGAAACCGCATGGAGCACCTCGGTCGGTGATGGCGTCGGTGATTTCTACTCTAACCTGCATCCGGCCTGGCAGGACGGCACCGTGTATGCCGCGGACCGCTTTGGTATTGTCAAAGCGCTGGATGCCAGCAACGGTAAAGAGAAGTGGAAAGTTGACCTCTCGGAAAAAACCGGCTTCTTCTCGAAGAATATCTCTGCGTTACTCTCTGGCGGCGTCACCGCAAACGGCGATCGCATCTATATCGGCAGCGAACGCGGCCAGATCTTTGCCCTGAACGCCAGTGATGGTGGCATTGCCTGGCAGACCAAAGTGGCCGGTGAGGCGCTGTCACGCCCGGTGGTCAGCGATGGTCTGGTTCTGGTGCACACCAGCAACGGGATGTTGCAGGGGCTGGATCAGAGCAGCGGCGCCATCAAATGGAGCGTAAACCTCGATATGCCTGCGCTGTCACTGCGCGGTGAATCTGCACCGGCCGTGGCGTTTGGTGGTGCAATTGTCGGGGGCGATAACGGTCGCGTCAGCGCAGTGATCATGAATCAGGGCCAGCTCATCTGGCAGCAGCGTATCTCCCAGCCGAGCGGGGCAACAGAGATCGATCGCCTGAATGATGTGGATACCACACCGGTTATTGTTAACGGTGTTGTCTACGCACTGGCCTATAACGGTAATCTGACGGCGCTGGATCTGCGTTCCGGTCAGATCCTGTGGAAACGTGAAATCGGCGGCGTGAAAGATCTGATCGTCGATGCCGGCCGCATCTATCTGGTGGATCAGGATGACCGCGTGATTGCGCTGAATGCGGACGGCGGTGTTGCGCTGTGGCGTCAGAGCGATCTGCTGCACCGCAACCTGACCGCACCTGTGCTGTTCAACGGTTATCTGGTGGTGGGCGACAGCGAAGGCTATCTGCACTGGATTAACACCCTGGATGGCCGCTTCGTGGCGCAGCAGAAACTGGATAGTGATGGCTTCCAGACCGAGCCGGTGGTTGCCGGTGACAAGCTGCTGATCCAGGCGAAAGGCGGTGAGGTGTACGCGATTACCCGTTAAGGATATCGCTCTGCGGAAACCGCTTTTTCGCACGTAGATACGGCTCCTGATTCGTCAGGGGCCGTTCTGTTTTTAGTAAGGCGTGGTATTCTTAGCGCCTTCAGCCTGAAGCTTGCGGCAATTGTCGTTATAATCACGCGATTCGGGCGATTCATTTTTAAACTGAGGCAAGTGTTATGATACCTGTGGTCGCGCTGGTTGGGCGTCCCAATGTGGGGAAATCCACGCTGTTTAACCGCTTAACGCGTACTCGTGATGCGTTGGTGGCCGATTTCCCCGGACTGACTCGCGATCGCAAATATGGTCGCGCCGAAGTGGAAGGGCGCGAATTTATTGTTATCGATACCGGCGGTATTGATGGCACCGAGGAAGGCGTTGAGAACCGCATGGCGGAGCAGTCGCTGCTGGCGATTGAAGAGGCTGATGTGGTGCTGTTTTTGGTGGATGCCCGTGCGGGCGTGATGCCAGCCGATCAGCAGATTGCGAATCATCTGCGTTCCCGTGACAAAGCGACATTCCTCGTTGCCAACAAAACTGACGGTCTGGATCCGGACGCCGCGGTGCTGGATTTCTACGCGCTCGGTTTAGGTGAAATCCACCCGATTGCGGCATCGCACGGCCGTGGTGTCACCCAGCTGCTGGAAACGGCGCTGCTGCCGTGGATGGACGTTGTGGCGCCGCAGGAGCAGAGCGAAGAGGACGAGAACGAAGCCTACTGGGCGGCGTTAGCGGCGGAAGAGAACGGTGAAGCGCTGGAAGAAGAGGAAGAAGAGGCCTTCGACCCAACCGGTTTGCCGATTAAGCTGGCCATTGTCGGACGTCCGAACGTGGGTAAATCCACGCTCACTAACCGCATCCTCGGCGAAGATCGCGTCGTGGTTTACGACATGCCAGGCACCACGCGTGACAGTATCTATATCCCGATGGAGCGCGACGATCGCGAGTACATCCTGATTGATACGGCGGGCGTACGTAAACGCGGTAAGATCACCGATACCGTTGAGAAATTCTCGGTAATCAAAACGCTGCAGGCGATTGAAGACGCGAACGTTGTGATGCTGGTGATTGATGCACGCGCCGGGATCTCTGATCAGGACCTGTCGCTGCTCGGCTTTATTCTCAACAGCGGACGCTCGCTGGTGATTGTGGTCAATAAGTGGGATGGCCTGTCGCAGGAGATCAAAGACGAAGTTAAAGAGACGCTCGATTTCCGTCTTGGCTTCATCGACTTTGCGCGCGTGCACTTTATCTCTGCGCTGCACGGCAGCGGTGTCGGCAATCTGTTTGAGTCGGTGACTGAAGCGTACGATTGCTCAACCAAACGTGTGAACACCTCCATGCTGACGCGCATCATGACCATGGCCGCTGAGGATCATCAGCCACCGCTGGTGCGTGGTCGCCGCGTGAAGCTGAAGTATGCGCACGCCGGTGGTTATAACCCACCTATCGTGGTGATTCACGGTAACCAGGTAAAAGATTTGCCGGACTCCTATAAGCGTTACCTGATGAACTACTTCCGCCGCTCGCTGAACGTTATGGGTACGCCGATACGTATCCAGTTCAAAGAGGGTGATAACCCGTACGCGGGTAAACGTAACCTGCTGACGCCGACGCAGCAGCGTAAGCGTAAGCGCCTGCTGGCGCATCTGAAAAAGAATAAGCGTTAAGCACCATAAGGGCCCGAAAGGGCCCTTTTTTTTTGCCTGATTATCGGCCCGCGTGCAACGTTCACGCCCGCCTGCTGGTGCCAAAATTCCGCGTTCAGGAAAAATGGATCGGGCAATTTCTGTGTTATTAAGCGTTTATCAGCAGGTTTGTAGCAAAAATGCTATTACTCAGTAACTCTCTCGTTATGGATGTTCACTTTTAATTGTACCAGGTGGTACAATCCTGCCGCCTTGTGCCGGGGACCAGGCTTACCTGCGGTGTGTCCTTGCTCACAAGCGCGGTATCACGGGCATAGGCCCCGTATCAACAGATCTAAAATAAAGCGTAACGGACTGATTCCAGCCTCTGCTTCTGCAGAAGAGCGTACCGGGCCCGCTGTAGCGGCCCGGCACCGGCGCGTTATTTTTTCAGGAGAGTGAGTGTTATGGCAGAAAATTCCGCTCGTCCCGGCAAGGGGTTGAGTATCTGGTCCGTGTTATTCGGACTGGTTGTGCTGGCGATCGGCCTGTTCTTTGCGATCGGCGGCGGCAAGCTGGTTGCGCTTGGCGGCAGCTGGTACTTCCTCATTGCGGGTATCGTGATGTTACTGTCGGCGGTGCAGTTCTTCCGCCGTAAATCCTCCGCCGTTACCCTGTTTATTTTGGTGTTCGCCGGTACGCTGATTTGGTCCCTGGTTGATGCGGGCTGGACGTTCTGGCCGCTGGTCTCGCGCCTGATGGTGCCGGCTGGCCTGATGCTGCTGGCCTTAATTACCTGGCCTGCGCTGCGCAAGCGCGAAGGAAAGAGCCCACTGGCGAAAATTTCATACGCCCTCTCTGCCGTCATTGCCGTTGGCATGGTGGTGACATTTGTGCAGATGTTCCAGCCGCATCCCACCGTGGCCTTCACCGGGAAACAGCTGCCGCTGATTCCGGTCGATAAAAGCAAACCGCAGCAGGACTGGAGCAGCTATGGCCGTACGCCGGAAGGCGATCGCTTTGCGGCTATCGATCAGATCACCCGGGATAACGTCAAAGATCTGCAGGTTGCCTGGACTTTCCACACCGGCGATACGCCTGTCAGCCCAACCGGTAACGGTGCGGAAGATCAGCAAACGCCGCTGCAGATTGGTAATACGCTCTATCTCTGTACGCCGCACAACAATGTGATTGCGGTGGAAGCGGATAGCGGCAAGCAGATCTGGAAGCGCGAAATCAATGCGCAGGCCGAAGTGTGGAACCGCTGCCGTGGTCTGGCGTACTTCGACGCCACTAAACCCATCCAGCAGCCCACGCAGCCGGGCTCAACGCCCGTGCCGGCACCGGTACTGGCAGCGAATGATAGCTGCCAGCGTCGTATCCTGATGAATACCATCGATGCGCGCCTGATTGCTATCAACGCAGACAACGGTGAGTTCTGTAAGAACTTTGGTGACAACGGTGTTGTTGACCTGAAGCAGGGGCTGGGCCACGCGCCTGATCCGCAGTATCAGCTGACCTCTGCACCCCAGGTTGCAGGCACCACGGTGGTGGTGGGCGGTCGCGTAGCGGATAACGTTCAGACCGATATGCCCGGCGGTGTGCTGCGTGGCTTTGATATTATCACCGGTAAAATGCGCTGGGCATTTGACCCGGGCAACGATGACCCTAACGCGGTGCTGATGCCGGGCAAAGATTATACCCGCAGCACGCCGAACTCCTGGGCGCCGCTCTCTTACGATCCGGCCATGAACACTGTGTTCTTGCCAATGGGCAGTTCATCCGTGGACCTGTGGGGTGCCAACCGTACCAAACTGGACCACAAATATGGTGCATCGATTCTTGCGCTGGATGCGACCACCGGTAAAGAGAAGTGGGTGTACCAGACCGTTCATAACGATCTGTGGGACTTCGACCTGCCGATGCAGCCGAGCCTGGTTGATTTCCCGATGAAGGATGGTACCACCAAACCGGCCGTGGTGATTGGTGCGAAAACCGGTATGATTTGGGTGCTGGATCGCCTGACCGGCAAACCGCTGACCAAAGTGGAAGAGCAGCCAATGCCGCAGGGCCATATCCCTGACGAGCAGTACACTAAAACGCAGCCGCACTCGGTGGAGATGCCGAACATCGGCAATCAGACGCTGAAAGAGTCTGATATGTGGGGTGCCACGCCGTTTGACCAGCTGGCATGCCGCATCGCTTTTAAAGGGATGCGTTACGATGGCCTGTTCACGGTGCCGGATACCGATAAATCACTCAGCTTCCCGGGCTCGCTCGGCGGGATGAACTGGGGCAGCATCTCGTTCGATCCTAACAATCAGTACATGTTTGTGAACGATATGCGCCTTGGTCTGTGGGTGCAGATGATTCCGCAGGACACCAGCAAAGTTGCGCGTGGCAGCAACGGTGGTGAAGCGATCAACACCGGTATGGGGGCTGTACCGCTGAAAGGCACGCCGTATGCGGTGAACAAAAACCGCTTTATGTCGCCGCTGGGTATTCCGTGCCAGGCACCGCCGTTCGGCACGCTCTCCGCGATTGATATGAAGACGCGCCAGATTGTCTGGCAGGTGCCGGTTGGCACGGTGCAGGATACCGGTCCATTTGGCATCAAGATGCACGCACAAATGCCTGTCGGTATGCCGACGCTGGGCGGCACGCTGGCCACGCAGGGCGGCCTGGTCTTCATCGCCGGTACGCAGGACTACTATCTGCGCGCGTTTGATAGCTCAACCGGTAAAGAGGTGTGGAAAGCACGCCTGCCGGTTGGCAGCCAGGGTGGCCCGATCAGCTATGTGTCGCCGAAGGATGGTAAGCAGTACATCCTGATCTCAGCGGGCGGGGCGCGTCAGTCACCGGACCGCGGCGACTACGTCATTGCGTATGCGCTGCCTGACAGCAAGTAACCTGCAGTAGCATGAAGAAAGGCCGACAAAAATGTCGGCCTTTTTTATTTACCATCCGTGGCGCGGAACGTCCTGTAAGATATCTTACTCACTGCTGCTTTGAAGGGCGGCGGCTTTTTTGGCCTCCTTTCCTTCCAGCTTCCCTGGCTCTTTCAGGATCATTTCTGAAATTACCCCCGCTGACTTTGCCGCCAGCGCTGCCTGCTTCCCTGGCGCGCTCCGGGTCCTCTGCAAAGTTCCCGGCACCACCTCGTTGCTTTTTTTGTGTCATAGCAGAGACCTCATCTAAGGGTGTTTTCTTGGATATGGACTAGCTAGCCACGTTATTGATTATAGTCAGTAAGTTACGGTTCGCTGTGGGAGATCTCTGAGATATTTATTGTCCGTCACGCCACAAGGCTTGTAGCTCTGGCGGGGCGACCGTTTCCGGAATCAAAATCACAATCGAACCGGCCTCGCGATGCGTGGCATAGGTGATTTGAATACGGTAGTAGCGCTGGTCGCCGTGGCCCATCGTTGCGGCCTGCTCCTCCGGTTCGCCCAGCGGCAGCGCCTGCTCCAGAACATTACAGACGCGCTGCTTTTGCGGTTCCGGAAGCTGTGCCAGTGCAAAACGCCGTTCGCTGCGCAGCTTAGGGATAAACGCGATGCCGCCTTCACGGGCCAGTTCAATGATGGCGTCATCGGTCAGCTCAATGTTCACTGCACACCTACCTGTTGCCAGGCGGACTGAATGGCATCCGCCACAGAGCGGTTAAAGCGTTTTTCCGCGTGCTGCACGGTGAAGCGGGCAAAGGTGCTGAAATCCGCATCCTGGGGCAGCTCTCTGTCGCACAGCGTGTCGTACCATGCCTGGCCGGCCAGCTCCCAGGCGAAGCCGCCCAGCGCTTTCGCCGCAAGATAAAAGGCCCGGTTTGGGATGCCGGAGTTGAGGTGGACGCCGCCGTTGTCTTCACGGGTATCAATGTAGTGATCCATATCCGCAGGCTGCGGATCTTTACCCAGCAGCGGGTCATCGTAAGCCGTACCCGGCGCAGACATTGAGCGCAGGCCGCTGCCGTTAATGCCTTTCGCCAACAGGCCCTCACCAATAATCCAGTCCGCCTGTTCGGCGCTCTGTTTCAGATGATACTGCTTCACCAGTGAGCCAAACACATCCGACATGGATTCGTTGAGAGCGCCCGCCTGCTGAAAATAGATCAGCCCGGCTTCGGTTTCCGTGACGCCGTGCGTCAGCTCATGCGCGACCACATCAATCGCAATAGTGAAGCGGTTAAAAATTTCGCCATCGCCATCACCAAACACCATCTGCTGACCGTTCCAGAAGGCGTTCTGATACTCCTGACCGTAGTGCACGGTGCCGTCCAGCTTCAGCCCCTTGTTATCCAGCGAGTTGCGTTTGAACACCTTCCAGAAGAAATCATACGTGACGCCGAGATAGTTCCACGCCTCTTCAGCGGCGATGTCGCCGTTGCCGGGCTGGGCCTCCTCACGGATGAGCGTACCCGGCAGATTCTGGGTATTGCCTGCATCGTAGATAGCGCGCAGTACCGTGCCAGGCTGGGCCGTACCGGCCACGCTGGTGGTATGCGGATGCTCGGCCATCAGCTGCTGGACATGGGTGAGAGTGCGGCGCGCATAGTCCTGCTGTGCGCCGGAGCAGTTATCAATGATGTTACGCAGTATGTATGGAGGAATAACGCTGTAAGTCATGTCTGGCTCCCATTAACGATCCTGATGGAAGTATAGACCTGCGCTAAGCAGTGGGCGGTGCTTTGGCTGCGGAAGAGGGCGTGTTCAGCCCGGCGTCGTGGTTATGTAGCGGCGCCTCGTCACGCTTTACGGCGGCGCGCCTTCTGCGGCTGCAGCGCGGTGACTTCACTCTCAACCCAGCCATCATCCAGCCGGGTACGCAGCACATCACCTTTATGCAGCTGTTTGGTTTTTTTCACCACCAGGCCCTGATTATCGGTGGTTACGCTAAAACCACGCGCCAGCGTCGCCAGCGGACTGACGCCTTCCAGCTGGGCAGCCAGCTCGCCAAAGCGCTGACGATTATGGTTAAGCTGTTTCTCCATGCCCTGCTGCAATCGATAGTGCCACTGCTGCAGCTGCTGCTGCGCCCGCAGAATTCGGCCCTGCGGCTGGTGGCTATTCAGGCGCTGCAGCAAACGTTCCTGCTGACGGCTGGCGCTGCGCAGCCGCTGATCAACAGCTTCGCCGAGGCGGCGCTGCAGCTGGAACAGGGCCGTTTGCTGACGCGCCAGCCGCAGCTGCGGATGCTGCTGCTGCAGGCGATGCTGCAGGCGGGTAAAACGGCGCTGCTGCTGCGCCACGTAGTAATCCATCGCCATCTCCATACGCTGCTGCTGCGACTGTAAACGGCGCAGCAGCTCGATCTGATTACGGCTCACCAGCTCGGCAGCAGCGGAGGGGGTAGGTGCACGCAGGTCGGCCACAAAATCGGCAATGGTAACGTCAGTTTCGTGGCCGACGGCGCTGACAATCGGCAGGCGGCTGGCAAAAATTGCCCGCGCCACGCGCTCGTCGTTAAAGCTCCACAAATCCTCCAGGGAGCCGCCGCCGCGCCCGACAATCAGCACATCGCACTCATTGCGCTGGTTGGCCAGTTCAATGGCACGCACGATGCCCGCCGGGGCATCCGCGCCCTGAACCGCAGTCGGGTAGATAACCACCGGCAGCGAGGGATCGCGACGGTGCAGCACGCGCAGCACATCGTGCAGCGCCGCGCCGGTGGCGGAGGTGATCACGCCGACCTGACGCGCCGGTTCCGGCAGCGGCTGTTTAAACTGCTGCTCAAACAGGCCCTCTGCTGCCAGCCTGGTTTTCAGCTGTTCAAACTGCTGCTGCAGCAGGCCTTCACCGGCTGGATGCATGCTTTCAATAATCAGCTGATAGTCACCGCGTGGCTCATACAGGGTAACGCTGGCCCGGACCAGCACCTGCTGACCGTGCTGCGGACGAAAGCTAACGCGACGATTACTGTTACGGAACATGGCGCAGCGTACCTGGGCACCATCATCCTTGAGGGTGAAGTACCAGTGGCCGGAAGCGGGCTGGGTAAAATTCGAAATCTCAGCGCTGAGCCAGACCAGGCCCATCTCATTTTCCAGCAGCTGGCGCACCGTCGTGTTCAGACGGCTGACGGTAAAAATATTGGCGGTTGGCGGTAGCGACATGTGATGAGGATCAAATTTTAAATCAGAGGGTTAATTAACCGATACTACATGGCTGCCCCGGAGGATCAAGCAGTTTTCCTAAAAAACAGTGGAGGCAATCGATTTCGGCCTGTATAATGCCGCGGCAATATTTTATCTGTTTTCAACGCCCCCAGGTGGAGATATTGCAATGTTAAGAATCGCGAAAGAAGCCCTCACATTTGACGACGTCCTGCTCGTTCCCGCTCACTCCACTGTACTTCCTAACACGGCTGACCTCAGCACCCAGCTGACCAAAAACATCCGACTCAACATCCCAATGCTCTCTGCGGCAATGGACACCGTTACCGAAGCGGGTCTGGCTATAGCTCTGGCGCAGGAAGGTGGTCTGGGCTTTATCCATAAAAATATGTCGATTGAGCGCCAGGCGGATGAAGTTCGCAAAGTGAAAAAACACGAAAGCGGCGTGGTCTCCGAACCACAAACTGTGCTGCCAACTACCTCGCTGGCAGAAGTGAAAGCGCTGACCGAACGCAACGGTTTCGCCGGTTACCCGGTGGTAAACGCTAACAATGAGCTGGTGGGCATTATTACCGGTCGTGATGTGCGTTTCGTTACCGATCTGACGCAGCCGGTGACCGCCGTGATGACGCCGAAAGAGCGTCTGGTGACGGTGAAAGAGGGTGAAGCGCGCGACGTCGTACTGCAGAAAATGCACGAAAAGCGCGTTGAGAAAGCGCTGGTCGTGGATGACAGCTTCCACCTGCTGGGCATGATCACCGTTAAAGACTTCCAGAAAGCTGAACGTAAGCCGAACGCCTGTAAAGATGCGCAGGGCCGTCTGCGCGTAGGTGCAGCCGTCGGCGCGGGCGCGGGCAACGAAGAGCGCGTTGATGCGCTGGTGGCGGCCGGCGTTGATGTCCTGCTGATCGACTCTTCCCACGGTCACTCTGAAGGCGTACTGCAGCGTATTCGCGAAACTCGCGCCAAATACCCGGATCTGGAGATCATCGGTGGCAACGTTGCGACCGGTGCTGGCGCACTGGCGCTGGCGAATGCCGGCGTGAGCGCGGTGAAAGTGGGTATCGGCCCGGGTTCAATCTGTACCACGCGTATCGTAACCGGCGTCGGCGTACCGCAGATCACCGCCGTTTCAGACGCGGTTGAAGCGCTGGAAGGGACCGGTATTCCGGTTATCGCAGACGGCGGTATCCGTTTCTCTGGTGACATCGCCAAAGCTATCGCGGCTGGCGCCTCCGCCGTTATGGTCGGTTCAATGCTGGCCGGTACCGAAGAGTCCCCGGGCGAAATCGAGCTCTATCAGGGCCGTGCGTTTAAATCCTACCGTGGCATGGGCTCACTCGGCGCAATGTCTAAAGGCTCGTCTGACCGTTACTTCCAGAGCGATAACGCAGCAGACAAGCTGGTGCCGGAAGGTATTGAAGGCCGCGTTGCCTATAAAGGCCGCCTGAAAGAGATCGTTCACCAGCAGATGGGTGGCCTGCGCTCCTGCATGGGTCTGACCGGTTGCCCGACCATCGACGATCTGCGCACCAAAGCGGAGTTTGTCCGCATCAGCGGCGCGGGCATCAACGAGAGCCACGTGCACGATGTGACCATCACTAAAGAGTCACCAAACTACCGCATGGGTTCATAATCCCGTAAGATTTCCCGCCCGGCACCTGCCGGGCGCTTTTATTATTAAGTCCATCCCAATGGAAACGCCTCAATGACGACTGAAAATATTCATAAACATCGTATTTTGATCCTCGATTTTGGTTCTCAGTATACGCAGCTGGTCGCGCGCCGCGTGCGTGAGCTGGGCGTCTACTGCGAACTCTGGGCGTGGGATGTCACCGAAGAGCAAATCCGCGGGTTCAACCCGAACGGCATCATTCTGTCCGGCGGACCGGAGAGCACTACCGAGCTGAATAGCCCGCGTGCGCCGGAGTACGTGTTTAACGCTGGCGTGCCTGTGCTGGGCGTGTGCTATGGCATGCAGACCATGGCGATGCAGCTGGGCGGCAAGGTTGAAGGCTCGAACGAGCGTGAGTTTGGTTACGCGCAGGTAGAAGTGACAACCCAGAGCGCGCTGGTGCGTGATATTGAAGATGCCATCAGCGCGGCAGGTAAACCGCTGCTCGACGTATGGATGAGCCACGGTGATAAGGTTACCGCGATCCCGACCGGTTTTGTCACCGTCGCCAGCACCGAGACCTGTCCGTTTGCCATCATGGCCAACGAAGAGAAAAAGTTCTACGGCGTGCAGTTCCATCCGGAAGTGACGCACACCCGTCAGGGCCTGCGCATGCTGGAGCGCTTTATCCGTGACATCTGCGGCTGTGAAGCGCTGTGGACGCCGGCCAAAATCATTGAAGATGCGGTAGAGCGTATTCGTCAGCAGGTCGGCAACGATAAAGTGATTCTGGGCCTGTCCGGTGGCGTTGACTCCTCTGTGACCGCAATGCTGCTGCACCGCGCAATTGGTGAACGTCTCACCTGCGTGTTCGTGGATAACGGTCTGCTGCGTCTTAACGAAGCAGAGCAGGTGATGGACATGTTCGGTGATCACTTCGGTCTGAACATTGTGCATGTACCGGCCGAAGCGCGTTTCCTTGATGCGCTGGCAGGCGAGAACGATCCGGAAGCCAAACGTAAAATCATTGGCCGTGTATTCGTTGAAGTGTTCGACGAAGAGGCGCTGCGTCTGGAAGACGTTAAGTGGCTGGCGCAGGGCACTATCTATCCTGACGTGATTGAGTCGGCGGCCTCGGCTACCGACTCAATCACGTCAGGATAGATAGTA
>Ga0157361_1000513_pt1 | contig 14998 bp, 14 predicted proteins | sample AttlaeALBM2_FD_111481 | JGI IMG/M metagenome (GOLD analysis project Ga0157361, IMG submission 111481) | Fungus gardens microbial communities from leaf cutter ant in Ribeirão Preto, State of São Paulo, Brazil - Atta laevigata ALBM2 | ecosystem: Host-associated > Fungi > Mycelium > Unclassified ...
AACAAGGCCAGCAGGGGGAAAAGCATGCCCGCCGAAAAATTACGAGGATTGCGTTTTATCATGATGGCACCGTCCCTGTGCGCGGCAAGCCCGTGAGCTTGCCGCCCCGGCGAAGCTTAAGCGTGCGTTTCGCGTTTAAAGTAGCTGACGATCCCCTGAGCGATCGCCGTGGCAATTTTATTTCTGAAGGCGGGGGTGCCGAGCAGCCTTTCTTCCTCAGGGTTGGTGATGAAAGAGGTTTCCACCAAGACGGAAGGAATATACGGGGACTTTAAGACCACGAAGGCCGCCTGTTCGGTATTTTTGGCATGCAGATGATGGATGGGCGCAATATGTTGAATCAGGTGCGAGCCCAGCGCCAGGCTCTCTTTGATCGTTTCCGTCTGCTCCAAATCAAACAGTATCTTCTGCAAATAGCGGTCTTTCTTGATGACGTTAGGGCCGGCGAGATCGTCCGCCGCGTTTTCACTGTTCGATAAGTATTTAGCCATCGCGCTGCTGGCGCCTTTATTGGAAAGCGCAAAGACCGAAGCGCCGCAGGCGCTGGGGCAGGTAAAGCCGTCGGCGTGAATGGACATGAAAAGATCCGCGCCATGTCGGTGCGCGATCTCCACCCGATCGTAAAGCGGAATAAAAACGTCGCTGTCGCGCGTCAGGCGGGCATCGATGCCGTGTCGATCGAGCTGTGCACGCACATTTCTGGCGATCTCCAGAACGACATGTTTTTCCAGCGAACCGGTGTGGCCAATGGCACCGGAGTCGATGCCGCCATGACCGGGATCCAACATGACCAGGAATCTTTTTCGCGCCCCGTGAGGGCCGTTCTGCTTTTTGGGGCGTGGCAGGCCGTGGGCGTGAGCCAGCGGGGAAACGGCGCCGTTCAGCGCCAGGGCCGCCAGCCCTGCCAACATCATTCTGCGGCGAGATAACCGGGTGTTCAAAAGGTCCGTCTTAGCCATAAGGATAACCAGCATAAAAGGAAAGGGTGTTTTTGTTATAACATAACAATTCAGCGCATCGGCGGGGTTGTCTGTTAGCGGCTGTTACTTTTAATGTCATTCCTTAATTTCACTGGTTTTTTATACTGCATTTATTTTGTTTATTGAATGTTCATATTGCTATTTATTTGTTTTGTATTTGTTAATTCTTATTTTGACACACTATTTAATCTAATATTTCAAATGAGATTTATTCTCCTCTTTAATTGATATGTTATAACATAATTACTAAAACGGATAAAAAACGGGGTCTTTGCCGCCGGCATGAAGCCACTCACGTTTTTGGAGCGTTAACATGACTTTTAAACACCAGGAAAAAGAGACATTAAATATATTCGCCGTTCTCGCGGTCTCGTTAAGCACGGTCATCGCCATGCTCGACAGTACCATCGCCAACGTGGCACTGCCGGTGATCGCCAAAGATTTCGGCGTCTCCGAATCGGCCTCCATCATGATTATTAATGCCTACCAGTTTGCCGTCGTTGCCTCTTTGATGCCCTTCGCGGCGCTAGGCCGCGCGGTAGGCAATAAAAAGATCTTTATAGCCGGGGTGGTGCTGTTTGCTTTTTCATCCTTGGGCTGCGCGCTTTCCGCGACGCTGTCGATGCTGACGGCATTCCGGGTGATACAGGGCTTCGGTGCGGCGGCGGTGCTCAGCGTCAATGCGGCGCTGATCAAGGAGATATACCCGGAAAGGCTGCTGGGGCGCGGCCTGGGCATAAACGTAATGGTGGTGTCGGTTTCCGCCGCCGCCGGGCCCTCCATCGCCTCGGCGATACTTTCTCAAACGAGCTGGAACTGGCTGTTTACCATCAATGTTCCCATCGCCTGCCTGTCGCTGTTGCTGAGCCTGATCTTCCTGGCCCCCCGCGAGCGGCGCAGCGTTGGATTCGACAGCGGGGGGGCCCTGTTGGTGTTTGTGCTGTTCATCGCTTTCTCGCTCAGCACCATGAGCATGACCACCCACCATCTGCCGGCGGCGGCGCTGAGCTTTGCGGTATTCGCCGGGCTGGCCGGGTTGCTGTATATCAATCAGAAAAGAAAGGCCAACGCCGCGCTGATCCCGATCGCGATGCTGCATAACCCGACGCTGTCATTGTCTTTGCTGATGTCGATGCTGTCCTACAGCACCCAGCTTTTGGCTTTTGTATCGCTGCCTTTCTATTTCCACAATGTCCTGCAAAGAAACGTGGTGGACATCGGTCTGTTGCTGACCGCCTGGCCGCTGGCCACCATGGCGTCCTCGCTGATTTCCGGCGATTTGGCCAAGAAATACGATCCCAATCTTGTTGCCCTCTCGGGCCTTGCCTGTCTGCTGGCTGGCATGCTGCTGATGGCCAATCTGCCCAGCGATCCGTCGAATGGGGCGATCGTATGGCGCGTGGCGCTGTGCGGCATCGGTTTTGGCCTGTTTCAATCACCGAACAACCTGCTGATCATGACGTCGGTCTCCCATGAAAACAGCAGCATCGCCAGCGGCCTGTTGGGCAGTTCCCGGCTGATTGGGCAAATCGTCGGTTCGGCGTTAGTGGCGATTTTCTTCAATATGCGGGGCGCGCAAGCAACGAATATCAGTTTAATGGCGGGGGCGGCATTCTCGTTCCTTTCTCTGGTCGTGAGCTATATGCGCTTCAAGTCCGCCGTTACGTTAAAAACCAGCAAATAGAAGCACGAGGTTTCCCATGCGATTTATCCCATTAGTGCCGTTGGTTATCGGGATGGCGGCGTTTTCCCTTGCCGGCTGCACGACCTACCACGACGTGGCGTTGCAACAAAAAGAGACGGGGCTCAATAGCCAATATTACCTGCTGCAGCCGCCGGTCTATGTCGGCGACCAGTTGAAATATGGTCTGAAGGACGGCAGCGGCGGCGAGTTGACGGTGGCGAAGGTTGAACCGAAAGACTTGGTTGCCGACAGCGGAAAAATCATTCCTCTGTCGCAGCTCTCTTTCCTGCAACGCAAAGACCTTTCCACAGGAAAAACCGCCGCGTTGGTCGGCGGCGGCGCGGTCGCCACCACGGCAATCGTGTTTGTGGCCGGGATCACCATCATGGCCGCCGGCATCGCCGCGTCGGCCTAAAGCAGCCCATCGACGCACGCCGCCGAGCGTGCGCACAGGAGGCACCATGTGCGTCACAGTGAAATTTATCGCCACCGCTCTGCTGGCAATATTCGCCTTGCCGACCGCGCCTTGCGCCACCGCCGGCCAGCCGGCGGTGGCCGAACCGCCACAAAGCGTGGCGGCGCAAACGCTGCCCGGCAGCTACCCGCGGATCGTCATCACCGGCAACTGCCCCTTCGGCGTGATCCTGGCGAACGAGGCGGCCTACCGGCACGTCGTCGGCGTGGGGCCCTGGGCGTTCATGCATGCCGATAGGCATGTATTGGAGGACATGAAGCCGGATATCGGCAGGATCACCTCCGCCTTCATCAATAAGGACTACCGGGTCAACATGGAATCGTTAATGAATCTACGGCCCGACATTATTTATTACTACGGCAAAAGCCAGGACGATCGGCTGGAAAGGGCGGGCGTGATGACCGTCGATCTGGATGCCGGCGGGAAGACAAAATACCAGCCGATGGCTACCCAGGTGTATTGGGAGAACACTTTCGCCGACACGCTCGGCCTGCCGCGCACGCACAAATTCAAAGACGCCTGGGAAAAGACCCTGAAGCAGATCCGCCCCTATGCCGCAGCCATCCATGCGCAGCACGTCAGGGCGTTGTATCTCGAAGAAAGTGACGGCAGGCAGCTGAAGGTGAGTGGCCCGCATACCTACGGCGACACCTACCTGAAAATGGCCGGCATGGACAACGTCGCCGGGGACTTGCCGGTGAAAGGGGATGCCGGCAGGTACATCAACGTTTCGATGGAGCAGATCATGGCCTGGGACCCGGATGTGATTTTCGTGGTGTTCGGCAGCGCCAAAGCGCTGCTGCACGGGGGGATCCCCGGCCAGGCCTGGGAAACGCTCAGGGCGGTAAAAAACGGCAAGGTTTTCTCGACGCCGGTGGGCATTCATAACTGGGGGGGCCTGTCGGCGGAAACGTCGCTGCTGCCGCTGTTTATGATCAACCGCTATGCCCCTGAAGACATTAGCGACAAGACGCTGCGGGAGGAGACGCGCCGCTATTATCAGACGATGTTCTCCTATGCGATCCCGGACCGGTTGCTGGATGAGGTGCTGGCACAGCGCTAGAACCACGGTTGAATAGTATTCATTTAATGGGGGGAGCTTGGGGATGCCGGGCAGAGGAAAATATGTGGCGATCCTGGCGGGGCTGTTTTTGGCCTTGTGTGTGGCCGCCGTCGCATCACTGTTTGCCGGCCGCTACGCCTTGTCGGCCCATGATGTGATGCAGATTTTATGGCAGGGGAACATGCCGGGGGAAAACCAGGCCCGCTATTCGGTGATTTTTAACCTGCGCGCGCCGCGGGTGGTGGCGGTGATGCTGGTGGGCGGCGGGTTGGCGGTCGCCGGCGCGACCTTTCAGGCGGTGCTGAAAAACGCGTTAGCCAGCCCGGACGTGCTGGGCACCTCTTCCGCCTCCGCCTTTGGCGCTGCGCTGGGCATTTTATTGAGTTTGCCTTTTGCTCTGAGTGCCATGCTGTCGTTTCTTTTCGGCGTGGTGAGCTTGCTGTTGGTGCTCGGCATCTGCCGCCTGAAACGTCGGCAGGATGCGCTGACGACGATCCTGTCCGGCATGATTATCGCGTCGTTGTTTATCGCGTTTGTCTCGGTCATAAAATATGTCGCCGATCCGCAGGATACCTTGCCGGCGATCGTCTTCTGGCTGATGGGCAGCTTCGCTTCGGTGGCGAAAGCGCAGGTCTATTGGCTAATCCCGCTGTTTGCGGCGTGTTACCTGACAATCTATCGGCTCAGGTGGAAAATGAATATTCTCTCGCTGGGGGACGACGAGGCGCGCATTGCCGGCCTGAATCCGCCCCGGTTGAAGATCCTGCTGCTGATCGCCGCCTCCCTGCTGGTTTCCGCTTCGGTAAGCTTGGCCGGCGTGGTGGGATGGGTCGGCTTGGTGATCCCGCATCTGGTGAGAAGCGTGCTGGGGTATAACCACGGCCGCCTGATCCCGGTCTCGGCGCTGAGCGGGGCGTTGTTTTTGCTGGTGATAGACAATATCGCCAGAGGCGCCACCTACGCAGAAATCCCGATCGGCATCCTGACCGCGCTGATCGGTGCGCCGCTTTTCGCCACGCTTTTTATTATGGGTAATCGATATGATCACCGCTAGCCGACTATCCTTTGGTTTCAAAGGGCGGGAGCCCATTTTCGACAACGTCAGCTTCGAGCTTAAGCGCGGCGAGATCCTCGGCGTGCTGGGCCCGAACGGCGCCGGCAAAACCACGCTGCTGAGAAATATTGCGGGCCTGTGTCGGCCCAGCGCCGGCTGGTGCGAGATCGGCCGCGTCGATAATCGAGAGGCACGCCTGGCCTATGTGCCGCAGGCGAAGGCGCCACATTTTTCCTATGGCGTACTCGATTTTGTCACTTTCGGCTGCGTTCGTCAGGCCGGACTGTTTGCCCGGCCGGGAAAGCACGATTTCGCCAGGGCGCAGGCGGTGCTGCAATCCCTGGAAATCGGCCCGTTGGCGCAGAAAAGCATCGATCAGATCAGCGGCGGTGAACTGCAGATGTGTTATTTCGCCAAGGCGCTGATGGCAGATCCTGACGTCATGATCCTTGATGAACCGGAGTCGAACCTGGATTTTTACAATCAGGCAAAAATGATTGAGATGCTCTGGCGCCTCGCCAAAGAGCGGCAGATGACGATCGTGCTGAATACGCATTTCCTCAATTACGCCGAACGAATCTCCGACAAGTGTTTACTGATGACAAAACGGCAGTCGTTGTTTGGCGTTAAAAGCGCTGTGCTGCGGGAAGATATCCTGGAGCGCTATTTCCGGGTGCCGGTAAGAAAGTGCCACTATGAACACCAGGGCGCCGGCGAAGAAACCTTTATTATCGCTCTGCGCAATCTCGCCTGAGTTTCGGCTGCAAAGATTGCTTGAGGGATATCCCTCATTGCGGCCCCGCCGGCGGTTATTTAAGCTGAAAGGGCAACGTAACGGTGAATATGGAGATAATCATGACTGATTCAGTGTCCAACGATCGTAATCCCACCCCGGATGTGGCGGAAGACAACGCGTTCTTCCCATCGCCTTACTCCCTCAGCCAGTACACCTCGTCCAAAACCGACTTCGCGGGCGCCAGCTACCCGAATGCCTATCGCGGCGGCAAGTGGAAGGTGCTGATGATCGCCTCGCAGGAGCGCTACCTGCTGATGCAAAACGGCAAGTTCTTCTCCACCGGTAACCACCCGGTCGAGATGCTGCTGCCGATGTACCACCTGGATCTGGCCGGTTTCGAGATTGACATCGCCACGCCGTCCGGCGATCCGGTGAAGCTGGAGATGTGGGCGTTCCCGCATGAAGATGAAGCGGTCAAGGCCACCTACGAGAAGTACCGCAGCCAACTCAAGCAGCCGAAAAAGCTGACGGAGGTGGTGAAGGATCTGGATGGTGGCAACTACCTCGGCGTTTTCATCCCCGGTGGCCACGGCGTGCTCAATGATATCCCGTTCAGCGAAGAGGTGAAAAAGACCCTGCACTGGGCGCACGACAACGATCGCTACGTGATCTCGCTGTGCCACGGGCCGGCCGGTTTGCTGGCGGCGGGCATCGGTGAGAGCAAAGAGGATTTCCTCTATCGCGGCTATGAAATGTGCGTGTTCCCGGACTCGCTCGATACCGGCGCCAACATCGACATCGGCTACATCCCCGGCCCGATGCCCTGGCTGGTGGGCGAACGCCTGCGCGAGCGGGGCGTCAAGATCGTCAACGCCGACATCACCGGCAGGGTGCATAAAGATCGGCGCCTGCTGACCGGCGACAGCCCGTTGGCCTCCAACAACCTCGGCAAGCTGGCGGCGGAGACGCTGTTGGCCGACGTCGCCGCGCGATGAGCGACGAGATCGCGCAGCGCGCTTTCCAGACGGCGCTGGCGATGGACCACGAGCGAACCCTATCCGCCATTCAGGGGCGAGTTCGCGCCTTTGCCGCGCCGTTCGGCTTCGATCGCTTTGTGCTGTTTTCCGCTTCCGCCGCGGCGGAGGCGGGGATCGAGCATATCTATTGGGTCGAGGGCGACTGGTTCGGCGACGGCGAGGCCGTCGATGCGTTGACCTACGTGCGACACTGCCCGGTGACCCGGCACATGCTGCGGGTCAGCGAGCCGTTTTTCTGGACCAAGACCCGGGCGCAGCAGGGTGAACGCTACCGGATTGTGCGCACGCCGCGCGGCGCGGGCCTGCACGGCGTGCAGATCCCGGTGTTCGGCCCGGCCGGTTTGGAGGGCGCCGTCAGCCTGGGGGGCGAGCGCATCGACGCTTCGCCGCCGGTGCGGCTGGCGCTGTCGCTGGTGGGTACGGCGGCCTTTCAGGCGGCGCGGCGGCTGTTCGCACCGGCGGCTGGCGAGGGAGAGGGCCGGCTGTCGGCGCGCGAGCGCGAGGTGCTGAGCTGGACCGCCATCGGCCGGCGGCAAGCGGATATCGCTGCGATGCTCGGCCTGTCTGAACGCACGGTGGAAAACCACCTGCGCCGCATTCGCCAACGCCTTGGCGCCGCCACCACCGCGCAGGCGATCGGCGTGGCGATCCGCCTGGGGGAGATCGCCCCCGAGCGCCGTTAGCCCGCCGCCATTTGCCGCAGCAACCATTCGCGCAGCGCAATGATATCGGGGCGCTGCGCGGTTTCTTCGGTGGTCACCAGGTAATAGTTGGCGCCGGGTAACGACATCTCGAACGGCGCGGCCAGCACGCCGCGCTGCAACAAATCGCGCGCCAGCAGCCGGCTGGCGATCACCACCCCCTGGCCCGCCACCGCCGCCTGCAGCGCATGCGTCTCGTCGCTGAAGGTCAGCCCGGCTTCCACGTTCAACCCTTCCGGCCCGTAGCGCCGCCGCCAGTTTTCCCAGGTCGGCGCGTCGGCGGGCACCTGCCGATGCTCCACGTGAAACAGCGTCACCCGCTGCAAATCTTCGATGCGCTCCAGCGCCAGCGCCGGGCTGGCCACCACGATAAAGCGATCCTCATGCAGCAGGGTGCAGTGCAGATCGCTTTCCGGCGTCTCGCGGTAGCGGATGGCGACGTCCACGGTGCGCTGGTTGAGATCGACCCGCTCGACGCTGGTGTGCAGGCGCAGATCGATGGCGGGAAACTCCGTCTTGAAATCCGCCAGGCGCGGCACCAGCCAGTGGGTGAGGAAATTGGAGGTGGTGGTGACGGTCAGCGCCGGCGGCTGTTGGGCGCGGGTGATTTGGGCGACGGACTGCTCCAGTGCGGCGAAGGCGCGCTGGGTGCCGGCATACAGGATCTCGCCGGTCTCGGTCAGGCTGACGCCCTGCGCGCTGCGCTCGCACACCCGGCATTCCAGCACCGACTCCAGCAGCTTGATCTGGTGGCTGACTGCCGTCGCGCTGACGCCCAGCTCCTCGGCGGCCAGTTTGAAGCTGCGACAGCCGGCCACGGCGTGGAAGGCGCGCAGCGCGCCCAGCGGCGGCAAACGGGGTTTTCTCATGGCTGAGTTATTCTCATCTAAGGCTGAAAACTATGAGTTTGTCTGACCGATTATACAAGAGATAGGCTACTGACATGTGAACAGGGGAATGAATTAATTTCATCATTTCCACATGTCGGGAGTTAACGATGAGCCTCTATATCAACAACGGCGCCCTGGGCGCCATGGAACACACGGGAACGGCGGCGAGCGGTCTGGCGCTCAGCGTGCCGGTCGCGGCGGGCGCTTTGCTGTTGGAGGCGGAGAGCCTGCTGGGCATCGGCGCAACGCTGATGCTGCTAACGGCATTGGCGCTGGCGTTTCTCGGCGGCGCCGCGCTGGCCCGCTGGCAGCCGCTGCGGAAGCGGCCTGCGCTGGCTATGCTCCGCTACGGTTTTTTGCTGGCGGCGGCGGGGTGGCTATTGACGCTGCTGATGCTGTTCGGCGGCCATGATTGGCCGGCCCTGCTGGCGGGCATCGCTCTCGGCGGCCTGGGGCAGGGCGTGGCCTACCGCACGGCGGTGGGGGAGAAAGCGGCGTTCGCCGTGGCGTGCCGGCTGGCGACGGTGGTGAGCATCGTGGCCGTGGTGGTTGCCGCGTTGCTGATTCAAACCTACGCCGCGCCGGGCGCGAGAGGAGGCTGTTTCGCGCTGGCGTTGCTGGTCGATCTGGCGCTGTTGGGGGCGTTGATGGCGCGGGTTGCGGAGCGGGATGGGGTCTGAGCCGTCGCGCTGAAGGTAAACAACCCGCCGGTAAACCCGGCGGGCTTCGCTTAGGCGGCCGCGAGCTCTTGCGGTATAACGGTTTGCAAGCCGACGAGCTGAATGGCCGGCTGCTCCAGCGTGATGCCGAAGTCGCCTTGCGCCCAATTGTAGATATTGACGACGTGCTGATTGAGCGCGCTTTCGCCCTGCATGAATATCGACAGATCCTGCGTATGGGTTTGCGCGTTGTAGTTCAGCGAGAAGCTGCTGTTTGAGCCTTCGGCGCCGAAGGCCAGCAGGTGGTTATCGATAGACAGGGAAGAGGCCTGTAAAAAGTCCAGCTCGAAGCTGTCGTCGATGTAGATATTGTGGGTCTGCTTTACGGGAATATTCAGCAGGCTGTTGGGGAAGGGCACATCGTTGGACAGCATGCTCAGGTTCACGCCGAGATAATCCTGCGGCGCGCTCCCACCCGGCGCAGTGGTATAGCCGTGCTCGAAGCGAATCTCGCTGGAGCCTTTGCCCAGGTTGACCTCCAGACCGTTGGCCGGCGTCAGCACCCGATCGTTAAAGGTGACGTTATCCTTAAAGTCCGTCAGCTTCACCGCCTCGATGTTGTACAGCCCGTCCTTAAAGCCATACAGCCCGATGCCGTTTTTCTCGATCACCCCGCGCCCGCCATAGCTGCCCTGGGCGTCAAACTTCAGGTTTACCCCGTGCGACAGGCTGGAATAATCGACCGTATCATGGCCGCTGCCGCCGTCGATGACCGTCCAGCCGTAGTTGCCGGCGTTGTTTTGCCAGCCGCGTGGCACGCTGATGGTGTCGTCGCCGCTACCGGTGTTAACGGCGATATTGCCGAACGCCAGCGTGAAATCGTCGTCATACAGCGTACCGACGCGGTACAGATTCGGCGTGGACAGCACGTCGGCAATGTCGTTGAAAATCGCCGAGCCGATATCCAGCTTGCCGGGAATGAGGCTGCCGCCGCCGGTCACGCTGCTGCCGTAGGATTCGGTGTAGAAATCACGCGCCGCTTCGGCGGCGAGGCGGATGGTCTCGTGGCCAATGCCGAGGGTGGTCAAATAGGTGGGTACTTCGCCCGCCAGCAGCGTTTCAACCACGTAGCTGAGGTTTTTCATCTGCATGGAGACCTGCGCCGCCGCAATCAAATCGTAGGTGCCGCTTTCGACCTTAAAAGGCGAGGTGTCGTTGGTGGCCACCCATTCGGTAAAGAACGAGGTATCGCCTAAATAAGAGAACAGCGTGGTGCCGGCCCAGGGGGAATAGTTGGGGGCGCCGGTCGAGGAAGCATCGGTGAACACCTCGGACGCCGCCGCGCCGGCGTCAATCAGGCCGACCTCGTGAATATCCGGCACTTTGGCGCTGGTGGGCGGGGCATCCGGCAGCGGCGCGTTGGGATCGCTGCTCAGATCGACGCCAAACAGCGTCTTGGCGAAGTTCTTGGCGATGTTGTCGGAGGCATTTTGAATGCGCGTTTCCCAGTCATCGGGAACATGCCCGGTGCGCAGCTCATACTGCAGCTTGGTTTGGTCGCGAATGTAATGGGCAAACGCCCCCTGATTCGAGTTCACGCCATAGGCGCCTTTGATCCAGGTATACACCGCGATGTCCACGCCCTGAATAGGTTGATTGGCATGGTTGGGATCGGTGAGCGCATCGACGGAGGCGGCATACACGGCCGGCCAATCGCCGGCTTTGGCGGCCTCCCAAATCGCTTGCAGTTTTTCTCGGTCGGTAATGACGTAAGCCATATAAACACTCCTTGTTTCTGAGAGATTGCTGTGAAATTCAACATGATGAATGGAGGTGCGCGATGGAATAAACCGAAACCCGTACAGCCAGAAACGCGCATGCCGCGAGCCGCAGCGAACGATGGGCGGCAGGCGCCCATAGCGAAAGGATAGACGCTACTTGCCGAGTGCGAACAATTCGCTTATCGATTGTTTTTACAGGATTATTGCTGTAAATCTGCGGGTTAACCTGCGTATTGGCGTCAGGAAGGGATATCTGTCAGCTGGGTTAGGAATCTTCTTAGATAAAAGAGTGGGTTTCGCTGGTGGGGGTTGGCCAAGCGTTGGCGTTATGGTGGTGGTTGTGGCTGCCGCTTTGCGGATTCACACCGAAGGCAACGCAGGGGGGCGCTCCAACGCTGCTGGGGTGTGGAATGGGGTGAGGAAATGCCGGAGTGGGGACTCTGGCGGTCGGTTTTGTGCCAGAAGCGGACGTATAAACTGCTTGTACTAATTATTAGGTAATAAATTGCGGTCTCTTCCCCGCTTCTACATCTTCAGAAAGATCATTCGAAACATCTAGTTGATGTAGATAATTAGTGGTTGAAAGGTGCCAGGAATGACGGAAGAATAGGCCTATATTGCTGAGTTTAAATGGGTTGAGGGGCAAAAAGTGGGCTCGCCTGAAACAGTAAAGAAAATCGTTATGCTGGCCATTTTGGCTAGTCTTACTGCGGGTTGCGCACCGTTACATCCTTCCGGCTGTCATAAGACCACGGCAACGGGTAGTTGCAGTTCAGGACGTTGGGATGATCAGGATGAATGGGGCGTGCAAGCGAGGGCAATCAGGGCGGCAATAAATGCTGAACTTGATGAGCCGAAAAACTGGAAGGGGAAAAAATGCAGGTTGCATATTGAATTTGCTCAGGATGGCACGGCTTTAAACGTATCAACCAGCAATGGCAATACAGCCTATTGCGAAGCGATAAAGTCAGCAGCCCATAAAGCCAAATTTCCAGCCTTCAACAATCCAGAAGTCTATAGAGATTTTCAAAAATCGGGCTTCGATATGCGCGGTTAGCCCGATAATAGCCCTTTCAGTACCCGCTACTCGCTCAAAGCAGGCCCAATGACCACGTAGCCTGTCCGTTGCGTGCCAGAAACGGACATTGATGATGTGAAGATATATAGTGGTAGATTGCCTATCGATAGTTGATATTACCCGAGATTGTCTCCGAAAATTATGATTAACGGATTGCTGATCAGTCGGATCCTAGCAAAAGACTCATATCAAAACCAGTTATCCGAAAACCAAACTCTTTATATAATTTTAAAGCCCTTTGATTGTCCGGTGATACTCTGAGTTCCACCTCATATGCGCCCTGTTGAGTCAGCTCATTCAGGAATGCACGGATAAAATCCCGACCCATTCCCTTACCCTGAAATTCTGGGAGAAGCATTATATCTGACAAAAAGGCTGAGTTATCTTCCAGGCTGAACCACAGATATCCCGCAGCCTGACTGTCATGTTCATAAGTTCTAAAATGGTTATTTTGAGTATTGATACCCGCTGGCAAGGCTGCTTTAAATGATTTCGACGCCTCTATCTGGGCTTTTTTACGACTGTACCGATGATTTGCCATCAGGTCTTCAACATAGTCATTTAAAGAGAGGCCCCCCCAGAAGTCAAACTCGTCGTCATGCATGGGCCTATAAATTGATTTGGGGATTTTTGACTGTTTTGTTTTCAATTTACTGTCTCATTCTTAATAGCAACGTAACGCATACTTAGTACTACTCTACCGAATTATCCGCCGATTCAGCATGATAAAATTATATCATATAGCTTTGTCCACGGAACGTAATTTTGCTGACGCCGAAGTCTGCATTTCGCTCATAGCGGACTATCATTCGCCTGACCAAATAAGCCTCAGTGCGATGAAACAAATACCGAGGCAGGCTGCGCGGGCGGAATGGCGAAGTGATGCTGCATACGCTTTATCTCCTCTGCCGGTGGCAGGCCAAACAGACGCTTGAATTCGCGGTTAAATTGCGATGGGCTTTCATAGCCAACGGCGTAACTCGCGGCGGCGGCGGTGATTTGTTGGCGTACCATCAGCATCCGTGCCTGGTGCAGGCGTACCGATTTCACATACTGCATCGGCGGCATCTGCGTTATCGCCTTGAAATGGCTATGAAAGGTCGGCACGCTCATGCCGGCCCTCACCGCCAGCTGCGTCAGCGTTAACGGCTCCGCGTAAGCGGCATGGATGTGCTGCAACGCTTTACCGATTTTGCCAAACTGCCCCTGCAAGGCCAGCGCGGCACGCATTGCGTTGCCTTGTGCGCCTGTCAGCACGCGGAAATAAAGCTCACGCACCCGCGCCGGGCCGAGGATTGCCGCCTCAAGCGGGTTAGCCAGGACTTCAAGTAAGCGAAGTACGGCCATTTTTACCGCGCCGTCCATGGGGCTCGACATCATGCTTTGCGGCGCGACGGGAGGATGCGGGGCGCCATGCTGTTCAATCTGCAGCATCAGTTCCGCGGCAAGCTGAAAATCCAGATGCATGTAAATCGCCAGCAGCGGATGTGCTGCCGACGCGTCGGTTTCCATCACAAACGGCACCGGCACCGAAACCGCCAGGTAGTGCTGCTCATCATATAAATAGGTCTGTTGACCGAAATAGCCGCGTTTGCTGCCCTGGCAGACGATCACGATCCCCGGATCGTAAAGTACCGGCGTTCTGGCAAGCGGGCGATCGGAACGCAAAATTCGCACATCAGGCAGGGCAGTGAGGTTGTATCCCTCTTGCACCGCAAGTCTATTCATCAGGGCAATCATGTCGGACATTCCACCACCTCATAAAATCAGGCAAGAAAAAGAGAAGATACGGCCTAAAAATGCGGCAGAGTAGAGAATACCATGCAACCTTCATGGTTCATGGGAGTTCTTTTTATGGCATCTGCAAAAACGATTTTAATCACCGGCGTCAGCAGTGGCTTTGGCCAGGCGCTGGCGCGGGAAGCCCTCGCCGTAGGGCATCGGGTTGTAGGGACGGTGCGCAACAGCGGAGCACTGCAGGCTTTCGGCGCGCTCGATACGCAGCGGGCTTTTGGCTATCTGCTTGATGTCACGGACGTTGAGCGTATTGATGAGGTGGTTGGAGAGATAGAGTCCGCCGTCGGCCCGATAGATGTGTTGGTGAACAATGCCGGTTACGGCCATGAAGGCATTCTGGAAGAATCCCCGCTTGCAGAGCTGCGCCGCCAGTTTGAGGTCAATGTGTTTGGCGCGGTGGCGATGATCAAAGCCGTGCTACCGGGCATGCGCCAGCGCCGTCGCGGCCACATTATCAATATCACCTCAATGGGTAGCTTCATTACCTTGCCCGGTATCAGCTATTACTGCGGCAGCAAATTTGCACTGGAAGGGATATCAGAAACCTTAAGTAAAGAGCTTGCCCCGTTCAACCTACACGTGACCGCCGTGGCGCCGGGCTCGTTTCGGACGGACTGGGCCGGGCGTTCAATGGTACGCAGCCCTCGCTGTCTCCCGGACTATGACGCGTTATTTGAACCTGTTCGTCAGGCGCGTCAGGAAAAAAGCGGCAAGCAACTGGGCGATCCCGTGAAGGCGGCTCACGCCATGCTGGCATTGATCGAGAGCCGGAATCCACCCACGCATCTGTTGTTAGGCAGTGATGCATTAAGTTTGGTGCGGCAAAAGCTCGAGGCGTTAGGCAAGGAAATTGAACAGTGGGAGAAACTCACCCGTTCAACGGATGGCTGAACGGTTTCGGGTAGGGAGAGTGCAGGGGATCATCGATGATGACCGCCCAACAGCAAAAAGCCCGCTCAGGTTTCCCTGAGCGGGCTTCTCTAAATATGGCTCCTCTGACTGGACTCGAACCAGTGACATACGGATTAACAGTCCGCCGTTCTACCGACTGAACTACAGAGGA
>Ga0157361_1000515_pt1 | contig 14965 bp, 15 predicted proteins | sample AttlaeALBM2_FD_111481 | JGI IMG/M metagenome (GOLD analysis project Ga0157361, IMG submission 111481) | Fungus gardens microbial communities from leaf cutter ant in Ribeirão Preto, State of São Paulo, Brazil - Atta laevigata ALBM2 | ecosystem: Host-associated > Fungi > Mycelium > Unclassified ...
AAAATCGTGGTTCGACCAGCCGGGATTTTGTTGCATCTTTTTCAACATTTTATACACTACGAAAACCATCGCGAAAGCGAGTTTTGATAGGAAATTAAATAGTATGAGCGATATCGAACAACGCGTTAAGAAAATCATTGCTGAGCAGCTGGGTGTGAAAGAGGACGAAGTAACAAACTCTGCATCTTTCGTTGAAGACCTGGGTGCTGATTCTCTTGACACCGTTGAGCTGGTAATGGCTCTGGAAGAAGAGTTTGATACTGAAATTCCAGACGAAGAAGCTGAGAAAATCACTACCGTTCAGGCAGCGATCGACTACATCAATAGCCACCAAGGCTAATGAATATCTTCAGGCGGTCGCTCGACCGCCTGAGTTTTATGCTAGTTCCTTAGAGTTTTTATTCCCCCTCCCTGGAGGACGAACGTGTCTAAGCGTCGTGTAGTTGTGACCGGTCTTGGCATGTTGTCTCCTGTCGGCAAAACCGTAGAGTCTACCTGGAGTGCTCTCCTTGCCGGTCAGAGCGGCATTAACCTGATCGACCATTTTGATACGAGTGCCTACGCAACCCGTTTTGCTGGCATCGTAAGAGATTTCAATTGTGATGAAATCATCTCGCGCAAAGATCAGCGCAAGATGGATGACTTCATCCAATACGGCATTGTTGCCGGCGTGCAGGCTATGCAGGATTCGGGTCTGGTCGTGACCGATGAAAACGCTGGACGCATCGGCGCGGCAATTGGTTCCGGCATCGGCGGACTGGGTCTGATCGAAGAGAACCATACCTCGCTGGTCAACGGCGGTCCGCGCAAAATCAGTCCGTTCTTTGTACCTTCGACCATTGTGAACATGATCGCCGGCCATCTGACGATTATGTATGGCATGAAAGGTCCCAGCATCTCTATCGCTACTGCCTGTACCTCCGGCGTGCACAACATCGGTCATGCGGCACGTATCATCGCCTATAACGATGCTGACGTGATGCTGGCGGGCGGCGCAGAGAAAGCCAGCACCCCGCTGGGCGTGGGCGGCTTCGGCGCAGCGCGCGCGCTCTCTACGCGCAACGATAACCCGCAGGCGGCAAGCCGTCCGTGGGATAAAGATCGTGACGGTTTCGTACTGGGCGACGGCGCGGGCATTATCGTGCTGGAAGAGTATGAGCACGCGAAAAAACGCGGCGCGAAAATCTATGCGGAAATTGTCGGCTTCGGCATGAGCAGCGATGCTTACCATATGACGTCACCGCCGGAAAACGGCGCTGGCGCCGCGCTGGCGATGGAAAACGCGCTGCGCGACGCGCAGCTGTCGGCAGAGCAGATCGGCTACGTCAACGCGCACGGCACCTCTACGCCGGCGGGTGACAAAGCGGAAGCGCAGGCGGTGAAAACCATTTTCGGCGCCTCGGCGAAAACCGTTATGGTCAGCTCGACCAAATCGATGACCGGCCACCTGCTGGGCGCGGCAGGCGCGGTAGAGTCAATCTACTCGATTCTGGCGCTGCGCGACCAGGCCGTTCCGCCGACCATTAACCTGGATAATCCGGATGAGGGCTGCGATCTCGACTTCGTGCCTCACACGGCACGTCAGGTTAGCGGCCTGGAGTACACGCTGTGTAACTCCTTCGGCTTCGGCGGCACGAACGGCTCATTGATTTTCCGTAAGATCTGACGATTCACGTTCTGGCAAAAGGCCCGCAAATGCGGGCCTTTTTTCTATCTGGAAAGGCTCTGAAACGGATTATCACACCACAACGCGCTACCATAGCGCTTTTGCCTGCGGGAGAGCCCTATGTGGGTAAATGGAACGGAGCAGCGCACGCTGCCTGTCAGCGATCGCGCGACGCAGTTCGGCGACGGCTGCTTTACCACGGCAGCGGTGCATAACGGCCACATTCAGCTATTGGCGGCGCATCTGCGCCGTCTGCGCGAGGGATGCGAACGCCTGATGATGCCCGACGTCGACTGGGCGCAGCTGGAAAAAGAGATGCGCGCAGCCGCGCAGCCGCACGCCCAGGCGGTCCTGAAAGTCATTCTCAGCGCCGGCGCTGGCGGACGCGGCTACAGCCGTAATGGCAGCAGCGGCGCCACGCGCGTCGTCTCGGTTGCGCCCTGGCCGCACCACTATCAGCCGCTGCAAACCCTGGGCGTCAGGCTGCAGACCAGTCCGGTGCGGCTGGCGCAGAACCCGCTGCTGGCGGGCATCAAACACCTGAATCGCCTAGAGCAGGTGATGATCCGCGCGCATCTCGAGCAGAGCGACGCCGACGAGGCGCTGGTGCTTGACACTGCGGGCTACGTGGTGGAATGCTGTGCGGCCAATTTATTCTGGCGGCAGGGCGAACGCGTTTTTACGCCCGAGTTGACGCACGCTGGCGTCGACGGCGTGATGCGGCGCTATCTGATGGCGCAGATGGCCGCCGCAGGTCTGCATTGCAATGTGGTGCGCTGTGAAGCGGCGCAGCTGCAGGCGGCCGACGAAATCGTCATCTGCAATGCCCTGATGCCGGTTTTGCCGGTACGACAGCTGGACGACAAGGCGTTCAGCGAGCGCGCGCTCTACCACCGGTTTCAGCACAGCTGCTATTTAATGGAAGCAAAATGAGTCGAACAAAAAAAATTTTCGCCGTCGTCGCGGCGGTTCTGGTGCTGGCGGCAGCCTTCAGCTACTGGCAAATTCAGCGCTTCGCCGCGACGCCGTTAACCATTGACCAGGAAACGATCTATACCTTACCAGCGGGCACCGGCCGGGTGGCGCTGGAGGCGCAGCTGGAGAGCCAGCATCTAATCCCGCAGAGCGTCTGGTTCGGTCCGCTGCTGAAGCTCGAGCCGGATCTGGCGCGTTTTAAAGCGGGTACCTACCGGCTGGAGAAGGGGATGACGGTGCGCGCGCTGCTGCAGCTGCTCGCCAGCGGCAAAGAGGCACAGTTCCCGCTGCGGCTGGTAGAGGGCCAGCGCCTGATCGACTGGCTTGCCGAGCTGCGCGCCGCGCCTTATATCAAACACCAGCTGAAAGATGACCAGTTCGCCACGCTGGCGAAGACGCTGAACATCGATCCGCAGGCGCTGGAAGGCAGTTTCTATCCGGATACCTATCTCTATACCGCCAACACCAGCGATATCGCACTGCTGCAGCGCGCGCATGCCCGCATGACGGCGCTGGTGGATCAGATCTGGCAAAATCGCATGCCGGACCTGCCCTATAAAAATCCGCAGGAGATGGTCACCATGGCGTCGGTGATTGAAAAAGAGACCGCCGTCAGCGCTGAGCGCGCGCGCGTCGCGTCGGTGTTTATTAACCGGCTTCGCACCGGCATGAAGCTGCAAACCGATCCGACGGTGATTTACGGCATGGGCGAGAAGTATACGGGCACGCTGACGCGTAAAGACCTCGAGACGCCGACCGATTACAATACCTATACCATAAACGGCCTGCCGCCTGGCCCCATCGCCGCGCCGAGCAAAGCCTCGCTGGAAGCGGCCGCGCATCCCGAAAAAACCGATTACCTCTATTTTGTCGCCGACGGCAAGGGCGGTCATACCTTTACCACCAACCTTGCCAGTCATAATCAGGCGGTACAGGCTTACCGGCAAACGCTGAAGGAAAAAGATGAAAAGTAAGTTTATCGTCATTGAAGGCCTGGAAGGCGCCGGAAAAACCACGGCGCGCGAGGCGGTAGTCGCCGTGCTGCGCGAGCGGGGCGTTCAGGATATCGTCTTTACCCGCGAACCGGGCGGCACGCCGCTGGCAGAGCAGCTGCGCGTACTGGTGAAGCAGGGCATCAAGGGCGAACAGGTCACGGACAAAGCGGAGCTGCTAATGCTCTACGCCGCCCGCGTGCAGCTGGTGGATACGGTGATCAAGCCCGCGCTGGCGCGCGGCGCCTGGGTCATTGGCGACCGGCACGACCTCTCTTCGCAGGCCTATCAGGGCGGCGGACGCGGGCTGGACGCCGCGCTGATGCGCACGCTGCGCGACGCCGTGCTGGGCGATTTTCGCCCCGATCTTCAGCTTTACCTCGACGTCACGCCGGAAATCGGCCTGCAGCGCGCCCGCGCCCGCGGCGAGCTGGATCGCATCGAGCAGGAGTCGCTGCGCTTTTTCGAGCGCACCCGCGAGCGCTATCTGGCGCTGGCTGCCGAAGACGAGCGCATTCTGACCGTGGATGCCACGCAGCCGCTCGACAGCGTTACCCAGGCGATTAAAGCGACCCTGACGCGCTGGCTGGATCGGCAGGCATGAACTGGTATCCGTGGCTGAATCAGCCTTACCGCTACATTATCGGCCAGCATCAGGCGGGGCGCGCGCATCATGCGCTGCTGATCCAGGCGATTGACGGCATGGGCGAGGAGGCGCTGGTATGGGGCGTCAGCCGCTGGCTGATGTGCCAGCAGAAGGATGGACTGAAGAGCTGCGGCCAGTGCCACGGCTGTCAGCTGATGCAGGCGCAGACGCATCCCGACTGGTATCGCCTGGAGGCAGAGAAGGGCAAAAGCACCCTGGGTATCGACGCGGTGCGCCAGGTGACCGAGAAACTCTACCATTTCGCCCAGCAGGGCGGCGCGAAAGTGGTCTGGCTGCCCGATGCCGCGCAGCTCAGCGAATCGGCGGCTAACGCGCTGCTGAAAACGCTGGAAGAGCCGCCGGCCAACAGCTGGTTCTTCTTAGGCAGCCGCGAATCGTCGCGTCTGCTGGCCACGCTGCGCAGCCGCTGTATGGCGCTCTCGCTGGCGCCGCCGGACGAGGCGCAGAGCCTGCAGTGGCTGAGCAAGCAGCTGCCGCACGAGTCTGCCGCGCTGCAGACCGCGCTGCGCCTCAGCGCGGGCGCCCCGGCGGCGGCGCTACACCTGCTGGAGCCGCCGCGCTGGCAGGCGCGCCAGAACCTGTGCGATGCATTGCCCGCCGCGCTGCGGCAGGATATTTTGCTGCTGCTGCCGCTTCTCAATACAGAAGATGTCGCCGCGCGCATCAGCTGGCTGATGGCGCTGCTGGTGGATGCGATCAAATGGCAGCAGGGCGCCGTGCGCTGGCTAAGCAATCCCGACCGTCAGGATGTGGTCGCGCTGCTGGCAGAGACCTTTTCCGCCCGCGCGCTGGATGAGAGCGCGCGCGCATGGATGCAGTGCCGGGAACAGCTGATCCACGTGGCCGCCGTCAACCGCGAACTGCTGTTAACCGACCGACTTCTCAGCTGGGCTGATCAACGCAAGCCCGGCGTAGTCGCTTAACGACCAAACGAGACACCTTATGTTTATTGTGGATTCACACTGCCATCTTGATGGCCTGGATTATGAAAAGAACCATCGTGACCTCGACGATGTGCTGGCCAAGGCCGCCGCGCGCGACGTGAAGTTTATGCTGGCAATCGCCACCACGCTGCCGGGTTTTCATACCCTGAAGGCGCTGGTGGGCGAGCGTGAAAATATCGCGCTCTCGGTTGGCGTGCACCCGCTGAATCAGGAAGAGCCGTACGACGTCGAGGAGTTTCGTCGTCTGGCCGCCGATCCGCGCGTGGTGGCGCTGGGCGAAACCGGCCTCGACTACTATTATCAACAGGAAACCAAAGCGCAGCAGCAGGCGTCGTTTCGCGAGCATATCCGTACCGGCATCGCGCTGAACAAGCCGATTATCGTGCATACCCGCGACGCGCGCGACGATACGCTGGCGATTCTGCGTGAAGAGCAGGTTGAGCGCTGCGGCGGCGTGCTGCACTGTTTTACTGAGGATCAGGCGACGGCGGCGAAGCTGCTCGATATGGGCTTCTATATCTCCTTTTCCGGTATCGTTACCTTCCGTAACGCCGAACAGCTGCGCGAAGCGGCGCGATATGTGCCGCTGGATCGTATGCTGGTGGAGACCGACTCTCCCTATCTGGCGCCGGTGCCGTATCGCGGCAAAGAGAACCAGCCTGCCTATACGCGCGACGTGGCGGAATACCTCGCCGTGCTGAAAGGGGTCGATATCGAGACGCTGGCCGCTGCGACCACGCAAAACTTCTCGACGCTTTTCCAGGTGCCGTTAAGCCGACTCGGCGGTTAAGGTTTTATTTCAAAGCCTGTAATAATTCGGTAATACCGACTGATGCCCTGCTTTTTATCGCAGGGCTACGCTTTTATGGGGGCAAAACAGGCGCTGTCAGTCAGAATATACTGATATCAGGGCGAGCCGATCCAGGAAACGTGATAGTCGTCAAAGTAACGTTGGCTTATTTATTTTACCCTTCGTAATAATTAAAAGGCGGTCACCGTCAAACGGGTTGCGGATCCTCCCCCGCGTCCCAGCGCACTGCGCAAAATCGCACTCATACTCAGGAGCTTCAGGCTATGTTCAAGAACGCATTTGCGAACCTGCAAAAGGTCGGTAAATCGCTCATGCTGCCGGTATCGGTTCTGCCGATCGCCGGCATTTTATTAGGTGTTGGTTCGGCAAACTTTAGCTGGCTGCCGGCCGTCGTTTCCCACGTGATGGCGGAAGCGGGCGGTTCGGTGTTTGCTAATATGCCGCTTATCTTCGCTATCGGCGTGGCGCTCGGCTTTACCAACAACGACGGCGTCTCCGCGCTGGCGTCGGTGGTGGCGTACGGCATCATGGTGAAAACCATGGCGGTGGTCGCGCCGCTGGTGCTGCATCTCTCCGCTGAAGAGATTGCTGCGCACCATCTGGCGGATACCGGCGTACTGGGCGGCATTATCGCCGGTGCGATAGCGGCCTATATGTTCAACCGCTTCTACCGTATTAAGCTGCCGGAATATCTCGGCTTCTTCGCCGGTAAGCGCTTTGTGCCGATTATCTCCGGCCTGGCGGCGATCGTGCTGGGCGTGCTGCTCTCCTTTATCTGGCCGCCGATTGGCTCGGCGATTCAGGAGTTCTCGCAGTGGGCAGCCTATCAGAACCCGGTTGTGGCGTTTGGTATCTATGGCGTCGTTGAGCGTGCGCTGGTGCCTTTCGGCCTGCACCATATCTGGAACGTACCTTTCCAGATGCAGATCGGCGAGTTCACCAACGCGGCGGGTCAGGTGTTCCACGGCGATATTCCGCGCTATATGGCGGGCGATCCGACTGCGGGCAAACTCTCTGGCGGCTTCCTGTTCAAAATGTACGGCCTGCCGGCGGCGGCCATCGCCATCTGGCATTCAGCGAAGCCTGAAAACCGCGCCAAAGTGGGCGGCATCATGATCTCCGCCGCGCTGACCGCGTTCCTGACCGGGATTACCGAGCCGATCGAGTTCTCGTTTATGTTCGTTGCGCCGATCCTCTACGTGATCCACGCGATTCTGGCCGGTCTGGCGTTCCCGATCTGTATCCTGCTCGGCATGCGTGACGGCACCAGCTTCTCGCACGGCCTGATCGACTTTATTGTACTGAGCGGCAACAGCAGCAAAATCTGGCTCTTCCCGATCGTCGGCATTATCTACGGTCTGGTTTACTACACCATTTTCCGCGTGCTGATTGTGAAGCTGAACCTGAAAACCCCAGGCCGTGAAGAGACCACCACTGAGTCCTCTTCAGCCACCGGCAGCGAAATGGCGGGCAAGCTGGTTTCCGCCTTCGGCGGCAAAGAGAACATCACCAACCTGGATGCCTGTATTACTCGTCTGCGCGTCAGCGTGGCGGACGTCAGCAAGGTTAACCAAAACGAGCTGAAAAACCTCGGCGCCCGTGGCGTGGTGGTAGCAGGCTCTGGCGTTCAGGCGATTTTCGGCACCAAGTCCGATAACCTGAAAACCGATATGGATGAATACATTCGCAGCATGTAATGCGTATGTAAGAAAAAAGCCCCGCAGATGCGGGGCTTTTTTTTATCTGCGTTTTGCTCTCAGAGGTAAACGCGTAAATACTCCGTCAGGCACAGCAGCGCCATCGCCTGACCGTAGGGCATCGAGGTCAGCGGTACGTTGCGGTAGTAGTCGAGATCGCTGCCCATCGCGGTGCCGAATGAAACCTGTTTCAGTTCGCCGTCCTCGTCGATATTGGCGATCACGCCGCGCAGCGCGTTCAGGCCGGTGGGCAGATAATCCGCGCTGAGGTAGCGCTTGCGCACCGCCTTGATAATGCCGTAGGCGAAGCCTGCGGTCGCCGACGCTTCCAGATAGCTATCTGGATCGTCCAGCAGCGTATGCCACAGGCCGCTCGAATGCTGGCAGGCGCGCAGCGCTTTCACCTGGCTCTCCAGCACCTGCAGCAGGAAGCGGCGCGTCGCATGCTGTTCCGGCCAGTTCATCATCTCCAGGAAATCGGGAATAACGATGGTGAGCCAGCTGTTGCCGCGCGCCCAGCGCGCATTGGCGAAGTTATGGCGGCCCTCGAAGTTCCAGCCGTGGAACCAGAGCCCGGTCTGACGATCCATCAGATATTGCGTATGCAGCAGGAACTGATAGCTCGCCTCTTCGATAAATTCCTGACGATTCAGCAGCTGGCCGATTTTCGCCAGCGCCATCACGCTCATCATCAGCGTATCGTCCCAGAGCTGTTGATGGTTTTCATTGTTGTAGACGATATGCTGCAGGCCGCCCTGTTCGGTGCGCGGCATCTCATACATCACCCATTCCGCCCAGCGCTCCAGCACCGGCCGCCAGGCGGCGTTGCCGGTCTCTTCATAGCGATAAGCCAGCGTCAGGAAAGGCGCGACGGTATTCACGTTCTTAGTCGGTGTGCCTTCCTCAAGGCGCGCGGCGAACCAGTCGTCGATAATGCTCAGCGTCTGCTGGTCGCCGGTTTGCTGGTAATAGTGCAGCATGCCGTAGAGGCCGATGCCGTGGGTCCACTCCCAGCCTGCCCAGCCTTTGGTATCAATCACGCGCCCGTCATCGAGACGCAGCAAAAATTCCCCCGTCTCGTCAGTGATGTTCACCAGGTTTTGCGTCAGCTTGTGAATCAGTTGCAACAGCTCCCGGCGCGGCAGCAGAAATTCTGGTTGGCACAAAAGAGCACTCTGTTTCACAGGAAATACAGTCATGGTTCATTCCTATCGTTTCAAGGTCGTAGTAAGGGAAGAAGCGATGGGACGCGCGGCCTTGAGCGGCGGCGCGGCCGGTTTATGACGGTTAAGGAAGCCGATGTTGTTGTTGCCCCACAGATTCTCATAAGGCATGCCGGCCAGGGTTTCGACGATGTCCCGCGCCTCGGGCGTGATGCGCTCCGGCAGGACGCGATCAGCTTCGCGCATCTTCAGCGTCTCTTCGCGCAGCACGGTGTGGGTCTGCAGATTGAGTTTAAAGCGCAGCGAAACCAGGAAGCCGCATGCCAGCACGCACAGCGTACCGAGGCTGAGGATGCCGAGAATGGTATGGCTGACGCCCGGCGGTTGCGTCGCCTGCCCGGAGACGAAGCCGGAGAGCTGCAGCACGATGCCGACCAGCATCACCGCGCCCGCCTGTGAGGCTTTGCGGGTCAGGGTCATAATACCGGCGAAAATCCCCTCGCGGCGCTGACCGGTAATCACCTCGTCGACGTCGGCGATATAGGTGTAGATATTCCAGGGCACATAGTTGATGCCGCCGCGTCCCAGACCAGCCAGCGCGGAGATCAGCAGCAGCAGCGAGAAGCTGTCGTTCATGCCCGCATACCAGAGGCCGGCGTAAGAGAGGGCAGCAATGCCGAACAGCGTGACGACCAGACGGTAGGCTGGCGCCGGCCCCATACGGATGCAGAGCGGGATCATGCCCATCACGGCGACAAACTGCAGCACCGCCATAGTGCCCATCAGGTTGGAAGCGATTTGTGCGCTCTGCATCAGCACGAACACCACATACCAGGTGAAGACGGCGTTAAAGACATCCTGCGCGATATAGCCGCCCAGATACATGCCGAGATGCTGACGGAAAATGCGGATGCGCAGCGTAGAGGCGAGTTCGACATAGAGACGCCTCAGGCTCTGCATCAGCGACAGCTGCCGCTTCTCCTCTTCAGCGCGGCGCGACTCCTCGGAGAAATCGCCGGGATCGCGCTCCCAGGTAAAGAGCCAGACCAGCGTCAGCACCAGCGCGCAGATAATGGAAAATACCAGGCTGGCGTAGAAAAAGGAGAGCGGATTATCTTTGCCCAGCGCTCCGATCAAAATGCCCGGCAGGAAGGCGGCAAGAATCGCCGACAGCTGCGCCAGCGCGATACGCGCGCCGGAAAAGCGGGTCTTCTGTTTGAAATCGTCGGTCATCTCCGGCACCAGCGTTTCATAGGGCACCAGAATCATGGTGTAGACCATATCGAACAGCAGATAGGTGGCGAGATACCACCAGAAGCTCATATCGCCGATCCACATCAGGCTGTAGCTGAAGACGCAGGGAATGCCGAGCAGAATAAAGAATTTGCGGCGGCCGAAGCGCTTGCCCAGCCAGGTCGAGCCGAAGTTATCGGTCAGAAAGCCCATCAGCGGGCTGACCACCGCGTCCAGCACGCGCGCGGCGGCGAAGATAAAGGTCGCTTCGATAGGCGTCAGACCGCAGAAGGTGGTATAAAAATAGAGCAGCCAGGCGGCGGTCAGCGCCGTGGTGCCTGCGCCGAGAAAATCCCCGGAGCCGTAAGCCAGATAGTGGCCAAAACCAATTTTACGTGAGCGCATACGGATGCTCCTTTGTAGCCATAGTCATTACATCCTTTGTTATCCGGACCACACACTCGGAATAGATAGAAAGTAGAGCCGCAGCGCGGGGTAAACCTTCGCAATTTCGACAGGCGTCGCCTCTGGCTGGCAATGATGCAAAGAAAAGGGCGGCGCGTTTCTAATTTATGAAACAGCGTTTCATTTTATCTTCGGGCAGGGCAGGAATTTGCGAAGCGGCGCACAGTTAAAAGAAGCGGTGAAAATGGCGCAAAGGCAGGCAGTTAATCGGGGAAAAGTGGTCCTGAGCTTGAAAGAAAACAAATTCCTCACGCATACTGATTGACTGTCCATCAGGCTTAAGGAAATGCACCATGGCTGAAGAAACGATTTTCAGTAAAATCATCCGTCGCGAAATCCCTGCCGACGTGGTGTATCAGGATGAACTGGTCACTGCGTTTCGTGATATCTCTCCCAAAGCGCCGACGCATATTTTGATTGTCCCCAACGTGTTAATCCCCACCGCTAACGACGCGCTGCCCGCCCATGAGCAGGCGCTGGGCCGCCTGTTTACCGTTGCTGCGAAAATTGCGCGCGCCGAAGGCGTCGATCAAGACGGCTATCGGCTGATCGTTAACTGCAATCGTCACGGCGGTCAGGAGGTTTATCACATTCATATGCATTTACTCGGCGGACGTCCGCTGGGTCCGATGCTGGCCGACTGATCCTCCATACGGAAGCGAGTTATGCGTCAATGGCTGACAGGCCTGCCGCTCCTGCTGACTCTGGCAGGTTGCAGCAGCGATAAACCGATGATCGACACGTCGCAGTCGCTGGTGATGGAGTCCTCTGTGCTCTCTGCCGGCATCATCACCGACGAGCCGGTGGTAGACGAGCAAGATGGGCAGCAGCGCGCGCGTAGCGTGCTTTATAATCAGCGCGAGACGCCGGTGGTGATCCACTATCGTTATTACTGGTACGACGACAAAGGGCTGGAAATTATGCCGGGCGAACCGGCGCAGCGGGTCACCGTTCCGGCGCACGGCAGCATTGTCGCCGCTTCCCAAATGGGCAACCTGACGGCCAGCAAGGTTCGTCTCTACCTTTATCTCTGAGGATTGTTAAGTGATTCGCCGACTCCCTCGTTCCGGAGCGCTCCTGATGGCGCTCATTCTTTCCGGCTGCGTAATTAAACAGCAGCAGCCTGCGCCCGTTGAACCGACGCAGCCCGCCGAACCTACTCAGCCGCAGCCCGTGCCGCAGCCGCAGCCCGTGCCAGAGCCGACGCAACCTGTGCCGCAGCCGCCGAAGCTGAAAACCATTAACTGGGACGCCAGCGTGCAGCCGCTGGTGGCGCAGATGCTGCGTTCCGCCAACGGCGTCACGCCGGGCAGCGTGCTGATGGTCGATCGCATTAAAAACAGCACCAACGGCGCGTTGCAAAGCGAAAAAGCCACCGACGCGATTCAAAACGCGCTGGCCAACAACGGCAAGTTTACGCTGGTGACCAACGATCAGCTGGCGCAGGCCAAGCAGACGCTGGGCCTGTCGCCGGACGACAGCCTGAACTCGCGTAGCAAAGCGATTGGCCTGGCCCGCACGCTGAACGCGCAGTATGTGCTCTACAGCACCGCGCAGGGCGACGTGAAAACCCCGACGCTGCAGATGCAGCTGATGCTGGTGCAGACCGGCGAAATCGTCTGGTCAGGCAAAGGTGTCGCCCAGAATTGATCATTCGCTGCTGGCGCGCATAGAAAAACGGCTGCCGGGCGTCGCGCTGGAGAGGGCTGCGCCGCTGCAGGGGCTCACCGGCCACAGCAGTAAACTGGAAAGCGGGCAGGGCGCGTTTGTCGCGCGCCCTGCGCCGCAACCGCCGATTCCCTTTGTCGATCGCCAGCGCGAAGCCCGCCTGCTGCGCAAACTGCATCCCAGCGGCCTGACGCTGCGTCCGTTGCTCGGCGACGCGCAGCTGTTGCTGCTGCCGTGGCGCACGGGCGAACCGCTGTCGCCGCAGACGTTTCACCAGCGGCGCGACGAGGTGGTGGCGCTGCTGCTGCGGCTGCATCGCCAGCCGCCGACGGGCTACCGCCTGCCGCTGCTGCCGCTGCTGCTGCGCTACTGGCAGCTTTGCCGACAGCGGCATCTGGGCTGGCAGCGCGCCCTGCGTCAGCTGGCGCGTGCGGGCGAACCCGCGCCGCTGCGGCTGGCGCCGCTGCATATGGATGTCCATGCCGGCAACCTGATCGCGGATGCGGAAGGGCTGCACCTGATCGACTGGGAGTACGCCGCCGATGGCGACGTGGCGCTGGAGCTGGCGGCGCTGTGCGCCGCCGATCCCGAGCGGGCAGAGAGCTGGCTGGCGGCCTATGCCGAGGCGGCGCGCCTGCCGCCAGCGGCGCTGGCGCGGCAGGTTGCGCGCTGGCAGCCCTGGCTGCGGCTGCTGATGGCCAGCTGGTATCAGCTGCGCGCCGAGCAGAGCGATGATGCGGAGCTGCGTCAGCTGGCGCGGCAAAGCTGGCAAACCCTTTAATTCGCGCGGCGAGAGCGCCGCGTCAGGAACTGATTATGACGACACAACTTCCCGGCCCGCTGATGCTGGATGTCGAAGGTTTTGAACTGGACGCCGAAGAGCGCGAGATCCTGCGGCATCCTACCGTCGGCGGCGTGATCCTCTTCGCGCGCAACTACCACGATCCGGCGCAGCTGGCTGAACTGGTGCGCCAGATCCGCAGCGCGTCGCGCTCGCGGCTGGTGGTAGCGGTCGACCAGGAGGGCGGACGCGTCCAGCGCTTCCGCGATGGTTTCACCACGCTGCCCGCGATGCAGTCTTTCGCGGCGCTGCACGATGCAGAAAGCGGCGGCGAGCTGGCGCAGCAGGCAGGGTGGCAGATGGCGGCGGAGATGATCGCCATGGATATCGACATCAGCTTCGCGCCGGTGCTGGACCTCGGCCATATTAGCGCGGCGATCGGCGACCGCTCCTTCCATGAGGATCCGCAGATTGCGCTGGCGATGGCGCGCCGCTTTATCGCCGGCATGCATGAAGCGGGCATGAAAACCACCGGCAAGCACTTTCCCGGCCACGGCGCGGTCAGCGCCGACTCGCACAAAGAGACGCCGCGCGACCCGCGCGATCTGGAGACGCTGCGTCGTCACGACATGGCGATTTTCCAGGCGCTGTTCGACGAGGGCGCGCTGGATGCGGTTATGCCTGCGCACGTTATCTATACTGAGGTGGATCCGCTGCCCGCCAGCGGTTCGCCCTACTGGCTGAAGAGGGTGCTGCGGGAAGATCTGGGCTTTGACGGCGTTATCTTCTCTGACGATCTCTCGATGGAGGGCGCCGCCATCATGGGCAGCTACGCGGAGCGCGCGCAGCAATCGCTGTCGGCCGGGTGCGACATGATCCTGGTCTGCAACCATCGCGCAGGCGCGATCAGCGTGCTGGATAATTTGATCGCGATCGGCGCCGAACGCGTGCCACGGCTGTACCATCGGGGAACCTTTACCCGCCAGAGCCTGCAGCAGAGCGCGCGCTGGAAGCAGAACGCGCAGCAGCTGAGCAACCTGCAGGCGCGCTGGCTGGAACACAAAGCGTCAGGGAAGTAATCTCTCCTCCCGGCGCGCACAACGCTGAGGAGTGTCATGATTATCTATCTGCACGGTTTCGATTCCAACAGTCCGGGCAACCATGAAAAGGTGCTGCAGCTGCAGTTTATCGATCCTGACGTCAGGATGATCGGCTACAGCACCCGCCACCCTAAACACGATATGCAGTTCCTGCTGAAAGAGACCGACAAGCTGCTGACGCGCGGCGGCGGCGCCCAGCCGCTGATATGCGGCGTCGGGCTAGGCGGATACTGGGCGGAGCGCATCGGCTTTCTCTGCGGCATTCGCCAGGCGATTTTCAATCCCAATCTCTTTCCCTTCGAAAATATGGAGGGAAAAATCGACCGGCCGGAAGAGTATCTCGACATTGCCACCAAATGCGTCAGCGACTTTCGCGAAAAGAACCGCGATCGCTGCCTGGTGTTTCTGTCGCGCCGCGACGAGGCGTTAGATAGCCAGCGCAGCGCAGCGACGCTGCACCCTTTCTATGAAATTGTCTGGGATGAGCAAGAAGGCCATAAGTTCAGGAACATCTCCCCGCATCTTCAGCGAATTAACGCTTTTAAAACATTAGGTTAAGCATGCGGGCGCCAGCCGGGCGCCCGCGCGTTTTGCGTATTAATCTGAGTTATCCGCCGAGTAATTGATGTAAATCAATTTTGGTATGACCATCTTCCCTGCCCATGCTATTCTGCCTTCAGCAGCGATTTTAACTTCGCCAACCCTATGTTTATTAAGGTTTAATTTAACCATTGATTAACTATTGGTTCACATTTTGAGGGGGTCTTGTTGACTACATCCATGAAAAAAATCGTTATTGTCGG
>Ga0157361_1000518_pt1 | contig 14854 bp, 12 predicted proteins | sample AttlaeALBM2_FD_111481 | JGI IMG/M metagenome (GOLD analysis project Ga0157361, IMG submission 111481) | Fungus gardens microbial communities from leaf cutter ant in Ribeirão Preto, State of São Paulo, Brazil - Atta laevigata ALBM2 | ecosystem: Host-associated > Fungi > Mycelium > Unclassified ...
GACCCGACTTACCGGTCAGCCGTTCAGCAGTCAGGTAGCGATTCGTCCGGAGTCGATCCAGCTCTGTGCGCCGCACGCCGGCATTGCCGCCACCATTATCAGCCACAGCCTGCTCGGTAATGTGATTCGTTATCGCGTGCTGGCCAACCAGGTTGAGCTTTCGGTAGATGTATTGAACCGCAGCGTGGCAGATTTGCACCCCGCTGGCATGCAGATTGGGCTACAGTTAGAGATGTCGACGTTGCGCCAGGTCGCTTAAATTTAACGAAAAAATGGCAAGGCAGCGCGGCGAAGGTCTTCACCGGCTGCGCTTATCGCCAGGCAGACAGCCGCGTGTTTTCAGCCTGGCGCATAGGAGCCTCTTTGTGCTGACTCTGCTTAATCTTCTCTCCGCCGTGGCCCTGCTGGTGTGGGGCACACATATCGTCCGTACCGGCATCATGCGCGTGTACGGCGCCGATCTGCGCCGCGTGCTCAGCCGCAGCGTGGAAAAAAAACCGATGGCGTTTCTCGCCGGTATTGGGGTTACCGCGCTGGTACAGAGCAGCAACGCCACCACGCTGCTGGTGACCTCGTTTGTCGCCCAGAATCTGGTCAGCCTGACGCCAGCGCTGGTGGTGGTGCTGGGCGCTGACGTCGGTACGGCGATCATGGCGCGTATCCTCACCTTTGATCTCTCGTGGCTGTCGCCGCTGTTTATTTTCTTCGGCGTGGTGTTTTTCTTAAGTCGCAAGCAGACGCGTGCCGGGCAGATGGGCCGCGCGGCGATTGGTCTCGGCCTGATTCTGCTGGCGCTGCAGCTGATTGTCGCCGCCGCCAAACCTATTACCCAGGCGGCGGGCGTACAGGTACTGTTCTCCACGCTCACCGGCGATATCATGCTGGATGCGCTGATTGGCGCGGTGTTCGCTATCGTCAGCTACTCCAGCCTCGCAGCCGTGCTGATTACCGCCACGCTGACGGCCACTGGCGTAATCTCTTTCAAGGTCGCGCTCTGTCTGGTGATTGGCGCCAACCTGGGCAGCGGCCTGCTGGCGATGATCAACGCCAGCGGTTCAAATGCCGCCGGTAAGCGCGTGGCGCTCGGCAGTTTGCTGTTCAAGCTGATCGGCAGTATCGCCATCCTGCCATTTGTCGATAGCGTAGCAGTGTGGCTGGATAAGCTGCCGGTGAACGATGAAGAGATGGTGATCTTCTTCCACGTGTTCTACAACCTGGTGCGCTGCCTGGTGATGGTGCCCTTTGCTGACCCGATGGCGCGACTGTGCCGCCACATCATCGCCGATGACACCGAAAACCAGCTGCATCTCAAACCAAAGCATCTCGATAGTAGCGCGCTGGATACGCCGGCGCTGGCGCTGGCGAACGCGGCACGCGAAACGCTGCGCATCGGCGATGTGGTGGAACATATGATGGAGTCATTTAATAAAGTGGTTCAGGGCGAGCTGCGCGAAGAGCGCACGGTGCGACGACTGGATGATGATGTCGATGTGCTCTACACCGCCATCAAACTCTACCTTGCGCGCATGCCCAAAGAGGATCTGGCCGAAGATGACTCACGCCGCTGGGCGGAGATCATTGAGATGGCGCTAAACCTGGAGCAGGCAGGCGATATCATTGAGCGGATGAGTGCTGACGTAGCGGATAAATCACTGCAGGCGCGTCGCGCCTTCTCCCCGGAGGGGCTGGAGGAGCTGAATACGCTGCAGGAGCAGGTGCTGAACAATTTACGCCTGAGCCTGTCGGTGTTCCTGTCACACGATATCGCCAGCGCCAAACGCCTGCGCCGCGCCAAGCATCGCTTCCGTATTTTGATTCGCCGTTTTTCCCATGCGCACGTCGAGCGGTTGCACCTTAATAATGTGCAGAGCATTGAGACCAGCTCGCTGCATCTGGGGCTGTTAGGGGATATGAAGCGCCTGAACTCCCTGTTCTGTGCCGTGGCGTACACGGTACTGGACCAGCCGGATGATGAGCGCGAAGTGGATTGAGCATCAGGTCGCCATTAATGACGACCGTGTGAAAGGTGCACGGTTGTTGTAGGGTGCGCATTTCTGCGCACCCGGTCATTCACGACAACAAACTAAACGCAATCATCCCGACAATCGCGCCGGTGGTGCCCAGAATGGTCTCCATCAGCGTCCAGGTCTTCAGCGTCTCGCCTTCGGTGGCGCCGGTAAACCGGCCGAACAGCCAGAAACCGGCATCGTTAACGTGACTGATAATGATCGAGCCGCCGCCAATGCAGATCGACAGCGCCGCCAGCTGCGCGCCGCTGTAGTGCAGCGGTTCAATCACCGGCATGACCAGACCAACCGTAGTTAAACAGGCCACCGTGGCCGACCCCTGAATTACACGGATGGCGCCGGCAAGAATAAAGCAGGCCAGCGCAATCGGCATGCCCGCACCGGTCAGCGCATGGCCCAGTACCGGGCCCACGCCGGAATCCACCAGCACCTGCTTAAAGACACCGCCCGCGCCAATCACCAGCAGAATAATGCCCGCCGGCTGCAGCGCGCTGCCGCAAACCTGCATCACCTTCTCTTTGTCCATCCCCTGGCGATACGCCAGGCCGTAAATCGCTACCAGTAGCGCCAGCAGAATGGCGGTGAAAGGGTGGCCGATAAACTCCAGCCACTCATACAGCTGCGTATCCGGCGTGGTAAAACGTGCACCGATGGTTTTCAGGCCAACCAGCAGCAGCGGGAACAGAATCAAAGACAGGCTAAAACCGAACGACGGCAGTTTTCCCTCTTCGATCGCCGGCTGATGATCTTCCGGCGGCGCGCTGAAGCGCACGTGACGCGCAATAATATTGCCAAACAGCGGGCCGGCAATCAGCATGCCCGGAATAGCGGCGCACAGACCCAGCAGAATCATCCAGCCAAAATCCGCGTGCATCTGCGCGGCCAGCAGCATAGGCGCCGGGCCCGGCAGCAGAAACGCGGCCGCAGCGGCCACACCGGCAAACAGCGGAATCACCAGTTTGACCAGGTTATCGTGGGTACGGCGCGCCACAGCAAAGGCGATGCTGATCAGCAGTACCACCGCCACCTCAAAAAACAGCGGCAGCGCACAGATCAGCCCGGCAATGCCCATCGCATAGTGCGCCCGGCTTTCACCAAAGGTCTTCAGCATGCGGATCGCAATCTGATCAACCGCACCGGTCTCATGGAGGATCTTGCCAAACATCGCGCCCAGCGCCACCACAATGGCCAGGAAACCCAGGGTGCCGCCCATGCCTTTTTCCATGGTTTCGGCGATCTTATCCAGCGGCATGCCGGAGAACAGACCGGCCCCTATTGAGACCAACATCAGGGCAACAAAAGCGTGCATACGGGCTTTCATCACCAAAAACAGCAGCAGCAGGACAGAGCCTGCTGCGGTTAACACCAGCGTAGCGGTACTCATGACTAACCCTTGTTGATGGCATCCTCGATGGTCGCAACCGTGGCTGCAACAACCTCATCCAGTGAGTGATTGATATCCACCACCAGCACATCGGGCTCATCCGTACCCGGCTCCTGCAGGGTTTCAAACTGGGTGACCAGCATCTGCGGTTTGAAGAAGTGACCTTTACGCGCTTTCAGACGTGATTCAATGGTCTCGAAGTCGCCTTTCAGATAGATAAATTTCAGGTTCTGATTGCCATTACGCAGCATGTCACGATAGGACTTTTTCAGCGCCGAGCAGACGATAATAGAGATCGCCTGCGTACGCTGCATGGCGAAAGCCGCATCATTCAGCGCCTGTAACCACGGCTGGCGATCCTGATCATCCAGCGGATGCCCTTCGGCCATTTTCGTGATGTTGCTGCGCGGATGCAGGAAATCGCCATCAAGGAAGGCGGAACTTAGCTGGTGTGAAACCTGGTTGGCGACGGCAGATTTACCACTGCCGGAAACGCCCATCAGGATAAAGACGTGGTGCGAAGGAGATGGCGTTGTCATTGTTTTGCGCTCCGGCAGCTTCTCTGCCAATGTTACCGATAACAAATTCAGCAGCCATTGTCTGAGCGCGCTCAAACGCTGGCAACCCTTGTTAGCCGGAAAAGCACGAAAGTGTGAACTGACTCAAATATTCGCCAAAATCAGATGCTGCCACCTTCGGCAATTTCAAAACCCACATCCAGCGGCTGAGTCACGCTGCGATCGCCGCCAATACGCGCCAGCAGCATAGCTGCTGATTCACGCCCCATGCGTTCGCGCGGCGTCAGCACCGTTGCCAGGCGCGGCGTGACCACTTGAGTGATGTCGTGACCGTGAAAACCGGCGATGGCCATCTGTTCCGGCACCTTCAGCCCCTGACGCTGGCACTCAAACATTGCGCCGACCGCCAGGTCATCATTGGTACAGAACAGGCTATCTGTTTGCGGATGACGCTTTTGCGCCTCGCGCAGCAGTTGCGCACCGGCGCTAAAGGAGGAAGCATCCTCCATCATGACGCTGTGCGGCGTTAATCCCGCTTCACGCATCGCCTGCTCATAGCCCTGCTGTTTTTGCAGCGTACGCTCATCCAGCCGCGCACCGAGGTAAACAGTATGGCGATGGCCCTTTTTCAGGATAGCATGCGTCATCTGGCGTGCGGCCTCGACGTTGTCGAAACCCACCGCCATATCCAGGCACGGCGTCACTGAATCCATCATCTCAATCACCGGAATGCCCGCCACCTCCAGCATGCGCAGCGTACCGGGCGTATGGGTACGTTCCGTGAGGATGACGCCATCAATATTCCAGCCGAGCAGCGAGCGCAGCTGTAACTCCTCTTTTTGCGGGTTATAGCCGAAGTGCGCCACCAGCGTCTGATAGCCGGCTTCGTCGGTTACGGTCTCAATACCGCGCAGCACATCAGCGAACACCTGGTTGGTGAGCGAGGGCAGCAGCACGCCGATGGCGCGGCTGGTGGCATTGGAGAGCATATCGGGCGCGCGATTAGGTATGTAACCCAGCTCATCCAGCGCCACGGCGATCTTATCGCGCAGCGCGACTGAGACCTGATCGGGATTACGCAGGTAGCGGCTGACGGTCATTTTTGTGATGCCGACGCGATCGGCAACGTCCTGTAGTACCGGTCTTTTCTTCTTCATCGTATGCGCCTGAAATCGGAGATACGCTGAGTCTATCATTTTTTTGTCATGTTCAGGTTTCAGGGCCGGCGGGAGGGAGTCTGGCAGAGCGCGTCCTGCCGTGCTGCGGGAATCACAGGCAAAAAAAAGCCAGCACCCGTGCTGGCTAAGAAATACTGGAAGCAATGTGAGCAATGTCGTGCTTACCCGTTTAGTCAGGAGACGTCCCGAGCTCGCATAGCAATAATAATCATTATCATTCTCGTTTGTAAACCTGTTTCGTGATCTATTTTTCATTGACGCATTAGGAGAATTCCTTGATGTTAAAAGGGATTTTATCCTCTCAGCACAAGGAGTCGCTCATGAGTCAGATCGTCATTCGCCACGCTACGCCCGCCGATGCGGCCGCGCTAACCCATGTGTATAGCCAGGAAGAGACCCAGGCGGGGACACTGCATCTGCCGTATCAGTCGCCAGCGCTCTGGCAGGAGCGGCTCAATAACATGCGGCCAGGCATGGTTATGCTGGTGGCGTGCATTGACGATCGGGTTGCCGGGCAGCTGACGCTGGAGGTGCAAAGCACAGCGCGGCGCCGTCATGCGGCAACAATCGGCATGGGCGTTGATCCTGCCTTCCACCGGCGCGGCGCAGGCAAAGCGCTCATGGCAGCAATGGTGGACCTGTGCGACAACTGGCTGCAGGTCACGCGCGTTGAGCTCACGGTATTTACCGATAATGAAAAGGCGATTGGCCTGTATCGGCAGTTTGGTTTTGAGATTGAAGGGACCGCAAAGCGTTTCGCCGTGCGTAATGGTGAGCGGATTGATGCGCACTACATGGCGCGCGTGAAAGGTTAGTAGCGTGCGCGATGCTGGCGGCCCTGTGGGCCGCCACTACGATTAAACAGATGCAGGCTCTGGCGGCCTACAGGCCGCCATCACATCAATATCCTGCGCTTAGATCATCCACCGAGCGTGGATCGGATGCACCGTAACGCATGCCATCCGGGCCGATCATAATGCTCTGCGTGCTGCCCATCGCCGGCAGCACTTTCACATGCTGACCTTTCGCCTCCAGCAGACGCAGCGTATCCGGGCTGAACCCCTTCTCAACGCGCAGCTGATCCGGCAGCCACTGATGGTGGAAACGTGGTGCATTGGTGGCTTCCGCCACGTTCATGCCAAAATCGATGCTGTTCACCACCATCTGCAGCACGGTAGTGATAATGCGGCTGCCGCCCGGACTGCCGGTCACCAGCCAGGTTTTGCCGTCTTTCGCCACAATCGTCGGTGACATAGAGGAGAGCGGGCGCTTGGCTGGCTGCACCGCATTGGCCTCACCACCGACCAGACCGTACACATTCGGTGTGCCCGGCTTGGCAGAGAAGTCATCCATCTCATTGTTCATCAGAATGCCGCTGTTACCGGCCACGATACCGCTGCCAAAGTAGGTGTTCAGCGTATAGGTGACGGCGACCGCATTGCCCTCTTTATCCACCACCGAGAAGTGCGTGGTCTGATTGCTCTCATAGGGTTCAAGTTTGCCTGGCTTGATCTCCGCCGACGGACGCGCTTTATTGACGTCAATCTGCTGTGCCAGCGTCTTCGCATAGGCTTTGCTGGTCAGCGCCTGCTGTGGCACCTTCACGAAATCCGGGTCACCCAGATACTCCGAGCGGTCGGCATAGGCATATTTCTCCGCCTCGGCCATCACCTGGATCGCATCGGCACTGCCGAAGCCCCACTTCGCCAGATCAAAGTTTTCCAGGATATTGAGGATCTGCACGATGTGAATACCGCCCGATGACGGCGGCGGCATGGAGAACACCTCATAGCCGCGATAAGTGCCGCTGACCGGCTTGCGCTCCACCGCACGATAGGCGGCCAGATCCGGCTTACCAATCAGCCCGCCGTGCTGCGCCATCTCGCCGGCAATCTCATCGGCAATGGCGCCTTTATAAAACGCATCCGGCCCCTGCTGCGCAATCAGCTGCAGGCTGTGCGCAAGATTTTTCTGCACCAGACGATCGCCCTTCTGATAAGGCCGCCCGTCGGCTTTGTAGAAAATCGCGCGGCTATTGGCGTGATTAATAATGTTCTCTTTACCGTACGTGGCGAGATCGTCAGCCAGCGCATCGTTCACGATAATGCCCTCGCGTGCCAGTTTGATGGCCGGCGCCAGCAGCGTACTGAGCGGGAGCGTACCGTACTTCTGCGCCGCCAGCGCAAAGCCCGCCACCGTGCCCGGCGTACCGGAGGCCAGATGAGAAGTGAGTGATAACTTACTGTCCGCATTGCCCTGCTTGTCGAGGAACATATCGCGTGAGGCGCGCGCCGGCGCCATCTCGCGGAAGTCGATTGCCGTCGCGCGGCCTGATGCCGTGCGCAGTAGCATAAAGCCCCCGCCGCCGAGGTTACCGGCCTGCGGATGCGTCACCGCCAGCGCAAAACCGACTGCAATGGCTGCATCGACAGCGTTACCGCCCTGTTTGAGGATATCGACACCCACCTGCGTGGCCATCGCATCCACTGAAGCCACCATGCCGTGCTGCGCTTTCACCGGGTGAAAGGTGTCGCTGTCCACGCCGTACGATACCGGCGGAGCACTGGCGGGTGCCGCCTGCGTGCCCTGCACCACGGTAAAACTCATCAACAGCGCCCAGCCAAGCTGACGCATACCGCTCTGTATCCTCATCCTGTCCCCACCCTTTCAGTTGTTTACATTTGTTATTGATTGATGCAAGTGTTTGCAAACGCACAAAAAAGATAGCAGTTAAGCCAAATTAGGTGCACTCCTGGTTATGCAGTTTGTGATATCGCATAGACTTATGATTGCGGCGAGGCTGCCCGTTGGCAGCCCCCTCACACAGCAAGCCGCCTTGATGGAGGATTACCATGAAAAAATGGCTCATCGTGATTGCCGCCCTGCTGCCGTTAAGCAGCATGGCGAATATGCTGAACAACACTAATCAACCTAACCAGCCGGGTTACAACCCGAGCCAGCAGCGCATGCAGTCGCAGATGCGTACGCAGCAGCAACAGCAGCAGCAAAAACTGCGTCAGGATCAGCAGCAGCAGAATCAGGAGTTGCAGCGTAAACTGCAGGAGCGGCGCGACAGTGCCCGGGAGCGCGTGATTCAGTCGCAGCCGGGCCAGCAGAACGGTTCTCAGAGCGGGAATTAACGGAAGTCGGGGCCGATGATATCGATGCGATCGGTACAGATGGCGTCAACGCCCCAGCTCAGCAGCTCGCGCGCCCGCGCGGGCTGGTTTACGGTATAAACCAGAATACGTAACCCGGCCGCCTTAAGCTGCGCGGTACGGTGCGCATCCAGCAGACGATAGTTAAGGTGAATGGAGACGCACGCCAGCGCCGAAGTCAGCGCCTGCCAGTCATCGTGCCACTCATCCAGCAGTAAACCGCGCGGCAGCTCCGGTGCCGCCTGCATGGCCGCTTCCAGCGCCTCGCAGGAGAACGACGACAGCAGCGGCGCCGTCTGTCCCTGCCACAGTTCACGTGCGGCCAGCGCCACGTCGCGTCCGGTTTCCACCGCTTTGCCGGTGGTGGGTTTGATCTCAATATTGGCCATCAGCTGATGCTGACGGCAGCGTGCGGCGACATCACTCAGCAGCGCCAGCGGCTCGCCGTTGAACTCACGACTGAACCAGCTACCGGCATCCAGCTGTGCCAGCTTCTCCCAGGGTAACTCCCCCGCCACGCCCCAGCCATTACTGGTGCGATCCAGCGTGTCATCGTGCAGCAGAAAAATCTGCCGATCCTGCGAGAGTTTGGCATCAAACTCGATCATCGTGTGACCATACTCTGCACCAACATCGATTGCTGCGAGGGTGTTTTCCGGGGCCAGTTTGCCGCCGCCGCGATGCGCAACAATGTGCGGATACGGCCAGTTATATTGACTCATTCCAGACGCTTTCCATGGGTAGAATCGAAGAAGTGTAACGCATCTGGCGGCAGTTGCAGCCATAAGCTGCTGCCCGCCTGCGGACGTTCGCTGTGCGGTAAACGCACCACCAGCCGCGCGTTGCCGATATGGCCGTGGGCAAGGTTATCCGCTCCCAGAATTTCCAGCGTATCCACCACCAGCGGAATACCGCCGGCCGCACGACTGCTGATCTGAATATGCTCCGGACGGATGCCCAGCGTCAGCGGGCGGTTCGCCCATTTGGCTTTGCTCTCACCCAGCGGCAGGCTGTTAAGCGCGTCCAGCGTAAAGCGCGTGCCGTCACTGTTGATCTGCCCCGACAGCAGGTTCATCGCCGGTGCACCGATAAACGAAGCAACAAACTGGCTGGCCGGGCGCTCGTATACCTCAACCGGCGTGCCCACCTGCTCAACCACGCCTTTGTTCATCACCATCACGCGCTGCGCCAGCGTCATCGCTTCAACCTGATCGTGCGTGACATACAGGCTGGTGGTTTGCAGACGACGGTGCAGCTGCTGCAGCTCCAGGCGCATCTGTACGCGCAGGCGCGCATCCAGGTTCGACAAGGGCTCATCAAACAGGAACACGGCGGGCTCCCGTACGATGGCGCGCCCCATTGCCACACGCTGACGCTGGCCGCCAGAGAGCTCACGCGGGCGACGATGCAGCAGGTGATCCAGCTCCAGACTGCGCGCCGCTTCCATCACGCGCTGCTCGATCTGCTGTTTGCCCATGCCGCGAATTTTCAGGCCATAGGCCATGTTTTCACCCACGGTCATATGCGGATAGAGCGCGTAGTTCTGGAACACCATGGCGATGCCGCGATCTTTGGGCTCCATGTCGGTTACGCGCTGGTCGTCGATATAGATATCGCCCGAGGAGACGCGCTCCAGCCCGGCCACCATGCGCAGCAGCGTTGATTTACCGCAGCCGGAAGGCCCCACCATCACCATAAATTCGCCGTCGTTAATGGTGATATTCAGCGGCTGGATGATCTGATTTTTGCCGTCGTACGATTTGGTGACGGTCTGTAAGGTTACGCCTGCCATCTATTTCTCACTCTCCACCAGGCCGCGTACAAAGGCACGCTGCATCACAAGCACCACCACAACCGGTGGAATCAGGGTTAATAACATTGCCGCCATCACTTCGTTCCACTGCGTGGGCCCGCCGCTGGTGTTGATCATGCTTTTTACCCCGGCGACTGCCGTACTCAGCGTGGCGTCGTTGATGATCAGCAGCGGCCACAGATACTGGTTCCAGCCGTAGATAAAGGTGATAACGAACAGGGCCGCAAGGTTGGTTTTTGACAGCGGCAGTACGATATCCCAAAAAAAGCGCATCGGGCTGGCGCCATCAATGCGGGCCGCTTCGATCAGCTCATCCGGCAGCGACATAAAGAACTGGCGGAACAGGAATGTCGCGGTGGCGGACGCCATCAGCGGCAGGGTTAATCCGCTGTAGCTGTCAAGCATGTGTAGCGTTGAGATCACCTCAACCGTCGGGAAGATACGCACCTCTACCGGCAGCATCAGGGTGATAAAGATCAGCCAGAAGAACAGCGTGCGCAGCGGAAAGCGGAACCACACCAGCGCGAACGCCGAGAGCATGGAGACCGCAATTTTGCCGATAGTAATACCCAGCGCCATGATCAGGCTGTTGAGCATCATCATGCCAAAGGCGGCGCTGCCGTTGACGCCCTGTGTCCAGATGCGGGAGACGTTCTCCCACAGGTGACTGCCCGGCACCAGCGTCATCGGCACCTGATAGACCGCGTCGTTATCCAGCGTGGCCGCGACAAACGCCACATACAGCGGGAACAAAATAGTCAGCACGCCCAGCACCAACAGGGTATGGCTGAAGATATCCAGCCCGCGTCGATTCTCAATCATTGGTATTGCACCTTACGCTCGACAAAGCGGAACTGCAGAATAGTCAGGCCAATCACCAGCAGCATCAGCACGACCGACTGCGCGGCAGAGGAGGAGAGATCCAGTCCGGTAAAGCCTTCGCGATAGATTTTATAGATTAACGTCGTGGTCGCCTGCACCGGACCGCCGCCGGTGGCCGCATCGATCACCGGGAAGGTATCAAAGAAGGCGTACACCAGATTGACTACCAGCAGGAAGAAGCTCACCGGCGTAATCAGCGGCAGTGACAGATTGAAGAAGCGGCGTACCGGCCCGGCGCCGTCAATCGCCGCCGCTTCCACCAGTGATTTAGGGATGGATTGCAGTGCAGCAAAGAAAAACAGGAAGTTGTAACTCATCTGCTGCCAGATGGACGCCAGCACGATCAGGAACATCGCCTGACCGCTGTTTTGCGCGTAGTTCCAGTTATAGCCCATCTGGTTCAGCAGGTGGCTGAACAGGCCAAGACCGGGGTTAAACAGGAACATCCACAGCACCGCGGCCACCACAGGCGCGACCGCATACGGCAGCAGCAGCAGCGTTTGATAGAGCTTCTTCAGGCGGATAACGTAATCCACCAGCGCCGCCAGCAGCAGTGAAAAGGTCATGCCGCACACCGTGACCAGGGCGCTGAACACAAGAGTGGTCCAGAACGATGCCAGATAGTAGTCGTCGCTGAACAGACGTTTAAAGTTCTCCAGACCGACAAAGGTGCTGGAGATACCAAAGGGGTCAATGCTCTGCAGCGAATACCACAGCGCTTCTGCGGCTGGCCACAGGAAAAAGATCGCCGTGATGATCAGCTGCGGCGCCACCAGCAGATAGGGCAAAAAGCGGGAGCGGAAAACCGGTCGTGATGATGAGGACATAGCAGACTCGCCAGAAAAGAGTCGGGACGGACGCCGCGCGCCCATCCCGGAACAACGGAATTACTTCACCTGCTGCTCAAAGCGACGCAGCAGTTCATTACCGCGTTTAACGGCGTTATCCAGCGCAGCCTGAGGCGCCTGTTTGCCGGTCCATACGCCCTCCAGCTCTTCGTCTACGATGGTACGAATCTGCGGCATGTTGCCGAGGCGCATCCCTTTGGTGAACGGCAGCGGATCTTTGTTCAGCATCTGGCGCGTAGCGATATCCGCGCCCGGGTTCTTCTCATAGAAGCCCTGCTGTTTGGTCAGCTCATAAGCGGCGGTAGTGATCGGCAGGTAGCCGGTTTTCTGGTGCCACTCCGCAGCGATTTCCGGCTGGGCGAGGAACTTCATAAACTCCGCTGCGCCTTTGTAGGTGCTGGCATCTTTGCCTTTCATCACCCACAGGCTGGCACCGCCGATAATGGCGTTCTGCGGCGCGTTGGGTACGGTCTCATCGTACGGCATCATGCCTACGCCGAAGTTGAACTTCGCGTAGTGCTTGATATCCGCCAGTGAGCCGGAAGAGGCAGTGGTAATGCCGCAGTCACCGTTGTAGAACTTCGCGGTCGACTCATCTTTACGGCCGAAGTAGGTGAAATCGCCCCTCTTGTTCATCTCTTCCAGCATCTGGATATGGCGCACCTGCACCGGCTTATTAAATTCCAGCACCGCATCGGTGCCATCAAAGCCGTTGTTTTTAGTGGCCACCGGCAGTGCATGCCAGGCGCTGAAGTTCTCAATCTGAATCCAGCCCTGCCAGCCGCTGGCGTATCCACAGGTCAGGCCCGCTTTACGCAGCGCTTCGGCGTCTTTTGCCAGCGCCTGCCAGGTTTTCGGCGGCTCATCCGGGTTCAGGCCCGCTTTTTTAAAGGCGTCTTTGTTGTAGTAGAGCACTGGCGTGGAGCTGTTGAAGGGCTGGGAGATCAGCTGGCCGTTGCTGTCGCTGTAGTAGCCCGCCACGGCCGGCACAAACTGTTTCGGGTCCATCTGCACGCCTGCGTCTTTAAAGACCTCATGCACAGGAACAATGGCTTTCGAGGCCATCATGGTGGCCGTGCCCACTTCGTACACCTGCAGAATCGCCGGCGCTTTGCCGCTCCGCACCGCGGCAATCCCTGCGGCCAGGCTCTGCTCGTAGTTGCCTTTATAAGTCGGAACGATTTTGTAATCCGGATGCGCCTGGTTGAAGCGCTGTGCCAGAGAGTCGACCTCTTTGCCTAACTCACCTTCCATGGAGTGCCAGAAAGGGATCTCAGTAGCAGCCAGCGCATTACCGCTGAGCGCCAGACCGAGCACGAGACTTATCAGGCGGGGACGAAGCGTAAAAGCGGACATAAAGTTTTCCTGTGCTGTTAGACGCGCGCGAAATCACGCATATTTTGTTCGCGAAGTAACATGACACGGGGAAATGACGGAAAAATAACAGGTTTATGACAGCATTGTGACAGGCAAGCGTAGCGGTAGTGGATTATAGGGTGGCGCGGAATGATTCGTTATTCCGCACCTGAGTTGATGGCCGTCGGCGGCGCAGTCAGATTGCGGGCACTGCCCAACCGCAATCTGACAAGTAAGCCAGATCAGGCGCCTAAGTAAGCGCTGCGTACCGCTTCGTTGGAAAGTAACGCTTCCCCGCTATCCTCCAGCACCACATGCCCGTTCTCCAGCACGTAGCCACGATCGGCCAGCTTCAGCGCCTGGTTGGCGTTCTGCTCCACGAGGAAGATAGTCATACCCTCTTTACGCAGCTGCTCGATGGTATCGAAAATCTGCTGAATAATGATCGGCGCTAACCCCAGTGAAGGCTCATCCAGCAGCAGCAGACGCGGCTGGCTCATCAGCGCACGGCCAATCGCCAGCATCTGCTGCTCACCACCGGACATGGTGCCGGCGCGCTGCAGCTTACGCTCGGCCAGCCGGGGAAACAGCTGGTAAACGCGCTCAATACGCTCCTGATACTGCTGACGCGTGGCGAAAAAGCCGCCCATTGCCAGGTTCTCTTCCACCGTCATGCGCGAAAACACGCGGCGCCCTTCCGGCACAATCGCAATCGCTTCACGCATGATCTTTGCGGTCTGCCAGTCTGTAATGATCTTGCCATCAAAAGTGATGGTGCCGCTGGTAGCGCGCGGTTCGCCACACAGCGTGCCGAGCAGCGTGGTTTTCCCCGCGCCGTTGGCCCCAATCAGCGTGACGATCTCACCCTGATTGATATGCAGATTGATGTTGTGCAGTGCCTGAATCGGACCGTAGTGGGCGCTCACTCCCTGCAACGTTAAAATCGGGTTCGCCATCTTACGCCTCACCTAAATAAGCACGGATCACATCCGGGTTGTTACGCACCTCTTCCGGCGTGCCGTTCGCCAGCGGCGTGCCCTGGTTGACCACATAGATGCGGTCGGAGATGCCCATCACCAGCTTCATATCGTGCTCAATCAGCAGCACCGTAACTTTATGCTCGCCGCGCAGCTCCGCAATCAGCTCATCCAGCTCGTGGGTTTCACGCGGGTTGAGGCCGGCAGCGGGTTCGTCGAGCATCAGAATCTCCGGGCGCGTAACCATACAGCGCGCGATCTCCAGCCGGCGCTGCTGGCCGTAAGCGAGGTTGCCGGCCTGACGGTTGGCCAGCTCCAGCAGACCGATCCGCTCCAGCCAGGTGGCGGCACGATCCAGCGCTTCACTCTCACCGCGACGGAACGCCGGGGTTTTGAACAGGCCGGAGAATACGCCGCTTTTCAGGTGCTGATGCTGGGCTACCAGCAGATTTTCAATCACCGTCATCTCACGGAACAGGCGCACGTGCTGGAAGGTACGTACGATGCCCATGCGCGCAATTTTCTGCCCCGGCAGTCCCTGAAGCTGCTGATCGCGCAGCCGGATGCTGCCACCGGTGGGCTTGTAGAAGCCGGTCAGGCAGTTGAACACCGTGGTTTTGCCAGCCCCGTTCGGGCCGATCAGTGAGACGATCTCCTGCGGATGCAGCTCCAGCGCTACGTTGTTCACGGCCAGCAGGCCGCCGAAGCGCATC
>Ga0157361_1000520_pt1 | contig 14849 bp, 10 predicted proteins | sample AttlaeALBM2_FD_111481 | JGI IMG/M metagenome (GOLD analysis project Ga0157361, IMG submission 111481) | Fungus gardens microbial communities from leaf cutter ant in Ribeirão Preto, State of São Paulo, Brazil - Atta laevigata ALBM2 | ecosystem: Host-associated > Fungi > Mycelium > Unclassified ...
AGACATTTATTGAGACTTGCTAATGGCTTAACAGGTAATCAATGAAGTCCAAATTACAAAGCAGCATCAAGAGCATAATAGGAAAAGACAGAAGAATATTCTAGAAGGAAGTGGCAATGAAGACACGTCATCTTTGATGGAAAGGACTTGGTGAGAGAATATGTCATTACAAAGAAAGAAAGGAGCTGCGTCATCAGTGGGAATTTGGGAGGACTTAGGACAGAAAGGAGGTGGTGGAATCCTAAAAGTAGTAATAATTTCCCTTTTATATTTTATTTCTTAAGTTTCAGGGCTTTGTAATATTTTAATATAGTATCTAGAGTGCAGTTGGATTGGAGAAGAACCTCTTGACTCTTACCTCCATCTATACTGCTTCTGGAATCGTGAATGCGGATCTATTGAGAGTAAGAAGACTGGAACTAGTGGGGTGTCTTGAGAAGAACACAGAATATACCCAGAACTCGATCTAGAAAGAAGACACAGATGCAACTCGGGCAGGCTTTGGAGAGGACAGCAGGCTGGGAAAGCTTGGCTAGGTGCACACTTGGATTGCATCACACCTGTAAGGTTCGGTGTTGGGGGTGTAGACAAGGGAGTAACTGAGTGTGGAAGGTCCATGAGTGATCAACTAACTGTATTTTCCAGAGGAGCTTTTGTCATGGTGTGTAAAGGTTGACACCTTAGGGAGGCTATGTGACGACAATCTAGAGAGATCTTACAATCCTTTTACAACCACCAACTTATATTTTACTGGAGCTGCATATAATTCTTATTTCTCTAATTATTTATAAATCTTCAACTTTGATAATCTCCTCTCAGACCTTTAGTACGCAATTGGGAGCTGGCACATCATTGTTTTGTTTGTCCCAGTGTGCAATTTCCCTTTAGCACCCTTTTAGCAAGCTCCCAGGAGGTAGTGGGGTAGAGGTTGGTGCACAGTGATTCATCTTGAAACGCTCAAGCATGCATTTACTATAAGCCTTTTGGGTTAAGGTAACATCTCTATTCTTGTTTTGTGTGATATGCATTCCTAATATTAGCTTTGCCTCTCCTATATTTTTTATCTTGTAGCTTGATCCAAGTTCATATTTGGCTAGTTTTTCACCTTCGGCAGTAGATGAAGTACCTAGTATATCATCTGTCCATGTAGATGTTAAAATGAGTTCATTATTGAGCACCCTGGAGCGTATTTGAGGATCAGCACATGATTTATAGTAGCCATGATCTTGGAAAGTCTTATCCAGGTTCTTAGCCCAGTCATGGGCTCCTTGCATAGTACCGTATAATGTTTTTTTCAATTTCCAAACATGGTCTTCTCCCCCTTTCTCAAAACCTCTAGGCTGCTCCATGTATATGTCAAACACATTTTTGCTATTTGTCATATTCCAGAAATATAATAATTATGTAATTTATTTCTCCTAATAATTCTCCTAAAATTAATAATAGTAGGATAGCGTAGTAGACTACTCTCCTCCTATTCCAGACTTCCTATAAGTACTGAGTAGTTACTGTAAGGGGCACACTTGGTGAGGCGCCCAGTCACACTGCAATATAGTAAGGCAGGCGTCTTAAGAAGAAGCAATGAATAGCCCAGGAGCTTCAATCATTGTTGAGGTAAGGTATTCTACCGTACACCACTAGCTAGATATACTAGACTAGCCTGGTCTGTGCGCCAGTTGCTAATGGACACCTACATCAAGACAATAATAACTACACTACCAGATATGGCTATGTAGTACTGTGATGGAGACCCGAACTAGAGGGAAGAGAACTATAGACTGCGGACTCCGAGGATCCGTGGGAACACTAGCTGATGCGAACCCTACCAGGTTATCTAAGCAATCTTAGGGTTGTCCCCTTACAGTTACAGTGTATTTCCTCAGTCTGTAAATTAACATCAACTGGTCCTAATCTTATCTTGTCCACTCTGACTCCTTCACTTGCCCCCCTTAGGACCTCTGTCTTGATGACTTCCACCACTGCGAAATACGCAACCAACCTCACGACCGGAGACCGGGGCGCAACACATAAGTTGAAGCCAAGGTCGTTCAACAAAGTTGTTCTCCACTCCGACGTTCTTGCCTGTCCTCCAGAGCCTTCTTTTGGGGTTTATACTATTGCTAAGTAATATTCCTCTCCAATGTAGTACATTACTCCATTCCGGAGTGTACTTTTTATCTATTATTCTGTACCTCCATCCTCTGAAATTCTGTCCTTGACACTATTGAGAAATGCCAAAATGAAGTCAATCTGCCATAATCGAAGCCGTCGAGAGGCTGCTATTGCACATACTAGGAGAACGGATTCAAGTCTTGCCACTGAAGCATAGATTTCATCGTAATCCTCTCCAATCATCTGAGTATAACCTTTTGCTACTGTCCTAGCTTTTCTTTTCTCAATCTCCCCCTTTTCATTCCACTTTACTGCGAATACCCATTTTGACCCCACCACATTTTTACCAGACGGTCTAGGCACAACCTCAAATACATTTTAGCATTTCAACTTCCTTTGTCATGGGATCCAACCACAAATATGGCCTTTTCATGGCCTCATTGTAAGTTTTTGGTACTTGAATATCCATATTAGTGATATAGGCAACAGGACAATTGAGATACTCAGTGGATTCCTTGAGTTTTGCACTAGGTTTTGGATCTCTTTGTGTTCGGCAGACAGCCAAAGGTAAGTTTGTCTTCTTTTCTTTGTCAATGGTCTGGCTAATCAGTTGGACTGTAAATGTCTCGTTTGATTTTCTTTCCTTATCATGGATTCTTGGGATGGGTAGTGGTCTTGGGGCAGTTGCCTGTAGTGGGTCAGAGTTTGGACCAAGGTTTGAATTTGGATTTTCAGGTGTGCTTTCTTGTTTTGTCTCAGTTTTGAGTTCTAGGCTTGGTCGAAAAGGATCATTCTCTTTGTTAAATATTATTGGGTTAGGCTGCTTGGCTATGTGCATTATCCCTTCTTCAAAGATGACGTTCTGAGACCTAAAAACTGCACCAGTAGATTTATCTAGTAGCTTATACCCATCATGTCCAAAATAGCCCAAAAGTGACACTTGAACTGATCTTGCACTGAGTTTGTGTAACTTCAGGTCCTGGGGTATATGTGCATATGCTGTTGATCCAAAAGGCCTCAGATGGGAAATATCTTGATGTTTTCCAAACCAAACTTCTGCTGGAATTGTTTTTGGTCATCATGAAGAGGGAATAAAGTTTTGAACATAGACAATTGTTTGAACTGCATCAGCCCAGTATTTAAGAGCTATGCCTGATTTGTAAGGGTGACCAGAGCAGAGCACTCCAGGAGATTCCTCAGATAAATTATGCTATGGAATATATTACAACTTACCTCCAGAAGATTCCTTAGAGAATTAGATGAGGCTCCTGGAGGGAATAATCTATAATATATACTAAAATGTCCCTGCATTCCATTCTCTGGTAACCAGGGGTGGCACAATGAATTTGTGTTGGGAGGCAATGGGGGCACTCCAGAGTCATGTGTGAGGGGTCCCCTTACATGATTCAGCCATGACACATCATACTCCATTGAGGATTGTTCACATGCTACGTTCAGCAGCACCATTCTGCTGATGGGCGTAAGGTGTAGTAAATTCAAATACCAAGCAATGTACAACTCGGTAATCCTCCCATGCCATGTTGCACCATTCTCTACCCATGTCAAGTCTTATGCGCTTAAGCTTCTTGCCAGTTTGTCATTTTGCTTCAATATGGTAGGCCTTTAGTATATTTAACGTCACATCTGCTGACTTTGTTTTTGTCAAGGATGGAATTCCAGAGGAACGGAAGTATGGATAGTAGGTAGAAAACTACACTCCGTTCCGGAGTAATGTACAACATTGGAGAGGAATGTACTTAGTGATGATAGAAAGAAGGCTCCAGTGACGAGGCAAGGATGTTGGGGCGGAGAGCGACTTATTGAACGACCTTGGCTTCAACTTATGTGTTGTGCCCTGGTCTCCGGTCGTGAGGTTGGTTACGTATTTCAGAGTGAGGAAAGTCGCCAAGACAGAGGTCCTAAAGAGTCGGGTGAAGGAGTCGAAGTGGACAAGGAGAGATTAGGACCAGATGACGTTAATTTACAGACTGCGGAATTACACTGTAACTACTCAGTACTTATAGTAAGTGCAGAATAGGAGGAGAGTAGTCTACTATGCTATCCTACTATTATTAATTTTAGGGGAATTATTAGGAGAAAGAAATTACATAATTATCATATTTCCAGAATATGACAGTTTTAAGGAATGCAACAGTTTTGTAGGACGAGAATCCATCCATGATCAGTATAAAGTAGGTACAACCTCCAGCTGATTGAACTTGTGATGGTCCCCAGATGTCGATGTGGATCCTTTTGAGAAGTTCTGTTTCTCATGAACCAGTCTCGTTGAATGGGTGAGTTGCGTGCTTGCCAAAAATACAATTCTCACAAAGGCCATTCATAGACAATTCTCCTTTAGTTGTGAGTCCATCAACCAATTTTCCAGATATCATGTTGCGTATCGATTCTGTGCCTGCATGTCTTAATCACCTATGCCAGATGTCAAAGCTCACAGCCTGCCATTTAGATTGGGTAATGAAGATGTCTGTTAATGCCCTGTTCACATCAACTGCATATAACCGGCCAAATTTTGTTGCAGTCATTATGATCTCTCCTTCAGATGTTATGAATGTCAAGTGAGACTATGGTTATTATCAACCATGGTCAGACAACAAGTGGCTAGTAGACGAGATGATGGCGCTGTTGAACAAAGACATTACAATGCAGCAATGCATTGAATGTCTAAAGGATTCTAGAATGGACAAAGGACATCTGAATAGGACTCTTCAGAGAAATCTCAGACTATTTCTTTTCTTATCTGTGAACTCAATCTAAATGGGATAACATTGGACTAACCCATTATTAGACAATGACTCGACTTGTCACCTTTTAGTGCCCCATCACTGGACTGTCACTTAACTAGTCACTAGTAGTTACAAGTAGTATTACCACCTTGTAACATAGTCACTACATCTAGTTAAGATAAATACAAACCAGAAAGAGAAGGGAACAGCAAGTTCTCTCTTTCTGTATTCCCTTTGTAAAACCTTACTCTGAGGAATTGGTACTCTTACTTGTCTTAGGACAATCTCAAGGGTGCTACTCAAAGTCTTGTTGACATCTCTCCTCCAATTTAACTTCACTGAAAACCTTAACTGGATCCTCTAGTGGGGAGCATGAAGATATCAAGTGTTAGATATAAGCTTCAAGTTGAAACGCATATTCAACTGTGAGATTTAAAGTCTTAACATCAGATGTCAATACTAGAGCTTTGTTCCCTTCTTTGAAGAACACATCTATGCCTTTTGTACCGAGTTGTGATACAAAAATCAGGTTAGATCTGAGATTGGGAGTATGTAGAATACCATCAATAGAAACTCTTCTAGTTTTTCCATCAACACTGGTTTCAAACTCTACCTTCTCCTTTCCTATGATATCAAATGTTGAGTCCTTCCCTGCTGACATCCCAAAGTATAGTTCGCTCAAAGTGGTATAGGATACAAACAATGACCTGTCTGTGAAACAGTGATTGGTGGCTCTAGAGTTGATAAAGGTAAGAATGTCTGGTGTATTCTCAGACTGTGTATGAAATATAATAGGATTCTCTTCAGACCAGGTATTAGCTACTTGTACCCTGTTACGGCCTTGAAGAGTAACTCAGGTTACAACTTCAAGTAAAGACTTGAGGATGATATGAGAGTTGAGGAAGGAAGGGAATGATACAATTGGTAAAGCGTAAGGAATATAGAAGAGTATCTACTGTATATATACCTATGTACCATGAGGAGTAAATAAGGAATACATGTGGCAGACATGAGGTCTGCTAAGTAAAGAACATGCCCCACCAGTGAGGCGCTGACTGAGCCATTAGATATATGAAGCAATATGAAACAAAAAAGCAGTCCATGTGTAGAACACCTAGAGACAATGAGGTCGATCATTACATACCCCCTTTGAAGCACTTCCTTGCATTGTTGTTTCATTATATCTGTGAGGGTTTGGGTTATCATGAGGTATGTTTGCGCTGAATATTGGGGTGGCTAATACCTTGAAGTCCTTCCGATCTGTTGATATATATGCAAAAACTTGCTTGTTTCCTTCATCAGGGGTATCAGTAGTCGTAATGTGAGCTTTAGTTTCCGGCTTAAATCCTCCCTGTTTTGTGCTAAATACTGTTCCTCTTAGGCCTTCTCTTTTTCCAAAACCAGGAGGAAATTGTCCCTCTTTTCCTCCCCCTGACCAATAACACATCTCAATAGTGTGTCCTTGGCGTCGACAGTTTGGGTTAATACAAATAAGCTGGGACCTTTCCTTTTGTTTGGAAGTACTTGTTTGAAGTGCCATTGCATTCTGGCCAATATTGGTAGGTCAATTTTTGTTGATCTTGGTATACCAGATTTGGAGATGAGCTATCGCATCTGCTGAAGTCATGTTTGGGTTATATAGTGGCGCAGCTATGGGGTTCCAGGATTTGGGTAAAGAAGTTATGATTATGTCTTTGAAGTCTTCATCGTTAATCTTTGATCCCAAGGCTCTAGCATCTGACCATTTGTTGCACATGTTGATAATAAAGTTATTGAAGTCAGTGTGATCTGAGTAAGTCATATTCCGTAAAGTCTGCTCTGCATTTAACTGTGCCATATTTGATGCCTTTTCATAGGTATTAATATATGAAGTCCAGGCCTCAGCAGCTGTACCGTCGATGTTAATTCCTAGTCCAGCAGGGTTCCTGGTATTGAATATAAGTAGTCCCAGTGTCCAGGCATTGCGTGCTTTCCATTCATTGAGAGATGGAGTATTTGAGTCCCAAGATGTTTCAGCAGGAGAAGGTATTGTTGCTGGTGGAGTAGAGGGACATGTGATAGAGTCATCCAAGTAACCAAATGCTCCTTTTGCCCCGGCTGCTGTGCGAATAAGTCTTCGCCATGACGACCAGTTAGTACCATCAAATTTGTCTGTTTTGGAGAAAGTAGATGTGGTTGAAGACATTTCTGTATTTAATATCAAGTTTCTGGTAAAATTTAGTGAGCGCTTGGGCACATAACCTTTTACACAGTAAGTCTCAGTGGTCAACAATGTAGATTGACGACTGAGGTGTAGTAGTAAAGAGTTTCTGATATATAGACACAACAGTCGTCTGACTGATGTGGTACCATTTGATGATGATGTCATCAAGCTCTGCCTCTACAACTGTGGAGGTACAACCGCGACGGTCCACTTCAACAGAGAGGAGTTCATTGATTCTGCTCGATCCATCTGTCTGGTGTCACTCGTTATCTTGCTAAGGTAAAACATCGTGCCAAGCAACTTGGAGAGCTCGCTAATGATGGTAAATCAGACTCAGGCTACTGCTCATTAAACAGTTGGCACACTGGTTTTGAACAGCGAAAGCATCTAACTTGCCATATGTAGACATTCAGGTTCAAAATTTTTCATTTTATAATTTTCTGAATGATGAAGCCCTTTGGGATAGGATATCTCAATGTCCATGCTTTTGAAATGCTTTTGAAATTTGGCTCTCTCCTTGGCAAGAACACTAGTTGATTCCGACAAGTGGCTGATGTTCTGCATTGTTCCAGTTCGACCGTCCAATTGTCATTCCCGATCTATTAATATTCTTAGTATCTGTTTTATCATATATCTGTCGTCATAATCTTATCTTGGTATAGATGCTGACTAAAACAGACCTTGCTGTAGAATCCAAAACGCCTACTTGATTACTTGTTAGTGCTTTCCAACTGTCTTATCATGTCCTCCCCATTTGCAAAGCACAATCAACCAGAATCAGAGGATGATTCTGACTATGTACCCCCGACATATGAGTGTGAGTGTGTAAATGCTATTCCATGGGTAGCGAAGCCGCCGAACATACCCAGCATCCAGTGAGGACAGCGAGGGGGAAGGTCAAACAAATGTACAGGCAATAGGGAAACCCCATCCAACTGCTCAGGATTCAGAGAATAAGCAGAGGTCTGCTTTACTATGCATGACGATGTTTCATGAGATTCAACAAATTACAGGGAGAGAGAAGTCCTTTGGACAAGCTTCCAGGCCTCTGTGGCATCCTCAACAAAATCGATCAAGTAAAGTTGGTTCGAATCCAGAAGTGATACCTGTTCGCTGAGGTTTACATCTCGTACGTCTCATCTACCGTTACACAGAACTTTCCTGATTAAGTGCCAGAGAAATCGTAGATTATCACGGTCAGAATACTGAAACTGACTGCGAACGATTCAATTCAGTTTCCAGGGCAACCTGATTCGTCTTCACTATTAAGCCCGTTACCCAAGAAGTCGGGTCCGCGAAGACCGAAGAAGACGCTAGGCCCTCTCCCCTCTACTTCAAATCAGAAGGCCAAGAAACTTACAGTGCTTGATAACTCTCTTATGGACTGGAAGGCCCACACTGGGGATTCGGAATTGCGAGATGAACTCGATGCTAACGGGAAAGCCGGTGGATATCTGGAGAAAGTAGAATTTCTGAAAAGGGTCGATGAACATAAAGAAGAGAACCCTGATCATATGCGAAATAAAAATGTGACGCTTGAGGTGATCAACTTCGTGAATGCCACCCACCATGAATGTGGTATCACTTCCGACCTGCTATTCGTTCTTCCGAGAAAGAGCCACTTTGTCTTGGAAGAACATACCTCGTCTCATCTAGGTCATCACTTAATCCTTCGTTGAATGACTGCTAGGGCCAGGGTTGAGTGACCTGTCATATTCATGAAAACCAGGCAGTATTTGCCTAGTCAAACGATATCCCTCAGTCCTGGACATATACTGTCCCGTTTTATTTTTCTTTCTTTCTTTCCTTTTCATGACAATTGCAGCCAGACGGTTGGTTCCTTTATATGCATTTCGTTAATGCTCATCAATATGCCCACAGCCTTTCGTCTATAATCCGACTTCCCGTGTGGTTATCTCATACGATGATGCGACCAGTTTCGGTATGTTCACGTCAAACTTTCTTTTTTCAGGAACTGGATGACTTATTCATGGTAAAAAAGGCTGCAAAGGGTCGTTTCATTACCGACAATAAATTGAGAGGATTTGCCATGATATCCTGCTCGATTCTATGACACGTGCTATGAATGTCAAAGCGGATTGCCCATCGTGATGTTTTTGCTTTTTTGCGCGGGGATAGGGATGACTTGGTTTTCTATTTTTTTTTTGGTTCTGTCGTCTCTCCGAGTTTGATGTTGATTGTGATCATCGATGATGATGATGATGTTTTTATTGTAGAATACGGCCTTTCATTCTCGTTATGGTGTTTGACCAAATTTGAAAAACTGGCAAGGTAACGGTCAGGCGCGAGTTTTTTTTTTTTTTAAACCAACGATTTATTACACGGGGCTCGTAGGCAGACCGTGGTAAGTACAAAGTACCTACTTAGATACACAAACAAAAGAAAATGATAAAAGAAAGAAGAGGTGAAAGTAAGTAAGAGGAAATGAGCTGCGCTTTTACTCCTAGGAGTCGTGCCACAGTAGGTCTCTATCTGTTGTCAAAGCTAAACACTCCAGGATTGTCTGCAAGGAAGTGAACAAAACTGTTGATGATGGTGTTACAGGGGTGTGTAGATGGGTCATGGAGATCACACTCCATGACAATGTGTTCTCGAGTCTGAACTTCGGCTTCGCCACATGGGCAGCTAGTGGGAAGGTTGTAAGGGGACAATGTCTAGGGTATTGCTTAGTAAGTCCGGTGAGCTCGTATCCACTAGAAGCTCTATATCTGTTCGTTATTGCATTCCCATTGTTCCTTGCTTCTTCTGTCTGTATCATGCAGTGCAATGCCTTCTATTCTATATTTAGGACAATGTGTGATTATAGGTCAGTGCCTGGTGCCTGTGTGCCTGACCATCTGTTATAGTATATATATCAGCAAGTGTATGTAGATATACCCCACTTGAATCTTACACTAGCTTCCAGGACTATCCACTAGCTTAAGAGTGATCACCTCTGAGTGGTTCCCTAACAGGAAAGGATAAATACTTAGTGAGGTGGAAAGGTTTTACGGCAGAATCTGACACCTGGGAAGGAAGAGAGAATCTAGAAAACGCAAAAGAAGCAGTCGAAGAATTTGAGAAAGAATATTGGAGAGATATGGAAGAAATAAATTGGCAAGAAAGAGAGGAAGGGACATTTAGAAGAGGAGAATTGCCAGGAAGGTTTACGGTAAGAAAACTATTCGGATGGTCAGACAAATGGTATGACCAGGAATACTGGGGAAGGCTGGAAAGAAACTGGAAAAAATAGAAGGGAGAAAGATGTCATATGACGGAAAATAATCATTTTAATAATATAATTTCTTTTATATTTTATATTATTACTAAATTCCACTCCTGAACTCCTGTTGTCTGCTCCTATAGGATCATAATTTAGACTAGTTACTTGTACTCCTCCTATTCCAGACTTAGTATAAGTGCTCCATTAGTTACATCCTAGTTCCTTAGTTCGTAGATTAAAGTCTTTAAAGTCTTTAAAGTCTTTTACCCTCACTCCTATCAATCTATACCACTCCTCTCCTGAACTCCTGGCAACAATTTAGTCCTCCTGAAATATGCAACCACACATGTGACAGAATATCGAGGCACAGCGCACGAGCTGAGGCCAAGGTTGTTCCTCATTTTTGTTGTCAACTCCCTTCTACTCCAGGGTAACTCTACTCCACTCCAGGTCACTCCATTCCTGCTCCACACAGTATTTGACAAAAGAAGAACATTAGAGAAAGATGAAGATGAAATGGGCAACATGGTAGACCCCTACTATGAACTGTAAATCCTTGGGATGAGGAACCTTAAGAGGGAGGTGGTGTCATGACTTGGCAAAACAGCTAAGTCATTATTTATATTTATTTTCTTTTCTTTTTCTTTTGGACTTACTACACAGGGGAGGAGTGTGGGAAAGTGTCACATGACCATGTCACATGTCACATTGTGATGTCACACAAATGAAGTCACATAACAACCATGGGAAAGTAGTGCACAGACCATGTAGTAATTGTATAAGTAGTGTACAAGAAATGCATGAGGACTCTATCAAGTTCTCCTTGTTAAGCACTGATAAAGGAGCAGTTGGCTTTATTCCAGCTCAGGAGTTAGCTATTCTGACATGAGGTGATGGGAATGAGACCAGAAATGGCTTTGATGCCTTCAGAGAGTGACGTGTGGAATGCGTTAGTAATCCAGAGGGCTGCTCGTCTTTGTATTTTCTTTAGTTTGTTGATGTTTTCAAAGGTAGGAGTGCCTTTGAAGAACCAAAGCTGGAATCCATATAGAGCCATTGGTAGGATGCATGTTCTATATAGCAGGTACTTGTAAGGGTGACTGGGCACAAGACTCCAGGAGAATTCTCAGAGAATAGGATGAGGCTCCTGGAGGGATACTTTACATTATATACATCCCTTAGTGTCAGGGTTAGCAGGATTGGAGCTAAACTAGTGTGTTTAAGTGTCACTAGTAAACAGGCTAAGGTAGCTCCGGAGTGTTGTCATGCCGTTCAGGGGTGGAAATGGAGGTGTCCCCTTACAGTACTTTTGAATAGGAAGGAGACCTCTTGAGGAGTTTCCTAGCATCTTCATGGCATTGAGGGTGGACATACACTTTGTAGCGTAAAAGTATGAGTAGTAGTTGAAATTGAGCTGTCAATCAAAGTAAAAACCAAGGTATTACCATATTGACTTGGGAGAAATAATGGGACCTCTTACAGAAGACAAGTCAATGGAGAGGTTGGGAGAATGTTGTAAGGGGACGTCTTATGATGTCAGCAATAGGATAGCTTAGGTATTGCCAGTACGGGTGAGCATCGACTAGCTTGCCCTACAATTTATCAGTGCTCGCTGTTCCCACAATCCTTCCCCTTAGTTTGGGTCTGTCCCATCAGTACAATGTAGCCTTATTAGATAGCATGGTGATTAGTGTCCTGATTTGTGTTCCCTTAGTGACTGGTATATAGACCAGCTAGTCTAGTATATATAGCTAGTGATGTATGGTAGAATACCTTGTCTCAACATTGATTGGAACTCCTAGGCTATCCATTATTCCTTCTTAAGTCTACCCTCTTCACTAATCATCAGGTGTGGTTAAGGTTGCTATTGAGTGACCCCTTACAGATGTCAAGCTCACATAAAATAAAACAATTTGGTTTTGTTGTGCTCCATGATGAGACCTGCTTCAAGGAGGATTTTTGACATGATGTTATAACTACAAAGCAAAAAGGAAAAAGAAAGAAAATAACTCTTCTCTTGAGAAATTAAAAGACCATCATCCACAAAGGACAAAATATCAGTTGGGATTTTTATTTCCAAGTTTTTTATTCTTTTTTTGAATGTTTTAATGATTGGAGCCAAATAGATAGTGGAGAGGATGGGTGAGAGAGCTGAGCCTTGGCCTACTCCTACATTGGTGGTGAAAGACAGTGAGGAGAAATTATTCCATTGTTATGACTTGGCAAAACAACTAAGTTATTGTTTATATTTCTTTTTCTTTTTTTCTTTTGGACTTACTACATAAGAAGTGCAGGAAAGTATCACGTCACAAGTGACACATAGTCACAGTTACATAATGGGATATCACAAGTGTCATGTCACATAATTAAGTCACATGAGGAGCATGGGAAAATAGTGCATAGACCATGTAGTAATTGTATAAGTAGTATACAGGAATGAATAAGAACTCTATTGAGTTTTCCTTGTTAACTCAGACTTGGAGTAGATTTAAGTCATCTAGGCTAAAGTCTTACATCCATGAGTACATAGTAGAGCAATCAGAATGATAACTGTTGAAGAATCTTATAACGTTAGTATTAAGACCAGCTTTTGTAAGGCATAGAGTGTTAAGACTCTAAACCTCACAGTTGAATATGCATTCAACTTGAAGCTTATATCTGCACTTGATATTTTCATGCTCCTTGTTAAAGGATCCAGTTAAGGTTTTCAGTGAAGTTATATTGGGAGAGTGATGTCAATCGAGACTTTAAGTAGCACCCTTGAGATTGTCCTAAGACAAATAAGAGTACTGATTCCTCAGAGTAAGATTTTTACAGAGGGAATACAGAAAGAGAGAACTTGCCGTTCCCTTCTCTTTCTAGTCTGTATTTATCCTAACTAGATATTGTGACTATGTTACAATGTAGTAATACTACTTGTAACTAAAAGTGACTAGTTAAGTGACAGTCCAGTGACAGAAGTCCTGAGGGTGACAAGTTGAGTCAGTGTCTAATAATGGGTTAGTCCAATGTTATCCCATTAGTATGAGTCCAAAGATAGAGAAGAGAAATAGTCTGAGATTTCTCTGAAGAGTCCTGTCTATTCCATGAATCAATTGTCTATGAGAGTCCTCAGACATTCAATGCATTACTGTATTGTAATGTCCTCATCTAGCATTGCCAGCATCTTGTCTACTAACCACTTGTTATCAGACCATGGCTGATAATAGTTATAGTTCTACTTAATGTTCACAACATAGAGAGAGAATATCATGATTCAAAGACGGAAAGAATTGTGCAATGTCAAATGCTATGACACTAGTATAGTACTGTTTAAGCCACCCCACTCAAATAATATGGGTAAGATATAACCCCACGTCAATTGTGGAATGTTGTTGTGTTCCTCCAAATTGATGAGAGTCTAGGAATCCGTTGGCTGACATTTGGAATTGTAGTTGAGTGCTGATGACTTTCTCGATAAGTTTTCTAGTGGTGTTTAGTAGGACAATGGAACGAAAGGACTTGGGGGAGTTGTATGAGTCTTTATTTGGTTTGGGGATGATTATAGTGTTGGTGGACTTGAAGTGTGACAGCCAATATTCTAGGTTTATGCATGCATTAGCAATGTGTATGAATTTTTCCAAGCATCTTTTATTAGCTATCAAAGACTTAAGATGCTTCCAAGAGATGTGATCAGTGTAAGACTCTAGCCACGATGACTTAAGTCCACTCCAAGTCAGAGTTGACAAGGAGAACTCAATAGAGTTCCCATTTGATTTTCTACACTATATATACAACTACTATCGTAGCTATGCACTTCATCTCCTACAGTCCTTATGTTGCTTGTCATGTGATTACCCTGTCATGTATTTGTGACCATGACCATGACCTGTGACATAACTATTCTGTGACCAATGTCATACCTTTGTAACTTTGTGACCATGATGTGACTCCTTTCCCATGCTTCACCTTTATAGTAGTGATTCAACTAAATAAAAGAAAAGAAAATAGAAAAAGAAAATAGAAAATAACTTAGCCATTTTGCCAAGTCATGACACCACTCCTCTCTTAAGTTTCCTTGTCCTGAGGATTTTTGCTACAATTCGTAATATAGGTCAACCATGTTACCTATTTCATTGTCTTCTTCTGTCCACTCTCTTACTCCTGATTTTTCTTGCTCCATTTCTTCTTCTTCTTCCTCGATTGTTTCTAGAGTTGTCTTTCCCTTCCCTGGTCAACTCTTCTTCCATTGGCTTCCTTTCCATCTCCTCCAATTTCTTTCTAACCTTCTCCAATATTCCTGGTCATATCTCTTATCTGTCCATCCAAATAATCTTTTTGCTGTGAACCTTCCTGGCAATTCTCCTCTTCTAAACGTTCCTTCTTCTTTTTCTTGTTTCCTTACGTCCTTCATATCTTGTCTGTATTCTTTCTTGAATTCTTCAATTGCCTCCTTTGTAAGGATGACTGGGGCACAAGACTCCAGGAGAATCCTCAGTAATATTACAGTCTACAATTATGATACAACTCACCTCCAGGAGAATCCTCAGAGATTAGGATGAGGCTCCTGGGGGGATATTCTACATTA
>Ga0157361_1000521_pt1 | contig 14828 bp, 10 predicted proteins | sample AttlaeALBM2_FD_111481 | JGI IMG/M metagenome (GOLD analysis project Ga0157361, IMG submission 111481) | Fungus gardens microbial communities from leaf cutter ant in Ribeirão Preto, State of São Paulo, Brazil - Atta laevigata ALBM2 | ecosystem: Host-associated > Fungi > Mycelium > Unclassified ...
ATGACAACACTCCGGAGCTACCTTAGCTTGTTTACTAGTGGTACTTAAACACACTAGTTTAGCTCTGATCCTGCTAACCCTGACACCAAGGGATGTATATAATGTAGAATATCCCTCCAGGAGTCTCATCCTAATCTCTGAGGATTCTCCTGGAGGTGAGTTGTATCATAATTGTAGACTGTAATATTACTGAGGATTCTCCTGGAGTCTTGTGCCCCAGTCGCCCTTACACTAAAGCTAATGGTTTGTGTGCACTAGTCACGTGAACACAACTAATAATACCACTGTCCTATTTATAGATCAACAGGCACATCAAGGCAGACATAGGAGAGAAGGGAAGGAGAGTGTGAGATAGCATCTTATGAATACTTATAATAGCTCTTTAGATGGGAGCTGTACTCACGATCTAGGCTGGTCCCTAGGATATCCCCTTACAGCACAGGGCCAAGACAGTAGTCTAGAATTGAGTTTTGAGTTTCGAATATTACTGCTACTACAGTACATCGGCAGAATTTAAATTTTACAACTTTTTTTAACCTTTATCTTCCAAATTAATTTTTCCACAAATTTGCATGAGGGACACTGTGCTGATACATGGTGTCAACTAGGGTGCTTTCCTTAGAAGATCACACATTTTATCTTTATTTAAACTTTTATCTTCACCGCTACTTAGACAGTAGTTGGGGAAACTTCAATTTAAAAAGAGAACAGGAGAACCCCTAGCATATACAGTCTCTTCAGTGATATCCTAGATGTCCCCTTACATTTAGGTTGCTCTAGAGTGTTGCTGTGCAGTTTAGGAATGGAAACAGAGGTATCCCCTTATACTCTTTGAGGTTACAAGAGAACTCAATAGAGTTCTTAATCAATTGTGCTACACTATATATACAAGTTATACTATTTGTCCTTATTTAATCTACAAGTGTCTATCAGTCACCAGTTTATATCACAAACTTCATTTAGCTATATCTCCATTAATTTTTTGATGATTTCTACAGTCTCAATAGCACTGGAAAGCTCTTAAGAAGACCTATTAATCAATACTAGTTACATCTTGAGACAATCAGTATTGGTTGAGATATTAGGCAAATCAGTAGGTAATGTAAGGGTGACTGGGGCACCAGACTCTAGGAGAATCCTCAGTTAATATTACAGTTTGTAATTATGAGACAATTTACCTTTAGGAGAATCCTCAAAGATTAGGATAAGGCTGCTGAAGGGATGTTCTATATTATATACTAGGTTTACATTCTTTGGTGTTAGGGTCAGTGTGATCGGAGCTATACTAGTGTTTTAAGTATTACTTTAGTAATACTTGAACAGGTTTAGGTTGCTCTGGAGTATTGTTATACAGTTCAGGGGTAGAAATAGAACTGTCCCCTTACAAGTAACTACCATGGTATGAAGGAAAATATATTCATATATTTTGTCATGACTTGGCAAAACAGCTAAGTCAATATTTATATTTCTTTTCTTTTAGATTATTACTAAGGTAAAACATGGGAAATATCATGTGACAGTCACAGAGTCACATCACACATAGTTACAGTCACAGTATGTGACACAGAAGTTAGCTGATGGGCATGAATACCAGATTGTAAGTATGCATATATTTATCATAGAATGTAATAACTCCAATACAATGGAGTACTTATAGCTAGGAGAGATCAAAAATGAGTAAGCAAATGATCAAGAAAATTTTCAGAGGACATAATGGATACTGTAATATTTTCAACTATGGTCTCTCAACATGGTACTATTTATTAAATTGCCAATATCTCAAAAACTACCATGATTGATGCTTTGCTTCTATACATCAGAGAAGCCCTTTTTATACTGTTCAGAATGAGCCTAAAACAATAACAAGGTAATTAATATTTATGAAAATATGAAGTCCTTAATATTTGTACATAGACTTAATTAATTACCTATAAATACTCATTTGTTTTTTCTTAGAACAAAAAACAGTTATGTTATTCCTATTTCCTGTACAAAAGTACTATTATATATAAAATAATAGGTAGTAGCATATAATGATCTGTTCTAGTGCACAAATTATCACAATTATGTATATAAGGACTTATAGTCTAAGGATTAGACTTTAGACTTAACAACATTTTTTGTCATTGTCTAACTTCATATTTTTGAACTCTTTAAAGTATCAAAGCACTTATAACAAACAGTAAGTGACTATTTGTAATAGTTCAGCTCTAGCCTATGTTATATTCTTTTGATTATAGTAAAGGCAACTTATAACAGATATTATATAGTAATAACATAGAATAGTTCAATAGATATATTTCTAGCTACATATAATATATATATGTTTTTATTAATAAAGGTTTGCTCTTTACAATACTCTTTCTCAAACTATTGTAAGACTAAATTAGTTTTCTTTTCCTTTAAATTGTTGCAAGGCCTAGTTTGCATACAAAATGTTTAATCTTACAGAAAGGAAATGCTTTAGTAAATACATTTACAACTATGTTCTTAGAAGGCAATAAACTAGCTGAATTTTTTCTTTTTTTATAATCCAACAAATAAAATAATACTAAATGTCTATATATCTTGTGTGAGCATGATATTGGTGGTTTTTTTGCAAGTGCTATAGCAGATTTGTTATCTAAAAACAGAGTAGTTGTAAGGGGACTACCCTAGGGTTGGGCTTAGTGACATGAGTAGGTTCCCACCTAAGAGCTGTTAAGGAACCACTCAAAGGCGATTACTCCTCAAGCTAGGTAAGAGTCCCGGAAACTTAGTTGAGATTCAAGTAAGATACATCTACCATAGCTTGCTAGTATATATAGCCTACACTAGACGATCACACATACTATCACATGGGCGCATGGATCAGTAATCATAATGTCCTAATATTAGATAAGAAGGCTTGCACCATACGACATAGACAGAGAGAAGATAGGAACGGTGGGAACACGTACACATACTGTCACAGGGCCACTAATAGAACAGACCCTCAATAGTGACTAAGCATCATTCTAGATGTCCCCTTACAAGAGCCGTCGTCTCTCCGATTGCCTTCCCACTGTCTGCCTTCCTTCTCTTCTGTGACATACTATGTGATACCTTAAATCTATTATAGGACAATGTGTGAATATCTGTCAGGTACCATAAGAACGGTGTCTTAACGATCTAGTAGTATAAATACTAGTCTTCTGTGGTAGATATACTTCAGTTGAATATCACCTTAGCTTCTGGGACTATCCAATAAGCTTACTGGGCCTTCGCTTGTGTGTGGAGTGCGCCCTAACAGTAGTGGTGGATAAAGTAAATTTGAAGACTTGAGAAATAAACAATCAGAGCCAAAGTATTTCTTTGACTATATATGTTGTCCCAACATATTCTAACTTGGTAACAAAGTATGTTCTAGAAAATTCATTTATCTTTCATCATTCTTTCTTTTGTCTCATTATGTTCCAGAATGAGAAATGTATGCAGAAATACCTAAAACATGTTCATTTTTAGATAAATAGTCATCTACTATGTACGCGAGACTGAACGTGGGATGATGGCAGCTGACTCAGAACTGACCAAGCAGCTTTCTTCACACACTCTCTTGAAAAATTCCATAAAATTCAAATAAATTCAAATAAATCCAGTAGAAATTCAAATAAATTGGGAAAAATTAGAATAAAATTAAAACAGACGGTGAGCAAAGCAAGCTCACTGTGGCCTTACTGTTGGAGGAAGGAAGCAGAGCAACCTAACTTACAACAGTGCAAATTACCAGTGAAGGAAGGAAGCAAAGCGACCTGACATACAATTTGCAAGCTGACTATGGCCTTACTATTGTAGGAAGGGAGCAGAGCAACCTGACTTACAACAGTGCAAATTACCAGTGAAGGAAAGGAGCACAGCGACCTGACATACAATTTGCAAGCTGACTATGGCCTTACTGTTGTAGGAAGGGAGCAGAGCAACCTGACTTACAACAGTGCAAATTACCAGTGAAGGAAAGGAGCACAGTGACCTGATGTACAATATTGCTCACTGTGTTGCAGACCGTTGTTGGAAAAGAGCAAAGTGACCTGATGGACAACACTATCTGCAGCTGCACAGACCGTTGTTGGAAGGGAACAAAGCGACCTGATGGACAACACTATCTACAGCTGCGCAGACTGTTATAGAAAGGGAACAAAGCGACCTGATAAACAACACTATCTGCAGCTGTGCAGACTGTTGTAGGAAGGGAGCATAGCAGACTGACTTCAACACAAACTTAATAACGCAGAATTAGTAGAGGATTCAAGAAGGGCTAGAGGCCCAGATGAAAACCTTGTATACTTGTATTGTACATAAAGTGTTTATTGTGTAAGCTCTAAGACTAGTTGTTTCTATCTGGTCTTAGATGCATATACCTTCTGTTTTTCCTCCTGAACATTCAATTCACTTAGTTGTTTCTATCTGGTCTTAGTTTAGTCTAGTACTTCTTAAGTTTTGAAGATGTACCTGTACATTCCATCTGTTACTTGGTAATTGATAATATCACTGTTTCCTGGTGTTTTGTACTCTGTAAAACAGTTTCCTCATTAATAAAAAAAACATAGCCTGATGTTACATGACAATCTTTAGCTATATTTCCATTTTCATTAGTATGACTTCTTATTTCCTCTCCTGTACCTTTATAGATAAGCCAAAGTTCATGAGTACCTTTAAGATATTAAAAGACCCTTTTTGCTGCATCCTAGTGTGCTTTTCCAGGGTTTTGAAAAACTTTTGACAGGACTTGGACTGCAAAGATAATATCAGAACACTGAAAAAATAAAGGGAATTGCATACTGGAACAAACAAAAAGATGTGGTACCAGCTCCTAATTGCATGCTAAAGGTTTGAGGGAAGATAGCTGAAATGAAAGTTTTAAATAAGAGAAGAAATTAAGTATTATATGCAGCTTTAGGTAAAATAAAATAAGTTGGTAGTTGAAACAAGAGTAAGATCTCTTTAGATTGTCATCGCATAGCCTTCTTAAGGTATTAACCTTTACACACTGTAACAAAAGCTCTACTAGAAAATATATTTAGTTGATTACTCATGGACCCTCTACACTCAGTTGCCTTCTTGTTTGCACCTCTAATACCAAACCTTATAGGTATAATATAATCCAAGTGTACACCTAGCCAAGCTTTTCCAGCCTGCTATTCTCTTTGAAGCTTGCCTGAGTTGCATCTACTATTCCTCTTTAGATCAAGTTCTGGGTATATTCTATGTTCTACTCAAGACATTCAACTGACTCTAAACTCTTATACTCAATAGTTTTGCATTTCACAATTCCAGAGGTAATAATAATTGAGGTAAGTACCAAGAGGTTCTTTTTCATCCTTTTTGCTCTCCAGATAATATATTAAAGTTATTACAAATATTTGAAACTCAAAGAATAAAAGATAAAAAGAAAACTATTACTACTTTTAGGACTCTCTTAACTCTTTCTTACTCTAAGACCTTCTTAAGTTCTACAGCTTATGTGTCTTTCTTCTAGATCTTTTCTATCAATGACACGTCCCATCACTGTTTTCTTCTAGAATCTTCTTCATTCTTTGTTATTATTCTTTTTGTTATTGACTTGTGATTTAGAACTCCTTAATTACCTGTCAAGTGTTAGTAAGCTCTAACCACTGTCCCAATTCTCTAAGTCACATCCTAAGTGTCATTTATTTAAATATATCTGATCTGATACCATCAAAGCTTATTTGCAATCAACAGCATACCCATCTAAGTCTATCACTGGTGTATTACTAGCTCTAGAGCTCAAGTATTCCATCTTTTCCAAGGTATATTTTATACAAAGTAGATCTAGAACATCTTCATCCAATGATTCTTCCTATATCCTACTGCCAGCTCATCTTGCTTACCTCCCAAGATATTTTCATAAGCTCTAGGTCCAGTTCTACCTACTCATTGTTTCTTATAACTGTTTGGTACATTCTAAGGACTTATAATGGGTTCTAGAGCAAATTCTGATTAGGAATTTAGTGTATCAAATGCTACTTTCTGTAGCAAATTCACTGGTAGTATAACACCATTTTACTAATATTACAAACTTCATTTGGCCATATCTTCATCAATTCTTCAACAATTTTTATGGTCTTAATGGCACCCAAAAGTCCTTAAAAAGACCTTTTGATTGATACTAGTCATGTCTTGAGGCAATCAATAATGGCTGAAATATCAGGTAGATTAACAAATAACCACTATAGTACTGGTTATTAAATTGCTGATATCTTGAAAATTACCATGATTGATGCTTTGCTTCTAGGTTTAACCCTCAAATAGTCATCTGTTTTTCTATTACAAATGGTCACTTATTGATTTGTGATTTGATAAATCCTTAGACAAAAAGTCCTTATATACTGTAAGAGGATATCTAGGGTATTGCTTAGTAAGTCTGGTGAGCTTGTATCTTCTAGAAGTTCTATATTTGTTCATGTATTGTATTTCCATTATTCTTTACTTCTTCTATCTATATCATGTAGTGTGATGCCTTTAATCTATTTAAGGACAATTGTGATTACTGATTCATGTAAAACTTTAGCCAAGATGACTTAAATCCACTCCAAGTCCAAGTTGACAAGGAGAACTCAATAGAGTTCCCATTTGATTTTATACACTACTTATACATTTTACTATAGTAGCTGTACAACATCCTCCCATAGTTCTCATGTTATTCTTATCATGTGTCTATCTCATCACATATTGTGACTGTGACCTTATGTGACATGGCCAAATATGTGACCAATATCATGCTTTGTGACTATGTAACTGTCACATAATGCTTTCCCATGCTCCACCTTAGTAATAATCTAGCTAAATAAAAGAAAATAAAAATAAAAATAAAAATAAAAAATAACTTAGTTATTTTACCAAGTCATAATAATCCATGTACATATGACTATGCATATGATTATCTAGTATAGTGTATATATACTAGCAGAGTGTCGTAGATATACTTCACTTGAATCTCAAACTAGCTTTTGAGACTATCCATTAGCTTAAGGATAATTGTCTCTAAGTGGTTCTCTAACATATACAGAATTGTGATAGTCTGTATATTAGGATAGATCATCATATGCTACTATCTATTGTTCTACATATGGTAGTGCCTTTGTACTTAATATAGTAATAACTTAACCTTATAAAGGCTATCCTTTGTTCTAAGAAAAGGACAAATGATTATCTATAGGTAATTAATAAAGTTTATATGCAAACTTTGAGATCTTTATATCTTCACTAATATTAATTTACTTGAGGTTGTTCTAGGCTCATTCTGAGTGTTATGAAGAAGGCTTCTGCTGAGCTTAGAACCAAAGCATCAATCATGGTGGTTTTTAAAATATCAGCAATTTAATAAATGATACCATAGTGGTTACCTATTACAGTTCCTTGTGACCCACAGCCACAATGGCCTTGCAAGAAGACATCATTTGCTTAGTCACGCTATTTACAATCATTTTCTATTCTTTGTACTGATTTACTAAGACTTCTAGCTATAAGCTAGCACATTAATATTGATACTCCAGTTTTGTTCTTCATTGTCATATGACAGAAAATACCCAATTAATAATATAATTTCCTTTTTATTTTATATTATTACTAATTTTTTGATCCTAAACTTCTGTTGTCTACTCCTATAGGATTACAATGTAGACTAATTACTTGTACTCCTCCTATTCCGGACTTAGTATAAGTACTCCAGTAGTTACATCCTAATTCCTTAGTTCGTAGATTAAAGTCATTTACGTCTTCTTCTTGTCCTATCCTCACTCCTATCAATCTATACTACTCCTCTCCAAAGCTCCTGACAACAATTCATTCCTTCTAAAATACGCAACCACATACGTAACAGCAGATCAAGGCATAGCGCACGAGCTGAGGCCAAGGTTGTTCCCCATTTTGTTATCAAACCCCTTTATTCCGGAGTGATCCCACTCAACTCCAGCCCACTCTGAACCGCTCTGCTCCATACTTGACAGAATCTAACGAACTACATCGGTCACTATTGCACTCAACTACCTTGACTTTACCGTCATCACTCGTTTGCTCCGCGATTCCTATCCTTCACACTAATTGATGTCTAATTCCATTCATTCAACCACAGTGTCTCCAGCAGGTGTAGTTTCTGGACGCTCCGGAACAACACCGCGTTGGAACAAATGAGTTCAGTTTCTAACCCCTTGCCGCCGACTCTGGCATCTCCAACCTCCACTCCAGAGTTGACCAACTAGCCTGATTTCAGATTCTATATCTTCACAACCAGTTGCTCCTATTATCAAGTCCAATCCTTTCATTTCACAGTCCAACCCATCTGTCCATCCACTCTCCACCAACATAATCAACACCCTCTACCATCTGTCCAATACTCTAGAACGACCTCCAATTGCCCCCCCTGTCAAGATCCACGTTCCGGATGTCTTTGACAGAACAGACCCGCACCAGCTTCACCATTTCCTCTTCCAATGTCGACTTTACTTCCACTCCGGACCAGCCGTTTTTAAATCGGACTACGACAAAATCAATTTCACAATGACTTATGTGTCCGGAATGGTACAAGATTGTAAGGGGACCCCTCACACATGACTCCGGAGCCCATTGCCTCCCAACATAATTTCATTGTGCAGCCCCTGGTTACCAAAGAATGGAATGCAAGGACATTTTAGTATATATATTGTAGATTATTCCCTTCAGGAGTTTCATCTAATTCTCTGAGGAATCTCCTGGAGGTGAGTTGTAACATATTCTATAGCATAATTTAAACTGAGGAATCTCCTGGAGTACTCTGCTCTGGTCATCCTCACAGCAGAATTAGATCCTATTATCAGAGCCCTGGAATTTCTCAGTGGACAGCCGCCCTCTGGTCACCCTCCACTAACAACTCTGGCCCCCTGATCACTCCACTCCAAAGAGATGTTGCTCCCTGCGGACACCCCCCAGCCGTCACCGACGTCTTGGGCTACCTGCAGCACCATCTCCAGGAGTTAACTGAGCGTCAGAACACTTTGGAACACATTATTAACAATACTCTCGTGGGCCTAACAGCCCAAATACAACAGCTCACTCAACTGATGACTGGCCCTGCCCTCGCTCCAGCAGTCGCTCTGCCTCTGATACCCATATCTCCCTCTCCGGTTACACCTTCCTCCCCTGCTCCGCCTGCTCTGTCTAAACAGTGAGCAAGGCCAAAACTCCCCTCTCCCCCCGACTTCTCTAGCGAACAGAGCTCCGGACGAGCCTTCCTCAACTCCTGCATGCTGTATTTGCGCCTGGCTCTGGAGCAGTTCACCTGTGACGAGGAAAAAATCTTCTGGACCCTTACCTTCTTAAAGGATGGACGTACTGCGAAGTGGTCCGAGAACCTCTTTTGCCAGGAGGCGGACACCAGCATTTTTCCAATTCAATCCTGGGTCAACTTCAAACAACAATTTCGGAGTCAATTCTTTCCAGCCAATGCAGAAGCGGACGCTATCAACACTTTGGAAGGGTCTTTGTACTATCAAGGGAACCGGACAGTGGACAATTACTTGGATAGCTTCCTGATCTTAGCCTCAGACGCCAGATACACGGACCCCCGGACCCTGGTAGTCAAATTCTGCCACGGACTCAAATTGAATGTCCAGAGTCAGATTGCCACCATGTCTTTCGGACGACCTACCGACACTGATCTGGAGGCCTGGTACACAGTAGCCCAGAGGATTGACCAAGCACAGCTGGCAAATGAAGCATTCCAATCCACGTTCCGGTCAACGACCATGACCCCTGCATGCCCCGCCCCTACTCGACCAACTCCTTTTTGGTACTCTACTCCCCTCCAGTAGCTCCGCCTTCCGTTCTGCCCAGACCTCTGCTGCCTCCGTCTGCACCATCTGGAGGAATACCCATGGACGTTGACGTAGTCTGGAAAACGCGCTCTTTACCTCTGCGAGGTTGCTATCACTGCAGAGAGGCCAACCATCTTGTGAAGGACTGCCCCCACCGTTTGGACGTCCACAGGTTAACCACAGAGCAGAGGGAGGAACTGATTGAAGATTTAATGGCCTTGAAGGATACAGTAGAGGAAGAAGAGGTTTGCTCAGCCCTGGAGGAGGATTTTGCTTAGCGCGGCTGGCGAAAAGTGTGCCCCAGTCACTGCTAGTTAATAGGTTTGCTGTATTAGACGTAGAAGAGGTTAATACAGATATAAGTGAGCCTATAGACACACCCTCCCTCTCCTCCTCTGCTCCAGACAAAACAACGCAACCCTGGAAGCCAAAATAGGAAAAGAGGTTACCCAAGTGACTCTCTATCAATACCCTTGACGCCCACGGAACGTTGATCATCCTCCCAATAGAAGTCAGCACCACTGACACCAGCAAGGTGCACTCCGTCAAGGTGCTTTTGGACTCCAGAGCTACGGGCAACTTCATAGATCGAGACTTTGTCCATACAAAAGGTATTAACACTTGGAGCATCTCTTGCCCCATACCAGTGTACAATGTGGACGGTTCCCCCAACGAGGCAGACCAGATCTCTGAAGTTGTAGACGTAGTCCTCTGCTACAAAACCCACTCCGAAAGGATGCTCCTCGCTGTCTCCAGCCTTGGAAAGCAAAACATGATCCTCGGTTATATCTGGCTCAAGGACTACAACCTGGAGGTCAATTGGCAAACTGGAGAAGTACAGATGAACCGATGCCCTCTGTAAGGGGACATCTGGTGTCACTTAGATAACCTGGTAGGGTTTGCATGATCTAGCGTTCCCATGGATCCTTGGAGTCCGCGGTACATAGTCTCTATTATCCTCTAGTTCGGGTCTCCATCATAGAGCTACATAGCCTTATCTGGTAGTGTAGTTATTAATGTCCTGTGCATGTGACTATGGCGACTAGTGCACAGACCAGCTAGTCTAGTATAAGTAGCTAGTGATGTACGGTAGAATACCTTACCTCAACATTAGTTTGATCTCCTAGGCTATCCATGGATCTAACTTAAGACACCTTCTCTAACTATATTGAAGTGTGACTGGTGCCTCACTGAGTGTGCCCTTACACCCTCCTCAATGTGAAGGATGCCGTGTGATATGAAAGGAACAAGTGTCGCGGAAGAGGATGGAGACTAGAGCCCTCAACGTCTGCTGGTCCGGACCTCTTCCAGAGCATGCGGAAGACTCGAAAGAGGATGAGACCCCCGTTCAGACTCGAGAAGCTAAATACAAGCAAGAAGACTGACTCTTCATAACCCAAATCCTCCTGGAACCCACTGCAGAAGACCTACGTGCCACCTCTACGGCTTCCCAGAAACTTGTAGAAGGAACCCATTGATCCGCGGAGACACTAAGAGAACCTTTCATTCCGCCCGACTGCGTCAGAGGATTCGAATCCATATTTGTCAAGGAAGACTTCAACATCCTCCCAGAGCACAGGCAATAGGACCATGCTATCGAACTCGTTCTGGGTTTGAAGCCTAAGTCGTTGAAAGTCTACCCTCTGTCTCCAGTGGAACAAAAAGAGTTGGACGCCTTCCTAGAGGAGAATCTGCGTACCGGATGAATCCGCCCCTCCAAATCTCCTATGGCAGCTCCAGTGTTCTTTATCAAGAAGAAGGATGGCTCTCTCTGGTTGGTTCAAGACTATCGTGCACTCAACTCCATGATGGTCAAGAACAAGTACCCCCTCCCGCTCATCTCCGAACTCGTGTCCTAACTCCATGGAGCTAGATACTTTACCAAGCTAGACATCCGTTGGGGTTTCAACAACGTTTGCATTAAGCCCAGAGACGAGTGGAAGACAGCCTTTTGAACCAATCAAGGTCTGTTCGAACCCTTGGTAATGTTCTTTGGAATGACTAACAGTCTGGCCACCTTCCAAACCATGATAAACAACATCTTCCAGAACCTCATAGCGGAAGGTATTGTGGTGGTCTATCTGGACGACATTCTGATCTTCACCAAGACGAAGGAAGAACACAAGCAAGCAGTCCGACGGGTGTTGCAGGTCTTGAAGGAGAACAAACTCTTCCTCTGCCTGGAGAAGTGCGAGTTCTGCAAGCAGTGGATTGAGTACTTGGGTTTGGTCATCTCGGAAAACGAAGTCTCCATGGATCTGGTCAAGGTTGTAGGAGTCCGAGAATGGCCTACTCCGGAGAACAAGACGGACGTTCAGGCTTTCTTAGGTTTTGTGAACTTCTACCAGAGGTTCATTCAAGACTTCTCTGCCAAAGCTTGACCCCTCTTTGACCTAACACGCTCTGAACAGGTCTGGATGTGGAGCAGAAAAGAACAGGTGGCCTTCAAAGACCTCAAAACAGCGGTAACCACTGCTCCAGTGTCAGTGTCTCCTTAGGAATCGGACTCCTTCCGGATTGAAGTAGATAGCTCAGACTTCGCTACAGAAGCAGTCTTGTCTTAGCAGTCAATGACAGATGGAAAGTGGCACCCCATAGCATTCTACAGTAAGTCCTTGTCCTCCGTGGAGCAGAATTACGGAATCCACGACAAGGTAATGCTGGCCATTATCCATGTGTTAGAAGAGTAGAGGCACTTTTTGAAAGGAGTGACCCATCTGGTGGAAATCTGGACTGACCACAAGAACCTCAAGTATTTCATGACGGCCAAGAAACTTAACCATCGTCAAGCTCGCTGGTCCTTGCATCTGGCTAGGTTCGACTTCTCGCTTCATCACCGCCCCGGACGTACAATGGGCAAACTGGATGCACTGTTGAGGAGAGCTAATCACGGAAATGGAGCCTCCGACAATGAGAACGTTGTCCTCCTTCAACCAGAGTTCCTTGCAGTACGCGCCCTGGAAGGAGTGGAACTGACAGGTGTAGAACAGAAAATCCTGTCTGACATATGCAAGGGAAACCGGAATGGAGACCAAGAGGAACCCATTGTTAAGGCAGCACGAGAGCTCCGATGCTCCGCTAACGGGACGGTATACTCCTTGGAGTGGTCAAACATAAATGGCTTACTCTGGTTCCGAGGGAAGATATACGTACCTCAAAGTCCGGACTTACACAGATAGATTGTAGCCCTTTGCCACAATACCCACATTGCAGGTCACCCCAGACGCTGGAAGACACTAGAACTGGTGTCTTGGAACTACTGGTGGCCTCAGATGTCTAGGTATATTGGCCAGTATGTAAGTACCTGTGATCTCTGCTTCCGGACTAAACCTTGGTGACACTCTCCAGTTGGCAAGCTTCAACTGCTCTCCATTCTGGATGCACGGTAGGATACGCTCAGTGTTGATTTCATGGTTGAACTCCCAGAGTCCTCCGGACATGACGCCGTCATGACCGTCGTGGATTCCATCTCCAAGAGGGTACACTTCGTTCTGACACACACAACGGTTACAGCGGAAGGGGCAGCCAGACTCTTTCTTCACCATGTCTGGAAGCTCCATGGCCTCCTGAAACATGTCATCTCCGACCGCGGATCCCAATTCATAGCTTCATTCACTAAGGAACTGTATAGACTACTAGGCATACGACTGTCCTCCTCCACAGCTTGGCACCCCCAGACGGACGGACAAACGGAACGCGTCAACCAGGAGCTCAACCAGTTCTTCCGCTTATTTGTCAACAAATGGCAGAATGACTGGTACAACCTCCTACCGATCGCGGAGTTCCAGCACAACAACCATGTCCACTCTGCGACGCAGTAACCTCTATTCCTACTAGACACTGGACAAATCCCCTGTATGGGCTTTAAACCAAGCCAAGCCCCCTCCGGACTAGAGACGGTTAATGAATTCACGGAGTAGATGAAGTCTGCTACTGAAGAGACCAAGTCAGCGATCCGCAAGGTGCAGGAAGACATGACACGGTACTATAATTGAAAGAGGACTCTGACCCCCGTGTACAAACCAGGAGACTGGGTATACTTAGACACGTCAGACATTAAAATGACATGTCCGTCTCTGAAGTTGTCATATCATAGACTCGGACCCTTCAAAATAGAACGCCAAGTGGGACTGTTAGCCTACCGTCTCAAGTTACCCCATGGAATGAGGCAGTTACACCCAGTATTCAATGTCATGAAGTTGTCCGCCGCTCCAGAGGATCCAATCCTAGGAAGGAAACCACAAACCCCGTTGCCACCCATTGTCGTCAACGGAGAAGAAGAGTGGGAAGTGGAAGAGATATTGGATAGTTGCTGGCACCGGAGGAGGTTCCAGTTCCTGGTCAAGTGGAAGGGTTTCAGTAGAGAACATAACTCTTAGAAGGCGGCCTCCAATATCAAAGTACCAGACCTCATTGCGGAGTACTATCGGAAGCACCCAGCTGCCCCAATGTAAGGGCGACTGGGCACAAGGCTCCAGGAGAATCCTCAGTTAATATTACAGTTAGTGTTTATGATACAACTCACCTCCAGGAGAATCCTCAGAGAATAGAATGAGGCTCCTGGAGGGATACTCTACATTATATACATCCCTTAGTGTCAGGGTCAGCAGGATTGGAGCTAAACTAGTGTGTTTAAGTGTCACTAGTAAACAGGCTAAAGTAGCTCCAGAGTGTTGTCATGTCGTTCAGGGGTAGAAATGGAGATGTCCCCTTACACCCAAGACATATCCGCTGGACAGACTTTGATGCCATTTTTCAGTCCTGGAACCATTGCTTCGAGACACAGCAACCTTGGAGGAGGGGTAAATGTAAGGGGACCCCTTACACATGACTCCGGAGCCCATTGCCTCCCAACATAATTTCATTGTGCAGCCCCTAGTTACCAAAGAATGGAATGCAAGGACATTTTAGTATATATATTGTAGATTATTCCCTCCAGGAGCCTCATCTAATTCTCTGAGGAATCTCCTGGAGGTGAGTTGTAACATATTTTATAACATA
>Ga0157361_1000523_pt1 | contig 14819 bp, 8 predicted proteins | sample AttlaeALBM2_FD_111481 | JGI IMG/M metagenome (GOLD analysis project Ga0157361, IMG submission 111481) | Fungus gardens microbial communities from leaf cutter ant in Ribeirão Preto, State of São Paulo, Brazil - Atta laevigata ALBM2 | ecosystem: Host-associated > Fungi > Mycelium > Unclassified ...
GGCGTCGCCTGCTGATCGGCTTTACGCAGCAGCATCATCAGATAGACCAGCGCCACGCCGGCGATCATCACAAACAGAATGCGATCGGAATAGCTCTGCATCAGCACCGCCGTCATACTGGGACCCGCCAGGCTGCCGATAGTGTAGCTCAGCAGCAGCGCCTGATTCATCGCTACCAGCTCATGATGCGCCACGGTCTCGCAAGCCCATGACATCGCCACCGGATAGAGCGTGAAACCTGCCAGGCCCAGCACAAAGAGCGCCGGCGCCATCGCGGCGTTGCTCAGCATGGCAATCGCGCCCAGAATCACGACGAACACCTGAACGCGCAGCACTAGCAGACGGCCGAAACGATCCGCCAGGCGGCCCACCGGCCACTGTCCCACAATGCCGGCGCTGACCAGCAGCGCCATCCAGTAGCCGACGTTCGCGTCGCTCATGCCCTGATGCGAGAGATAGAGCGGCATCAGACCATAGAGCGATCCCAGTACGATGCCGGAAATAATGCAGCCGTTAATCCCGAGCCGTGAGCTACGACGACGCAGCATCGGCCAGATTTTGCCCGGCGCGGCGTCGGTTGCCTCGCCGGCGGCGGTGACCTTCACGAACACCAGCGGCAGGATGGCGCAGATCATCAGCGCGGTCAGCCAGGGAATCACGCTGAACAGCTCGGTCGAGACTTTGCTTACCAGCAGCTGGCCTGCCACGGTGCCCAGATAGTAGACAATCATATAGGCAGCCAGCAGCTGGCCGCGATTGCGTACCGTGCCGCTGCAAAGCAGCGCGCTCTCTACAACCACCCAAATCAATGCGCAGCCGACGCCGGCGCCGAAGCGCAGCAGCGACCAGGCCCAGAAACCGTCCATCATTAATAAACCGGCGGTCGCAGCGGCAAACACCGCAGTGGCCAGATAGTAGCTGCGGTTAAAACCGTAATGCTTGATCAGCCAGCCGGCCACCAGCGTACCCGCCAGATTGCCGGTATAGAAAGAGGAACTCACCACGCCTACCTGCCAGGTAGCCAGCGCATCGTGAGTCAGCCACAGCGGAACCAGCGTATTGAGCACAGCAATTGCAACCGTCAGCAAAAGCAGGCCGCAAAGCAGCAGCACCACGGGACGTGACCAGGTGGACATAGGAATAAAAACCAAAGAAGAGAGGAAGTTGCGCGCAGTTTGCCACTGGCTAATTTAAAGGAAAAGCACAAAAAAAAGGCGCAGCACATTTTGCTGCAAGATAATTTAATTTATTAATCTTCAGTAGGTTATAGAAGTATCAAACGAGACGGGATTTATTGCTATCTCAATGAAAAACAGGCTTTTTAAGCGCGACGCTGCCGCGCATGTCGATAACGTTTATTTCTGATAAATTTTTGCCGTGCACGAGCTTTGAAGATAAAAAAACCCGGACAGGTCCGGGTTTTTTGCTTAACGCGCCTGTCAGCCGATAAACTCGACGCCGTTCATATAGGGGCGCAATACTTCCGGCACCTGGATACGGCCGTCAGCCTGCTGATAGTTCTCCAGAACCGCTACCAGCGTACGGCCCACCGCCAGGCCAGAGCCGTTCAGGGTGTGCACCAGACGCGGCTTCTTGTCGGTTTTGCTGCGGCAGCGCGCCTGCATTCGACGCGCCTGGAAATCCCACATATTGGAGCAGGAGGAGATTTCACGATAGGTATTCTGCGCCGGCAGCCAGACTTCCAGATCGTAGGTTTTGGCAGAGCCGAAGCCCATGTCGCCGGTGCAGAGCAGCACTTTGCGGTACGGCAGGTTCAGCAGCTGCAGCACTTTCTCTGCGTGACCCACCAGCTCTTCCAGCGCATCCATCGAGGTTTCCGGCGCGACGATCTGCACCATCTCGACCTTGTCAAACTGATGCATGCGGATCAGGCCGCGCGTGTCGCGACCGTAAGAGCCGGCCTCAGAGCGGAAGCAAGGGGTATGCGCGGTCAGTTTGATCGGCAGACTCTCTTCTTCCACAATCTCGTCGCGCACCAGATTGGTCAGCGGCACTTCTGCAGTCGGGATCAGCGCATAGTTGCTGCTCTCTGATTCCTCTTCCAGCGGTCGGGTATGGAACAGATCTTCGCCAAACTTCGGCAGCTGACCGGTACCGTACAGGGTCGCATGGTTGACCAGATAAGGCACGTAGGTTTCCAGATAGCCGTGCTGCTCAGTGTGCAGATCGATCATAAACTGGCTCAGAGCGCGATGCAGACGGGCAATCTGTCCCTGCATCACTACAAAGCGCGAGCCGGTCAGCTTCACCGCAGAGGCGAAGTCGAGGCCTTTCGCCATCTCGCCCAGCTCAACGTGATCTTTCGCCGGAAAATCAAACTGGCGCGGCTCGCCCCAGCGGCTGATTTCCTGGTTCTCGCTGTCATCTTTGCCCAGCGGCACTTCGTCCGCTGGCAGGTTCGGCAGCGCCAGGGTGAAGTCACGAATTTCGTTTTGCAGGGCATCCAGTTCCGCTTTGGCCGCGTCCAGGCGTTCGCCCAGCGCATTCACTTCCTGACGCAGCGGCTCGATATCTTCCCCACGTGCTTTGGCCTGACCGATGGATTTGGATCGGGAGTTACGCTCGGCCTGCAGATTTTCCGTTTCTACCTGCAGGACTTTACGACGCTCTTCCAGGGAGCGCAGCGTTTCCACATCCAGTTTGAATCCTCGGCGTGCCAGTTTTTCTGCGACTGCGTCTGGCTCATTACGCAGCAGATTGGGATCGAGCATGCTTATCCTGTGTAATAAAAGGTTGAAAAGAGGGATGCATTCCCGCTGGAATGCATTGAAATCCTTGCTCACCTTACCGTAACGCCTGTTTTAGCGGTAGCGTTTTGTCGGGCTATTTTGATCCTGTTCAGCCAGCCAGGCGAGCTTTTCGCCAATTTTGCCTTCGAGGCCACGCTGGGTCGGTGTGTAGTAGCGCGTCTGCGCCATTTCAGGCGGAAAATAGACCTCGCCTGCCGCATAGGCATGCGCTTCGTCATGGGCATAGCGGTACTCTTTGCCCAGGCCCATCTCTTTCATCAGCCGGGTCGGCGCGTTGCGCAGGTGCTCCGGCACGTCATAGTCGGGATGCTCGCGCGCATCGCGCATCGCCGCTTTAAAGGCGTTATAGACGGCGTTGCTTTTCGGCGCGCAGGCGAGATAGACGATCGCCTGAGCGATAGCGCGCTCCCCTTCAGCAGGCCCAACGCGGGTAAAGCAGTCCCAGGCGGCGATCGCCACCTGCATACCGCGCGGATCGGCGTTGCCGACATCTTCCGAGGCGATCGCCAGCAGACGTCGCGCGACATAGAGCGGATCGCCGCCGGCGGTGATAATGCGCGCGTACCAGTAAAGCGCCGCATCCGGCGCTGAGCCGCGTACCGATTTGTGCAGCGCCGAGATCAGGTCGTAAAAGCGGTCGCCTTTATTGTCGAAGCGTGCGGCACGCTCGCCGGACACTTCGGTCAGCAGCTGCGGCGTCAGCTCGCGTTTGCCCTGCGCGTTGAGCTCCGCCATATCCGCCATCATTTCCAGCGTATTAAGCGCGCGGCGCGCATCGCCGCTGACCAGTTCGGCGATCATGCGTCGCGTATTGTCGGGCAGAAGAATATCGCTGTCGCCGTAGCCGCGCGTTTTGTCCTGCATCGCCTGATCGAGCACCTGCTCGATATCTTCCGTGGTCAGCGATTTCAGCAGATAGACGCGTGCGCGGGAGAGCAGCGCGGAGTTGAGTTCAAACGAGGGGTTTTCGGTCGTGGCACCGATAAAAGTAATAGTGCCGTCTTCGATATGCGGCAAAAACGCATCCTGCTGACTTTTATTGAAGCGATGCACCTCGTCGACGAACAGGATGGTGCGGCGGCCGACCTGACGGCTATGGCGCGCCCGCTCGATCGCCTCGCGGATCTCTTTGACGCCCGAAGTGACGGCGGAGATACGCTCGACGTCGGCATTGCCATAGCGCGCGATAATCTCCGCCAGCGTGGTTTTACCTGTACCCGGCGGCCCCCAAAGAATCATCGAGTGCAGATGGCCAGCCTCGATTGCGCGCGGCAAAGGCTTGCCGGGCGCCAGCAGATGCTGCTGCCCGATATACTGCTTAAGCGTTTCGGGGCGCATACGCGCCGCCAGCGGCTTAAAATCTTCAGAGGAAAAATCCAGAGACAGATTACCCACGCTCACCTCACTGACGCTGGTCGTCTACCGTCACCCCTTTTGGCGGCGTGAAGGTAAACTTGTCCGGACTGATAGCGCCGTTTTTCTGGCTTTTGAGCTGATAGCTGCTGCGCTGGCCGTCCTGTTCAATGGCGCTGAACTGATTAATGGTGCCCGTCGGGGTCACCGAGAGAGTGAACTGTTTGAGATTGCCGTCGCTGTTTTTCGGCGTCAGTTCAAAAGTATCGCCCTGTTGTTTGATGTTGTACTGCTGCCAGTCGCTCGGCTGGTTACGCGCAATCAGCATAAAAGGCGTGTTGCTGGTGGCGTTTTTCAGCAGGCTGACGCTCGCCTGTTCCACGAACGGATTGTAGAACCACAGATTTTTGCCGTCAGAGATAATCACGCTCTCGTCCGGCGCGGTCATATGCCAGTTAAACAGGCTGGGACGCTTTACCCACAGCTCGCCCTCGCCTTCCTGCACGTTCGCGCCGCTGCTGTCGGTCACTTTTTGGCTGAAGCTGGCGTGGAAGCTGTTAACTTTGTTCAGACGCTGCTGCAGATCGCTGGAGGCGTCCGCCATTACGCTGGCAGACGCAAAAACGGCCAACAGGCCAGACACGATTACGCTTGATTTCATCCGCTTCAATTCCTTATTTATCTCTATCCAGTGAATACCGTTTTAATTCTGGTCGCCGTTTTAGCATTGAGCCAGGAGAAAAACCCGAAAGCTTTCTCTGATATGAGGGGTAAATGTCGCCTGAACAATGGGCCAGTAAAAACTGGCCCATGATTGTTTGTTGCAAAGCGTGTCGCGCTACATTTCGTGCGGCGGCGGCGAAAGCACCTCGCGGTTGCCGTTGTGGCCTGGCTCGGAGACGATGCCCTGTGCTTCCATCTGTTCAATAATGCGCGCGGCGCGGTTATAGCCGATACGGAACTGGCGCTGTACGCCGGAGATAGAGGCGCGTCGCTTGTCGACCACAAAGGCCACCGCCTGATCGAACAGCGGATCCAGCTCTTCATCGCCTTCCAGGCCGCCCGCGCCGCCTTCGCTCTCTTCGCCTGCGGTTATGCTTTCGATGTACTGCGGACGTCCGCGCGCCTTCCAGTCCTGCACCACGGCGTGCACTTCCTGATCGCGCACGAAGGCGCCGTGCACGCGCACCGGCATGGAAGAGTTAGGCGGCATATAAAGCATATCGCCCATGCCCAGCAGCGATTCGGCGCCGCCCTGGTCGAGGATGGTGCGCGAGTCGATTTTGCTCGAGACGGTAAAGGCGATACGCGTCGGGATATTGGCCTTGATCAGGCCGGTAATCACATCCACTGACGGACGCTGGGTCGCCAGCACCAGGTGGATGCCCGCGGCGCGCGCTTTCTGCGCCAGACGCGCGATCAGCTCTTCCACCTTCTTGCCGACCGCCATCATCAGGTCGGCGAACTCATCCACCAGCACCACGATATAAGGCAGTTTTTCCAGCACCGGCGGCGTCATATCCATACTGTCGCCCGGCTTCCAGAACGGATCGGGAATCGGACGGCCCATTGCTTCCGCCTGCTCGACTTTTTCGTTGTAACCGGCAAGGTTACGCACGCCAAGCGCCGACATAAGCTTATAGCGACGCTCCATCTCGCCAACGCTCCAGCGCAACGCGTTAGCCGCGTCTTTCATATCGGTAACGACTTCAGTCAGCAGATGCGGAATGCCCTCATAGACCGACAGCTCGAGCATTTTCGGGTCGATCATAATAAAGCGCACCTCTTCCGGCGTCGCCTTATAGAGCATGCTGATGATCATGGTGTTAACGCCGACCGACTTACCGGAACCTGTGGTACCGGCGACCAGCAGGTGGGGCATTTTCGCCAGATCGGCGACCACCGGCTGACCGGCGATATCTTTACCCAGCACAACCGCCAGCGGCGACGGGTTATCGCGGAATTTGGCGCAGTCGAGCACTTCGCGCAAATAGACCGTCTGCCGATGCTTGTTAGGCAGCTCCAGGCCAACATAAGGTTTGCCAGGGATCACCTCAACCACGCGCACCGCAACCGCAGAGAGAGAACGTGCCAGATCGCGCGACAGGTTGGAGATGCGTGCGGCTTTGACGCCCGGCGCCAGATCCAGCTCGAAGCGAGTAATAACCGGGCCGGGCGAAATGCCGACCACTTCCGCTTTGACGCGATAGTCGCCCAGTCGCGCTTCGACCAGGCGCGCCGTTTGCTCCAGCGCGAACATATCGACCGGCTCCTCTTCCGCAGGCGGCGAGGTGAGCAGATCGAGCGTCGGCAGCGGCGTGGAAGGTTTTTCCAGCGGCTGATTATGACGCATCAGGAAAGGATGGATCAGGCTGTTATCCAGCGAAGCGGGCTGTGGGGCCGTCGGCTGCGCAGCGGCAGGCGCAGGCGTCTGAAAAGCGGGCGTTGGCTCCGGCTCGACAGCGGGCGCGAAAGCAGCCGCGGGTTCGAACGCGGTGGAGACCGTCGGCGCGGCCACGGAGACCGCGGGCTGAGCAGCCGCCGCTTCAGCAGGCTGCTGCCACGGCGTATGGGTCGCCGCAGGCGCTTCCGGCTCGGGAGCGCTGGCGATGGTAAAGACTGGTTCGTTCGGTCCCTCATCCACCAGATCTTTCATCGGCGAGAAGTCGAACGCGGCGGAGGTATCCAGGCTAAAGGCAGGCGCCTTCTCTTCCTGCTCTTCGGCGCCGTAGCGCTGCTGCTGCTGAGCGACAAACTGCTGCGCCAGCACGGCCTGTACGATCGCCTCTTCCGCTTCAGGTTCCTCTTCCTGCTGCCAGCTCTCGCCGTAGCGCTGCTGCTGCTGGCTGGCGAACGCGTCGCGCAGCTGCGCCTGTTCTTCAGCCTGCTGCTGTTGCTCCGACCATTCGGCGTGCGCCTCTGCAGGCCGTTCGGCCTCGGCGCGCTGCTGCTCCTGCGCTTTGGCTTTTTCTTCCGCCATACGCTGAGAAGGCAGCTTGATGCCGTAGGAGGCAAGCTCACGGCGCGTCGGCAGTTTTACCGGATTAGGACGCGGCAACGCCGGTCCAATGCCCTGCTTCACCTGCGGATTGTGGTTGGTTTCCGGGGCGATATCGAACAGCGGCGAGGAGCTTGCCTGCGCCGCTGCGGCGGCGGTTGCGCTCGCCGTTGCGGTCATCTCGGCGTCGCGCCAGTTGCCCATTTGCGGACCTTCGTCCTCTTCCCAGCCGGTAAAGGCAGGCGCAGCAGGCTCTTGCGGCACGTCGAAACGATAGCGCGGCGGCTCGGCAGGCGCAGCGGGCTGTTCGGCCGCTGGCGTAAAGGCGCTAGCGGGCTGCTGAGACTGAGGCGCAGAGAAGGCGTTAGCCGCCGTAGCCTGCACGGCGGCCGGAGTCGGTACGGCCGCTACAGGCGCGGCGGACGTTGCAGCAGGCGCGGATGTCGACGTATCAAAAGCTGGCGTAGCTGCAGCCGCCGGAGCAGGCATAACGGCCGGAGCCGCATCCGTCGTCGGGGAGGTGGCAGTCGACGCTGGCGACACAACAGCGGAAACGCCTGCAGCCTGGACGGCTGACGTCAGCGCGGCATCCGTTGCCGCAGCGGCTTTCGCCAGTAGCGGATCGGCGGCATCAGGCGCAGCGTGATCGGCCGGCGCGCGCGGCGCGGCAAGCAGCACATCTTCGTCATCCTGCGTGGCCGCCTTAAAGCGCGGCGCAACGTCAGCGTCAACTTCGTCCTCGTCTTCCTGCCACGGCTCGTCGCGGCGCGAACGGTTGCTGGCGAACGTCAGCACGCTCATCACCACGCCACCGATGCGCTCGGCGATGGTCAGCCACGACCAGCCGGTATAGAGCGTAATGCCCGCCGCCCAGACGCAGAGTAGCGCCAGCGTGCCGGTAGCCGGCGAGAACCAGGGCGCAATGGCGTTGCTCACCAGGCTGCCGATAACGCCGCCGGAGGCGAAATACCAGATATCGTCGGCGTTGAGCGCGGCCAGGCCGCAGGTGGTCACCACCAGCGCCAGCACGCCGATCAGGCGCAGGCCGATAGCGAAATAGTCGATGTAGTCCTGCTGATCGCGCTGGCGAAAGGCGATCCAGCACAGTCCCACGATCACCGGCGGAATGGCGTAGGCCATCACGCCGAAGATAAACAGCAGCGTATCCGCCAGCCAGGCCCCCACGCCGCCGCCGAGATTATGAATCGGCTCATGCCAGGCGGTTTGCGACCAGCTCGGATCGGAAGGATTGAAGCTGACGAGCGAGACCATCAGATAGACGGCGAAAAGCGAGACGAGAATAAGTAACGCTTCCAGCAGACGGCGTCCACTGCTCAGCGGTTTTAACGAAACTTCTTTGTCTTCTGTGTATTCCTGGCTCAAGAGAACTCTCCAGGTGCCTGTAAATTATGAAGGCAACAGCGTCGGGCAAGCCCGACGCTGGTCCTGTATGAATTCACAGGAGTGTATCGAAATATCGCAGGTTTTGCACCTGCGCTGCGTTATCGGGTTTTGATCACCAGCCGATTGCTCTGTTTGACCTCTTCCATCACCACGTAAGTGCGGGTGTCGTTGACCCCCGGCAGGCGCAGCAGGGTTTCGCCAAGCAGCTTACGGTAGGCGGACATATCCGGCACGCGCGTCTTCAGCAGGTAGTCGAAATCACCGGAAACCAGGTGACACTCTTGAGTTTCCTCAAGTTTTTGCACTGCGGCGTTAAACTGTTCAAACACATCCGGCGCGCCACGATTCAGAGTAATCTCAACAAAAACCAGCAGCGACGCATCGAGATAGTGCGGGTTAAGTTGCGCGGTATAGCCAAGAATAAAACCCTGACGTTCCAGACGACGCACACGCTCAAGACATGGCGTAGGCGATAATCCTACGCGTTTGGAAAGCTCTACGTTGGAAATACGACCATCTTTCTGAAGCTCATTCAGAATATTTCTGTCGATTCTGTCGAGATCTTTTCCGGGGCGTTTCTTATTGTCTACCATTATTATTGTCTCTCTTAATTCCTTCCCTTTACCTGCCACGCCCTGGAAACGTTCACTGTTCAAGGCATTAGTGAAGCGAAGAATCAGAGCCTGTGCGCTGTCGCGCATCCATCCGCATGACGCATGTTGTCTGTCCACATCATGCGTCATTACCTATGCCAGGCTGAAATTTACCGGGAAAAAAGGGCAAAACGAGGAACGAAACCCTGTTTTGACTCTCTCCTTCTTCTCCGCTTCTGCCATTGTTTTCGCAAAAGCGCAGGCGATTGTCAAAGTAAAAAGACCAAATTCAGGACAAGATGCCAGACAGACCGCTGGGTAACTGTTTTTAAATGAGAATTTTTATACTCTTGCACCAGTAAAAACCGATTATTGCCCCCTTTTAGCGCAGCCGACGTGCAGAACCCGCCATTATCGTCTACGCCGCTTGCAGCTATCGGTAACAAAATTCCCCAGCCCTTTTTTTGCCACGGTAAATTCCCTACAATCCCAGGTCATGTTGTCAGCCGAATGAAACTGAGGATCATATGAGTACGGCCAAACACAGTAAATTGCTCATTCTGGGCTCAGGCCCGGCGGGTTATACCGCAGCCGTCTATGCTGCTCGCGCTAACCTGAATCCGGTGCTGATCACCGGCCTCGAAAAAGGCGGTCAGCTGACCACCACCACCGAGGTGGAGAACTGGCCCGGCGACCCGCACGATCTCACTGGTCCCTCGCTGATGGAGCGCATGCATGAGCATGCCGAGAAATTCAACACGGAAATCATTTTCGACCATATTCACACCGTCGATCTGCAGAACCGTCCGTTCCGTCTTACCGGCGACAGCGCCGAATACACCGCTGACGCGCTGATTATCGCGACCGGCGCTTCGGCGCGCTATCTGGGCCTGCCTTCCGAAGAGGCGTTTAAAGGCAAAGGCGTTTCCGCCTGCGCCACCTGCGACGGTTTCTTCTATCGCAACCAGAAAGTCGCGGTTATCGGCGGCGGCAATACCGCAGTGGAAGAGGCGCTCTATCTGGCGAACATCGCGGCGGAAGTGCACCTGATTCACCGTCGCGACAGCTTCCGCGCGGAGAAGATTCTGATCGACCGCCTGATGGAAAAAGTGCGCAGCGGCAATATTGTGCTGCACACCGATCGCACGCTGGAAGAGGTCGTCGGCGACCAGATGGGCGTGACCGGCCTGACGCTGCGCTCGACGCTGAACGAAGCGGAAACCGAGTCGCTGGAAGTGGCGGGGCTGTTCGTCGCCATCGGCCATAGCCCGAATACGGCAATCTTCGAAGGTCAGCTGGCGCTGGAGAACGGCTATATCAAGGTGCAGTCCGGCCTGCACGGCAACGCCACCCAGACCAGCATCTCTGGCGTGTTCGCCGCAGGCGACGTGATGGACCATATCTATCGCCAGGCGATCACCTCTGCCGGCACCGGCTGTATGGCCGCGCTGGACGCCGAGCGTTATCTCGACGGGCTGGTTAAAAACGATCGGTAAGTTGTTAATTAGCTGATCTAACTTATTCAGGGCGACTGTTTTTCAGTCGCCTTTTTTTATGCCGCCGTGCTAGATTCAGGCGCCTGAAGAGCTACCTTCTTATCCTTTCCCGGATATCGACAACGCTACGGTCTCGCATGAACAAAACCCGGCAACAGGAACTGACCCGCTGGCTGCGCCAGCAACGCGCTTACGGCGGCCGCTGGCTGCGGTTGACCTCGCTGTTTGGACTGGCGAGCGCGCTGGCGATTATTGCCCAGGCCTGGCTGCTCGCCTTTTTGCTGCAGGCGCTGATTGTCGAACAGCGGCCGCGCGCTGATCTTCTTCTCCCCTTCGCCCTTTTGCTGCTTTGCTTTGCGCTGCGCGCCCTGTTCAACTATGCGCGCGAGGCCGCGGGCTTTCGCGCCGGCCAGGCGATTCGCCAGGCGCTGCGTCAGCAGGTGCTGGATCGCCTCTCCGCGCTCGGCCCGGCGTGGATCCGCGGTAAACCGGCGGGCAGCTGGGCGACGCTGCTGCTGGAGCAGATCGAGGAGATGCAGGACTACTATGCGCGCTATCTGCCGCAGATGACGCTGGCGGCGCTGATCCCCTTGTGCATTCTGCTGACCGTTTTTCCGCTCAACTGGGCGGCAGGCTTGATTCTGCTGGGGACCGCGCCGCTGATCCCGCTGTTTATGGCGCTGGTCGGTATGGGTGCGGCCGACGCCAACCGCCGCAACTTTATTGCACTGGCGCGCCTCAGCGGCGATTTCCTCGACCGGCTGCGCGGACGTGAGACCCTGCGCCTGTTTCATCGCGCTGAAGCGGAAACCGCCGCTATCGCCGCCTCCACCGCCGATTTTCGCCAGCGCACCATGGAAGTGCTGCGCCTCGCCTTTCTCTCCTCCGCCGTACTGGAGTTTTTCGCGTCGCTGGCGATTGCGGTGGTCGCGGTTTACTTCGGCTTTTCCTATCTCGGCGAACTCCATTTCGGCGCCTGGGGAAGCGGCGTCACGCTGTTTGCCGGTTTCGTCGCCCTGATCCTCGCGCCGGAATTCTTCCAGCCGCTGCGCGATCTCGGTGCGTTTTACCATGCCAAAGCGCAGGCGGTCGGCGGCGCGGATGCTCTGGAGCGCTTTATGCGCGAAAGTCCGCAACCTGCCGCCGCCGAGGGCGCGGCGACGCTGCCCGACGACGCGCCGTTCGCCTTGGTCGCTCAGGATTTGATGGCCCTGAGCCCAGAGGGCAAAACGCTGTGCGGCCCCCTCAGCTTTACGCTTGCGGCCGGCGAGCGCGTGGCGCTGATCGGCCAGAGCGGCGCTGGAAAAACCGTGCTGATGAACGTGTTGCTCGGCTTCCTGCCCTATCAGGGATCGCTGCGCGTCAACGGCGTTGAGCTGCGCGAAATGAGCCGCGCCTATTGGCAGCGGCAGATCGCCTGGCTTGGGCAAAACCCGCAGCTGCCCGCCGGGACGCTGCAGGAGAATATCGTAATGGGGAACGGGCGTGACGACGTCGATCTGGACGCTCTGCTCGCCGACTGTGGCGTTAGCGAATTTTTACCGCGACTCTCCGCCGGCGTGCTGACGCCGATCGGCGACGACGGCGCAGGGCTTTCTGTCGGCCAGGCGCAGCGCATCGCGCTGGCGCGCGCGCTCTATAAGCCAGCGCGCCTGCTGCTGCTGGACGAACCCGCCGCCAGCCTCGACAGTCGCAGCGAACAGCACGTGATGCGGGCGCTCGATAAAGCGTCACGCCGGCAGACCACCCTGATGATCACTCACCAGCTCGATGCGCTGCAGCAGTGGGACGCGGTCTGGGTGATGCAGGAGGGTCAGCTAACGCAGCAGGGCCAGTGGCGCGATCTGATCGCCGAACCAGGTCCGTTTCGTCAGATGGCTTCGCATCGTCAGAAGGAGATTTACTGATGTCCGCCCTGCGTCCTTTCCTGCGCCTGTTTCTACGTCACCCCTGGCGGCTGTCACTGGGCGTGCTGCTTGCCATCGTTACGCTGCTCGCCAGCATCGGTCTGCTGGCGCTTTCGGGCTGGTTTCTCGCCGCCTCTTCGCTGGCGGGCCTCGCCGGGCTCTACAGTTTTAACTACATGCTGCCCGCAGCAGGCGTTCGCGGCGCGGCGATCTCGCGCACCGCCGCGCGCTATTTCGAGCGGCTGGTCAGCCATGATGCTACTTTCCGCGTGCTGCAACACCTGCGCGTCTTTACCTTCAGCCGCCTTATCGCACTGGCGCCGGGCCAGCTCGCAGCGTTTCGCCAGGGCGATCTGCTTAACCGCTTCGTCGGCGACGTCGATACGCTCGACCATCTCTATCTGCGGGTTATCGCGCCGCTGGCTGGCGCTTTCGTAGTGATTGTAGTGGTGACGCTGGGCATCAGCCTGCTGGACGTGCGGCTGGCGCTGACCCTCGGTGGCGTGATGCTGGCGACGCTGCTGCTGCTGCCGCTGTTTTATCGGCTGGGCTCGCCAGCCGGGCGCGCCATTGCGCAGCAGCGCGCGCAATGGCGTCTGCGGCTGATGCACTGGCTAAGCGGGCAGGCTGAACTGGCGATCTACGGCCTCTCCGAGCGCTGGCGCGAGCAGCTCGACCGCGACGAGGCGCGCTGGCATAAAGCTCAGCGGCAGCAGCAGCGCCTGCAGGCGCTGTCGCAAAGCCTGCTGCTGCTGATAAGCGGCGCGACTGTCACGCTGCTGCTGTGGATGAGCGCCGATAGCCTGACGCACGACGCCTCCTCCGGCGCGCTTATCGCGCTGGTGGTCTTCTGCGCGCTGGCCGCCTTCGAAGCGCTGGGCCCGGTCGCCGGCGCCTTTCTGCCGCTGGCGCAGGTGATCGCCGCCGCACAGCGGGTCACCGGCATTATCGGTCAGACGCCCGCCATCCGCTTTCCTGCCAGCGCGACCAGCGCAGCGGGCAGCCTCTCAGTAGCGATCGACGAGGTTACCTTCCGCTATCCGCATCGCCCCGAAGCGGTGCTGGAAGGATTTTCGCTGCAGGTGCGGGCGGGCGAACGCGTTGCGCTGCTCGGCCCTACCGGCTGCGGTAAATCCACCCTGCTGGCGCTGCTGACGCGCGCCTGGGACGTAGAGGCGGGATCGATTACGCTGCAGGAGATCGCGCTGCACAGCTGGGATGAAAAATCGCTGCGTCAGCGCATCAGCGTGGTGACGCAGCGCGTGCATCTGTTCAACCAGACGTTGCGCGAGAACCTGCGCGTGGCGCGTCTCGACGCCAGCGATGCGCAGCTCAGCGAGGCGCTGCGGCAGAGCGGACTCACGCGGCTGCTGGAGAGCGAAGAGGGTCTTAACGCCTGGCTCGGCGAAGGAGGCCGTCCGCTGTCGGGCGGCGAACTGCGTCGCCTGGCGATTGCGCGTGCACTATTGCACGACGGCGATCTCTGGCTGCTGGACGAGCCCACCGAAGGGCTCGACGCCGCCACCGAACAGCAAATTTTAGCGCTGCTGCTGCAGGTCACCGCCGGCAAAACCCTGATTATGGTGACGCACCGCCTGAGCGGGCTGGAGAGGCTGGATCGCATCTGCGTGATGGAAAATGGCCAGATTGTCGAACAGGGCGCGCATCACGAATTAATCTCAAAAGAGGGGCGCTACTGGCATTTCCAGCAGCGCTTTGCGCTATAGTCTTAGCGAAAAAGCGACGAGTAACGATGCGATGAGACTGGTGCAACTGTCACGGGAATCCCTTCATTTTCCTCCGCCGGAGATGGCGCTGCGCGAGCCGAATGGCCTGCTGGCGATGGGCGGGGATCTCTCCCCTGCCCGTCTGCTCAGCGCCTATCAGCGCGGCATCTTCCCCTGGTTTTCGCCAGGCGATCCGATTTTGTGGTGGTCGCCCGATCCGCGCGCAGTACTCGTGCCGGAATTTTTTCATCTCAGCCGCAGCATGGCGCGGTTTCATCGCCGCTCGCCATACCGCGTCACCATGAATCACGCCTTTTTCGAGGTGGTGGAAGGCTGCGCTGCCGGTCGTCAGGAAGGCACCTGGATTACCTTCGAGGTAAAGCGCGCCTGGCAGCGTCTCTATGAGCTGGGTCATGCGCACTCTGTGGAAGTCTGGCAGGATCAGCTGCTGGTCGGCGGCATGTACGGCCTCGCGCTCGGGCAGATTTTCTGCGGCGAGTCGATGTTCAGCCGCAGCGAGAACGCCTCGAAAACCGCACTCTGGGTATTTTGCCAGCATTTCATGAAACA
>Ga0157361_1000524_pt1 | contig 14817 bp, 12 predicted proteins | sample AttlaeALBM2_FD_111481 | JGI IMG/M metagenome (GOLD analysis project Ga0157361, IMG submission 111481) | Fungus gardens microbial communities from leaf cutter ant in Ribeirão Preto, State of São Paulo, Brazil - Atta laevigata ALBM2 | ecosystem: Host-associated > Fungi > Mycelium > Unclassified ...
AAGCATTCCCATACCGCGCAGCCTGCGCGGTTTCCAAGGAGTAGACATGGCTATTTTGGTAACGGGCGGGGCAGGGTATATCGGATCCCATACGGTACTGGCGCTGCTGGAGCGCGGTGACGATGTGGTGGTTCTGGATAACCTTTGCAATGCATCACGCGAAGCGATTAACCGCGTTGAAAAACTGGCCGGTAAAAAAGCAGTGTTCGTCGAAGGCGATATTCGCGACCGCGCCTGCCTGCGCGATCTGTTTGCCAGCCACAGCATCTCTGCGGTGATCCACTTCGCTGCACTGAAAGCCGTCGGAGAATCCACACGCAAGCCGCTGGAATACTACGAAAACAACGTAGCCGGCACCGTGGTTCTGCTGGAAGAGATGCGTGACGCGGGCGTCTGGAACTTTATCTTCAGTTCATCAGCCACCGTATATGGCGCTGACGCCCCGGTTCCTTATGTGGAAACCACGCCGATTGGCGGCACCACCAGTCCTTATGGCACTTCCAAGCTGATGACCGAATTCGTGATGCGCGATTTCGCTAAAGCGGAACCCAAATTCAAAGCCATCGCGCTGCGCTACTTTAATCCGGTAGGCGCGCATGAGTCTGGCGAGATTGGCGAAGACCCGACCGGCATCCCGAACAACCTGCTGCCCTACATTGCGCAGGTGGCGATTGGCCGCCTCGACAAGCTCGGCGTGTTTGGTAACGACTACGAAACGCCAGATGGCACTGCACAGCGCGACTATATTCATGTTGTCGATCTGGCAGAAGGGCACCTGAAAGCGCTGGATCACCTCAGCAAGGTTGAAGGCTATAAAGCCTATAACCTCGGCGGCGGCGTCGGCTTCTCCGTGCTGGAGATGATCAAAGCGTTTGAAGCGGCTTCCGGCAAAGCGATCCCGTTTGAGTTCAAACCGCGCCGCGATGGCGACCTGCCCGCTTTCTGGGCCGATGCAACGCTGGCGAATAATGAACTCGACTGGCGCGTCACGCGCGGCATTGACGCGATGATGCGCGATACGTGGAACTGGCAGTCGAAGAATCCGAATGGATTCAGATAACGTTATACGCCAGTAACGCCTAAAAGTTAAAACAGGCTTATGAATGGGATAACAGCGGGTTGAAATTAACTTCGCGGTTATCCCATTTTGCGTTTCGGGAATATATGCATCCTGAAGCTGCAGGCGAGGGGCATATTTTGATTAAAACATGACAAAAAAGCTGCTTAATAAATAGTCTGTTAACGCTTTCTGGCTCAGATTTTATTCAGCCATCTGACAAACTAACTCTTTAGCGCTTGTAACTCGTGTATCAACATACGAAAATCGGATCACTTTTTTGAGCTGTGCCTTAACAAACGACATTTGTTAGATATGTTCTGTGCTTTTTGCCGGCTGTGCTGAAAGCAAAAGCGTAGGAGTATTCTGGTAGCTGTGAGCCAGGGGCGGTAGCGTGGTTTTTTTCAGTATTTGCCAGGAGAGACGACAGGCGTGAAAATATTAGTTACAGGTGGTGCAGGCTTTATTGGTTCTGCCGTAGTGCGCCACATCATTAGTGCTACGCAGGACTCTGTCGTCAACGTCGATAAACTGACTTATGCCGGCAATCTGGAGTCGCTGACCACCGTGGCAGATTCAGCACGTTACGCTTTTGAGCAGGCCGATATCTGTGATGCACAGGCAATGACAGCTATCTTTGCAAAACATCAGCCAGATGCGGTTATGCACCTCGCGGCTGAAAGTCATGTCGACCGCTCAATTACCGGTCCGGCAGCGTTTATCGAAACCAACGTCGTCGGAACTTACACGCTGCTTGAAGCTGCGCGTCAGTACTGGAACGCGCTGAGCGCAGAACGCAAAGCGGCTTTCCGCTTTCATCATATTTCGACTGACGAAGTCTACGGGGACCTGCCGCATCCGGACGAATGGCAACAGGATGCGCCGCTGCCGCTGTTTACTGAAACCACCCCGTATGCGCCAAGCAGCCCTTACTCTTCGTCTAAAGCCTCCAGTGATCATCTGGTCCGCGCCTGGCAGCGCACCTATGACCTGCCGGTGCTGGTAACCAACTGTTCAAACAACTACGGCCCTTATCACTTCCCGGAAAAGCTTATTCCGCTGGTTATTCTCAATGCGCTGGAAGGTAAAACGCTCCCGGTTTACGGCAAAGGTGACCAGATCCGCGACTGGCTCTATGTAGAAGATCATGCGCGCGCGCTTTACACCGTAGTGACGGCGGGCAAAGTGGGGGAAACCTATAACATCGGTGGTTATAACGAAAAGAAAAATATCGATGTGGTATTGACCATCTGTCAGCTGTTGGATGAGCTGATGCCTAAAGCAGGCTCGTACAGAGATCAGATTAGCTACGTCACCGATCGTCCGGGTCATGACAGGCGCTATGCAATCGATGCCAGTAAGATTACCCGCGAGCTTCACTGGAAACCGGCAGAGACGTTTGAGAGTGGCATCAGGAAAACGGTGGCGTGGTATCTGGCGAACAGCGAATGGGTTGATAACGTTAAAAGCGGGAACTATCGCGAATGGTTATCGGAAAACTATAAGGATCGCGACTGATGCATATTCTGCTTTTTGGTAAAACCGGACAGGTAGGCTGGGAGCTGCAACGTGCACTTGCGCCCCTGGGAAAAATCACTGCATTAAGTACCCGTTCAACAGAGTGGTGCGGTGACTTGACGCAACCGGAAGAAATCCGCAAAAGCATACAAAACCTGCGTCCCGATATCATTGTCAATGCGGCTGCTTATACCGCGGTTGATAAAGCTGAATCTGAACCTGATCTTGCTGAACTCATTAACAGTACCAGTGTTAAGGTCATGGCTGAAGAAGCGAAAAAGCTTGATGCTATTCTGATTCACTACTCGACTGATTATGTCTATTCAGGAGAAGGGCACAACCGGTGGCGAGAAAGTGATAAACCAGAACCGCGTAATGTATATGGTAAAACAAAACTATCCGGTGAGCAGGCTATTGCCGCAGCAGATATAAATTACCTGATTTTTCGCACCAGCTGGGTGTATGCGTCACGAAGCAACAACTTTATTAAAACAATGTTGCGACTGGGCAGTGAAAAAGAAGCGCTCAGCATTATCAACGACCAGATTGGTGCGCCGACAGGTGCTGCGCTTATTGCTGACATTACGGCTCATGCGTTACGCATGATTCAGGCTAATCCGGATCTGAGAGGAATATATAACCTCGCTGCGGCCGGTGAAACGTCCTGGTTTGAATATGCATCATTAATTTTTACAGAGTCAGAAAAGTATAGTGCCGGACTGAAAATTAAAAAATTAAGCCCTATCAAAACTGCTGAATATGTTACTCCGGCGAAAAGGCCACTCAATTCTCGCTTAGATTTATCAAGGCTTGAAAAAAGTTTTGGTTTAAATATGCCCCCCTGGCAGGATGGCGTACGCTACGTTATTCAAGAGATTCTTACGTAAGATACGTATTCATTAAACAGATCACATTAATACTCTGAGAAAAAATATGGCTCGTAAAGGTATTATCCTCGCTGGCGGCTCTGGCACGCGTCTGTATCCCGTAACAATGGCCGTGAGTAAACAGTTGTTGCCTGTCTATGACAAGCCTATGATTTACTATCCGCTTACTACACTGATGCTGGCCGATATCAGAGAGATATTGATCATCAGCACCCCGCAGGATACACCGCGCTTTGAACAGCTACTGGGCGATGGCAGTCAATGGGGATTGAAGCTTCAATACAAGGTGCAGGAGAACCCGGATGGTCTTGCACAGGCATTTATCATTGGTGAAGAGTTCATTGGCGATGACAGTTGTGCCTTAGTTCTAGGCGATAACATATTTTACGGACACGACCTTCCAAAAGAGCTGATGAAAGCGGTTGATCAAACTTCAGGAGCAACCGTATTTGCTTACCATGTCAACGACCCGGAACGTTATGGCGTTGTTGAGTTTGATGAGAATGGTAAAGCTATTTCTCTTGAAGAAAAACCGAAAACGCCAAAAAGTAATTATGCAGTAACAGGTCTCTATTTTTACGACAACGACGTTGTCAGACTGGCCAGGAGCCTGAAACCATCACCTCGCGGTGAGCTGGAAATTACTGACATCAATAATCTGTATATGCAACAAGGTAAACTTTCGGTTGCGATGATGGGGCGGGGCTTTGCATGGCTGGATACAGGCACGCATCACAGCCTGATAGAAGCGAGTAATTTTATCCAGACAATTGAACAGCGACAGGGTCTGAAAGTCTCCTGCCCGGAAGAAATTGCTTATCGTAAAGGTTTTATTGATGCGGAACAGGTCAGGAAACTGGCAACTCCTTTGTCGAAGAATGAGTATGGGCAATATCTGCTCAAGATGGTGAAAGGATACTGATATCATGAAAGCAATTAAAACCGATATCCCTGATGTACTGATTTTTGAACCCAAAGTTTATGGTGATGAGCGCGGCTTTTTCTTTGAAAGCTTCAGTCAAAAAGTGTTTGAAGAAGCGATAGGGCGCAAAGTTGTTTTTGTTCAGGATAACCATTCCAAATCTGCCAAAGGTGTTTTGCGGGGATTACATTATCAGCAGGCTCCTCATGCACAGGGTAAATTAGTTCGCTGCATTGCTGGCGAGGTGTTTGATGTAGCTGTTGACCTTCGTAAGGATTCTACGATGTTTGGCAAGTGGGTTGGTGTAAATCTGTCAGCTGAAAACAAACGTCAATTATGGATTCCTGAAGGTTTTGCACATGGATTTCTGGTGTTGAGTGAAAATGCAGAGTTTGTTTATAAGACTACGCATTTTTATGAACCGAATAGTGAAAGATCAATCCGATGGAATGACGAACACTTAGCAATTGAATGGCCAATTAAAGATCTAAACTTAACACTTTCTGCAAAAGATCTCGCGGCTCAAAATTTTTTGGGTAGTCTTGTTACTGCAGATAAACGTTAAGGATAGCATGACTTAGCTATGTTAGATAAAAAGTTATTTAAAAACATCTTTTCGATGTTTAGTATTCAAGGCTTAAATTACCTGATTCCTTTAGTAACCATACCTTATTTAGTGAGAGTTTTAGGAATTAGTGAATTCGGCACTTATAGTTTGATTCTTGCAGTTATACAGTATTTTGTTATTTTTGCGGATTATGGTTTTAATTTATCTGCTAGTAGACAAATATCAATAAAGATAAAAAACATTCGCGAAGTATCAAGAGTTTTTTTCTCTGTAATTTTTTGTAAGATAGCAATTGCATCATTAGGCTTTATAATTCTTCTTATAAGTTCAATCTTTTACGAAGTTATACATGAGCATATCTTTTTGTTTGTCATGGGATATACGATTGTTATCGGCACTACGTTTTATCCAATATGGCTTTTTCAAGGTTATGAAATGATGCAGTGGATTGCTATAAGTAATTTTATAGCTAAAATAGTAGGTGTAATCCTTGTTTTTACTTTGGTGGAATCTAAACAAGATATTTGGATAGCTCTTTTGTGTCAAGGAATTGTCGGAATATTTGCTTCAGTAATTGCATTGTTTAAAGCTTATCAGGAAAATTTGCTTGTCCGTATTTTTCCTAGTTATATTGATATCAAAGAGCAATTAAAGCTCGGATGGAATATTTTCATTTCTTCATTTTTTGTTAGCTTATACACTACAAGTGTGCCAATAATATTAGGGTTTACATCTGGAGCGGAAAGTGTAGGTATTTATACTGCAGCAGACAAATTAAAACAAGGTTTACAGGGATTAATAGGTCCTGTATCACAAGCAGTATATCCGAGAAGCAATAGGATTATGATTGAGTCACGAGAAAGAGCATTGAGGTTTGTCAAAAAACTCGGCTTTATTCTTGTTATCCCAATTATAATTTTAAGCTTTATTACTACTATAATGTCTAATGATATTATTAATTTTGCTTTCGGATCTGGGCATTCGAGCTCATCAAGCGTCCTTGCAATAATAATATGGATTCCGCCAGTTGTGGCTATTGCTAATTTACTAGGTGTTCAACTACTGTTACCTATGGGATTAACTAAGAAGTTCAGTTACTGTTATATAATAGTTGGTTTAGTGGGGCTTCCCTGCTTACTAATCTTTTCTCATTTATATTCATATGTCGGAGTGGCGTACGTGGCCTTATGTGTCGAAATTGCGATAGCCATTTTATTTGCAATTATTCTCATGTTTGAATGTAAGAGGTTTAACAAAGGACGATCTGATGACACTGTTATCAATATGCATACCAACGAGAAATAGGATTAATTGTTTGAAAGAAACTATTGGGTCCATTATTGATGATGGTGTTGAGCCGAGTCTTTATGAGATTATTATATCTGACAACTCAGATAATGATGAAGTTGAAGAATACGTTAAAAGACTCAGCATAAAAAAAATAAACATCCACTACTACAAGAATGAAGTGAAAGGCTTTTATAATTCTATTAATGCTTTATCGTATGGCAATGGTGATTTTCTAAAGCTGCATAATGACTATAGTAAATTTAAGAAAGGTTCATTTAAATATCTTGTTGAGCTTATTGAAGAAAATAAAAAATCCAAGCCTATGATATTTTTTTCAAATGGTGAGCTAAAAGCGAAAGAAGTAATAACAACAGCAAGTTCATTCAATGATTTCATAGCATGCACAAGCTATTTAAATACCTGGAGTTCTGCCTTTTCCATTTGGAAAACCGACTTTATTAACACTAAACATGATGTTCAATCAGTAGACTCTATGTTTCCTCACACCTCATTAATATTCAATTGTACTAAAAATAACTATCTTATTTGCAATAAAGTAATCATGGAAAATATTTCAGTAGAAAAAAAAGGTGGATATAACATATTTTATAACTTTTGCGTTGTGTATATTGAAATGCTGCAGGAGCAAGTTAATATGGATAATTTATCAACTAAGGTTTTTAAAAAACTCAAGGCTGATATGCTTTCAAATTTCATTGCGCCATGGTATTTTAAAACCATAACAACTGATAAGGGATATACATTTGACAATAAAAATGCTGATTTAAATATAAAGGAAAAATATGGAATGATGGGGTTAGTTAAAGTAAAGATTTTGGCATGTCTCAGGTTATTTAAAGAAAAGCTCCGTGGTTTTTGTTGATAAGCAAATAGATAATGCTGGTGTTTATTTAAAAATGGAAATAATTTTATAAACCTAAATAATTGAGGTTACTTTGAGTAAAAGCTTTTCAACGAGCAATATTGCACGATATGCCGGGATATGGCTGGCTCTAGCAATTGTTTTTGGTGGTGCTTATAAAAGCCCGTTAGGGAATATCAGTACAGCACATATTATTGTAGTATGGGCTATGCTATTGCTTGTTTCTTTTTTAATGTCACCATCTCGACAGTGGGCAAGACTTTACCTTTTAAATACAAAAAAATATAGGTTGTATTACCTTATTATGTCGTTGATGTTTATCGTATCTGCATTCAATTATTTAATAATGAATGTAGGCGATGAGTTTTTTTTTAGCATGCAAATCAAACGTCTTCTTTTAGCTTTTATTTCATTTTTTTTATTTCCGCTGATTCTAAATGCATTGATATATAGTTTAACGCCGAAGCAAATTTTTTTTAGTGTTTTAACCTTTATGTTTATTTTGGCCGTTTTTAGTCTTTTCCAGCTAGGTAATAGCGATTTTAGATTATGGTTTTTAGATAGGACTGCAATTGATGGGTATTGGCTTGAGTGGGCAAAGCAAAGCAATCGAGCTATAGGTTTAAAAGCAATGTCAATATGGGACACGTCTGTCGCATATTCAATTTTCATTTTTATCTGCTTTGGTATTATTAGATCAAACAAAGATGATGTTTCTAATTTTCCTCTTTACATATTTATTGCGACAATTTTTGTTTTAGTTGCTTTAAGTGGTAGGACTGGTCTGCTTTTTCTCTTTTCCTTTGTATTTCTTTTGTGTGTATTATATGAAAAGAAAATATTAATTTTATTTTTCTCTGTCTCATTGGTTATAATCATATTGATGATTATAACTTTATCTCAAAATGAAGTAATCGTCAGGGTGATTAATTTTGCGCTTGAACTTTTTGTTAATGCTTTAAGTGGTAATTTTCATACCAACTCTACTGACGACCTTATCAATAATCACTTATTTATACCGGATATAAAAAATATCATATTTGGTGATAATACCTTTATTGGCGATGGAGAAGAAGTTCAGTCTGAGCTTTCTCGTTCCTCTGACTCATCCTTTGTAATTAATTATGTAGCCTATGGTGTATTTGGTGTTATTTGCACTATGTTATTAATGATAATAAATACAACATTGTTTTTCGATTTTTTTATGCTCACCAAAAAAAATAAGTTTTACTACATTGTTTTATTGGTCTGTTTTTTATTATGTCTTGGTCTTTATATCAAAGCATTAGTTTACATAAGTGCTACTCTTTTAAAAGCAATGATATTCGTTTCAGTTGTTATCAATCGAGTTAAAAGCTTTGATGATAATAATAACAGAAGGTTATTTGTAGATGAAAAATATTAAAAGAGAAAGGATGGGAATGATTTGGTTAAGGGTTATTCCATTTTTTTATAATTTATTGCGGAACCGTATCTATAGCGTTATTTTTAGTTCAAAAAACATAAAAGTCGGTAATGGATTGTCTATATCAGGAAGTAAAAACATATTTATAGGCAATAATGTTTATTTAGGTAACAATTCATGGATTGACTCTATTGGTGATGGAGTCATATATATAGGTGATGATGTATCTTTTAGTCAGAACGTTCACATTGCTGCACAGTCAAAAGTAAAAATTGGTAATGGTGCGTTGATAGGTAGTGATGTTCTAATCACTGACCATGACCATAAATTTGGTGAGAGATTTAATGACATTTTACCTAAAAATAGAGGGCTCACTGTAAAAGGTAACACTATAATTGGTGATAATGTCTGGCTTGGCGATAACGTCAAGATCTTATCAGGTGTGACTCTAGGTGCGAATGTAGTCGTAGCTGCAAACTCTGTAGTGACTAAAAGCTTTTCTGCAGGCTTAGTAATAGGTGGTATTCCGGCCCGCGTCTTAGAAAAAAAATCTGATCATTTTACGGTTTAATATGAATATTGATGTAATAATAGCTACATATAATGGTAAAAATTATATTGAAGAGCAAATAAATTCTATCCTCAATCAGACCTATAAAGATATAACCGTTTATATTCGAGATGATGGTTCCACTGATGGCACTACAGATCTATTAAAAAAAATAGCGCTTACAGATTCTCGGATAAAAATTGTGGAGGACAATATTCCGGCTAGAGGAGTAGGGGAAAACTTCAAACAGTTATTAAAAAATTGTAACTCTGATTATGTTTTTATTGCAGATCAAGATGATTATTGGCAAAAAGATAAAATTGAAAAGTTGTTAGCCTTTACCAAAAGTTGCGATGAAAATCAACCACTCATTGCATATGCGCCCGGTATGGTTGTGGATTCAACACTGAAGCCAACAGGAAAGTTGACTGATTATAAATTAAAAGTTGAAAAAGTTCAGGATATGTATCTTATGAATGGAGGTGTTCAGGGGTGCGCAATGGTGATCAATAAGCACCTTTACAATTTGGCTTTAAAAACAAACTTTCATTGGCACATGCATGATCAGGTTTTGAGCATTTATGCAGTCTGTTTTGGAAAGATTTATTTTTGTGAATCACCACTTTTCTTGTATAGACAGCATGGAAGTAATGTTCTTGGTTTTAATAGCTCTACGGTTAAAGACAAGTTAAAACGGTATATTCACTATAACAAAAATAGCTTTTTGATTGATAAATCTTCTTACTTAATGTTTGCTGAATTCAGTAATCTTCTTGGAAATAGTTTGAATAGTGAAATAAAAAATAACATTGAGGTTTTTTTGGCTGCAATAAAAAAAGGCAAAATTAGCACTTTCATATTTATTGTAAAAAACAAATTGAAGCTGCAGCATAGTCTAATTAAAGCATGTATAAAATCACTGATTGTTAGAAATACAATCGAGCGATAATCAACTTGATATTATAAATAAAATAATTAGGTGGGTTTAATGAAGATTGCTTATATTATCTCAGGGCTTGGTATGGGAGGTGCGGAAAATCAAGTTTGTAATATGGCAGATATAATGCATGATTATGGCCATGCAGTCGAGATAATATGCCTGTCTGGCGATGTAGTAGTTTCGCCAGCTTCCAAAGATATCAAGATCCATAACCTTGGCATTAAAAAAAATATTTTCGGTTTTATTAAAGCACTTATAAAAACAAAAATTATTTTTTTCAAAATGAAACCTGATGTCGTGCATAGTCATATGTTCCATGCTAATATTTTTTCGAGAATAATTAGATTTTTCCCTCCGTTTAATAATACCGTCTTGATATCCACTGTACATAATAGCTATGAAGGTGGGAAAATGAGGATGTTATGCTATAGGCTTACAGATTTTCTGACAGATATTACTACAAATGTAAGTGAAGAAGCAGTCAATTCGTATTTGACAAAAAAAGCTGTAAAGCATGGGAAAATCATTCCTTTCAAAAATGCAATTAATACGGATCGATACACATTCAGTGAGGTAGATAGGAATAATTTAAGATCAAGCTTAAATATCGATAATGAAACTAAAGTTATTCTTTCAATTGGTAGGCTCACCAAACAAAAAGACTATCCAAATTTATTCCATGCCATTGGTGGTATAAATAATGACGAAATAGTAGTAGTCATCATTGGTGACGGAGACCTTTTTGTAGATCTGCAGGCTTTGGCCAAAAATCTGAATATTGACCATAAAATAAGATGGGTAGGAATTCAGCATAATGTTCAAAAATGGCTCAGTATTGCAGATGTATTCGTACTCTCGTCCGAATGGGAAGGATTTGGCTTGGTCGTTGCCGAAGCAATGTCATGCCAACGAGTTGTGGTGGCAACTGATTCAGGAGGTGTGGCTGAAGTGTTAGGCGATTGCGGGTATCTTGTGCCTGTAAAAAATCACTATGAATTAGGTTCAGCTATTGAAAATTCATTAGCACTTTCAACTGAAGAAGCACACGAGTTGGGAGCTAGGGCAAGAAATCGTGTTAGAAAGCTATTTTCTCTTGAAAAAAGAATGCTTGAATGGCTTGAATTATATAAATATTTGAAGTTAAAAAAATGGAAATCATAAAAAAGGATTTCATAATGAAAATTGTCATTTCAGCCAATACTTCTTGGTACATTTATAATTTTAGACGCAACACGATATCGACTCTTTTAGAAAATGGATATCAAGTTGTAGTTGTTGCACCTAAAGATGAATATTCTGATAAGATAATTAACCTTGGTGCTTGTTTTAAAGATATAAATATTCAACGCGACGGTGTAAACCCTATTAAAGATTTGTTTACCTGCATTAATTTCTATATTTTATATAAGAAGATATCGCCGAGTTTAGTTCTAAATTTCACGCCAAAAAATAACATATATAGTACCATCGCTGCAAAGTTACTTCGTATCAAAGTGATTAACAATATTGCAGGTTTGGGGACGGTATTTGTAAATGAGACCTTTGTTTCTAAGGTTGCCAGACTCCTTTACAAAATAAGTCAGCCTCATGCTGATATGATTTTTTTCCAAAATGACGATGATCGAAATATTTTCCTCGAAAATAGAATAACTAGTAAAGATAAAAGTGAACGCCTACGAGGGTCGGGGGTTGATCTGACTAGATTTAAAATTCAAGAAGCCAAGAATGATGGGGTAACTCGTTTTCTGCTTGTGGCTCGAATGCTTTATGAGAAAGGCATCACTTACTACGCAGATGCTGCTAAGATTTTGAAAAAAGAGCATGGAGATTCTGTAGAGTTTTTTCTGCTTGGTTTTATAGACGATCATAATCCAAAAGGTATTTCATCTAATGTGATCGACGAGTGGGTAAAAGGTGGATGGATAATCTATCAAGGTATTTCTGATGCTGTAGAAAAAGAAATGGCTTTAGTTGATTGTGTTGTTTTACCCTCATTTTATCGCGAAGGTGTGCCTAAGTCTCTTCTTGAAGCTGGTGCAATGGGTAAACCTATCATTACGACAGATAATGTGGGATGCCGTGAAACTGTAGATGATTATGTTAATGGTTTTGTATGCCAACCACGTTCTCTGGAAAGCCTTCTTAAAGCCATGAGACTTATTATTGGTATGACACACGATGAACGTCTTGCTATGGGCGCTAAGAGTCGACAAAAAATGGAAGAAAATTTTGATGAGAAAGTGGTGATCTCGAGATATATGTTTGCTATTGACAAACTGACTTCCTAGATTTCTAGGCTCTTTAACTTCGTTTTAAATGTTACCCAAAAGTCCTTTGTCTTACAGTCTTAGTTTTGTATGATTAGCGATGTATAATAATAATTATCTAACTATAAATACTATAGCATCAATCACTACCATCCCCGCTTAAACCTGAGTTAATATGTTCAGAATAATGGCCGCAGTCATATAACTGCTGGTTTTCTCACCTAGACAGGAGTAGGTATGTCCAAGCAACAGATCGGCGTTGTAGGTATGGCAGTCATGGGCCGTAATCTGGCTCTCAATATCGAAAGCCGTGGTTACACCGTTTCTATCTTCAACCGCTCACGCGAAAAGACCGATGAAGTCATTGCTGAGAATCCGGGTAAGAAACTTGCTCCGTTTTATACCGTAGAAGAGTTTGTTGAGTCACTGGAAAAACCGCGCCGTATTTTGCTGATGGTGCAGGCGGGTGAAGCGACAGATAAAACCATCGCATCGCTGACGCCGCATCTGGATAAAGGCGACATTCTGATTGATGGCGGTAACACCTTCTATAAAGACACCATCCGTCGTAATCAGGAGCTCAGCGAGCAGGGCTTTAACTTCATCGGTACCGGCGTCTCCGGCGGTGAAGAGGGCGCGCTGAAAGGTCCTTCTATCATGCCTGGCGGTCAGAAAGAAGCGTATGAGCTGGTTGCCCCTATCTTCGATAAGATTGCTGCCCGTGCAGAAGATGGCGACGCCTGCGTGGCGTACATCGGCCCGAACGGCGCGGGTCACTATGTGAAGATGGTTCATAACGGTATTGAATATGGCGATATGCAGCTGATTGCTGAAGCCTATGCGCTGCTGAAAGGTGCGCTGGGTCTGAGCAATGAAGAGCTGGCTGAAACCTTCACTGACTGGAACAACGGCGAGCTGAGCAGCTACCTGATCGACATCACCAAAGATATCTTCACCAAGAAAGATGAAGAGGGTAACTACCTGGTTGATGTGATTCTGGATGAAGCAGCAAACAAAGGCACCGGTAAGTGGACCAGCCAGAGCTCGCTGGATCTGGGTGAGCCGCTGTCGCTGATCACTGAATCCGTCTTTGCCCGCTACCTCTCTTCACTGAAAACGCAGCGCGTTGCTGCCTCTAAAGTCCTGAGCGGTCCGCAGGCGCAGGCAGTCAGCGGCGATAAAGCGGAGTTCGTTGAGAAAGTGCGTCGCGCGCTCTACCTGGGCAAAATTGTTTCCTATGCGCAGGGCTTCTCACAGCTGCGTGCGGCATCAGAGCAGTACAGCTGGGATCTGCAGTATGGTGAGATCGCGAAGATCTTCCGTGCCGGCTGCATCATTCGTGCACAGTTCCTGCAGAAAATCACCGACGCCTATGCTGCCGATGCCAATATCGCCAACCTGCTGTTAGCGCCATACTTCAAAGATATCGCTGACCAGTATCAGCAGGCGCTGCGCGATGTGGTGGCTTATGCAGTACAAAACGGCATCCCGACCCCGACCTTCTCCGCTGCTATCGCGTACTATGACAGCTACCGTTCAGCGGTGCTGCCTGCTAACCTGATCCAGGCGCAGCGTGACTACTTTGGTGCGCATACTTACAAGCGTACCGATAAAGAAGGCGTATTCCACACCGAGTGGTTAGAGTAACTGTTCTTAACACCTCCCGTCCGGGAGGTGTTTTTCTATGCTGACAATGATTGGCGAGTACTGAATTTATGAATGCAAACAATAAGCCCGGACTGAATAACGATCCGGGCGTTCTGGCTTCAAACAATAATGATGAAATAGATTTGCTCGACATAATTGTCCAGCTGTGGAAAGGCAAGTGGATAATTATTGCGACGATGGTAGTGACAATGTTGTTAAGCATTGTCTATTTAAGCGTGGCGAAAGAAAAATGGACGTCTGAGGCCATTGTGACGCTGCCGTCAGCGGGACAGGTTGCCAGTTATAACGCCACACTGGGTACACTGTATGCGCAAAACATCCAGGAAAAACCGTCAGTTACCGATCTGCAAAACCAGCTTTTCGGCCGCTTTAGCGCCTCAATGAATGCGCTCGCTGGCGCTCTGGCAAATCAGGAAGAGCCTGAAACATTAAAAATCAGTCAGGTGAATAAAGGCAGTAATGATGCGCTGACGATCTCTTTTGTCGCGCAGAGTGCAAAAGAAGCGCAGGCGCAGCTGAAAAAGTATCTTACTACCGTTAATAATGAAGTCGTCAGCGATTATGGTCAGGATATAAAACATAGCCTGGGCGTGAAAGCCAAAGAGCTGAAAGAAATTCTGGATGCGCACAAGCAGATCGCCATCAACAAAAAACAGCATCGTCTTGATGTGATTAATCAGGCGCTGAAGGTGGCGGAAGCGGCCGGCCTCGCAAAATCGCAGCTGAGTCAGGCAGAGTATCTCTCTGATGACACGCTCTATCTGCTGGGCAGTGAACCGTTACGGGCGATGGTAACCAATGAAGCGACCAAGCCGCTCGATTTTGATGATGACTATTACAGTGCCGAGCGCGCGCTGCTCTC
>Ga0157361_1000528_pt1 | contig 14774 bp, 9 predicted proteins | sample AttlaeALBM2_FD_111481 | JGI IMG/M metagenome (GOLD analysis project Ga0157361, IMG submission 111481) | Fungus gardens microbial communities from leaf cutter ant in Ribeirão Preto, State of São Paulo, Brazil - Atta laevigata ALBM2 | ecosystem: Host-associated > Fungi > Mycelium > Unclassified ...
AAGTGAGGCTTGTTCCATTTGCTGCAGCCAAGTTAAGATTGGGAGAGATCCCAGTCATGAAAATATGAAAATAAATTCCTTGATATGTAAATAGACACCACAATGGTTAGATGGCCAAGGGGGAGAATTGTCTACATATATATGTGAGATGGAGGGATTTGGCTATCTGGATTTAACAGGTTCATTACATGGTAATATAGAGAAAAGGAATGCACTCAATGCATAGGAGAGTCTAGTGTAAGTATACACTGACATCATTGTATCAACTCTTCTATTCCACTTACATCTTTCCATTGCCTTCACTCTGCCAACACTACCATCCTAGCTGACTTGTCATTGATATGATGCCACCTGTCACCTGAGGCCACAAGTTAATACCAAGGAATGTAGAGCAGACTTATATAGAGACCAATTACACCATCCTCCCTCAGCCATCTACTCAATCCCAAGACTTCTGAGTTGAGACAATAATTTCTTGTATCACAATCTTTGCTTACTGTAGATTGTAGATATTAACTGAATAAAACTACTATTGGAGTGAACTGCTGCTTGTAGTGACTTAGCCTAGACGACTTAATCACCCTCCAAGTCTGAGTTGACAAGGAGAACTCAATAGAGTTCCTGTTAGATTTTCTACACTACTTATACAACTACTACATGGTCTGTGCACTACTTTCCCATAGTCCTCATGTGACTTAGTCATGTAACATCACCTGACTGTGACCTGTAATCCTGTGACCCTGTGATACTTAGTCATGTGATACTTTCTCATTCTCCATCCTTGTGTAGTAAGTCCAGAAAAGAAAAGAAAAGAAAAGAAAAAGAAAAGAAATATCAATTAATGACTTAGCTGTTTTGCCAAGTCATGACACTCAATTGTTTACCTTTATAGGTGACTTCTGAGGTGAGATCATCTTTCTCATACTTAGTGCTTAGGCTGACTATTATGCTGTAGACATTTTATATTATAGGTGAATACACCAGTCATCTACCTTCATAGGTGACTCCTGAGATGATTTTATATTATAACTACTGATAGGGGAGTTCATATCAAAGCGAATTGTTATGAACATACTGTTGTAGCACATAGAGTATGTGCACAGGGGAAGTATAGTAGCTTCCAAAACTAACCAATGTTATGAGGATCCCAAAAAAGAAAAAATTTCCCATGCCTTTGAACAATCAATCCATAATCTCAAGACACATAACAGGGTTAAACTATAAATAGCATAGGAAAATTACATAAACATTATCATGTGCCTAGGACATGTGATAGTAGAACATTCTAGTAGAACATGTGACCACAGGAAATAGAAGCATAGACCATATAAAATATGTATAAGTAATAGTCCAAATACAATGGGAAACTCTATTAAGTTCTTTCTGAACATCTACCTGTTACAAATGCATCTCAAACCTCATTCTTTTGTTTATCTTCATTTGTTTCTAATTCTTTGCCTTTATCAGTTCTGTGTAAGGAAGCTAAACTCCAAGCCAGAATAAAGCCAACTGCTCTTTGTTCAGTGATTGACAAAGAGAACTCGATAGAGTCCCTGTTAGATTCTGCTACACTATATATACAATTACTATTGTGGCTATGCACCTTGTCTCCCACAGTCCTCATGCCTGTCAGCTGACTTCTTTGTCACATGCTGTGACCGTGACTTGTGACTATGTGTGTGACGTGACTGTGACGTGACCATTCTGTGACTTCAGTCACAAAGGTGTGACCCTGTGACTGTCACGTGATCTTTCCCATGCTCCACCTTAGTAATAATCTAAAAGAAAAGAAAAGAAAAAGAAAAAGGAATATAAATATTGACTTAGCTGTTTTGCCAAGTCATGACATTCTGCTCATATTTCTATTTTTATTTATGATTTGTAAGCATGTTATTTTTGTGAGAGAATAGTGTTCTACCCTCAGTTCTGTGGACATCAGACTGAGGTGAATATTTCATTATATGTTTTTTATTGTCTTTATTGATGTATCTAGTTGGATTAAACTCTAGGCTATCAGATTGACATCTTGTCACAAACTTCATTTGGCCATATCTCCATCAATTTGTCAACGATTCTCATGGCCCTAATGGCTACAGAAAGCCCTCAAAAAGACCTTTCAATTGATGCCAGTCACATCTTGAGGCAATCAATATTGGCTGAGATATAAGGCAGATCAACAGGTAACCATCATGGTACTGATTGTTAAATCACCAATATCTCGGAAACCACCATGATTGATGCTTTGGTTCTAGGCTCAACAGAAGCCCTCTTTATACTGTTCAAAATGAGCTCAAAACAACCTCAAGGCAATTAATATTAGTGGAGATATGAAGGCCTCAATGTTTGTACATGAACTTTATTAATTACCCATAAATAGTCATCTGTCCTTTTCTTAGAACAAAGGACAGTCTCCATAAGGTTAAGTTATTGCATTTTTAAGCATAAAGTCACTACCATATATAAAACAATAGGTAGTAGCATGTGATGCTTTGTTCTAGTACACAGACTATTACTTTTCTGTATTTAAGAACTCATAGTCTAAGGATTAGACCTTAGACTTAACAACATCTTTTGTCACTATCTAAACTTTTTAAGCCCTTTTGATTATCAAATTATCAGATCACAAATCAGTAAGTGACTATTTGTGATACATCTGACATCACAACACAATTCTCTTAATTATAAAACTACCTAGGGTGAACTCTAAGTCCTTTACAGTCTAACATTAACAACCAAATATTTAGTATTTTTGGATTCATCATCTAATACCACTGAAGGTATGAATTCTACAAACCTGAAACTAATATGTGTCATACTAGAATATGTCAGCAACTGACTTAAGAACCTAGACTAGGGTTTAGTCCAGGTAGCTCTTCAGGGTTAGAAGAGAACTTAATAGAGTCCTTGCTTGATTCCAGTACACTATATGTATATATTTAGCCTATTTGTTCTTATATCACAAGTGTTTGTCCTTTCCCAGTTCAATTCCAGTTCATGTTATTATTTCTTTAGTCATGGTCAAAGTGACTCATGATAGGATAGATTCTCTAAAGATTGGCTTATTGGTCATGTGACTTGGATGAAAACTAGTTGAGTAATAAAAATAATAATAATAAGACATTTGATTAGTTTTGGAAATAGTCTCTATTTTATTATAAAGTGCCTTGTAGAGAGTGAAATTGATCTAAACAAGTTATGGGAAAATTTAGTTATGTGGCTCTATTTTCAGAGGTTTGATATATTGAGATCAACTTCAAGTATCTTTCTCTTTTACTACTATCTTATAAGTTATAAGCTATAATAGACACAGCCACAAAATAACAAATGAGGGAATTGAACCAGTGACCTCCTGGACAATGTAAGATATAATCATATGTAAACAAGGACAAACAGTGTACTTGTGTAAGTAGCTAAAGCAATCAATCAAGAACTCTATTGAGTTCTTATTGTAATCCTCAAAGAGTCTATTCTTTAAGTTATTTTTATATGAGTTGCCTTGACCATGACCAAGGAATAACATAAGAGGGAATTGAAGTAGTGACCTCTGGACCTTGTCACAAACTTCATTCAGCCATATCTCCATCAATTATTCAACATTTTCTACAGTCTTAACAGTGCTGGAAAGCCCTTAAAAAGACCTTTTTATTGATACTAGTCATGTCTTAAGGCAATCAATATTGGCCAAACTATTGAGCAAATCAGTAGGTAATGTCAGAAATTGACTCTAAGAGTACTTCTCTAGGGCTTGGCCTCAATGGTGAATTGAGCCAACCTCTACACTTGCCCCTAAGGATAAGACAGGGAGGTTTATAAGGGAAAAAGATAACTGAGAGAACAATAGTGGAGTCTCCTAAGGGAGAATGAAACTAAGGTAACTAAAATTACTGGCCCTATTTAATATGTGTCACGGATTGTGACAGTACCCCCTTCTTATGGACACACCGTTATGGCCATAATTTAGCTATTCCTTTCCTCTTTCGAGGTGAGCATATAGTTTGGGAGTTGAGGAGTAGTAGTTGGTGAGTGGACCAGGCTTTCCTGGGTAGAGGAAGTGAAATTCTGACACTAATCTGGTGGCATTCTCCAGATCAGTGGCTGGTGTCCAGGAGTATTCTTCTGGAGTACTCTTATACCCCAACCATTGGACCAGGTAGAGCAATGGTTCTCTTCTTTGTTGGTTAAGTTTGGAGTCCAGTATTTGGGCTACCTCAAATTCTAAATTACCATTAATCTCTAATAGAGGTGGGGGAGAATTGATGCAGTTAGCAATGTTGCTGGAGGGGGCTGGCTTGAGTTGCAACATGTGGAAGACAGGGTGAATAGCACTGAAGAGGCTACTATTACTAGGGAGTTTTCCTGGTTTCTTTCTAAATAGAAGTTCCCTACTACTGTCTAGGTAGCAGTGAATATAAAAGTTTTAATAAAAATAAAATGTGTGATCTCCTAAGGAAAGCACCTTAGTTGACACTATGTATCAGCACAGTGTTCCTTGTACAAATTCATGGGGAAATGAATCCAGAAGTTAAAGGTGAAAAGAAGTTGTAAAGTTTAAAGTTTTGCTGATGTATCATGGTAGCAGTGATGTTTGAAATCTAATTCTTGATTCTAGACTACTGTCTTGTCTCTGTGCCTGAGTCCTGCCTGCCTGGTGTTGCCCTAATGCCCTGTTTCAAAGTTGTTCTCACAGTAGCACTCTCTGGCTATGTGATCAGACTATCCTCATAGTAGTACTCTTGACTATATGATCAGATATGAGACTTTGAATCCTCCCTGTATAACTCAACTCCCTAGCAATGCTAAACTCTGTCTTAGAGCTCCTATAACATTGCCCCTGTGGCTAAGTCACTTGTTCTGTAGTCTCTTTGGTTTGACTCAGTCTTGAGTCAAAGCAACTTAATCACTGATCTTATCACTCTAAGAATAGATTTCCACTTTGAAAACCCAAATAAAGGAAAGAGGCGACCAAGATTGCTTGCCCTCTTCCTACTAAGTGGGGGTTTTTATAGGTTTAGAGAAATACAAAAAGAAATATATGAAAAATAGAGAAAATAATAAACCCAGTCATAATCTATTATTACAACAATTGTTCCGGTAGTGATAGGAAATCCCGTGCCTCCTTATCTTTTCTCAATTATTTCTTATTAGTTTTGCTAGGTCTGCTCTGCTCTTGCTGAGTTACTGGGTTGCCTACCACCAATCCCATGGTGATTTCCTTCTTTCTTTGGCTTATCTCAGTGACTCAGGACCTGACTTTTTCCTTTCTTGCCTAGGGAGTTTTGGGTGTTGTTTCCATAGCTCCCTGAGGCTCTTTGTTACTTCTTTGTTTCTGATTGTAGTGGATCAGTTTTGATGTGCTCCTATTCTTAGCCATCACTGATCAAGTGATGCCATGGCTATTCTTATTTCCTGCTGGGCCACTGGTCCTGTTTCTTGTGATGGGTATCTCTCCAGACTTTTTCACATGAGGTTTCTTTTCTCTGACTAAGCTGTTATTCTCAGCAATGATGCCATGGGGCTGCAGGCTCAACTCTGCTGGTTCTCAAGTGATTGGTCTGTGTAAGGGCGACCAGAGTGGAGCACTCCAGGAGATTCCTCAGTTAAATTATAGTCTATGAAATATGTTACAACCTACCTCCAGGAGATTCCTCAGAGAATTAGATGAGGCTTCTGGAGAGAATAATCTACAATATATATACTACAGTGTCCTCACATCCCTGCTTTTGATAACCAGGGTCTGAACAATGAAAGTGTGTTAGGTGGCAATGGAGTATGCTTAGAACAATAGGGGTAAGACCAAATATTATGTAGTAATATTTGATCAGCTGCAGGGTCACTCCAGAGGACTGATATGGGCTCCGGAGTTGTGTGTAAGGGGTCCCCTTACAGTCTGTTGTTGGTAGTAACCTTATGTCCCTGGGTATACTACTACATAGTTAAGTAGCCAGCTTTTGGTGGTGAAGTCCTCTGTGCCTTTTCTGCTACCTAGCAGGTGATTCTATCTTAGTTCTGCTTCTTTGGGTGTGAATTCGTGAAATTTGTTTAATTTTAGGCCTGAATATATTTTGGGCTTCACAGCATGAAAATGATTGGGGAGTTTGATTAGATATGAGTGAGTACCTGGTTGCTCTATAACCTTGAAGGGACCTAAATACTTCTCTGACAGCTTCTTGGTAGGCCAGGTTGACTTTATGAACTTAGCAAGTAGGAAAATGTGGTCACCCACTTCAATCCTGGGTGCTGGTGTCCATTTCCTGTCCATGGATTTTTGGTAACAACACTAGGTATCTTTGATCACTTCTCTCAAATTGTTGTGTACTGCTCTCAGGTCCATCACAAATGAGTCCACCTCTGTGATTTGGGCATCATGTTTCACTTGAAGTTCTATTCTGGGGTGGTAGCCTTTATTCACATAGAAGAGAGAAATGCCAGTGGTGGATGAGAGGGTATTGTTGTAAATAAACTCAGCTACAGGAAGTAATCATGACCAATCAGACTGCTGATAATTGCAGTAGATCCTCAGAAACTGTTTGAGTGTTTGATTGGTGCACTCAGTGTCATGCCGGACAGTCGTTTAGGCAATAAAAGTGATAATTTTCACCATAATAACAAGAATAACCAGCTTGAGAGACGAGTTTGGCACCCCAGAGATAATCATTAGATGCCCAGTCATGGACTCAAGCACCCACTTGAGTAGCAGAGTAGTGGCTGTGACCACCACTACAAAGACCTCATAAAGATTGTCCAGAGAATTTCATAACAGATCTATAACAGAACTCCTCTCTAAAGTGCTCTCGAGAGTGGAAAGGACCTTAGAAGAATGTTTTCCATAAGAATGATATCATATCTTGGTGGCAGTGACTTATTTATAACATCTAGGTTACCATCAGAGCAGGGCCATTATCTGTCATGACTTGGCAAAACGGCTAAGTCAATATTTATATTTCTTTTCTTTTATTACTAAGGTGGAGCATGGGAAATATCATGTGACAGTCATAGAGTCACAAAGGTGTGACTGAAGTCACAGAATGGTCATGTCATGGTCATAGCATGTGATACAGAAGTCAGCTAATGGGCATGAGGACTGTGGGAGACAAGATGCATAGCCACAATAGTAATTGTATATATAGTGTAGCAAATCTAACGGGGACTCTATCGAGTTCTCTTTGTCAATCGCTGAACAAAGAGCAGTTGGCTTTATTCTGGCTTGGAGTTTAGCTTTCTTACAAGCAGACCATCTGGTAGGTTTTCAACTGTCCAGGGTGACCAGCTAACACATGATCATGTCTAGAATTAAGTACTTGCAACTGAAGATCACTAGTATCAGGTACATGAATCTGTCCTTTGTACCATCCCCATCCAGGGTCTAACAAGGGTCCTCTGTCTACTCTCCATTGGTTTGGGTTTTTGTTTGTGGGTAATCCAATTTCTGGGCCTCCTTAATATTCAAGACAAGTGAGTGAGGATTGATCAGGGTGGCTGCTCATAAACTTAGGGACTGGTTACCCAATAACACATCAGACAGTGTTAGTTGGGCTTGGGTGAAGACTGGTTTCTGGGCCAGGGATTCCTTCAATGGGTTGTCTCCATAAACATCCCACCTTCTAGTCAGTACATCCAGTTTTTTTCCCAATCTCCCTGGCTGGAACTTAATTGATATGTTAAACTGTGAGAGGAATTCTGACCACCTGGCTAGGCACTGGGATAGTGTTTTGGTTTCTGAGAAATAGGTAAGGTTCTTATGATCGGTAAACACCTCCACTGGTGTAGTGACCCCTTTGAGGTAATGTTACCATTTCTTGAATGACTCAACAATAGCTAATGATTCCTTGTCATGCACATTGTTATGCTGCTAGAGAATTTTCTGCGGAAATGTAGTATAGGATACACATTATACCTCTGGATTTTGCTATTGGAACCTACTCTAGAGACCTACTACAAGCCCCAGACATAATCTAGACCCAAGATTGGGTACTTCTATTAGGTAGTTACCAAGCTACCATATACTAGAATAGCATATACCTCGGAAGGCAAGACTGATGAGCTAGCATCAGGTTTCTCAGAGACAGACTATCAATGTTGATACTCTAGAACTCAGAGGTAAAAGGATATCTCCGGAATGCAATATAATTTTGATCTAGAGCAGACTTGGACTAATATGATACCAAGATAACAGATCAAAAGTCTATCAATGGCTAATAATCCCATCACTACTGGACTCAGTCAAGAAGTGGATGCACCGTAGAGCAATAGAAATATAAATTACCTTTAAATGCACTTGCATGTGTTTCTAGATTGTATTCAGAGTAGAAGGAAGCTGGTTCAGAGGTTAGAGGATGTTGGGTAGGAGTGAAGTATGGAGGTGGAGTAGAAGCGCATGGCTATAGCTGGTAGGCATGGAGGATAGGGAGGTGACATCTGTCATGTCCACATGACAATGTCATGGAGGAGAGAAGTAAGAGAGGCTGGAAGAAGAAGGAGTTTCCTTTTTTATTTATTTTTAATTGAGTCCCATCAGTTTGTACTTTTAATATAACACTCAGAGAGCCCAAGAGAAAGGCAATGGAATCTTGACACCTGCTGCCATCTCAAGGGCTCAAGAGCCATCTTATGGCACTTTTCTGAGTTCTAAGTGAAGTAGTTGGGTTGTTGAGGAGACTGGACCCTATACCCTACTTGGTTAAGAGACAAGATGCAGCGGTTGCTTGGACAACCTTCTATAGAGTAGCAAGCTTGAAAAGCCTAGCTAATCATTGACTCAGATTGTATCATACCCATAAGGTTTGGTGTGGGGGTGCAGATGAGGGCTTGATTGAGTGTGGTAAGGCCCATGAGTGGTTTACTAACTACTTTGATAGTAAGCTTGTTATGGTGTGTAAAGGTGGATGGACACCTTAGGGACACTATGCGAGGAGGATCTAGATTGAGCTTACCATCCTTTCAAACAATTTTATCTTAATTATCACACTAAGTTTCTATATCCTCTTTTTAATACCTTTATTCTTGATTCATCCCCACAAACTCTTTAGCATGCAATTGGGACCTGGTACTGTATCTTTAGCTTATGCCAGGCTAATAGTCCCTTTTGTCCTCTTCACCATCTCCAATTCCACATGACATCAAACAGCTTCTTGGACCCAAACCAACTAGGTGGTATTAGACAGCGCTCTATCACAGATGCAGGCATATACCTCACCCATCTTATTTGCACTGGATGGCTAAAACAGAGTGTCACAAACTTCATTCAGTCATATCTCCACCAATTCTTTGATGATTCCCACGGTTTTAGAGTCAGCTTAAAGCTCTTAAGAAGACCTTTTAATAGATACCAGTCACGTCTCGAAGCGATCAATAATGGCCAAGATATTAGGCAAATCAACTGGTAACCACTATAGTACTATTTATTAAATCACCAATATCTCGGAAACCGCCAGGATCTAAGCTTCAGTTCTAGGCTCAGCAGAAGCCCTCTTCATACTGCTCAGAGTGAGCCTAAAAATGGCACCGAGGCAATTAATATTAGTGGAGATATGAAGACCTCAATGTTTGCATATGGAGTTTATTAATTACCCATAGATAGTTATCTGTCCTTTTCTTAGAACAAAGGACAGCCTCCATATGGTTAAGTTATCACTATTTCTAGCACAAAGGTACTACCATATTTAGAACAATAGGTAGTAGCATGTGATGATCTGTCCTAGTGCACAGACTATCACTTTCATGTATATAAGGACTCATAGTCTGAGGATTAGACCTCAGACTTAACAACATCTTTTTTCACTTGCTTTACTTCACATTTTTGAGCTCTTTGAAGTATCAAAGCACCCATCACAAATAGTAAGTGACCATTTGTGATACAGGGTCACACAAGCATCATCACATTCAACATTGCCCAATTCTTCCCTTCTCTAAATCACAATTTCTTATCTATGTGCCTTAAAAAAGCAGGTCTTAACTCTAATGTCATAGGTTTCTTCAATAGCTATCACTCAAATTGGTCAATGACATATACTTAGAACGGCTTCTCCTTCCCATCATTTAACACCAATGTTGGAGTGGACCAAGGCTTAGCTCTATCTCCTATCATCTCTGCTATATATCTGTCTCCAATTATTAAAACATTCAAAAAAAGAATAAAAAACTTAAAAGAAAAAATCCCAACAGACATTTTATTCTTCGTTGATGATAGTCTTTTAATTTCTCAGGAGAAGAGTTATAATCTTTCTTCCTCTTTTCTTCTTTGTAGTTACAATATCATGTCAAAAATTCTCTCAGATGCTGGTCTGGTCATGGAATACAGCAAATCCAAAGTCTTTCACTTCACGAGGTCCTGCTACCCCCCCAACCCCTCTATCAATCTTACCTCAGTTAGTGGCCCTATCCTCACACCCAAACCAATCTGGCAATACCTAGGTTTCTTCTTTGACAGGAAACTCACATTCCACTACCATGCCCACTTTTATGCCACTAAGTGTCTCTCTACCCCTAAACACAATGAAACTCCTAGGCAACTCCTCATGAGGCATCCTTCCAATCCAGAAGCAACTCCTGTATAGGACATGCATACTCCCCATTGCCCTGTATGGATTCCAACTCTGGTTCTTCAAGAAAGCACCAATCTACAAAAATATAGCTGAATTAAAAAAGATGCAGCATAGAGCCGCTCTCTGGATCACAGGAGCCTTCTGAACCTCACCATTGGAAGGAATAGAAGCCATTGCAGGCCTTGTTTCCATCTCCTCTCACCTGCAAAAACTCAACGGCCACCATCATCTCTGCTATACCTCTATTCCCCCCTCCTATGCAATTAACTCACTATTGGACTTACAGCATGCTAAGGACCAACCACCTCACAAGTTCTCAATGTCCAGCCTCACACCTAAACAACAGGCCAAACTCACAAGCCCCATCAAAGATGTCAATGAACACTTATCCAAAATTACAAAAACCTTCCATCCCCTATATCCCTTACTATCCCCTGGTTCAAGAGTAGTCAATCATTTCTCTAGTAGAATAGCTTTCTATTCCCCCCCTTCTTCTAGTGATGAGGACTTGTTCAAACATATTCAGGACCTCAACATCACCTTTTGCCAATCTCAATGCCTACCTTACCATACTGCTGTCATTGCTGATGGAGGTGTAAAGAAAAATAATGTCGCAACAGCTGCTGCCCATATTTGGCTTGATAACCATGTTGTTAATCAACCTCAAATCCAGACTATGAACATCATGTCTGTTGGAGCTGAACTCATAGCCATATACATTGGCCTCACTCCAGCCATGGCAATTGATGACACCCACAACATCACCATTATCACTGATTCCATTGTTGCCACTAAGAAGATCTTGGAATCACATGTCAATCCATACCAAAACATAGCCCTACCACTCATAGCTAATATAAAATTGTTCCTAGGAAGGAACAGGCAAAACACCATTCATTTCTGGTACTGCCCAAGCAAAGCCGAGTGGCCCAGTGTAGAGATCGGATGCTCATTACCATCAAGAAAGCATCCTCCTCAACTATTTTCTCATATTTCATTTACCTCTTTAAATTCATGTTACTACATATGGACTAGTCTAGCTGGTAGGAGTACCTATGTGATGAGGACCTCCCCAGTACTCTCTTTGGTTAAGGATAGTCTATGTAGTTATTTTGTATAAAGAGCCCCCTTACTTTGGAGAGGAGGGCAGTGACAATTTTATTAGAGAACCCCCCCCTTTTTTTATCTTCAATCAGAGCACCTCATCTTAAATTCAAATTGCTGAAATCTTGGGTCAGTAAACCCAACAACAGACGGACGCTGTTGTACTCACTAAACTTTCCCCTTTTGGACGTTGCTATATGTTCAAATCCCTTCACCAGACATAAGCTAGTTGATGACCAAGTAAAAGCTACTGCTAGCACACCAACCCTCCCCAGCAAAAACTCCTTCCTGTTCAGTAGAAAGAAGGAATGTGACAACATCCTCAAGGAATGGCAGGTATCATTCTCATCCAGCCAAAAGAAAGGTCAACTCTTCCTTGATTTTGAAGATGAAAAAGAACAAGTCTTAAAACCCACCTATGTAAAGGGAGGGTCATGGCTTCCATCCATAGGGTTTTCCAACTCCTTATACACTCGATTCACCCACATGACCACTGGACATGCCCCCATCAGTGAATACTGCCAGAGATTCTTCCCAAACTCCCCCACTAGCTGCCCTTGCAGTAAAGTGGATGTTCAAACCCGCGAACATATAGTCATGCAATGCGACCGGCACAAACAATCAACAAGACTGTAGAGATCGGACGCTCATTAACACCAAGAAAGCGTCCTCCTCAACTAAATTCTCATAATTCATTTACCTCTCTAAATTCATGTTACTAAATATGGACTAGTCTAGCTGGTAGGAGTACCTATGCAATGAGGACCTCCCCAGTACTCTCTTCGGTTAAGGATAGTCTAAGTAGCTATTTTGTATATAGAGCCCCCTTACTTTGGAGAGAGGGGCAGTGAAAAATTTTATTAGAAAACCCCCCCTTTTTTTTCTGAATCTCATAACTTCGTCTTAAAATCATCACTTGCAATAAATCTTGGGTCAGTAAAGCCAACAACAGACGGACGCTGTTGTACTCACAAATCTTACCTCTTGGATGTTGTTACACGTTCCGATCCCTTCAAGACCATGCAATACTGTCATCAACAGCTTTGTCCACTTTCTTGCAGACAACCCATCAGCCTTCAGCTTCACTACCTCTCTCATCTTCTCATTTCCTTCTTCTCTTTCCCTTTTCCCTTTCCTGTTTTTCTCTCATATTTAAGTAGTTCCTTTGTATCTACCACGGCCTGCCTACGTGCCCTGTGTAACAAATTGATGATTTAAAAAAAAAAAAAAAACTCCTATACACTAAGTGAGGGGGAGTGTCGAATAATCCGTTTGCTTACTCAATTTGAGTTAGACCGCTCTGGCGTCATTCTAATCAGTACTACACACAATCATGTATATAAAGCTCATCACTTTACAATGTAGAAAGAAGTTAGCTTTTGCCTCCACTTAATAGTGCTCCCCAGAATATTTTCTAGATGGATCAGTCAGTGTACTTAGCTACTGCGCAATGCTCGCTGGCTCCTTTTAACAGCAGAGACATGGTACACTGCGAATAATCGGTGTTCTTGTAACTTCCCTTGCTATCATGATTTGTTGGAACAGAAGAGGACTTGATGAGAAACCGTAATTAACATCCCTGATCCTTCCCAGCAAGTGCATCATCTCTTTGTCTAGGTAAATGAGCCCATGGGTCATGGATCGTGATGTCGGTGGCATTAGTAATTGTTAATGAAGAACATCGAGCCCAAGTCAAAGTATGGCAGAAACTGCGGCATGGAATTGGTCAGGATAAAAGCAGTCGCCTTCATCGTCGATGCTACTAGGGACAGCTCCTGGCCGAATTCGAGCTCGTTCATGGCCTGGCCGCTGATAAGTCAGTTGGAATGGATGCTTCAATGATCTCGAAGCTGTGCTCGATCAGACATCTTGCTTCTTGCAGACAATAGCAATCAACATCACACCGCTCAGAATCCACTGATCGACGCAGAGTTGAAATTCTGAACAGCATTTTCTGCAACTTGAGACATCACGGAACCTCTCTTCTACCACTTCGGTCTGATTTGATGGATGGCGAGCGCTGAACAATGTCAGTCACAGTAGAGCTCCTTCAATCATCATAAGTTTTCACCACTATCGTGACACGAGAACCGCTTGTCCCTTTCAGCTGCGATCAAGTTTCATCACAGCTGTGATGCACTGATCTTTCTAGGGTGAAACAAATAGAAGATCAATCAATACTTGATTTATATGACAATACCAATTGATATATAATTGAAGCATTCTCAACAAGTTGCGTACAAAATATCCCCTGCTTCCCATCTCAATGGCTGATCAATACAGACTCACTCAAGAAGCAGATGACCTGAAGAGACTATCAGATAGACGTTATGGTCAAGGCATGCTAATTCTGGATCTATTGTTCTTGAAACAACTACTGAAGCCTTTTCAAGTTGTCGTTGCTGTGTTGATGACATATGATATTATCAATCTCATTCCGCAACAGGTGAGACTTTCCATATGTAAACAATGATCCTACATAATCCCTTGTCTCCTAGGTTCAGTATCTTCACAGGCATGTGCCCATTTGATCATGAGATTCCAATTGACTATTGCCACTAACGTGTGAGAACTCAGGAGGAAGTGGTCAAAACTGCATACTATTTATTTTTCCGTCCTGATAAGTAACTGGATAAGCATGATGTAAGTGTGACTCTCTTAAATTATTGAATAAGAAAAATGATCCAAATGCTCAGAATAAACACATATAGTACGAGGAAATGATCTGAACTTTGTCAAACAAAAGTTGATAACAACTTCACCAGGTGATAATAGAGTCTCGGCATCAAAATCAGTAAGACATTGTTCTGAATTCATTTTCATTTTTCATTGACTAGGACGTTCTTAGTGGTATAGATTAGATATGGTTTTTGCACAGTCTGGCTTATCCCTTCATGAGGTGTACCTTCGGCCATGTACTACTTATTGCGTGAGTTTGATCGTAACTCACAAAGACCAGGGTAGCTAATGTCAATAGTCTCAATAATTTCGTGTTTGCTCCATTTTCACTGAAGATGCTGCTGGTTTTACGTCTTCGAGCGATTTGGAACAAGGATTTAATCGGTACGCGAGCATACACATGCGCCGATGAATTTATTCGATCTCATTTTGATTTCAGTCACACTGATT
>Ga0157361_1000529_pt1 | contig 14768 bp, 9 predicted proteins | sample AttlaeALBM2_FD_111481 | JGI IMG/M metagenome (GOLD analysis project Ga0157361, IMG submission 111481) | Fungus gardens microbial communities from leaf cutter ant in Ribeirão Preto, State of São Paulo, Brazil - Atta laevigata ALBM2 | ecosystem: Host-associated > Fungi > Mycelium > Unclassified ...
AGAATACAGAGTTTCTCTGGAACTATTTGTGCAACAAGTATGGCTCTTCTGAGCCTACTTTTGTCTTTGTAGACTATTAGCACACTAGACATTTCCAGATCTCTAGGAATAGTGACCCTGCTTTCTAGATCACAGAACTCAATACTTTCTACTTTCTATACTAAATGAGAGTATAGCAACTTAGCCTAAGATGACTTAATCATCCTCTAAATCTGAGTTAACAAAGAGAACTTGATAAAGTTTCCATTGGATTCTTGTTATGAGATCCCAAAAAAGGAAATAACTTCCTGTGCTTTTGAACAGTTAATTCACAACCTCAAGATATATAATGGAATAAAACTATAAATAGTATGGGAACCTTAAGTAAACTATATCATGTGATTAGGTCAGGTAATTATAAACATTCTGGAAAAACATGTGACCACAAGACTTTTATGCACAGACCATGTAAAAGTAGTATAAGTAGGGTATAGAATACAACAGAGAACTCTATCAAGTTCTTCTTGAACATCCACCTAGGGTGATTACTAAGAACTATCATAGTTCATCGATAACAATTCTATACACTACTTATACAACTACTATATAGTCTATGCACTACTTTTCCACACTCATCATATGATCTATCATGTGATATGACTTGTGACACTTGTGATGTGACCCTTTCCCATACTCCTTCTTGTATAGTAAGTCCAAAAGTAAAAGTAAAAGAAAAGAAATATAAATAATGACTTAGTTGTTTTGCCAAGTCATAATACTACTTGGTCTATATATCTTTGTATTCTACTAATATTAACTACCAGATGTATCTTTACTGTACAAGGTAGTTTTAATTCTACTATATTTGACAATATAATTTCTTTATCTTATGTCATAACTTGGCTAAATGGCTAAGTTATTATTTATATTTATTTTCTTTTACTTTTACTTTTGGACTTACTATACAGGAAAGAGTATGAGAAAGGGTCATATGATGAATGTGAAAAAGTAGTGCACAAACCATGTAGTAGTTGTATAAGTAGTATACAGAATCCAATAGGAACTTCATTGAGTTTTCCTTGTTAACTTAGACTTGGAGTGGGCTTAAGTTGTCTTAGCTAGAGTCTTATACTAGAACTCAATTCCACTTCACAAGTACTATCTGTCTTGGACCTTGCTTATCTTCATTCTTATTTCTTATTGACCCTTGGCCAGTGATCATCATGACCATCAGCCATCTCTATATATAGTTAAGCCCTTGGTTTAAGGGGACTTTGTAGTTAGTTAGAAACTGTGAATAGAGATACAGTACCAAATCCAGGTATTGTATTTAAGATCTGACCTTGTAATTGAGTAATGTTTAGTAGTTACTTATACCTTTCTTAGTATAAACCTTGTGCTGCTATTATACTGCCAGCAAATTTACAACAGAAAGTAGCATTTGATATGTCTTATACTAACAAATTCCTAATTGAAATTTGCTCTAGAACCCATTATTAGTCCTTAGAACATACCAAAGTGTTATATAAAACAATAAGCAGGCAAAATTGGACCTAGATGTCAGTGAGCCAACTCTTGAGCTGGAATAAAGCCAACTGCTCTTTATTAGCATTTGACAAAGAGAACTCAATAGAATTCCCATTAGATTTTGTATACTATTTATACATAAAGAGTAACCCTAACCCTTCCCTTTTATCCTGTGCTTCCTTATGAGTCACTTTTCTCTTATGTGTCCATTAATAAGAAAATAAAAGAAATGAAAATGAAAAGAAAAATAATAATCAGAAAATAAAGGAAAATAAAATAAAAGAAATATAAATATTGACTTAGCTGTTTTGCTAAGTCATAACACTACCTTCCTTTTAAGTTTCCTCATCCCAATAAAGGGATGCAAAAGGGAATTGCACACTGGGACAAACAAAATAATGATATGCCAGCTCCCAATTATGTACTAAAGGTCCAAGGGGAGATAATCAAAGATGAAGGTTTATAAATAATTAGAGAAATAAGAATTATACACAGCTCTAGTAAAATATATGTTGGTGGTTGTAAAAGGATCATAAGATCTCTCTAGATCATCATCACATAGCCTCTCTAAGATATCAACCTTTACATACCGTGACAAAAGCTCCTCTGGAAAATACAGTTAGTTGATCACTCATAGACCCTCCACACTCAGTTGCCCCCTTGTTTGCACCCCCAATACTGAACCTTATAGGTATGATGCAATCCAAGTGTGCACCTAGCCAAGCTTTCCTAGCCTACTGTCCTCTCCAAAGCCTGCCTGAGTTATATCTGCATTTTCTCTCTAGATCGAGTTTTAGGTATATTCTGTGTTCTTCTCAAGACACCCTACTAGTCCTAGTCTTCTTGTAAAAAAGCTAAACTCCAAGCTGGAATTAAGCCAACTGCTCTTTGTTCAGCAATTGACAAAGAGAACTCAATAGAGTCCCCATTAGATTTACTATACTATATATACAATTACTATTATGGTTATGCATCTTGTCTCCCACAGTCCTCATATCCATCAGCTGACTTCTTTGTCACATACTATGACCATGACCATGACCATGTAATGTGACTGACATAACTATTCTGTGACTCTGTGATGGTTATGTGATATATTCCTATGCTTCATCCTAGTAATAAAGAAAAGAAAAGAAATATTAAATAATAACTTAGCTGTTTTACCAAGTCATGATACTTCTTACTCTCAATAGATCCACATTCACAATTCCAGAGGCAGTGTAGATGGAGATAGGAGTCAAGAGGTTCTTCTTTCTATCCAACTGTACTCTGGATACTATATTAAAGTATTACAAAGCCTTGAAACTCAAAAAGTAAAATATAAAAAGTGAACTATTACTACTTTTAGATTTTCTTTGACTCCTTTCTATTTTAAGTTCTCCCAAAATCCTACTAATGACACAGCTCTCTCCTGTCTTTATGATGATGTGTCCCCTCACTAAGTCCTTCCCATCAAAGATGGCATGTCTTTGTCACAGAAAAGTGACTACTAAATAGTGTCATGGAGATATAACAAAATATCTGTTCAAATAAACTACATAAATAGCTAGACCCTTGTTAGCAAGTAGCCTTGCTAACATTGCCCTTTGGGTATAGTGGTAAACTATACAGTATGTGACTACTGGTCCATAGCACAACTGTGACAGCTGCTATCACAAAAGGTCACTTACTAATTTGTGAATGGGGTTTTGATACTTGAATAGTTCAAAAAAGCAAAGTTGTCATAACTTGGCAAAATGGCTAAGTTATTATTTATATTTCTTTTCTTATTGGACTTACAACTACAAGATGGAGCATGGGAAAGTATCATGTGACTTTGTCACAATATTACAATGGTGTGATGGATGGTCACAGATGTCATGTCACAAGTCATAGTCACAGAGTGTCACATGACTAGAGTAACATAAGGACCATAGGAGAGCAAGTGCATAGCCACAGTAGTAAAATGTATAAGTAGTAGAGAATTAAGTGAGAACTCCATCGAGTTCTCTTTGTCAAACTCTGAACAAAGAGACAGTTGGCTTAATTCCAGTCATTGGACTTTAGACACTGACAGAAGTTTAGATAATGACAAAGATGTTGTTAAGTCTAAGGTCTAATCCTTAAACAGGGAGTCTGTTATCAATAGGCTATGATAGCTCTTAGTGATCACCTTAGGTGGATGTTCAGGAAGAACTTGATGGAGTTCTTCGTTGGATTGGACTACTACTTATACTACTTTACAAGTGACTGTATCCTAAAGTCCCATAGTTACAAGTCTTTCCAGAATTGTCAGTGTCTAAAGTCCAATGACTGGAATTAAGCCAACTGTCTCTTTGTTCAGAGTTTGACAAAAAGAACTCAATGGAGTTTTTGCTTAATTCTCTACTACTTATACATTTTACTACTATGGCTATGCGCTTACTCTCCCATGGTCCTCATGTTACTCTAGTCATGTGACACATTGTGACATGACCATCCATCACCACCACTGTGATATTGTGACAAAGTCATGTGATACTTTCCCATGCTTCATCTTGTAGTTGTAAGTCCAATAAGAAAAGAAAAGAAAAGAAAAAGAAATATAAATAATGACTTAGCTGTTTTGCCAAGTCATGACACAGTGCCACCCTGGCCACTTATTAGAATCAAGTGTCTGAGTTTGCCAAGGAACTCCTCGTCTCATAGGAGTATTTCTCTTATGATCCCAACTACTGGGTCTCTAGTAGTCTGGTTGATTCTACTGAGTCTAGGAATGTGCTTTTTGCAGCCACTCAGTTTGCTTACAATCCCAGGACTGGACTTTCCTCTCAAGCTGCCGCTACATGACTATTTGATGCTCATTTTGCATTTGTCTGCTCATTCTATGAGGACATTGCTCTTTTTGATTTCAGTGGTGACCTTCCTAATCCACTCATATTTGATGAGTGACATGCGCAAGTTCTCTAGGATATACAAGATCTTTGCGATTGCTATTCTTATAAGGGTAAAGGTCAGGCTTGAGTTTTCTGTTTTATTTTCTCTCTCTAGATACATCTTTTTTGTCTATTTTTCCGTTCTTTCTATATCTCTTATTTTTATTTATATATATATATCTCTGCTGTGATGATTTTCTGCTTTATGTAATGCGTGAGTTCCCTATTTCTGTATTTCATGTCATTACTCTGATCACTGCTAAATATAGTGTAATTTTGCAAAAAAAATCCTCCAAGTCTGATTATCCTTTCTCCTTATGTCTCTATTTGGCTTGACTTTTCCTCCCCCCCACTATGGAAAAAAAGGTGTCCTTACTATCTCTCTAAAACATTCTCTCTTGTCTCTAGAGGTTTCTTGCTTCCTCTAGTCTATATGCATCATATTTTCTGGTAATTTCCTTTCTTTCTTTGAATTTAATTACTGATCTTTCTCTTTTCCTTTCTTAGGTGTCACTCTGCTAACCTTCCAGTATGTCCCATCACTTTCTAGGGTCTTTCTGTATGTGGGGTCACGGTCGCCTTTATCTATATAACTGCTCTCTGTTTTCAAATCACTTTATTCCTTTGTCATCTTTACTTCTCCCATCTATGGCTTCCTCAGTAACTGGTGAAACTCATAACACCTTCTTGGAGCTATCCAATGCTGTCTCCAACATTTTCCATTGTAGCTAATACTACGCTCATTATGAGACCACTCTTGGTTCTCTCAAGATGGCTATTGACAGTTTAGCCAAACCCACTGTGAGTATTCTTTTTCCAATTCTATTGTTTGATCTTCTTTTTCTCATTGTATTCCTAATAGTGACTCTATCTAGATCAACTCAATTCTGATCCTACTGCTATTAGCAAACCCAATTATATCAAAATCTTGGACAAGACAAAACGGTCTTATAAGACCTTTTGCAAGGACCACGACTATTCATTTATTTATCCCCCCATTTATAAGTAGTTACAGACTTTTATAAGTCAATATGAGAAAAGTCTGAAGGTATCTGATGTTTGTTCTAGTATTCCATCTGCTCAGTAGGATCCTCCCCCTGGTAATGGTGGCATCTTGAGCACCAATACTGGCAAGTCCAGTACTTCTAAGATATGGATTTCTCCTTTTTCTCCTTTCTAGATCCAATTGTTAATATTTCTTTCTCTTTTCTCTTAGCATCGCAAAGTCAAGGCTTTGCCTTCTTCTGATAGTGAAGTTGACATTTCGGATAGCAATACCAGTGAGATAATCTTTATCATGCATGCCCCATATAATAATATTGCTAAATGTCTTCTTTGTCAGGCTCCTGTTTGTTTTTCCTTCTCTCTCTATCTGGATGATCTCTTATTTCTCTTTGACAGTCTCCTATGCAAGTTGATGACACCAGTGGTCCTCCTGCTCCTGCTGTTTCACTACCTATGCCTCCACTGGCTTCTTCAGCTCTGCCTGCAGAGGCTGTTCCTATCTTTCACTTTCTGGTAAGTCTTTTCTCTAGATCATTGCTTCTTTCTCTTAACATTCTTTTGCCTCCTTAGTTTGCTTCTGCACCTCTGTTCATTGCTGGTTCTAATGGCAGTCTTGCTAAGGAAGATATGTTTCTTCTTCTTTTTGCTTTTCTTCCTTCTAACTTGTCTTTTTACAGCTTGTGCCATCTTTCACGCTACCTAGGACTTTTACAAGCAGGGCATTCGCACTCAGAACTTCACGCTTCACTCTTGTTCTCTTTCCACTATCAAGGTCGCCCTCATCTTTGCCTCCTCCAATATCCTCCAGGCTATCTATTCCCTCAAGAATGTAGCTTGCAACTATAAGAATGCCACTAAGGAACAGGAGCACCTTTCCTCTATCTACGACTCCTGCATTTCTGCTCGGTCTGCTAGGTAGTCTGCCTTATCTTCTGTGATCTTGTCTGTTTGGCTACTTGTCTCATAGTTTTGCTTTATACTCTCTACTCCATTGTATCTCGCCTATTACTCCTAATTCAAGAGTTTTGTTATTGCTTCTCTTGTGTGATTATGTCAGTGTCTAAAGTCTAATGACCAGAATTAAGCCAACTGTCTCTTTGTTCAGAGTTTGACAAAGAGAACTCGATAGAGTTCTTGCTCATTTCTCTACTACTTATACACATTACTACTGTGGCTATGCACTTGCTCTCCCATGGTCCTCATGTTACTCTTGTCATGTGACACTCTGTGACTGTGACTTGTGACATGACCATATGTGACCCTCCATCACACTATTGTGACATTGTGATGAAGTCATGTGATACTTTCCCATGCTCCATCTTGTAGTTGTAAATAAGAAAAGAAATATAAATAATGACTTAGCCAATTTGCCAAGTCATGACAGATTATCTTTGTCTGATTCTGCAGTAAGCTCCTGTAAGCTCTCCTCAGACACGTCTAGTAAGTCTTTTACTTTCAAGTTGAAGTCCAGTTTCTTTCTAGAGAGATATGGTACTACTCTAAAGGCCACTACTTTGTTCTACTATACTGAACTGTTAATTTTAGCTAAGATATAAGCGCCTCTTTGTAATTTTCTCACAACTACCATAGGTCCTAGATACCTTGGTTTCATTTTCCTATCTGCCAACATTTCTATAGCTGAATTTTTTACCAAAACCAGACTTCCTGGCCCTAGATCAAACTCCTCTATCTTATGTTGCAGATCTCTCTCTAATTGTAGAGTTCTTCTAATCTTCTCTTTAGTCACTTTCTCTCTCATTTCTTCTACATGAGCCACATGTTTAGCTAAGGCCATTGCTCGTAATCCTATTAGCTCCTCTCTAGGGAGCATTCTCTCTGGATATTTGACTAACCATGTTGTTTCTATTATGTCCAAAGGTATGGTTGGATGTGCACCTGTCATCATAAAGTACAGTGAACACCCTGTCCCTTTCCTTACTGTAATTCTATCTGCCCACATTATATGGTGTAAGTATCAAATGATATATGTGTCACTACTAGTGGTAGTTCCAGAGCTCTTCTTTGTCTAACTTGACACATGTGGTAGGTTCTAATATACCACACGGCATCTTTTTCTATTTCTGGCCACCAGAATCTCTGCTAAAGCAATTTATTGGTAGTATAGCCACCTTGGTGTCCCATCTCATCATAGTACAACTTCAACAGTCTCATCTAGTCTTTTTTAGCCACAACCAATTATAGACTATTATTTCCAGCATTTTTCTTATATAATCTCCTATCTCCTTCATCTAACCAATAATAAGAAGCTGCTCTTATTAAGCTAGCCTGCTCCACTGTTAGTTTTCCAAAAGATCTCCTGCTCTTGGTTGCCAATAGCTCTCTTATTTGTTTTATTCTCTCATCTATTCTTTTTGCATGATTGCTTCTTCTATTATTGTCATACTTTTTTTGACCACTCTCTAGATCCTGCTTAGGCTCTTCACTAGCAGTTTCTAAAAAGATATCTCCCATCTTGTTAGTACTATCTCTGCTACCATCTTCCACTAGACCTTTCTCTAACTCCAATAACGGCTCTTTTTCTATACTTTCATAAAAGAATCCCTCTCTAGAGTCAATTTTCTCATAAAATTCCTCTAATTCCAATGGATCTGAGCTTGTGGGATTTTCTTTCGTCATCACTATATCTCCTGCCCCATCATCGGTATCATCTTTAAAATCTTTTTCTGGTAGATCTCCTGGATACTATTTCCTTCTAGATAGACCATCTGGTCCAAACGTTCTTCCTTTCTTGTGTACAATTTCAAAGAAGAAATGAGTTTGTATATAGTTTACCCATCTATTTATAGTGGCATTCGGCATCTTCCCTGGGTTGTTTAACATTCCCATTAGATATTTGGCGTCTGTTTTTACTATAAAATTTCTACATTCTCTGAATAAATATATCTCCTGTTCTAAAGCTCGCCTCAGTCTACATAATTCTCTCTTTGGCTAGGAATACCTCTGTTGCCATGGATCCATCAGTAGTGTTATTGCTAAGTCTTGACGACTCAAGGACCACTTGATGTGAGTGTTTAGGAAGAACTCGATGGAGTTCTCCATTGGATTTGACTACCTACTTATACTACTTTACAAGTGGCTGTGCTCTACTATTACACAATCACATGTCCTTCTAGAATATTCTATGATCACATGATCTTATCACATGATATGATTACCTAATTCCTATACTATTTATATCTTGTCTTTATTGTATGATTTGATGTTGGAGATCAAATGTTCAAACATGTGGGAAACCTTTTCCTTTCTGGGGTTCTCATAACAAGTAGAGAGTTAAACTTTACATAATGGATCTTTTTAGGATCTTCTTCATCTCTCTGGTATATATAATACCCTACCGCTCTCCATGACATATCCACTACTAAGACTAGTAGCTGTTCACTTGGGAACCTTGGATTTCTCGTGTGAAAACAGTCTTCTATAAATATCTTAAGGTCTTGTTGTGCTTTCTGTTGTATAGGTCTCTATTCAAATAGAACACCTTTCTTAACTATCTTATATAAGGGTGCCGCTACTCTCACAAAGTTGGGTATATGATTTCTATATTGCACCGCTGTTCCTAGGAAGGCCCTTATATCTGTAGTGTCCTCATAAGGTCCCCAGTGCAATATCTTTCCAATTGCATTGTTAGTCGGCTTCCTCTCTTCAATATAAAGAGATTAGAACGTGTAACAATGTCCAAGAGGTAAGATCTATGAGTACAACAGCATCTGTCTGTTGTTGGCTTTACTAATCCGAGATTTATGGCAAGTGACGATTTTAAGACCAAGTTATGAGATTCAAAAAAAAGGGGGGGTTTTCTAATAAAATTTTTCACTGCCCCCTCTTCCAAGTAAGGGGGCTCTATATACAAAATAGCTACTTAGACTATCCTTAACCAAAGAGAGTACTGGGGAGGTCCTCATTGCATAGGTACTCCTACTAGCTAGACTAGTTCATATTTAGTAATGTGAATTTAGAGAGGTAAATGAGTTATGAGGATTTAGTTGAGGAGGACGCTTTCTTGGTGTTAATAGGGCATCCAATCTCTACAACTAGGGGGTATTTTTAGTACTGACGTCCTCGTCAGTCAGCTACAAAAGCTTGGGAGCGAAAGAGGATAATTGGGTCCTGGAATAGTGTACCAGATGTCTGCACAGTTGCCAGGCTCGTGTGTCTCACCAATAAATTTGTCAATGTCCTTGCTGATTAAGCACGTGAGTGGAACTGATCTGTAGTCATATGTATGATAAGGAATTAACTGGAATGCTGCAAAGCGCAGCTTTGACATTATTCCATCCATTTTTGCTAGAACATAGAAGCCTCCTGTCATGCGCCGTACTACCACCATGGGCCCAAAGTACCGTGGCTTAGTTTTCCCACCGATGTCATCATCATAATGTGAGTTCCTAACCAGTACCAATGTCCCTTTTTCGAAGTTGAAGTTTTTGATCAGGTTCTTATGAGCTTCTTCAAAATGACGAACTGACTCCCAGTGTGCCTTCAGGAGTTTCTGTTTTGCTTTAGCAAGGTTTTCTAGGTACTTTTGCAGCTGTCTTGCGCGATATGCAATGAGATCGGTAGGCAATATGGGCTCAGTGAGGACAGGGGCCAGATAGGTGGCCTCAAAGAGGTCGAAAGGGAAAAGAGGCTCGGTTCCATGAGCCAGGAAATAGGGTGAGTACCCAGTAGATTTCTGGATAGAGACTCGTTCAGCCCAAAATACAAAGGATGTGGCCACAGTCCATGAAGATTCTTTTCCATTACCAGCTTTGATAAGGGATTCTTGGACATCAAAATGGCATCGTTTGACAGAACCATTAGCACGAGAGTTGTAAGGTGAGATGTGGATATGGTTTATATGGTATTGCTTCAAGAGGTACTCAACTGCTTGGACAAATGCAGGGCCATTATCTGTAACTATCTCTTCGACTGCTCTCCAATGACATAGGATATCCTCAAAGACAAAAGATCCTAGGGTGTGACTGTTCTCATGTCGTAGCATACGCTATTCTGGATAAAAGGAAAGAGAACAACGGCCATGTACGATATAGCGGAAACCATTAGATCTAGGCATCAGCATTGTGTCAATATATACCTTGCAAAATAAAGAGAGGGGAGTGGGAATAGTAGGTGGTATATATAGATGTTGTGTTGATCACACGTGACATTCATGGCAGGTTTTCAGGTACCAATGGACATCATCATCGAAGTACAGCCACCAGAAGCATTCAAGTATATGTGTAGGGGTTGTAAAGATACCTTTGTGACCAAGCTCGTTGTGAACTTGTTTGAGTATTCCCAATTGCTTTTCTTTCTGACAATCCTTCAATGCACGAAAAAGACCAAAGAGCTTGAGTTTTGTCTGTGAGTATCTACTCTCTCTTTCTAATAATGTCAATGACCTAAATCGTGAAGGGTATTGCTTTTCGTCTATTCCTATCTGAGACAAGATGTACCTAACAGCAATGTAGGATGTGTCCACAGCAAGGACAACTTTGCGCCCACTAGCATAGTCGATTGCTTGAATTGCAGGTGAGTCCTTCACTAACCCCTTTAGCTTCTCTATGGCCACTAACTCTTCTTTTCCAAAGGTAAACTCTACATTCTTATGAGTAAGATGGACTAAGGGGCAAGCAATGGTAGCATAGTTTTTGATGAAGATGCGAATAGTTCCAACTGTTCCTAGGAAGCCCTGGACTTCAGTAAGTGATTTGCATACTGACCAGTCCACAATCTTCTGAACTCGAGCTGTGTCAGAGAGGTGACCATTATAGGTGCATAGGTGTCCAACAACGACTGCAGAGGGGGTACAAATGTGAGACTTAGCCACTGAAAATGTACTACCTGCATATCAAATGCATTGAAGAATACAGTTGATGTTTTGAAGGTGTTCCTAGACAAAGTAACGGATACCTGGGTTTTCTAGTATTGTCTCAAAGGAGTTGATCCCAGTTTTGTGGCGTGTAGGAGGACCTTTGACTAGAACGTCATCAACAAAAGGAACAGCAGTATCAGGAATCTCATTCTGTAGGAGGAAGGTCAAGTCCCCATGTTGAATTCGTATTGAATTGGTATAACCCATAGGGATAGATATGAGTTGAAGGGTCCCAAGTGGGGATTGGAATGTGGTAAGGTCTCGAGATTGGGGTGCTAATGTACGCTGATCAAATCCAACCATTAGGTCAAAAACTCCATAATATCCACGTCCTCCAAACGACTCAGCATATTGCTCTACCATAGGAGGAAGGCCTGTATCTTTGATAGCCACTGAATTTAGTAGCTGAAGGTCATGCACAAGTCGGAGTGATTTTCCATCCTTCTTCAGGACACAGAACCAGCGTGACCAGTAAAAGGAATTAGATGGTTCATAGATTTTTGCAGCTAGTTTCCCTTTGATAATTTCAACAACATGAGAGAAGATGCCTGGGGGAATAGGGATATTCTTAAGACTCCATGGTATGTGTTTGACAGTAGGAATGACTACTGGGTCAAAGTAGTCTAACAAAAATTTTCCTTTCTCATCTTTTGTCTAGGCAAATGCAAACTCCTATAATTTAATAAGGTGGTGTACAAGTTTTTCTTCTTTTGGCCATAAAAACTGTTCTTAGTTTATGTTAAAAGGGTGCAAAAGGGAATTGCACACTGGGACAAACAAAACCATGCTGTGCCAGCTCCCAATTGTGTGCTAAAGGTCTGAGGGGAAATAATCAAAGATGAAGGTTTATAAATAATTAGAAAATAGGAATTATACGCAGCTCCAATAAAATATACATTGGTGGTTGTGAAAGGATTGTAAGATCTCTCTAGATTGTCATCACATAGCCTCCCTAAGGTGTCAACCTTTACACACTATAACAAAAGCTCCTCTGGAAAATACAGTTAGTTAATCACTCATGAACCCTCCACACTTAGTTGCCCCCTTGTCTGCACCCCTAACACCGAACCTTACAGGTGTGATGTAATCCAAGTGTGCACCTAGCCAAGCTTTTCTAGTCTGCTGTCCTCTCCAAAGTCTGCCCAAGTTGTATCTGCATCTTCTCCCTAGATCGAGTTCTGGGTATATTCTGTGTTCTTCTCAAGACACCCCACTAGTCCCAGTCTTCTTACTATTAATAGATTCGCATTTACGATTCCAGAAGCAGTGTAGATAGAGGTAGGAGTCAAGAGGTTCCTTTTCCTATCCAACTGCACACTAGATACTATATTAAAATAATTACAAAGCCCTGAAACTCAAGTAATAAAATATAAAAAGGAAACTATTACTACTTTTGATGTTCCTTCAACCTCTTCTTGCACTAAGTCCATCCCAATTCCCAGCGATGACACGTTCGTAGGGTAACGCGTCCCCTTCATCAAATCCTTCCCATCAAAGATGACATGTCTTCATCGTCGCTTCTCTCTAGAATATTCTTCCTGATCTCCCATCGCTCCCTTCAATGCTGCTTTGTAAGAAGGTCCTCCTTGCTTACCTATTAAGTAGTCAGTAAACCCTACTCAATATCTATTATCTCCGAGTCGTGCCCTAGGGCTCATTTATCTAAATATAATTGATCTGATGCCATCAATGCTTAATTGCAACCAGAGTCTATTTATCTAAGTCCATTACCCAGACGCTACTGGTTCTAGAGTCCTGATCCACCATATCTCTAAGTCAGTTCCATCCTATAATGGATCTAGAGTATAGCCCTTCCATGACTTTCTTCCTAGACCGGATGTCAGCTCATCCTGTTTGCTTCTCAAGGTATTAACATGAGCTCTGAGTTGGTTCTCCTTTGCTCCATGTCTTTATTATATGGTGGTACATTTTGAGGATATAGAAAGAACTCTAGAGCAAACTCTAATTACGAATTCGTTGGTATAAAGCATATCAAATGTTATTTTCCATGGAAAATTCACTTGTGGTGTAACAACATTCATAGTAGATTTACGTTCAAGAGTATAGCGTTCTCCTGGAGAGAAGTTGGGTAGGTTAAAAGAGATCTCTGGTAGTGTTTCAAGTGGGTCAGTAGGAATGCGTCATATGATCTGGAAGTCTTCTGGGAGTGTCGTAGTAACTAGTTTGATTCGATTAGCTGTTTTCTTATATGCAAGTGCAGAAACCAAATCTAAAGATTGTTCAAGGTAGTAGAGGGAAATCTCATATATATCTTTGGGAAGTACAATGGGCTCAAAAGGGATAGAAGTGAACAAAATTGGGGATAACATGAAATAGGATAATTTCTGAATAGATATCAGAGGTGAGGTGGAAATTGTGATAATGTTTTGCTGATATATAATACTAGATTTATCTCCTCTACTACTAGTAGAATCATTGATTATTGAAAATCCAAGACAGGACAAACACATGGATGAGCAGGTAGAGTAACAGCCTTGGCACTGTTTGGGTCAAGTAAGGTGATGTGAGAATCACCTGAGAAGAAATGTTGGGTGCTTGCTTATGCGAGTATAAAGAATAGGTGTCCAAGAAGCATTTCAAATGAGGCACTTTCAATGACCTAGACCTGGAGATAGAAATTGCACTCTCTAATAACGACTCAAAGGTTTGGCAAAAGTCCCATTGTCCTATCGCGAGATCCATTTGCTAACTCTATAGTCATAGCTTGGTTGGTATGGATTGGGGATTTAAGTTTTTCCTAGACATTTTGGTAGATAGAAATTACTTGTGAGCTATCATCAAGGATTGCCTCTACCTCTATATTTCCTTCTAACTTCACTGGTATAGTACGGAGTTCAACTGTTGGTTGCGCAATCAGAAGATCTAGGGAGGATGAAGTGCCCTGTAATAAGGCCACAGCTGGTAAATCTTCCTCGATCTCTTCGAGAGTATTAGTTGATACAATATTAGGTGTATTGATCCTTCTTGTTATGACGTTATCTTTTAGATATTGGCAAATATCAGGCGAAATTGCATACAACTCTCATTGAGTAAGCGTGACTGGACCCTCAAGACTCTTGTCAATAATGTGTTGGATAACCTCTGGTTTCTCTATGTTTGAGCACCATTGAGTATGAGTGGTGGACAAATGATTGGTAGTAGGGACAGTAGGAGGCTGTGAAGATGGAGATAACTACTGAGGGGCCAATACTGGCAATGTAACTATGGGGTTAAGTGATGCCTTTTCTGCCTTAACAGCAGCTTAAGTAGCAGGATAAGAGATAGATTTTGCTTTTGAGGCTTTGCTAATCTACTTTCTAACAGTATCTACTTGCTTCAGTGTTGAGACTGCAACTGTATCTAGTAAACGCAATTCTTTGAGGTCAGCAGATGAGACCTCACTAGTACACACTTCTTGAGAAAGGATATCTGAGGTTAAGGATAAGGGTGTGGTTGAAACGGCTTCTACAATATTGGTTGACACAGTA
>Ga0157361_1000536_pt1 | contig 14682 bp, 13 predicted proteins | sample AttlaeALBM2_FD_111481 | JGI IMG/M metagenome (GOLD analysis project Ga0157361, IMG submission 111481) | Fungus gardens microbial communities from leaf cutter ant in Ribeirão Preto, State of São Paulo, Brazil - Atta laevigata ALBM2 | ecosystem: Host-associated > Fungi > Mycelium > Unclassified ...
GAGGGAAGAAGGGATACTGAGGTAAGCCCGGACGTCACGCGGCAGGGATGCCGCGTGCCGAGGCCCGCAGGGATGCGGCCGTTGCCGTTCCGGGCGTGCTCAGTATCCCTTCTGACATTGCAGGATCTTTCCGCAAGATGAGCTGAGGCACACCTGGCGGCCCTGTCGGGTCACCACTCCGAAAGTCAAAACCGCTGCGGGTTCAGCCATTACGAAAGTTAAAAACCGTTGGGTGTTCAGAAACAGCGGCACCGATGGTGGAGGGAAGAAGGGATACTGAGGTAAGCCCTGACGTCACGCAGCAGGAATGCCGCGTGCCGAGGCCTGCATGGATGCGGCCGTTGCCGTTCCGGGCGTGCTCAGTATCCCTTCTGACGTTGCAGGATCCTCCCGCAATGACTCGTTAAGGATTAGTTATAAAACGCCGGACGCGCTGGCATGGTAATCGGCACGATCTCACCGTTATTCTGCGCGGCAACACAGGCATCTGCTGCGACAGCGGCAGCGTAACCATCCCATGCCGATGGGCCAGTCATCTCACCTGACAACACGTTATTGATGAAATCCTGCAGCTCAACATCATAAGCATCAATAAAGCGCTTCTTCCAGTCGGTCAGAATGCCGGTCGAGAGTTTGGCCGCGCTGCGGGTCTGTACTGACATCGGCTCAGGCAAACGCGCAATACCCGTCTCGCCAACCACTTCACACTGAATATCGTAACCGTATTCACAGTTAACGAAGATCTCGACATCAATGCGTGCGCCTTTCGCGGTTTCCAGCAGCACGATCTGCGGATCTTTCAAATGCGATGAAGCTTTACGCGTCTTACGTGGGTAGATCACCTGCGCACTGACATAATCGTCCTTCAGCAACCAGCGCAACACATCCAGCTCATGAATCAGCGTATCGGTAATCGCCATATCGGTAGTATAGCTATCACCCACTTCCGGATTACGGTGCGCGCAGTGCAGCATCAATGGCTCGCCAATCTCACCGCTATCAATCACGTGCTTCAGGGCACGATAGCCGCTATCGTAAGGACGCATAAAGCCCACCTGAACCAGCTTCTTACCGGCAGCGATCTCCGCTTCCACAATATTCATACAGCCCTGCGCCGTCACTGCCAGCGGCTTCTCGCAGAACACTGCTTTCCCCGCTTTGATCGATGCCAGCACAAACTCTTCATGCGTCGGGCCCCAGGATGTCACCAGAATCGCCTGCACATCGGGTGCATTGATCAGATCATGCGCGTTATCGTAAATCTCAGCCTGCAGACCAAGATCGCTGATCACCTGCTCACAGTTACTGCGATTGATGTCATTGAGCGCGACGACGCGAGAGTTCTGCAGCACCTGGCTGCAACGACGAATGTGTTCACGGCCAATTGCGCCCGTGCCGATTACACCAATATTGAGCGTCATGAAAAGTTCCTTAATAGATAAGCGGGGTTAGTTATTCAGGTAGTCAATGCTGGTTTTGATCTCACGCGTAATATCTTCCGCGCTCCAGCTCTCCATCACCGACGAGAACGGCTCAAACGCATAAATCCCGCGGTAGCCCATCTCCTCCAGGCGCTGAACCTGCTGTTTGGATTTCAGCAGATCCTCCGCGCTCAGCATAATGCGCTCTTCATCCGTCAACTGGTGCGTAGGGCGCGCGTCAGTAACGCCCGAAAGGTGCACCAGGCCGATGTTATTCACATCCACGCCGCCGGCGAAATCCTGCTCTGCGCCTTCATACAGGTGATGATGGAAGGTATCCAGCACGATCTTAAACGGGACATCCGCTTGCTTAATCAGCTGCTGCGCCAGCGCCGCAGAACGCAGAGAGCTCTGCGGGAAGCCGAGCGGCTCCACCAAACCTTTGATGCCGTATTCGGCAAACAGCGGCGCTAAAGTTTTCAGCGCATCCACCGTTTGCTGCTCCGAAATAATGGTGCCGTCATTGAGCGGGCACATTACTAATGCTTTGGCGCCGGTATCACGCGCGTCCTGTAATAAACCGCGCGTCCTCTCCAGCACCTCATCCGTCAGCTGGTTAAAGGGATAGACCGCGTTAATGGTCTCAATTGAAAAATTATGCTGCGCCGCCAGACGACGCACTTCAGCGCCGCCTAAACCATCTGTCACGCTGCCGCTTTTCATATCATTGCGAATTTCAACCTTATTTAACCCTAACTCCTCCACCAGCGAGAAAAATTCCGCGATACTCAGGTTAGGCGCAATCTTACGGTTCACACAAAGGCGGTCACTGCTTATTTTGTTCGTCATAGTCGTTCCTGGATAATAAAGGGTAAGGATGTTCTGTTCTGCTTTGACGCCATAACATCCTTTGATAGTAATTTATCTTTTTGCCCCGCACTGCGGCTTCTTTGAGTGATTTACATCAGCGCGATAGCAATCAGATCGCCGTCACAGTTATGACTTTCCGTCATATAACTCATAGAAGTAGTGCTCAACCTGCTCCAGGCTCCGACCTTTGGTTTCCGGGATGGCACGCAGGACAAACAGTGAACCACCAATGCCAATAATGGCAAAGGTCAGGAACGCCCCGGCCAGCCCAAAGGCGGCCAGCAGCAACGGGAAAGCCATCGAAATAGCGAAGTTCGCCATCCACAGGGCAAACACTGCGCCGCCCATACAGATGCCGCGCATGCGGGCCGGGAAAATTTCCGACAGCAGTAGCCAGGTCACCGGCGAAAGTGCCCCCTGCTGGAAGCATAAAAACATCAGCATACCGGTTAGCACCAGATAAGCGCGTACCAGGTTCACCTCACCCGCCGCATGGTACTCCGGCATAAAGAAGCACACCGCCGCGATGAAAAACAGGCAGCCGGTACAGCCCATCTGCCCAATCAGCACCAGCGGACGGCGACCAATTTTGCCAATCATCCAGATACCCACCAGCGTCATCACCACGGAGATCACCCCATTGGCGATGGTGGCGAACAGCGCTGCATCGTTGCTCAGACCGGTTGCCGTCAGCATCGTGGGCGCGTAGTACATGATGGTGTTAACACCGGTCAGCTGCTGGATTGCCGCAATCCCGATGCCGAGAATAAACACCTTACGCAGCCACGGCGTGCGCAAGTCGCGCAGACGGCCTTTGCCCTTCTGGCGATTCTCTTCGATGGTCTCTTCAATCTCCTCCAGCTCCCACTCGACATCCTCCGCCGCGCGGGTCTTCTCCAGTACCTGACGCGCCGCCCGGGTATTACCGCGCATGACATGCCAGCGTGGACTCTCAGGCATGAAAATCATCCCGACCCATAGCAGCACCGCGGGCACAGTGGAGATTGCCAGCATCCAGCGCCATGTGTGCTCGCCGCCCCAGATTTCATTGAAGGTGGCATTGGAGACATACGCCAGCAGCTGACCGGAGACGATCATTAGCTCCTGTAACGTCACCAGCTGGCCGCGCTTATTGGCAGGCGCGATCTCCGCAATATAGACCGGCACCGTGGCAGCAGCGCCGCCGACGGCAATGCCGAGAAACAGGCGCGACACAATCATTGACACGACATCAGGTGCAAAAGCGGAACCGACCGCGCCGATGGCGAAGATAAAGGCGAGCAGGATAATGATTTTGCGTCGCCCCAGCGCATCGGCAAAATGCCCGGCCAGAAGTGCGCCAAATGCAGCGCCGAACAGCAGTGAACTGGTAACCAGACCGGTGGTAAACGGCGTCAGGTGCAGGTCACTGCGCATAAAGAGCAGCGCCCCCGACACCACACCGGTGTCGTAGCCAAATAATAAGCCACCCAGCGTGGCGACCAGCGCGATAATTTTTACAAAAGGCTCCGTTCTTGTTGTGCTATTCGGGCCGGATGCGGTGTTTGTCGATATATAAAGTTCTCTTTCCATAATACCTCCTGGTCAAAACTATTTAGGAAATACGGCAGAACAAAACAGAGCCAACACGCTATCGGCATTTTTATTTCAAGTTAATATTTATTTGAAATCTTCTTTTCGAACTGTGAGTTCAAGCAGTTTAACGATTTTATTTTGATGGAATTTCATCAAGTCGTGCGAGGGTGATGAATTACGCAACATCCGCAGAGAAGTTGGGGTTTTAATATCGGATAAGCGACAAAAAGTGGCGCAACTATTTACATCGATCTGATGCATGCTAATAAAAAAAGGCGCTGCCGGTTGAGCAAACTTATGAGGATTTCAGGGGTGATTGGCCAAACATATTTGTGATCGCTGACACATCAACAACACAAACATCCTTGTATGGTAGTCGCATTATAACTCATCTGCAGGTATGCATTTATGGCTTCCTCTACACTCGCATCGTCATCGGCCACTCAGGGCAATCACACCTCGTTGATTCGTCGCGTTGCCAGCGCCTCTGCTATTGGCACCGCCGCAGAGTATTATGATTTCTTCGCCTATGGCACCGCTGCGGTCCTGTTTTTCGGTCACCTCTTCTTTCCCAGCCACGATCCGCTGATCAGTACCCTCGCCGCGTTTGCCACCTACGCGGTGGGCTTTCTGGCACGGCCGATTGGCGGCATTGTCTTTGGTCACATCGGCGATAAAGTGGGCCGGAAAAAAGCGCTGGTCGCGACGATCCTGATTGTCGGTCTGGGTACCTTCTGCATCGGCCTGCTGCCAACCTACGAAAAAATAGGCATCTGGGCGCCGGTACTGCTGATTGCCATACGCCTGTTACAGGGATTTGGCGTAGGCGGTGAACAGGCTGGCGCAGTGCTAATGACCGCAGAGTACTCAACGGCTTCACGCCGTGGCTTTTTTGCCAGTTGGGTGCAGATTGGCGCACCGGTGGGTTTCCTGCTGCCGCTGGCGCTGTTTGCTATTCTCAATGCCACGCTATCGGCGGATGAGATGATGGCCTGGGGCTGGCGCGTTCCCTTTTTACTCAGCGCGCTGTTAGTGATTGTGGGCCTGTTTTTTCCTGCGGATTGATGAATCTCCGGTTTTTGCCGCGATCCGTGAAACCAAAGCCGCCGAATCGCGCCCATTGAAAGAGGTGATCAGCGGTCATCCACGCCTGGTGATTAACGGTGTGGCCGCCAAGTTGATTGAAGCCTGTGCCTTTGCGCTGTTCACGGTGATTATCCTCGCATGGGGAAAAGCCAATCAACTTGACGCGGGTATTCTCATGAACAGCATGATTGTTGCCGTCATTCTGGAGGTGTTCACCATCCCGCTGATGGGCGCGCTATCAGACAGAATAGGCCGCAAGCCGGTCTATTTAATGGGTGCGCTGCTGATCATTATCTCAATCGTGCCTTTCTTCCTGGCGCTCTCTCACAATAGCTACTGGCTGACGCAGCTGGCGATGATCGTGGCGCTCACGCTGGGCCACAGCATGTGTTATGCGCCGCAGGCATCGTGGTTCCCGGAGCTGTTCCCTACCCATATTCGCTGCAGTGGAATCGCGGTGATCTGGCAGATAGGGTCCCTGATTGGCAGCGGCGTACTGGGATTAGTCGCGGTGAAAATACTGCAGGTCACTGGCGGACACTGGTACGGGCTGGCGCTCTATGTTGCCGTGCTGGGGATAATCTCGCTTATCGGCCTGCTGCGCCTGCCGGAAACTGCCCCCGCTCGCCGTAAAGGTGAATACCATCCCTGGCACCAACACTAAATAAAGGCAGAAAAACATTAAGTCGTGACATTGTCACGACTTACTGTTTACGCTGCGGCAGCGTGATGCACAGCAAACCGCAAACAATCAGCGTGACACCGGCCAGGCTGCTCCAGCGAAACGACTCACCCAAAGAGGGCAGCGTGATTGCTGCCAGCCACACCACGACATAGCTGAGACTCAGAAGCGGATAGAGCCGGTTGAGCGGCAGATAACGTAGCGCCAGCATCCAGCACAGCATAGAGACCCCATAAGCACACAGCCCCGCGCACAGCAACAGCAACAGCAACAGCAATAGCGTACCGTGCTGCTGCCACTGCGGGCTGAGCAGTACCGCGACAGAGGGCAACCGGACCATGACAGCGCGCAGCACTAACTGCGCCACAGAGACCAGTAAAATACTTCCCATCGCCAGCAGAAACCCCTTCACAGATGACTCCCCATCAGCGCCACGCCAGCGACAATGACCAGCGTACCGATCCACTGTCGCAGGGTGTAGGTTTCATGCCAGATCAGACGTGCAGCCAGCGCCACCAGCACAAAGTTCAGGCTCAGCATCGGATACGCCACGCTCACAGGTGTGGTGCGCAGCACCGCCAGCCACAGCAACATCGCCACACCCAGCAGCACCAGGCTAAGCACCACCCACATCAGCAGGCGGATTCGCCCATGGCGCCTGCCTATCAGCGCAGCCTGCTTCTGGCACAGCTGCGCCGCGCAGCTCAGCAGACTGACCAGCATAATCAGCATCACATTCATGGCGTTGCGTTATAACCGTAGTAAACCAGGCGGCCCTGACGATAAACGTCGTCCGGCTGTGGCAAACGCGTATCGGGCTGTTTCTCGCCTGCATTGAGCATCAGCACCAGCGATACCCTGCCCTGGCGACGATGTACCTGTAGCCAGTCGGCAAAGGCCTCTTCATCCACATAGCGCGGCTGTGCATCCGGATAGCTCAGGCCATACTGCAGCTCGCCTTTGGCATCGTAAAAGGTGATGTCGCTTCGCTGCAGCTCCCATGCCATGGCTGAGGCAATGCCAGGGTTGTCTGACAGTAAATAACGACTCTCCGCCAGCTGATGCGCTACCGCCCGCACGAAACTCTGCGGCTGCTTCGCATCTCGCACCCTATCGGGAATCGCGAACCCCACCAGCAGCGCCAGCGCCAATGGGCACAGCGCCGCCCATTGCCAGCGGCCGTTTCCCGGCTTCAGACTTAGCCAGCCCATCACGGCCCAGCCAGCAAATGCCAGCGCAGCACACGCCACCTGTCGGGTCTCATCGCGGGTATAGACCGGGTGGTGCGCCACTCCCCATGGCGCAATCACTGCCACGATGATAAACAGCGCGATCAGGCCAAAGATCAGATTGATCCAGCCGTTAAGCTTAAAGACTTTCACCAGCTGCGCTTTACCGCTGTGCGCATACTGCGCCATCAGCAGCGCCAGCGGCGCAAAGCACGGCAAAATATAGGTTGGCAGTTTGCCTTTAGCGATGCTGAAGAACAGCAGCGGTAATAACGTCCAGCTCAGCAGGTAGACCGCGCCGGCATGCTGTTTTCGCTGGCGCCAGGCGCCAGTCAGCGATCCGGGCAGCAGGGCCAGCCAGGGCAGAGAGCCCGCCAGCAACACCGGCAGGTAGTACCAGAATGGCGCTTTATGCTGGGCATCAGCGTCAGCGAAGCGCTGAATATGCTCGACCCAGAAAAAGTAGTGCCAGAAATCCCCTTCCTGATGATAGATCGCCAGCGCCCAGGGTGCGCTGATCGCGGCCGCCACCCCTATCGTGAGCGGCCCCCAGCGCAGTAGCTCACCAAAGCGCCGCTGCCAAAGTGCCCACGGCACGATGGCCAGTACCGGCACTGCCAGCGCCAGAAAACCTTTGGTCATAAAACCCATGGCGCAGGCTGCACCCAGCAGCAGATAGCCACGCAGCCGCTGCGGCGAGGTCGCCGCCTGCGCCACCAGCCAGTAACTGCACATTGCGGCCACCATCCACAGCAGCAGGATGGGATCGAGCACCGCATAGGTACCCACGCCATACACCAGCAGCGAAGTCAGGAAGATAGTGCTGCCGGTTAGCGCAACTTTATGGCTGGCAAACATCTGCCGGCCAAGCCAGTAAATCAGCAGTGCGCTTAACGTGGTGCAGATAATTGAGCCGGCGCGAACGCCAAAATTTGTGTGACCAAACAGCAGCTGGCCCAGATTATTGACCCAGTAGCCGGCAATCGGCTTCTCGAAATAGCGCAGGTCAAAAAAGTGAGGCACCAGCCAGTTCTCGCTGAACAGCATCTCACGGCTGATCTCGGCATAGCGGGTTTCATCCGGCTGCCACAACGCACGGAATTCAATCGGGATCAGGTAATAGAGGGCAAAGAGCGCCAGCAGCAGCGCGGTTTTGGTGCCTGTTCGCATCCGGAGTTCCTGTAAATTATTTCTGGCAGCCCAGCCAGCCTTCACGACCGGCGAGGTGTCCGCGCACGACATGGCCATACGGCAGCGTGCTGAGGTCATCTGGCAGCAGCTCACTGAGCGGGCAAAACCGGATACCGCTGTGCGCTGCACGCTGCAGGAGTTCACTGAACGCCGCCAGTCCGACAATGCCTTCTACTTCCGCGTGAATGGTATAGACCGGTGTGCCCGGCGCCGCGAGCATCTGCTCCAGGATGAAATCGTTGAAGCCGGCCGCGCTCACCGATTGTCCGACCACCTCATCCCAGGTGGGCAAAGTAACCGGAATCTGTACCGTGCCCGGCGTGCCATCCGGCAGTAGCGGGATAAACGGGCCGCTACCGCGACAATCACTGTTGTAGCGGAAGCCAAACGGCTCTTTGGCCGCTACGGTACGCGCATCCGCGCGCCAGCCCGCCACAGCCGAACAAGTGACATCGTCACCTATTATCGCTTCCAGCGCGCTTTTCCCCCTGGCGATATGCTGGCGCAGCGCTGCCGGTGACCAGACGCCGGCCCAGGTCTGCCAGGCAAAGTGATCCCACGCGTGCAGGCCTACTTCATGGTGATCGGCGGTGGCGCGGATGATGTCAGGCAATCCGTGACCAATTTGTCGCCCGGGCCACGCGGTGCCGGCCAGCAGAATATCCCAGCCGTAGAGCGATACCGCGCGTGAGCGCAGCATTTTCCATAAAAAACGCGGCTTCAGCAGGCGCCATAAATGGCGCCCCATATTGTCCGGCCCGACGCTAAAGAAGAAGCTGGCCTGCAGCTGATGCAGGCTAAACAGCTCCAGCAGCGCCGGCACACCACGCTGCGTGCCCCGCCACGTATCGACATCGACACGCAAACCGACCCGCTTCATGGCTTATCCTGCAGCTCAACGGTGCGCAGGAAAAAGTCCAGCGTGTTATCGATGGTGGTATCCATTGCTACCGCAGGCGTCCAGTCCAGTAAACGACGGGCGTTTTTGATCGACGGCTTGCGGTGCTCCACGTCCTGGTAGCCCTTGCCGTAATAGCTGCTGCTCTCGACGTCACGGAAGCCAGCAAACGGCGGGAAGCGATCGCGCAGCGGATGGCGCTCAAAGCTTGCTAACAGCTGCTCCGCCAGCTCTTTAATGCTGGCTTCATTCTCCGGGTTACCGATATTGACGATCTGCCCGTCGCAGTTGTTGTTTTTATTCTCGATAATGCGGAACAGCGCTTCAATACCATCACGGATGACTGTGAAACAGCGCTTCTGCGCCCCGCCATCGATCAGCTTGATCGGCGATCCCTCAACCAGGTTGAGGATCAACTGGGTGATGGCGCGAGAGCTGCCAATCCGGGCGGCATTGAGGTTATCCAGACGCGGCCCCATCCAGTTAAACGGACGAAACAGGGTAAAGCGCAGCCCCTCTTTCTCGCCATACGCCCACAGCACGCGATCCAGCAGCTGTTTTGAGACGGAGTAGATCCAGCGCTGTTTGTTGATCGGACCGACCACCAGGTTCGAGTGGTCCTCGTCAAAGTGCTTGTCGGTGCACATACCGTACACTTCTGAGGTTGATGGGAAGATGATGCGCTTTTTGTACTTCACGCAGTCACGAATAATCTTAAGGTTCTCTTCAAAATCGAGCTCGAAGACCCGCAGCGGGTTACGCGTGTACTCAATAGGCGTGGCGATCGCCACCAGCGGTAGCACGACGTCGCACTTCTTAATGTGGTATTCGATCCACTCCGAATGAATGCTGATATCGCCTTCAACAAAGTGGAAGCGAGGCTGATCGAGAAAGCGGCTGATGGCATCAGAACCGATATCCAGACCATACACCTCAAAATTATCATCCTGCAGCAGCCGCTCGGTCAGGTGGTTACCGATAAAGCCGTTGACGCCCAGAATCAGCACCCGGGTACGGCGCTTGACCGCGGCAATTGGCTGTGAGTAGAGCAGCGCACCCGTTACCATGCCGAGGCTTTGCGCCAGCTGGCTGCCGTTCATGTAGACGCCGTTATCGCTCTGCCCGGTAACCACTTCCAGCGCGCCCGTACCGCAGGCGATCAAAAAGGGCTCCACTGACAGTACCGTGCCCGGTTTGGCCGCGGCGACATCGTTGTGCACCCGCGCTTTCCATACGGTAAATTTCACCGTGCCGGCAAACGCAAACGCCCCAGGCCAGGGGTCGGTCACAGCACGCACCAGATTGTTGACGGCCTGCGCCGGCAGCGTCCAGTTGATGCGTCCATCCTCCGGCGTGCGGCGGCCTACCACGGTCGCTTCGCTATGGTTCTGCGCCGTGGCGGCGATATCACCGCGCTTCATCGCCGGCAGAGCGCCCTCCAGCAGCTGGCTGGCGCAGGCCACCAGTTTGCGATGCAGCGTCAGCGCGTTGTCCTGTTCATCAATCGCCACACGCTGTTGCGCCACAATATCGCCCGCATCCGCGCGTTTCACCATACGGTGCAGCGTTACGCCGGTTTCGGTTTCGCCGTTCACCAGCACCCAGTTGAGCGGTGCGCGCCCACGGTATTTTGGCAGCAGTGAACCATGCAGATTAAATGCGCCGTTGCGTGCGGTATCAAGAATGGTGTCGCTGAGTAAGGCACGATAGTAGAACGAGAAGATGAAATCGGGCTGCATCGCTTTAATACGGTCTACCCACAGCGGATGGTTGACCTCTTCTGGCGCATATACCGGAATGCCCTGTTCTGCCGCCAGGCGTGCAACCGACGGGAAGGCATGGCTCTCCGGCGAGGTATCAGCGTGCGTGAAGATAGCGCCGATCTCAAAGCCCGCATTTAATAGCGCAGTGATGCCTGCACAGCCCATTTCGGCATAGGCGAATACGATAGTTTTCATTGCTTAATTTCCTGTACAGAACCATCCTGCTGCGGATAGATAACACGTTGAATGAAGTAGCGCGGACGGGCGCGTACGTCGTTGTAGATACGGCCGATGTACTCTCCGAGCAGGCCCATACCGATAAACTGGGCACCGACAAAGATAAACAGCACGGCAAACAGCATAAATACACCGTCGCCTGCCCAGTCGGCGCCAAGGAACAGGCGCAGCACTATCAGCACCAGTGAGAACGCAAACCCGGCCAGCGCGATCAGGCTGCCCACGATGCTCAGCAGGCGCAGCGGCGTGGTGGTCAGGCAGGTAATCAGGTCATACATCAGGTTAATCAGCTTCATGAAGCTGTACTTTGAGTCACCAAACTCGCGCTCGGCATGCGTGACCGGCAGTTCAATGGTGCGGCGCGCGAAGGTGTTAGCCAAAATCGGAATAAAGGTGCTGCGCTCATGGCAGTTAAGCATCGCCTCGACAATATGACGCCGGTAGGCGCGCAGCATGCAGCCGTAATCGCCCATCGCTTTACCGGTGACGCGCTGGATCAGATGATTGATAGTGCGGGAAGCGCGACGGCGGAACCAGCTGTCCTGACGGTTCTGGCGCACCGTGCCCACCACGTCATAACCCTGTTTTGCCGCCTGTACCAGATGAGGGATCTCCTCCGGCGGGTTCTGCAAATCCGCATCCAGCGTGATGATCAGATCACCCGTGACGTGGCTGAATCCGGCCATGATCGCCGAGTGCTGGCCATAATTGCGGTTGAGCAGTACACCTACCACATGGCTGCCTGGCATATCTGCAGCATCGGTAATCATCTGCGCGGAGCGATCGGCGCTACCATCGTCTACCAGCAAGATCTCATACTCCAGCGACAGCGCGCGGCAAGCCGTATCCGTGCGGCGCACCAGCTCCGGCAGGCTCTCCTCCTCGTTGTAGACCGGGATCACCACAGAGACTTTACGAATCGGTTTTTCATCCAGCATGTCAGACTCCTGCGATGTGACGAAGCGCATTGATGACGCGGGTGACATCGTTATCGTGCATATCCGGGAACAGCGGTATGGAACAGATACGTTCGCTGTTCCACTCGGTGTTCGGCAGAGAGAGCTGCGGATAGCGCTCACGGTAATATTTGTGGGTATGTGCCGCCCGAAAATGCAGACCGGTGCCGATATCCTGCGCTTTCAGCGCCTCCATCAGCGCATCACGGCTGATACCGCAGGTGGCTTCATCAATGCGAATAATGAACAGGTGCCAGGCATGCTGATGCGCCCACTCGGGTCGGGAGAGCGGCAGAAATGGGGTGTCTGCCAGCGCCCGGAGATAGCGCTCAGCGATGGCGGCGCGGCGCGCATTGATGGCGGGCAGCTTTTGCAGTTGTACCAGCGCAATCGCCGCGCTGATATCCGGCAGGTTATATTTAAAGCCAGGCGCGATCACCTCCGCCTGCGGCTTACGGCCGTGGGTGTGACGATCGTAGGCATCCACGCCCAGCCCGTGAAACTTCAGGCTGCGCATCCGCTCCGCCAGTGCGGCGTCGTCGGTAACAATCAGGCCGCCCTCTGCGCAGGTCACGTTTTTAATAGCGTGAAACGAGAAGATAGCCGTGCCCCGATGGCCGATGTGCTGGCCCTGGTAGTAGCAGCCGGCCGCATGTGCCGCATCCTCGATGATCGGAATCGCATGGCGCTCAGCAACGGTGCGAATCGCCGTGACATCTGCCGGCGCGCCGGCGTAGTGCACCGGAATAATGGCGCGGGTGCGCGGCGTAATGGCAGCCTCAATGAGCTCCGCGGTCACCATCAGATTATCGCGGTCAACATCCACCATCACCGGCGTGGCACCTAATAGCGTAATGATGTTCAGCGTGGAGACCCACGTCATGGAGGGCGTGATCACTTCATCACCGGGCTGAAGGTTCAGCGCCATCAGCGTGACGTGCATCCCTGCGGTGGCAGAACTGACAGCGATGGCGTGCTGATTGCCGGTTAACTGACAAAACGCCTGTTCCAGCGCAGCATTTTGCGGGCCAGTGGTGATCCAGCCTGAATCAAATACTGCCTTGACGGCCGCCAGCTCTTCCTCACCCAAAGCGGGCCGTGAAAACGGAAGAAAACTCATAAATACACCTTATGATTCAATGCCTGAATATGGCTTATTAATAAGCCAACCTAGCTACAGCGCATTGGCTGCAGAAAAAATACATTTTAACTTATTGTTTAAACACAACTTAAACGCATGGCGCGTCTGCGCTGTTTATTGCTTGCGTCATCAATCTGCAATAAAACATAAACAATCCTGTCTTATTGCGCCGTGAACCAACATACGGCCCGAAACTTAACTGAACATTAAATGGTGCTGGCACTAACGGGCTTTTTTCCCTGTTGTTGAGGATTGGTAGAGAAAGGCGAGGCCGCATTAGCGTGTCTTCACGGAAGCTGGCTCTGAAACATTGCTGCAAGTGGCTGCAACTTCACGTTTCGCATCGCGAAGCTGGCTTTCGCGGCGTAGAGTGCTGATGCGCAGAGAGCAGGAGGAGAACAGCATGGAGATCGCAGGGTGGCTGATCGGCAGCATACTGGTGCTGGCGGTCGGCAGTTTCTTAAACGTGGTGATATATCGGCTGCCGCGTCAGATCCTGGGGTTGGCTTCTGCCGGCTCGCTATGGTGGCCCGCTTCCTGCTGTCCGCAGTGTCACATTGCGCTGCGCTGGTACGACAATGTGCCGCTGGTGAGCTGGGTGTGTCTGCGCGGTGCCTGCCGCCGCTGTGGGGAGAGAATCAGTCTGCGCTATCCGCTGGTTGAGCTCGGTACTGCGCTCTTGAGCGGCGCACTGGCATGGGCGCTGCCCTGTGACCAACTCGTCAATGCGCTGTTGCTGAGCTGGGCGCTGCTGGCGCTCTCTCTGATTGATATTGAGTATCAGCTGCTACCGGATGCCATCACGCAGCCACTGTTATGGCTTGGCCTGTTTCTTACCGCCACGGGCACGCTTAACGGTTCGCTACACGACGCGGTTCTGGGCGTGATTGCCGGCTATGGCTGCCTTACTCTGCTGGCAAAGGGATTTCACTGCCTGCGCGGCTACCCTGGCCTGGGTGCCGGCGATGCTAAATTACTGGCCGCACTGGGTGCCTGGCTGGGCTGGACGGCTTTACCCTTTGTGCTGTTGATCGCCAGCGGCAGCGCTATTTTATACGTTTTAACCTCAGGATTTTGCTGGCATCGCGACCGCTATCAGGCGCTGCCGTTTGGCCCCTGGCTTTCGCTGGCGGGTATAAGTCTTTTTATTCACTCAATTATTTAATAACCCGGACATCTGCCCCGGGTAAAATGGGTGGGCAGTTTCTGTCCAACGCCCTGATTCATAAATAAAAAGAATAAACAATTCTAAACAAAATTAATCATTGTGATGTGAGCCAAAAGGCTCTATATTGGCCGCGTTTTTTTAAGCAACTGATACTTTTTTGTTCAATTAGTCAATCGGCCAGCCATGACGAGCCCCGGTTGAAGGAGAGATATGATGACGGATAAAGTCCGTATTGATACTTTTGGTGCCAACTCATTCAACGGAAACAACGACGCATTCTTAGCCCGTCAGGCTGAGTTTGAATCAAACGTCAGGAGTTACCCGCGTAAGTTGCCTTTAGCGATTGCCAAAGCCAACGGCGTGTGGATTACGGATGTTGAGAATAAGCAATATCTTGACTGTCTGGCTGGCGCAGGGACGCTGGCACTTGGTCATAACCATCCTGATGTTCTGCAGAGCATCCAA
>Ga0157361_1000537_pt1 | contig 14673 bp, 15 predicted proteins | sample AttlaeALBM2_FD_111481 | JGI IMG/M metagenome (GOLD analysis project Ga0157361, IMG submission 111481) | Fungus gardens microbial communities from leaf cutter ant in Ribeirão Preto, State of São Paulo, Brazil - Atta laevigata ALBM2 | ecosystem: Host-associated > Fungi > Mycelium > Unclassified ...
GAGGCTGTCCTTTGTTCTAAGAAAAGGACAGATGACTATCTATGGGTAATTAATGAAGTCCATGTGCAAACATTGAGGTCTTCATATCTCCACTAATATTAATTGCCTTGAGGTCGTTCTAGGTTCATTCTGAGAGTTATGAAAAAGGCTTCTGCTGAGCCTAGAACCAAAGCATTGATCACGGCGGTTTTCGAGATATTAGCGATTTAATAAACGGTAACATAGTAGTTACCAGTTGATCTGCTTAATATCTCAACCAATATTGATCGCCTTGAGACGTGACTGGCATCGATCAAAAGGTCTTCTTAAGGGCTTTAAGCTGGCTTTAAGACCGTGGGAATCGTCGAAGATTTGATGGAGATATGACCAAATGAAGTTTGTGACATGGAGAAAGGTAATAGTAGTTTTTCTCCAGTTGTGTTCTCTGTTGGCACTGGAATCTTGTAGTACTCCTTTCTTTTGATTATTTTGAATTTTATTTGTCTTTTTCTGTGAGTGGAAAGTGGATGTGAGTAGTGACAATTGATGAAACAAAATACAAGTAATCAATGAACACAAGGAAAACTGTGGAGCAATACAAGTATCCAATCCTTGTAACGGAGATTGCTTTTGAATACAAGTATCAGATTGTAACGAAAACTGTGAAGTGGAATACAAGTAAGCAAGTCAGTGCAAAGGAAACTGCACTCCAGAATTACAAATACTCAAGGAGATTTTTTTTTTTTTTTTTTGGAGAGTAGTGAATGTGAAGAATGGAGTCGAGGAAATGACCAGAGGTAAATTAGGGTCGTAATGGTCCCAGTTTAGACAGATACTTGATGTGAAAATCGTTCAGTAATTCTTTAGCATGCTCCAGTTCCATTGCTGGTAACCATTTGAAGTCGTTGTTGGTATCCTTGTATCCTAGCCATATAACCTTATAGAGCAGTTTGCATGCCCTCCGGCGGTTAATCTTGGAGTCGACTATCTTGGAGATTTCATATTCTGGTTCTCTGTCGATGATTACCAGTGCTGGCAGAGATTCAGAGCGCTGCTGGAAGGTGTTGGGTGTGGCTGGTTTGAGCATAGAGATATGGAATACTAGATGGGCAGCCCTCATGGTGTCCGGAAGGCAGAATGTGAAGGATTGTGGACTAGGCTGGGCAATTATTGTGTATAGTCCAAGGTACTTTTCAGAGAGTTTCTTTGATGGACGAGTCATCCGAAAGTATTGTGACCTGACAAATGCTGATTGTCCTACTTGGAAATCTGGTGGTTGTTGTCAGTGTAAGTCGGCGGAGGATTGATATTGTCCTTGGGCTTTGGCAATTTCCTTTTTGAGCATGTCTTGTAATTTGTCAAGATCAAGTACGAAGTCACGAACACAGGACGAGGCTATATCTCGCTCTGGGTACACACTGAGGTTGGGATAATATCCTTTGTTGGCAAAAAAAGAGGAGACACCAGTGGTAGCACTAGGGGTATTGTTGTAAGCAAATTCCGCCAGAGGTAAAAGTTCGGACCAGTTGTCCTGTTGGTAATTGCAATATACATAGAGGTACTGTTCCAATGTCTGATTAGTCCGTTCCACTTGACTGTTTGCCTCTGGATAGTATCTGCTGGTAAAGTGAAGTCTCATGTCTAGGGCAGTCCCTAGAGAGCGGAAGAAATGAGAGACAAATTCTATGCCATGGTCGGACATAACATGAGACAGGACTCCATGCTTTGAAAAGATGTGTATCACAAAAAGGTGTGCTAGTTCCACTGAAGTGATGGTGTTGTGAGTGGGGATAAATATGGCTTGTTTCGATAGGCGATCCACTATAACGAGGATGTTGTCAAAGCCTGAAGAGGAAGGGAGTTTCTCTATAAAGTCCATAGAAATTGAATTCCATGGGCGTTCTGGGATAGGAAGTTGTTGGAGGGATCTGTATGGTCTGTGACACAGTGGTTTTGATCTTATACAGGTAACGCAAGACTTACAGAATTTCTGTACGTCGTCGCAGATGTTTGGCCAGGTATAATGTCTCTGTATGAGTTCTAGTGTTTTGTTTTGGCCCAGGTGTCCTGCTAGGACATGGTTGTGATAATACTGGAGAACTCGGAGACATAAGTCAGTGTTATCCGGAATGTACATTCTGTTGTTGAGTCTAAGGAAACCTGCGCTGTCTTTCGACCATCGTTCTTCCAGATAAAGTAAATGGTTGGAGATGGAAGGATCGGAGGAGAGTGTTGTCAGGATATCGGAGTGAAGTTGGTTTTGATCCAATATTGTGGCTGCACAAAGTACTGGTGTGGTGAGAATGGTTGCTCAGAGAGATGCTGCAATTTGTTCATGAGCAAAAACTGGATGGAAGTTATGAGGGTTCACTGAAGCGTAGCCATTATCTCTCTCCTTTGGGTAGACATCCCATTGTCTAGTGAGTATGTCCAGTTTGGTGCCAAGGCATCCGGGGCGCAAGCGAATTACGAGGTTGAATTGAGAAAGGTACTCTGACCATCTTGCTTGTCAGCGCGTTAGAATCTTGGTTGTCAAGAAATATTCCAAGTTCTTGTGATCCGTTACAACATCAATTGGTGAAGCAGATCCCTCTAAATAGTATCGCCAGATTTTGAAGGCTTCGAATATTGCAAGTAGTTCTTTGTCATGGATGTCATAGTTGAGTTTAGGAGTGGAGAATGTCCTGGAGTGGAAGGCTATGGGGTGGATTTCATTATCTTTAGTCATAATGGAGAGAATAGCAGCAAGAGCGTAGTCTGATGCATCGGTTTCCATGACGAGTTGTGCGTTCGGGACCCAATGCATAAGGATAGGAGCAGAGGTAAAGGCTTGTTTCAGGTTGTTAAATGCTATTCTACAATTGTTGTCGAAGTTCCACAGAGTGTTTTTTCTAGTGAGATGAGTGAGTGGGATGACTATGTCTGAATAATTGGAAATGAAACATCTGTAGAAGTTTGTGAAACCCAAGAAAGACTAGATATCCTTTACTTTTTTTGGTTCTGGCCACTCTTGAATGGTTTTCACCTTAGTGTCGGACATGGTCAAACCAGATGGAGATAGAACATAGCCTAGGTATTTGATAGAATCTAAATGGAACTCACATTTTTCTGCTTTCGCATACAATCCCGCTTTTTGGAGTCAGTTCAGCACTTCTTTTACATGATTCCGGTGTTGCGTGATGTCATTGGAATAGATCAGGATGTTGTCCAAGTAAACCACTATGCACACATCCAAGAGGTCAGAGAACATGTCATTCATGAAGTGTTGGAAAGCGACTGGGGCGTTAGTCAGTCCAAACGGCATTACTGACCATTCGAAGGCTCTGTAGCAAGTACAGAAGGTGGTTTTCCATTTGTCTCCTTCGGCAATATGGACCAAATGATACGCATGTCAGAGATCAATTTTAGTGTAAATGTGAGCTTTGCGAGGGGAATCTAAGAGGTCGGAGATGAGGGGGAGTGGATATCAATCCTTTTTTGTGATTTTGTTGAGTCCGCGGAAATCTACACAGAGCCGGAGGGACCCATCTTTCTTTTTTAAGAACAGGACTGGTGCTCTGTAAGGTGACGATGTTGAGTGGATGAATCTATTCATTAGGTTTTTGTCAATGAATTCTTTTAATGTTTTCTGTTCAAATTTGGACAAAGAATAGATGGTTCCTACTAGAGGATGAGAATCTTTTTCCAGATTGATTTGGAGGTCATAAGGATGGTGGGGAGCAAGTGTTTCTGCTTTGGACTTGCTAAAGACATCTGTGTACTCGTGATATTCTTTTGGAATGGAGGAAAGGTCAATTTTTTCAGATATGGTAGTGGACTTGGCCTGTACTATGGAACTGAATTGGATAGCAAATATTTTTGAGCCTGACAGTTGTGAGGCCCGGAGTAGGGCTGGTACACTGATAATTGTGATATGAGGTCGCTTAGGGTTAAACGGAGATGTCTCAGATGGGATGAACTGCAGAGAGTTTTCTGCTGGAGAGAACAGAGGATTTACCAAGGTTTCAACAGGAGAAACAGAAGCCAGACTTTGGAGTAAAGATAGTGGTTAAAAGGATATTGACCCAGAAACCCAGTCAATCAATGGATTGTAGTGGATGAGCCAAGAGTGACCTCATACCAGAGAACAACAAGAATCAAGCGGAGTAACGTAGAAGTCAAGAGTTATACATTCACCGGAGGAGAATTTTACAGATAACAATACTACCTCGGAGATAATATTATTCGAGGTTCCATCAAACAGGTGCAGTTCCACAGGAGGAGTAGGAGTAGTAGGAAGAGAATGTCCATGAGCAAAAGCAGAATCCAAGAAACAATGTGTAGATCCAGAGTCTACCAGCGTTCGGATGGGTATAGGCTGAAGATGATCCAGAGCACACACCAGCAGAGAGACAAGGGGTATACAAAGAGAATTTGGATTGGAAAGAGTGGATGCGTTGAGGCACATTGGACTCGTAGTTGTACAAACAAGTTTAACACAACTCCCAGTTTGTGCTGAGTCTTGGGAGCCGCACTCTAGTTTTCCGAGAGGTTCTCGGAGAGCGGAGTCTCTTGTTCCTCTAGAGTAGTTAAATGTGCCCTGACTGGCTGTTTCCTAGGGCATCTGTCTACTTTGTGGTCCTTCAATCCGCAGTATAGGCAGAGATTATTGTCGATACGGCATTTGCATTCATTACCATTGTTACACTGCAAGTGAATTTTCTGTGGAAGATAACATTTAATACGCTTTATACCAATGAATTCTTACTTGGAGTTCGCTCTAGAGCCCTTGCTATTCCCTCAGAACGTACTAGCATATAATAAAGATATTGAGTAAGGGAGACCTAACCCAGAGCTCATGTTGATACCTCAGGAAGCAAACAGGATGAGCTGGCATCTGGTCTAGGAAGAAAGTTACAGAAGGACTATACTCTAGATCCATTATAGGATAGAACCGACTTAGAGATATGGTGGATCGGGACTCTAGAACCAGTAGTGTTTGGATGACAGACTTAGATAAATAGACTCTGGTTGCAACTAAGCATTGATGGCATCAGATCAATTATATTTAGATAAATGGGCCCTAGGACACAACTCGGAAATACTAGACATTAAGCGAGGTTTACTAACTACTTAATAGGTAATCAAGGAAGACCTTCTTATGAAGCAGCATTGAAGGGAGTGATGGGAGATCAGGAAGAATATTCTAGAGAGAAGCGACGATGAAGACGCGTCATCTTTGATGGGAAGGATTTAATGAAGAAGACGCATCACCCTAAGGATGCATCATCGCTAGGAATTGGGATGGACTTAGTGCGAGAAGAGGTTGAAGGAACACCAAAAGTAGTAATAGTTTCCTTTTTATATTTTATTCCTTGAGTTTCAGGGCTTTGTAATCATTTTAATATAGTATCCGGTATGCAGTTGGATAGGAGAGGAACCTCTTGACTCCTACCTCCATCTACACTGCTTCTGGAATCGTAAATGCGAATCTATTGAGAGTAAGAAGACTGGGACTAGTGGGGTGTCTTGAGAAGAACACAGAATATACCCAGAACTTGATCTAGGGAGAAGATGCAGATGCAACTCGTACAGGCTTTGGAGAGGACAGCAGACTGGGAAAGCTTGGCTAGGTGCACACTTGGATTGCATCACACCCATAAGGTTTGGTGTTGGGGGTGCAGACAAGGGAGCAACTGAGTGTGGAGGGTCCATAAGTGATCAACTAACTGTATTTTCCAGAGGAGCTTTTGTCACGGTGTGTAAAGGTTGACACCTTAGGGAGGCTATGTGATGACAATCTAGAGAGATTTTACAATCATTTCATAACCACCAACATATATTTTATTGGAGCTGTGTATAATTCCTATTTTCTAATTATTTATAAACCTTCAACTTTGATTATCTCCCCTTGGACCTTTAGCACGCAATTGGGAGCTAGCACAGTATGGTTTTGTTTGTCCCAGTATGCAATTCTCTTTTGCACCCTTTCACCATTTAATTTACTGTCTCTGCCTAATTTGTTGGAGAGGTCGACATGTAGGGTGGATGGAGATGGAGATTTAGCAATAGAAGATGATGTTCTGGGGGGTTTTAGGGAACTTTGAGAGGGCACAGTTTGTGGTGGAGTTATGGATGATTGGGAACGAGGCAGAGCGGAGCTTTGCAAGGAGGCTGAGTACTGAGTCATTTTTCCTTGTTTTTGGTGATGACTATCTGCAGCTTTCTTTTCTATGTTACGGAGACAATCTCATTCACAGTTTCGCTCCCAATAACAATTGTCAAAAGTGATTGCCAGTTGATACATGGCATGGAAGGAGGTGGGTTTTATGTTCCCTGTTTGCTATCAGGTCCTGGAGGCGATTTGGCAATCCTTGGTAAAAGTGATGGCATAGAACTATATCACCCCAGTTCAACTGTGCTGCGTACCGCATGAAATCCACATTATAAGTCGCAATTTTATCTCCTGGCTTCATGCGGAGATTATTGATGAGACTAGTAGCATCTCCTACTGGGTCCGAGAGTCCAAAATGCACTCAGAGCTCTTCCACAAAGAGATGCCAAGTGAAAAGCCAGGGTTGTGTGTAGCCGAGATCTTCCTGTTGTAGTGCGACTTTGAACCAATCTTGCACTACACCGGAGAGATAGGTCATCACAAAGTTAATTTTCTCTTTATCAGTGGTAAATTGCGAAGGATTGGCATGGAAAAAGAGTTGGCATTGGAATAGGAAGTGACTAAGCTTGTGGGGGTCAGAACCGTCGAAGGTGTCTGGAATACAGGCCTTCGATTGGTGGGGCTTTGGTGCTGATCCTCTATTAAGGTTTTCCAATAACTGTCGGAGAGCCTCGGCTAGCTGGTTGTCAATGGGATTACAGTCAGCAACAGATGGAGTTTGGAATGCAGGAGTAGGAACAGGGATAGGAGTGTTGACCCAGTTCGGGTCGTTGTTGATATAAGGGATAATGGTGGGGTCCACTCCATGGAATTCCAAAGATTCCACCAGAGGTAGAGATGAGCAAGGGTGCACCAGAGTGTACGGAGTCCCCGATTAGAGACGTCTAGACCTCCTTAGAAGGTCTAAAGTGAAGCAACCGATAGTTTGGTCAGCAAGGGGAATGGAATTACTCCCTGAAGAGAGAGCTGCGGACTGGCGAGATATCCGAATTAAAATATGACAGGAACTGGTGTGAGTCTGTAAATTCTGTCAAGGACAAATGGACAGAGTGTGAAGGAACAGAGTAGTGATAGAGTTATACTCCAGAATAATGCACTATACTATCTTGGAGAATAGATATTACTTAACAGGGATTGCAATACCAGAAAGAAGACTCCAGCAGACTGTCAAGAATGTTGGAGCAGAGAACAACTTATAGAACGACCTTAGCTTCAACTTATGTGTTGCGCCCCGGTCTCCAGCCGTGAGATGGTCACGTATTTCGGAGTAGAAAAAGTCGTCAAGACAGAGGTCCTAACCATTTAAGTTTAAGGAGTTGGAGAGGATAAGATGTAATTAAGACTAATTGACGTTAATTTACAGACTGAGGAAATACACTGTAACTACTCAGTACTTATAGGAAGTGCAGAATAGGAGGAGAGTAGTCTATAACGCTATCCTACTATTATTAATTTTAGGGGAATTATTAGGAGAAAGAATTACATAATTATCATATTTCCGGAATATGACACCCTTACTGTTTCAAAATTTGGGGAGAGCTTTATCATCTCACTGGTGCTTTTCTTTCTTATAGTGATCAAACTCCAATATATGCACAAATCTATATTCTGAATATAGCAGAGCAGCTCAATGTCAGGAGACTCAATAATAGAAACCTGGATCCTGTGGTGATAGATAATCTTCAAACAATACTTTTGGATAGCCACCTATATATTGGTCATTATCGTTATACCTATGAACTTATTAGGAAAAAGGAGCAGAAGAAGATCTCAATTAGGCTACATGTGAATTTGTAACAGGATTAAAGAACTCATAACCTACCAACTGCTGAGGAGATTGCAGTTATTATTCAAGAGAAAGAGATATATCATGCAATAGACAATAGAGATATAGTATTACAGGCAAGAGGAGGATAACTTGAATAGATTAGCTAGAATAGTTTATATGCTGCTCTCTATTATGTTCTGTTGTTTCCAAAGGGGGAGAATGGGTGGCATCCAAGAATCCCAATCCATAGAGCTCAACTTAAAGAACAAGAGGAGAATATAAGACAAAGAGATGGAGAGGAACAAGCTCACTCCTAGGTGGTTTCTAATAGATGCTACTATGTCTATTGTCTTCATATCAGAAATGGTACTCAGCCACCTCTCTTCTATGGTGGAAAGCTGTTTTAGCAGTTTGTTGTTGATGCATAGGCAAATTATGAGCAAAGGAGACTTAACTAGACTAGGACATATCAACATACTCTTAGATCTGAGCTTTACCAGGGACTATAGGATACTGTTGTATATGATAGGCATAATGGAGAAGATGTTAGGGTTTTAGGACACAAACTCATTCTTCCCTCTTCTCATATGGGGAGTCCTAGGTTTATAACCCAGCTGTTCTAGGATGCTATGGCCATTTGCAGATACTTTTACAAACCAGACCTCTTTCTTATCATAACTACTAATCCCAAGTGGCCAGAAATTCTCCATAGTCTCTTCCCTGGTCAAACAGCTACTGATCGTTCTGACATTATATCATGGGTCTTTGAGCAGAAGAAGAAAGCACTTCTCAAACTCATTGACAATGGCTTCTTTGGTACTACTATTACTTATATTCATACTATTGAGTTCCAGAAAAGAGGTCTTCCACATATTCATTTGCTCATCTTTTTATACTCTCAAGATCGCTATTATGCTGTACAACTATTTAGGCAAAACAAGTGACATTTTTCATAGTAATAACTAGGATAACTGACTCGAGAGAAGAGTTCAGCCCCCAGAGATATTCACAAGATACCTAGTTATAGACTCGAGCATCTTGCTTAAGTAGCAGAGTAGTGGCTGTAACCACCGCTGATAGAAATCAAAAGGTTTGATCATGAAACAAAGGTAATAGCAAGGTTAGAGAGGTGAAATCTCTAAACTGCTTCACAATTATGTACTAAACAAGTAGGTATTGTGAAGATAAATCAAATAATAGAGAGTTTACTGAAGGTAAATGTCCAAAGAATAACCAAAATATATTAAATAGAAACCTAAGAAAGAAGAAATGTTTTTAGTATCCACTCAAGTGAACCCTTACCATAATAGGATCCCTAAGGCATGTGTTTATCTCACACTGTGATATTACTGTCCTTATCTAGTCTAGTAGCCTGGCTTGCTGTTAATACAGCAGTACTACCTAGAACTTCCGTGCTGTTGTGTGGGCTCTTCTTCAGCTGACTGTACAACTGGAAGCCAACTCCGATGACATGTAGCGAGCTATTAACTCCTAGTGTAAGCAAATGCCCAAGTCCATTGGGGCTCAAATTCCTGTCAAGGAAGAGTTTTAGTGGGTTTTAGAAATTAAAAGAGAACACTTCAGAAAGCTAGAGACTTAGTCACTCAAAATAGCTATTAAGCTCTAGAGCAACAGAAAGAGATGAGGATAGGGGTATGATGCTTGAGTTCCCTTCTGTGCCCTAGAGTATTTTACTAGGATTACAAAGCAATGAGACAACAAAGAAAGCAAGACAAAGAAAACCTCTAAATTTTCAAACATAGCAAGGCCAAAATAATGAGATAGTGCCCTCCCCAAACACTTGGTGACTACTTCTCACTCTTCTAATCCTACTCCTGGAATCCTCTCTCATATGGTAGATAGGTCTTGAGCCTCTTGCTAGGCTGTAGACAAAGATGACAATCTCAAGTCATGTTGTCCTCAAATACGTTATCTTTATCTAGCCTTCCTGCTACCTCTCTTCTTAGCTTCTCTGTTCCTCTTTCTACCTCCTCTATACCTTCTCATTCCTCTAGATTCCAATTTCCTTCCACTAGTATTACAATGTGACTCCATAGTGGCTTGACTCTCTTGATCTTGCTATAATTAGCTATCAGTGATGGTAGCTTGGATCTGATTGTAACTCTTTTACAAATAGTACTACTGGCCACTAAGATATAACGTCGCTTAGATCACACTAGCCTGCCTAAGTTTGCTTTTGTCCTTGAGAGTACTTCTAGAAGAAAAATCTATTGGAAATCTGATATGAGGTGTCTGGGCAAGCATCTATGAGGTGTATATAGTGATGGTCACAGCCACTACTCTGCTACCCAAGCTAGATGCTTGAGTTTATGACTGGGTGTCTAAGGAATATCCCTGGGGGAGCCAAGCTCTTTTCTTGAGCTAGTTACTCTAGTTATGAGGGTACAAATTGTCACTTATTTTATCTAAATGTTTGTATGGCATGACACTGGCAGGGCTATTTTCAGAAGAGTTACAATCAGACCTAAGCCATTATTACTGATGGCTAATTATAGCAAGATCAAGAGACTCAAACTGCCATGTAGTTGCATTGTAATAGCAGTAGAAGGAAACTGAGTTCTGAAGGAATGAGAAGATATAGAGGAGGTAGAGAGAGGAATAAGGAAGTTAGAAAAAGGGGTAAAAAAGAGAATTGATGAAGACAACACATTCAAGAGCAAGATGACTTGAGGTCACTGTCTCCTTCTATGACCTAGCAAGAGGCTCAAGAACTGCCTATCAGACAAAGGAGAATTCCTGGAGTAGGGTTAGGGGATTAGGGAGTAGTTACCTAGCATTTGGGAAGGGTACCATCTTATTATTTCAGCCTTGCTATATTTGGGAATTTGGAGGTTTTCTTTGTCTTATTTTCTTTGTTGTCTCTTTGCTTTGTAATCTTAATAAAATACTCTAGGACACAGAAGGGAACTTAAGCATTATACTCCATCACTATCCCTTTCTATTGCTCTAGAGCTTAATGGCTTTTTGGAGTGACTAAGTTTCTATTTTTCTGAGTGCTCTTCTTTACTTTCTGAAAAACCACCAAACCTCTCCCTTGATGGGAATTCAAGCCCCAACAGACTTGGGCATTCACTTACACTAGGAGTTTATCACTCACTACATATCATTGGAGTTGGCTTCTAGTTGTATGGTCAGCTAAAGAAAAGCCCACATGATAGTATAGGAGCTCTAGGTAGTTCTACTATATTGATGGTGAGCCAGACTACTAGACTAGGTAAGGGTAGTAGTGTTATAACATGAGATGAATGTGTGTCTTAGAGAGCCTATTATGGTGAGGTCTACCTTGAGTGGATTCTTAAATACTTTATTATTATTTCTTTTAGTTATGTCACAAACTTCATTTGGTCATATCTCCACCAATTCTTCAATGATTCTCACGGTCTCAAAGCCAGCTTAAAGCCCTTAAGAAGACCTTTTGATCGATACTAGTCACATCTCGAGGCCAAGATATTAAGCAGATCAACTGGTAACCACTATGTTATCATTTATTAAATTGCTAATATCTCGGAAACCACCATGATCGATGCTTTGGTTCTAGGCTCAGCAGAAGCCTTCTTCATAACACTCAGAATAAGCCTAAAATAACCTCAAGGCAATTAATATTAGTAGAGATATGAAGGCCTCAATGTTTGTACATAGATTTCATTAATTACCCTGTCCTTTTCTTAGAACAAAGGATAGCCTCCATATGGTTAGGTTATCATTATTCCAGTACAAAGACACTACCGTATGTAGAACAATAGGTAGTAATCAGGTGATGATCTATACTAGTGCACAGACCATCACAATTATGTATATAAGAACTCATAGTCTGAGAATTAGACCTTAGACTTAACATCTTTTGTCACTTGTCTAACTTTGCATTTTTGAACTCTTTAAAGTATTAAAGCATCCATCACAAATAGTAAGTGACCATTTGTAATAGGTTATTTAAGTTTTCTCTCTCTATTCCTCCCTTTCTTAAGCTCTTTTGTCGTTTGATCATCTTTCCAGTACCTATCTGTTTAGTGCACAATTGTGAAATATCTCAGAGATTATTCTATTTTCATTTGTTATCACTTTTGTCTTGTGATCAAATTCCCTTTGATCCCTATCATTGTATTTGAGACTCTCATTCTATGATCTTAGTACAACTATCTAATCCTCAATTACAGCCACTTCTCTATGCAAAAGTCACCAAATATATGCTATATGGTCTATGTGGAGCTGATAATCTCCAAGCCAAGTATATGGTCAATGGAAAATGTAGTAAACACTTTCCTAAGGAGTATAAAGAGAGAATAAATTGGGCTAAGGACAGTTATCCACTTTATGCTAGGCCTAACAATGGCTTGGTTTTTGAACACAATGGGGCCAGATTCACTAATCAATATATGGTTCTCCACTGTCCTCAACTTCTCCTTCTCTTTGATTGCCATATTAATGTTGAGATCTCTGCTGAATTGGAAACTGTTAAGTATTTAAGCAAGTACATCTACAAGGGTCCTGATAGAGCAACTATTGAGATTAGTGGTTGGATGCAGGATAAAATCAAGGCTCATTTGGATGGTTGGTTTATTGGTCCAACAGAAGCTTGTTGGAAGATCTTTAAATTCAATATACATGGAGAGTCACCAGCAGTCCAATGTTTTCTTATCCATTTGAAGACTCAACTTACTGCTTGGTTTGACTACAACTCTACACATAATGATGGTTTGGGCTTGATCTACTAGCAGTTTCTCAACACTATACCTGGAATGCCAAAGACAAGTCATGGCATCCAAGATGACATGCTAGAGTAATTGGAAGGATATACTTTGTGTTACCATCAAAGGGAGAGCAGTTCTTTTTACAACTTCTTTTAACTATATTTAAAGATGAAAAGAGTTAGGAGCATCTGAGGACCTAGAATAGCCAAGTATTTGCTATATTTAAGGAGGCATACATGGCAAGAGAATTACTAGAGAATGATAATGAGTGGAGAATTTGCTTGAAGGAAGCAATTGCAATACAGCCTGGAATAGCATATCATTGGTTGTTAGCAGTCATCTTACTGACTGATAAAGTGGCCAAGCCTCATCTACTCTAGGATCAATTCAAGGCTGGACTATGTGATAATTTCAAGCACAAACTACATCATATGAACCACTACCAAGCTAACCAGGAAATACCAGAGAATGATATTTATGATTATGGTCTTTGGGATCTCAACAGGATATTAGTAGGAATGGGAAAAAAGTCTTGTTGATTTTTCACCAATGTCTCTTCTACAGCAACACTGGGCTCACAGAATTTCCAATCCTCTCTTGCAGGCTGAGCAGTATGATGTATATGAAATGGTAACTTTGGTAGATGAGCAAAGGGCAATCTTCAATCTTGACCAAGCTATTGCTTTTGATGCTATCCTAGAGTCTGTCATCAACAATCAAGGTCATCTTTTTTTCATTCATGCTACTGGTAGTTGTAGAAAGACATTTTTGTGTAACACTATTGCTGCTGAGGTTAAAAAGAGAGGTCAGGTAGCACTGTGTGTGACATTATCTGGAATTGCTACTCTTTTGTTAAATAGAGGAAGAACATCTTACTCACGCTTCAAGATTTCTCTTTCTATCCATGAAGACTCTGTGGCTGGTCTCAAACACAATAATTACATGTTTCCAGTCCTTTAACAAACTAGGGTTATCATTTGGAATGAAGTTTCTATGCAATACAAGTATGATATTGATGCTGTTGATCAATGTCTTAGAGACTTACTTGAAGTAAGTAATCACTTGCACTTGATAGTTTTTGAATTGACATATTATCTAGAATAACTATTCATTTGGTAGAATTACAGTGGTATTTGGAGAGGATTTTCATTAGACTTTACCTATAGTGCCCAAAGGAACATGTCAGCAAGTGGTAGTAGCATCTTTTTGCAGAAGAAACTTATGAAGACATATCAAGTTCTTGCATCTCAGACAGAATATATACTTGAATCACTTAGTAGCTGATAATCAATATGCTCAGTGGTTACTAGAGATTAGAACTGGGTCAACTATAGATGACAATTGTAAGACTTTAGCCAAGACGACTTAAATCCACTCCAAGTCTGAGTTGACAAGGAGAACTCAATAGAGTTTCCATTTCATTCTTTACACTATTTATACATTTTACTTTGGTGGCTATGCAACATCCTTCTATGGTCCTTATGTTATTCCCATCATATGACTACCTCATCACATGCTGTGACCATGACATGACCTAGTGTGACCAATGTCACATCTTTTTTTGTGACTCTGTGACTGTCACATGATATTTCCCATGCTCCACCTTAGTGATAATCTAAAAGAAAAGAAAAGAAATATAAATATTGACTTAGCCATTTTGCCAAGTTATAACAACAATAAGATGATTCAAGTTTCTTAGTCCATGGTTTGTGCTAATCTTAATGCTCTCATCAATAGAATCTATTCAGGAATTAGCAACTCAAGGACTCAAGATAACCAGTACTTCTTGGATCACATTAGTCTCTGTCTAAGAAATGATGAAGTGCATAATATCAATGAGACTATTCTTTAATAGTTCAATTCAAATGCAGAGGTCTATATGCTGAGAAGTGTAGACTCTGTATCTGAAGAAGATAGAATACACCATGCTTATTCTACAAAGTTTCTTCAACAACTCAATACTGGTGGATTGCCTCCTGCTTTACTCTGTCTCAAGGTTGGCTCTCCAGTTATCTTATTGAGGAACTTGGATCCAGGAGAAGGACTTTGTAATGGGACAAGAA
>Ga0157361_1000539_pt1:2500-14635 | contig 14635 bp, 8 predicted proteins | sample AttlaeALBM2_FD_111481 | JGI IMG/M metagenome (GOLD analysis project Ga0157361, IMG submission 111481) | Fungus gardens microbial communities from leaf cutter ant in Ribeirão Preto, State of São Paulo, Brazil - Atta laevigata ALBM2 | ecosystem: Host-associated > Fungi > Mycelium >...
TTCCCCATAAGAATCATACTTATTAGAATTAGATACTAGTTCTTATGTCAATTGCAAAATCTCTAGTTGTTTTAAACGCTTTCTAAAGATTTTCCGAATGAAAAAAGAAAGGGGGGAGGGGGATTGGACTAAAAAGGGAAGGAATAAGGCAAGCAGTATGTTAATTTCTCACCCTTACCTTAAATCAGTCCTTCCCCTGCGTTCTTGTACGAACGAATAAAGAATTGTAGGAGTGAAATAAAAAGAATATAATTCAAAAAAGCAAGAGCAGCAAATCAAGTACACGGAAAAAGATATATGTATTTGTATTTTTCTATTTTTTTAGGGTTAAACAAAGGGATTCGCAAATAAAAGTGCTAATGCTACAACCAGCCCATAAATTGTTAAAGCTTCCATAAAAGCCAGACTAAGCAATAAAGTACCCCGTATTTTTCCCTCTGCCTCTGGTTGTCGCGCAATCCCTTCTACTGCTTGCCCTGCAGCAGTGCCTTGGCCAACCCCAGGTCCAATAGAAGCAAGCCCTACAGCCAACCCAGCAGCAATAACGGAAGCGGCAGAAATCAGTGGATTCATGATAAGTTCCTCTCACCCCAATAAAAAAAAAGGAAATAGTTAATGATACAATCAACCAACTAATTATGACTTAATTTTTTCAATTAATAAATAAGATTTATTCAGTCGAAGTAATTGAGAATTAAAAAAAAAATGGAAATAAAAATATTTATTGAACTATCCGAACTACTTCATTATATATATATATATTTGTTTCTATCCACGTAGTTTTTGTGAATCCATACAACTTTTGCTCTTATCTTACCTTAGAATTTTGAACCATTTTTTTTTTTGGATTCTTCGTTCTTTTTCTTGATTTAATTTCGTTAGTCATTCATCAATATTCAATTCATAATTACGGATGAAACAGAAGGGCTTCGTTTTTTTGAATCCCTATCGAAATTTACAGTAGCAGGACAAATTTAGATGACTATATCTATAATTAGTTCATATAAAACTAGTTAATATCTAATATCACATATACATGTATTTCTTCCATACCGTAAACTAATTCTTCGTGTCTTAGATTCAATTGGATTCGCGAATCATTCTTTGAAACCTCCAAAAAGAAGGAGTTGTTTTATAGCTATTAGATTATATACACCTAGTTCGACTCCCCTCGCTACTACTGTTTTTTTAATCTCAAGTTTTTTAAAGCTCTAGCCCTTTTAATCACATGTCGTAAACGTAAATATCATACAAAGTTAAAGCTCTGAATATTTACAATATTAATATATCCTAATCTCATAAATAATATTAAATATATATATTAAAACAAAATCATTTATGTTATAGATTTTTAGATTGAATGAACAAAACAAAATACAACAAAAAACAATACAAAAAAGAATATTCATTGGAAGGGAAATAGAAAGATTTGTCAAACAAAGAGTATTTTTAGAGTAAAAAAATTGTAAAAAAAAATAGGAAAAAGATCTATTTAAAAGATCTTTTTCCTATTTTTTTTTACAATTCCCCGGTAATCTTTTCTATTTTTTTACTGTTACACAAAATCATATACTTATTTTATTTATACCTTATTGATTGCATTTGATTTAACCCTTTATTAAAATCAAAAGATTTCAAAACTTATTTCTATTTTATGTATTTTTGTTGCCTAAGTATATTATCTTGAGCCGCACATACATTGTGGCGAGCTAAACTATAAACTAAAAAAACGAAAAAAAGACTATTTCGTAAATGAGTTAATGATGGCCTTCCATGGATTCACCTATATAAGCCGCAGCTAAAGTAGCAAAAATAAGGGCTTGAATACCGCTTGTAAATAATCCAAGGAACATGACGGGTATAGGAACTACTAAGGGCACTAAAGAAACAAGAACAACAACTACTAATTCATCAGCTAATATGTTTCCGAAAAGTCGAAAACTAAGCGACAAGGGTTTTGTGAAATCTTCTAAGATGTTAATTGGTAGAAGGATTGGAGTTGGTTGGATGTATTTACCAAAATAAGCTAATCCTTTTTTTGAAAGACCCGCATAGAAATATGCTACTGATGTAAGTAACGCTAATGCAACAGTAGTATTTATATCATTTGTGGGTGCAGCTAACTCCCCGCGAGGTAACTGTATTATTTTCCAAGGCAAAAGAGCCCCCGACCAATTCGAAACAAAAATAAATAGAAACATAGTTCCAATAAAGGGAACCCACGGACCATATTCTTCCCCAATCTGAGTTTTGCTCACGTCTCGAATGAATTCAAGGACATATTCAAAGAAATTCTGACCGAAAGTGGGAATGGTTTGTGGATTTCTAACAACTAAAATGGCTGAAACTAATAAGATAGCAATTACAACCCAAGAAGTAATAAGTACTTGGGCATGCACTTGGAACCCCCCTAATTGCCAATAGAGATGTTGACCTACTTCCACAGAGGATATATCGTATAATCGTTTTAATGTGTTGATGGAACATAATAGAATATTCATATTGCCCTGCCCTCGAAAATAAATAGAACTTGAAAAGGAATTATTTTGATTCAACCATCTTCTTTTTTGAATTGTCTGCTTAAATCTTATATTTTGAATACCGACTAATCACATAATATTTCTGGTTTTTATTCTTTTTGTTTTTTGCACGATTTAGTAATTTAGTTATATTTAGTAATTTAGTTATAGTATAGTAACCGATTCTATAAAATCTACGAAGTTCCCAACTGGATAATTTATTTATTTTATTATTAATTAAGAATTTCGTATATAGCTAGAACGACCCTCACAAATTGCAAATACTAATTTGTTAAGAATTAATCGGATTGAAGCTATAGCATCATCATTAGCTGGAATTGAAATATCCGCGAGATCCGGGTCACAATTTGTATCGATTAAACAAATCGTTGGAATTCCCAAAGTTATACATTCTCTAAGAGCGGTATACTCCTCTTGCTGATCAACTATTATCACAATATCGGGTAACCCCGTCATGTATTTAATGCCACCCAGATAGGTTTCCAAGTGAGATAATTGTCTCTTCAAAATAGCGGTATCCTTTTTTGGAAGACTGTTCATTCTGCCCGTCTTTTGTTCCGTTCTCAAGTCCCTGAACTTATGAAGTCTCGTTTCTGTAGTATACCAATTGGTTAACATGCCGCCGAGCCATTTTTTATTAACATAATGACACCGAGCTCTTGTTGCAGCCCGTGCTATTGAATCAGCTGCTTTATTTTTTGTGCCAACAATTAAGAATTGTTTCCCCTTACTTGCTGCATCAAAAACTAAATCACAAGCTTCTGATAAAAAGCGAGCAGTTCTAGTAAGATTTATAATATGAATACCCTTACGTTTTGTGGATATATAAGGTGCCATTCTAGGATTCCATTTTCTAGTACCATGGCCAAAATGAACTCCTGCTTCCATCATCTCTTCCAAAGTTATGTTCCAATATCTTTTTGTCATTGATCCCCACAAAAAAAAAGAGAGAGACAGAGTGTCCTGAAATAGAAATAATCAAAGTTTTGTTCCGATGGAACATTCTCTTCTATCGAAGACTGGCCGTTGATACATGGTCCAGGCCATTCATTTTTTTATACTTTTTTTTCTTTATTCTCTTTTAATTTTTAATCAAACGACCCCCCCCTTCTTAAAGGAGTAAATAAATCCGCTTTTAGCAATCATTTAATCCTAGGAAATGATTGCTGCGACGTATCACATAAATTCTTGAAAATTAAGAAATCAAATAATTCTCTGTGGTGGAACAAAATATCTTTTATTTCTTCCTCGAATAAATTCTTTTTTTGGGGGTCAATTTTGGTATGTTGTCTTAGCTTTGAAGGGTGTATTACTTTTTTTAACCCGGTACCAACGGGTATCATTCCCCCCAAAACAACGTTTTCTTTCAGACCTTTCAACCAATCGATACGACCTCGGAGAGCAGCTTTTGATAAAACTCTAGCAGTTTCTTGAAAACTCGCTTCGGATATGAAACTTTGGGTATTCAGAGATGTTTTTGTTATTCCCAATAATAGAGCTCGGTAACAAATTACTTCTTCCAAGGCACGCCCCGCTCGTTCAGCTCGCAACAATCCAATTTGTTCACTAGGTGAAAAAACATTAGACATTCCATCTTCTGAAACCAATACTTTTGATGTTATTTGACGTACAATAATCTCTATATGCCTATTATGTATGTGCACTCCTTGGGATCGATAAACCTTTTGGATTTTATTAACCAAAGAAATTCGACTTTGGACGATAGTTAGCTCAGCACCAATAAAAAATCTCCAGGGAATGGCGAGAATTTTTGTTATACGCTCGTTCCAAGCGTCGACTCTCTTCCCTAGGTTCATCGATATTGAATCAATCGAACGCACTTCTAATACCTGTTCCACTTTTGGAAGACCTTGTGTTATATCACCTGATCTTGATTTTTCATAAATAAATGTGACTAATATATCTCCTTCAAAAAGGATTTCTCCATAATGACCATGAACTGTTGCTCCTGGAGTCGCCAAATAGGTGTTAGCCGATCTTATTAATACAGAATCCATTTGAACAATTAAAACTTGCCCCGATTTTAGGTGTAGTCCACTTTTTGTTGTTTGAGTTAGACATACATTTTCACAAATAAATTGCCCCAGGCTAATTATTGTAATCGTTTTTTCAAAATATTTATGATCATAATTATGATGGAGAAAATGCCAATTCAAACGTAATGGATTTAAAATGATGTTGCTGCATGAATCGGGCTTATAAATTTTCTCGTTTTCGTCCATTAAATAATATTTAAATACTTGACAAGTTAAAGGAAACTTGTCAAGTTGCAAATTCTTATTCATCGAGATCTGATTATGAGTTATTAAAAGGTAAAATGAATAAGAATTTGCAACTTGAAGTGCTATTCCTAAGGGGCCTAATGAATTATTAATTGGAATTAGAGGATCCTTTTTAATTTTTTGAATTTTCTTTTTTAGCCCGTTGTGGTATTTTACATTGCTGAATGGTCCTATTTGAAAACAATCAGATGATGACAAAATTATCCAAGATCGGCATTCTGTATTTCTGTTCAATAACACACGAATAGTTCCATGATCTTGGATATGTGATTGTTGAATTTTTGCCTTGGAATAAATAGAAAAAAATGGATTGATAGTGATTCGATCAGACTCATTATCCGAGATCCATTCTGAACCGGACGGGTCCTTCCTTTTTCTGATATACGAAATATGGGATTTCGCTAAGTCAATTCTTAGGAAATCTCCAATCAAACCATTTGTACTTACTTCAACAAAAGAAGCACGGGATTCTTCGATAGAAGAATTTTTTTTGTCTTGATCCCAATTCAATACTAAACAAGTTCGAACTAATTGAATGCTTGTGTCAGAAATTTTACGAATGGATTTTCCATTTCCATAAAGAATATAATTGAGAACTTTAAGTTCCAAATTATCCCTTTCCTCGAACAGATCTTGGGGAAAAAGTTTTACTAAATTGATACCGTTCGTTATTTCATATAGAATAACGGGTCGAACCAAAACAAAATACTTTTTCTTGATAGTTGTGATCCATTGGACATAGATCCAATTTTTAATTTTTTTTGATTCCTTCGAATCTTTTTTTTTTAACCTTTCGGGTCGTATCAAAATGCCACTGTTTCGGTATACCTTATCCATCTCTCCAGGAAAATAGATATCCCCAGAAAATATTTGTAATTCAATCTTTTTTTTTTTCTTCTCCATTCGCACCAATCCGCCTACTCGACTTTTTATATTTAAAGTGATTGGTGTATCGGCTCCAATGATACTGTTGTTCCGTACCATTATGGAAGAAGGTTCAGATAAAATATGCACTTCTTCGGGAATGAAAAAAAGTCGATCTACTTTGATTTGGTATTTTGGTTTAAATTCTTTGATTCCTTGATATTCAATTAAATCCTCTTTTTTAAAAAGAGTGGGGATTACAATAGTCCTATATTTAGGAATTCCTGAACTTTGCGTTCTATATTGAGGATCGTCGAAATGAGCAAGAATACTATTTCTACGAAAAATACCATTCAAGGGTATTTCAATCGAGATATCAGAAAAGGACATTAATTGTTTGTTTGGCTCTTGAATCGATTGGAATGGAAATGGAATGATTAATCTATTTCTTCGCCTCTTTGCCAATAAATCCGAAGTCATGTGGGAAATAGTAGGATGTATAAAATGACAATGATACATACATATAGTTGGATTAAATCCTGAATAATCCGAAATCCTACTTTCTTTTTTACTGTAAGGGTTAGAACTAAACAATTTATGTCTTACTAGATCATTTTTTACAAAATCATTATTTACAAAAGGGTTAGAAATAGATCTTTCTACAATAGAACGAGAATGAGTGTTCATTTGATCTTGATCCTTGAAGAGTGAAGAAGATAGTGCACTCCACTTGCACGACCTTCCTGATAATATCCATAAATGGCTTGTCTTTGGTAAGATATGTACATTACTATATCTTAATTCAGAGGCATGGTTTACATCGGTACTCCAATGCATTTCTCCCTGTGAGTCAGAATAAATATGTTTTCGAACTCTCTCCTTCAAATTCAAAGTGTATGTTCCCGCGCGAATCTCAGCAATCACTTGCTCTGATTTTACATATTGATCATTTTTAACTAATAAAAAACTTTTTGGTGGAATAGTAACGTTATGAAGAATATCATCACTTTCAATAGTTACATACAAGTCTATATAAGATACAAAAGCAGGATGCCCATGACGTGTACGCGTAGGATGAACCAAATCCTCATTGAATCTTATTTTTCCATTAGATGGGGCTCGCACATGTTCTGCAGTACCCCCTGTGAATACTCCACCTGTATGAAAAGTTCTTAATGTTAGTTGAGTGCCCGGTTCTCCAATCGATTGGCCCGCAATAATTCCTACAGCTTCGCCCAATTCTACCAGGTTGCCATGAGTCGGACTCCGACCATAACACAATCGGCAGATCCAAGATGTATTCCTACAAGTAAAGGGGGTTCGAATAGATATTGATTGTGTTTGAAAATTTATGAATCGATTGAGAAGTCCAATCCCAATATCTTGATTTCGAATGGCAATACATCGTGAACCTATATAGATATCGTCTGCTAATACACGACCAATTAATGTTTGTATCAAAACTCTTTCGGGCATCATTCCATTCCGGGTATTTACAGAAATTCCTCGAATGGTACCACAATCCACTCGTCGTACAACAATGTGCTGAACCACTTCAACAAGTCTGCGAGTAAGATATCCAGCATCTGATGTTCGTACAGCAGTATCTACAACCCCCTTACGGGCTCCGTAACACGAAATAATATATTCTGTTAAAGAGAGTCCTTCGCGTAAATTGCTTTGAATGGGTAAATCAATCATTTGTCCTTGTGGATCTGACATTAATCCTCTCATACCTACTAATTGGTGTACTTGAGATGCATTTCCTCTAGCCCCTGAGAAAGACATTATATGGACTGGATTAAAGGGGTCAGTCATCCTAAAATTAGGATTCATTTCTTGTCGCAAATATTCACTTGTAGCATACCATATCTCAATGGATTGTCGTAATTTTTCTACCGCATGTACATTTCCATAATTATGATGTTTTTCCAAAATCAAACTTTGTTGTTCAGCATCTTGGACTAGCCACCCCTTAGAAGGTATTGTTAAAAGATCATCGATTCCTAAGGAAATAGATGTAGCAGTAGCTTGACGGAACCCCAAAGTCTTTACTTGATCCAGGATGTGTGATGTATATGCCATTCCGAAGTGATCTATTAATCTACTAATAAGTCGTTTAATGGCAGTTCCACCTATCACTTTATTGTGAAAGACCAGATTGGCCCGTTCTGCCATAAGTACCTCCATATTCTGCTCAGTGGGATTAAGTTCAACAATGGGTTTGAGTCAATGATTTGAAAACTTCCTTTTCCTTATGTTGATTCGCGTAGAAATTAAAAAAAAACTAGGATCCTGCCTGATCCTAGTTGAGACCTGAATTCAAACCCGCATCAGAAATTTACTTAGCTTAGATACCATGTAAATAGGCCCGACAAAAGCCTTGTATAGCTTCTTCGATTTCTCGATAAAAAGAAATATGACCAACGGTAGTTCGAATGTATATACAACGAATTTCTTTTTTTATGCTTCTTACTACTATATAATGACCATAAATCTCATGATAGATACCCAAAGGTTCATAATGAACTTCGATAGAAGATTCTCTTGACGAAATAACGCGCTGATCTAGTCGCCACCGGAGCCACAAAGGGCTGTCGAAATTTATTCTTTTCTGTCGATAAGCTCCAATTGCATCATAGGAATTACAAAAAAAAGGTTCTTTTTTTTTCGTATAATAATTGTTATTATCGTGAATTCCTTCATTTTTCGAATTTCTGCGATTACGCGGACTATACCTATTTGCACTAATACCTCGACGATTCCCGCTCGTAAATATGTAAAGCCCAATAAGCATATCTTGAGTTGGTACGGAAATGGGATCCCCCATCGACGGAGACAAGAGGTTCATATGAGAAAACATAAGTAAACGAGCTTCCGTTTGAGCCTCCAAAGATAAAGGTACATGAACAGCCATTTGGTCTCCATCAAAGTCTGCATTGAATCCCTTACAAACTAATGGGTGTAAACAAATAGCACGCCCTTCTACTAAAATAGGTTGGAATGCCTGTATGCCTAATCTATGCAGAGTAGGCGCTCTATTTAGCAATACGGGATGCCCTTGCATAACTTCTTGAAGTATTTCCCATACAATCGGTTCTTTTTCCCGAATTTTACTCTTAGCAATTCCCATGTTCGAAGCAAAACGCTTTCGAATTAGACCACGAATCACAAATGTCTGGAAAAGTTCTATTGCTATTTCGCGAGGTAATCCACATCGATGTAATGAAAGTGATGGGCCTACTACAATAACAGAACGCCCCGAATAATCAACCCGTTTGCCAAGCAGGGTTTCGCGAAATCTTCCCTCTTTGCCCTCAATTATATCTGAAAACGATTTGTAAACCTTATTATGACCATCCCTCATTGGTTGCCCGCGGATTCCATTATCAAGAAGTGTATCCACGGCTTCTTGTACCAATTTCTCTTGACACATTACTAATTCACCTGGCGTAGATCTACTTGTCGTTAATAGGTCAATAAGAGTATTGTTCCGATAGATAACTCTTCTATAGAGTTCATTAATATCTGAGCTCATTAGTTTTCCCCCATCTATTTGAATAATGGGTCTCAATTCGGGGGGAAGAACTGGTAAGAGACATAAAACCATCCATTCCGGGTTTATATTTGTTCGGATAAAATGCTTAGCTAATTCCATGCGTCGAACCAAAAAATTTTTTCTTCTTCCAACTTTTCGATCTTCCCATTCATTTTCATTGCCCGCGGATCCCTCCTCGCCTAATTCTTTCCATTCTACTAATGAAGAATCAATAAGAATTCTCAAATCCAGATCGGCTAGTTGTTCTCGAATAGCACCCGCTCCACTAGAAATTTCTCGATTTCGAAATGTATCGAAACCTTGGGTAGTAAAAAAAAGTGGGATGCTGTATTTCCAGGATTGGATTTCATATTCGAATAAACCTCGTAATCGTAAGAAAGTAGGTTTTTTAACGATGGGTCTAGCAAACGAAAAATTTGGATAGGATCCAATAGGATCTCCCCCGTTAAAAATCGGACGTGAAAGTTTCCTTTCATCCGGCTCAAGTAGTTACGAAAAAAATAAAGAAAAGGGATTTCCGCTTTCAAATTCTATAAAACGGATAATCTAATAATCTAAAAAAAATGTTTACTCTTTACTCAAGTTCTCAATAAAGACCAAATAACTTTTTTCATTGTTGATGCATTCCTCTTCTCAATTACGGCAGAAAAGAGGTATAAGATTCTTGAGTAGTCTACCCCCTTCGAATGAGGAATCCCTTAAATTCTTAATTTAATTTAAATTAAAGGAGTATCCCGGAATTCATAAGAGATTTCCTTGTCTATGTTATGTATCATTCCATTCAATCTTTTAGGTCCAGATTTCACCTCGACGGTTATGCTACAATGTCCTTACTTAAGCCTATATGCGATAGATAAACTTCTGCAACCATGATATATTTGCTTATTTGAACATAATTTCCGTTTTTTCTAAAAAAGAATGGAATAGTTAATTCCACAAAGAGTCTTTTTTTTTTTTTAACGAGGTACAGCTAAAAGCTTATATTTCTTTGTTACTGAATCGACCATAGATCAATTCCCTTTTGAATTGGCGAATATTCAATACACCCCAAATTCTGAGCTTCATGTTACTCACTCCCAGAGACATGTCAGATACGGGACATTCCAATTCAATTGAATGGAATGACAGTTTTTCGTTCAGAATCTGTACAATAAAAATTTTGATCAAATCACACATCGCAGTAAACTAGACCTTCTAATTCTTTAAGAGGTTTATCTAAAAGATTCGCGATATAACTAGGAAGACGTTTCAAATACCACACATGGGTTACTGGGCATGCCAGTTTTATATAGCCCATTTGATATCTACGTATTCGAGAATCAACAAATTCTACCCCGCATTGTTCGCAAAATTTTTGGTTGTCTTTTTTATCTCCGATCACTCGATAATTTCCACAAGCACAAATCCCACTTTTTACAGGCCCAAAAATTCTTTCACAAAATAATCCATCTTTTTCAGGCTTATTGGTTTTGTAATGAAAAGTATAGGGTTTTGTTACCTCCCCAACTATCTCTCCATTAGGTAAGATTTTTTTTGCCCAAGCAATTATTTGTTGAGGAGAAACTAATCCAATTCGGAGTTGCTGATGTTTATATTGATCAATCATAGAATAAAAATTATGATTCCGTCCAATTAAGCTTCCTTCCTATAAATCCGGAAGTTCTTCTCAGATACAAGGAAATGATTCAATTCCATAGCCAAAGATCGTAGTTCTCGAACGAGCAATCGAAAAGATTCTGGAGCGTCCACAGGTTTCGGTATTGTTCCTCCAATGATCGTAGTCGCGAGTACTGCTTGGCGAGCTTTAATATGATCAGATTTATAAGTAAGCATCTCTTGCAAAATATGAGCAACACCAAATCCCTCAAGGGCCCAAACCTCCATCTCACCTACACGTTGTCCTCCTTGTTTAGCCCTTCCTCTAAGGGGTTGTTGCGTAACAAGTGCATAATGCCCGCTGGAACGCCCATGTATTTTATCATCAACTTGATGAATTAATTTCAAGATATAAGGCTTTCCTATTATAACAGGCTGTTCAAAAGGATTCCCTGTTCTTCCATCAAATATTCTGCTTTTGCCCGGATACTCGGGTTCAAATATCCACGGATTCGATGTTTGTTTACTGGCTTCATATAATTCAGAAAATACTAGTTTTCTCGAAGCCTCTTGCTCATATCTCTCATCGAAAGGTGCTATTCGATAATGTCTATCTAGCATATCCCCCGCTAATCCGAGTGAGCACTCAAATATCTGTCCTACATTCATTCGTGACGGCACCCCTAATGGATTGAAGACCATATCGACGGGTCTTCCATCTTGCAAATAAGGCATATCCTGTCTAGACAAAATTTTGGAAACGATACCCTTATTTCCATGTCTCCCGGCCACTTTATCACCTACTTTGATTTCACGTTTCTGTAAAATATATATACGAATAGTTTCTGGATTAAAATTCGAACCCCTCTTTTTTTGGATCCATCTCACATCAATAACTCGACCCCTACCGCCTATAGGTAGTTTTAGACAAGTTTCCTTTGAAGAGGATACCTGAATTCCAAGTATAGCTCGTAATAATCTATCTTCCGGGGCATACGAGGATTCTTGCACCATTTGAGGCGTTAATTTACCCACTAAAATATCGCCCGTCTCTACCCAAGATCCCAGGATCACAATTCCATTTTTGTCTAAATTTCGGAGTAAATGGGCTTCTAGGTGTGGAATTTCCTTAGTGATTTTTTCAGGACCATGGCTTGTCACATGAGTCTGAATTTCATATTTCCGTATGTGAAAAGAAGTATAAATATCTTCATAGACCAGACGCTCACTAATGAGTACAGCATCCTCAGAATTGTAACCTTCCCATGGCATA
>Ga0157361_1000540_pt1 | contig 14560 bp, 14 predicted proteins | sample AttlaeALBM2_FD_111481 | JGI IMG/M metagenome (GOLD analysis project Ga0157361, IMG submission 111481) | Fungus gardens microbial communities from leaf cutter ant in Ribeirão Preto, State of São Paulo, Brazil - Atta laevigata ALBM2 | ecosystem: Host-associated > Fungi > Mycelium > Unclassified ...
AAGGGAGAAAAAAAAAAAAAAAAAAAAAAAAAAAAAAAAAAAAAAAAACCAATTAAAAAAAAAAAAAAAATTTTAAAAAAAAAAAAAAAAAAAAAAAAAAAAAAAGAGGTGCAATATAGAGCGCTGAGAGAATAGGAGAGAGAGAGCAGAGCATGGATATAATGTTGATTCTTGTTATATACTTTTACATCTGCTAGGGCATAAGATCTTTATCCAGCCAAGTGCCTACTGTCCTATTAACTACTGCCTTAATAATAGGGTTATATGATCACTTCACAGAAGAGATCCCTACTCTAGATAGCTTTCTAGGAATAACTATCACTCCTCTGTATATACCACTCACAATGGAGCACAACACAAGATTTCTACTAAGAAAGCTACTCTACTCAACATAACTCAATTATGAGGTCAGGTCTTGGACACAGTGCCTAAGCTTGGTACTATGCCTCCATCTACAGTCCCTAACTGACTGCAAAGTCCCCTTAAGCCAAGGACCTAGCTATGTATGGAAGTGACTAATGATTGTGATGATCATTGGTTAAGAGTTGATCAGTGATAAGAATAAAAATAGGCAGGGTTCAAGGCAAATAGTACCTGGAAGTAATAGAATTAAGTTCTAGTGTAAGACTTCAGCCAAGACAACTTAAATCTACTCTAAGTCTGAGTTGATAAGAAGAACTCAATGGAGTCCTTATTCATTCCTATATACTACTTATACAATTACTACATGGTCTGTACACTATCTTCCCATGCTCCTCATGTGACTTGATCATGTGACTGTGACTATGTGATACTTGTGATGTGACACTTTCCCACATTTTTTATATAGTATGTCCAAAAGAAAAGAAAATATAAATAATGACTTAGCCATTTTGCTAAGTTATGATAGTATCCTTAGACATATTTTCATATATTGTTACATATTCCTGGTCATCAATAGTTTCTCTTGATTAATTTCATTATTCTTTGTTAGCCTGGGTATCTAATATCTGGTGGATTGTGGTTGTTACTGAGTATTTTGTCTTGAAGTTGTCTGTTTCTTGGTACATAGATCTTGTTATTCATATAGACAATTTCTTCTTCTTCTTCTTCTTCTTCTTCTTATGCTTGTTTATTTTTTTTCTCCAATTCTTTTGTTATTTTATTTTCTCTTGTTTGTATTTCTTGATTTGTGTTTGTATTCCCTCTTCTTCTATTTGTAAATATTCTTGTCTGAGTAGTATAATAGGTATTTTATCTTAAATTATCATTCTTCATATTTATAATTCTTCTTTGAACATTTATATATTTCAGTTGTTCTCTTTAGTGTCCACTTTTTCTCTCCTAAACAGTATGTTTGCTTTTGTGTTTGTGTTTTCTAGAATGTGATATAGGGTAAAGTCATAGTCTTGTAATTTTAAATATCATCTTGTTTGTCATCTATTGAGCTTATATAGTTCTTTGAAGTATTTTAGGTTTTCATGGTCTATCTATACTTTAAATTTTTCAACTCTGTCCAGTAGGTACTATTACTATTTGTCCAGTGCTTTGACTATTGCCAGTAGTTCCTTGTCATATATTTTATAGTTCTGTTCTACAGGTAACATTGTCCTTGATAGAAAAGCAACTGGTTTCTGTTTTCTATCTTGTTTCTATGAGAGAACTCCTCCAATTGCATGTCCTAATGTATCTACTTCTATCCTGAATTATCTTTTTCTTTTGGATAGAGCCAGTACTTGTTGTGTGGTTATCTTCTTCTTCAACTCTTTGAATGTATTTTGTTTTTCCTCTGTTCATTTCCATTTTTCTCTGTCTTTTAGCCAGTTTAATGGTGCTACAATGTGGCTGAAATCCTTGATAAATTGTTGGTAAAAGTTTGTGAAGCCTAGAAAGCTTTCAACATTCTTTACTTTTATTGGTATCTTCTATTTCTTGATTGCTTTAACCTTTTCTTCTTCTATTTGTACTTCTTTATTTCCAATCCATACTCCTAGTATAGGTATTTCTGTGATATACAAAATGCATTTTGACTATTTGAAACACAGGTTGTGTTTCTCTACTATCTTTAGGAACCTGATTGTGCATTCTTCTAGTTTTTCTTCTATCTTTGCTAGGATTATAAAGTTGTTCATATAATTTATGAGACTTCCTTCATGTAACAGTTCTCAAAATATACTTGTTATCATCTGTTGGAATGTTCCTGGTGAGTTGCATAGTTCAAAGTATATCATTTTTGGTTTGAATAGTCCTTTGTTTGTCAAAAAGACTACTTTTTATTCATTGTCTTTTTTTTATATGTTGAAGTATTTTATATTCTTTAGCTTTTGCTACTGCTACCTTTGCTAAGAGATCTCTATTACCAGAATTTTTTCTCTCTCCAGATTTCTCTTTTTTTGTTACCTGATCTGCTTTAAGCTTTCAACATTCTGACTTTATATGACCTTTCTTCTTGCAATTGTGAGAGTAGTCTTTGGGCTATCTGTATAATGTTTCTTATTATTTTTCTTATTGTTTCAATTAGTTAATTATGTAATTACATAGAGTAAAAGTAACATGACACAATATATATATCTTTTACCCTCAACTACTCTATCCTAAACAACTTGTTCTCTCTGAACTCACAAATCCTTCTTACACAATAATTGTATTTTATTTTCTTTTTATTTCCATCTGATAGTTTAGATGACTATGGTTTTCCTTTGTCCTTTGTATGAGCAATGAGTGCTATCTATGAACTGCCAAGTTGGACACTTTTCTTCTTAGTGAGAATATAAATAATAACAATATCAGTAAAGAGTGACAAGCTACCAGTAGTAGTAGAAGTAGAGTTAAGAATAGTACAAAGAGTGGAATATGAGTTAGGAAGAGCAAGAAACATAGCATGAGTAATAACAGTATTGAAAATTGGTTTACCAAGTGTTTTGAGAATATAAGCCTTGTGTTGAATATTATTTAGCTGAGGCTCTATAGGCATCTTATCTGAGAAGAAAATACAGAAAATCTCTTTGATTAGATATACAATAGTATTTGGGTTCTTTCCTTCATAACAACAATTTAATTTATCCCAAACATTAGTAGTTGATATAGTATGCAAAACACCACTCAAGGGTTCATTGTTCAAGATTCAAGTAAGCTGAGCTTAGGCTTTCATATTGTAATAATCCCAGTTGTTAATATCTAATTAGTTTGTACTCTTATTATGTCAAGAACAGGATTACAGAGGACAAATGGATAAAATAATAGATAAAAGTATACTTCAAATGGAGTATTGTACTATACCAGAAGAGAATATTACTCAGCAATGGTATAAAATCCAAAAGAAGGTTCTGACAGGTGAAATGATGTCGAAGTGGAATACAACTTGGTGAACGACCTTGGCTTCAACTTATATATTGCACCCCGGTCTCCTGTTGTGAGGTGGTCACATATTTTGGAGTGAAGGGAAGTCGTTAGGGAAGAGGCCCTTAAGAAAGTGAACTAGGAATCCAGAATGGACAGGAATAGTGTTAGGACCAAATGATATTAATTTGCAGACTAAGCAATTATACTGTAACTACTTAGTACTTATAAGAAGTTTAGAATAGGAGGAGAGTAATCTACTATGCTATCCTACCTGAGTCCTCAAAGCTTCTATGCATAAGCAATTTAAATATCACTTGACTCCAAATTTAAAAATCCTTCATTGCAAACTTTCAACCTGAAATTCTACCACCATGTCCTTTAAGTTTACCTCGATTGTTAACCTTTCTGACTTCGATGATGAGATCTACAAGGCTGAGTTGGCAAGAAGACATGCTAAGGTAGAAGCCCTGCTTCGACAGCAGAAAGAAAAGGAACACCTTGAACACCAAGCCTGAAAAGAGGCAAAAATAGCAGAGTGGAAACAATTAGAGGAAGAGGCATGGAGAAAACAGAAAGAGAAAGAGGTATGATGGAAAGAAAAGGAACATCAGAGAGATCTGGCTTATTGCCTAGAGGCGGATTGCATCACCACCATAGAACAACAACAGCGCAAAAATTGGGCCAAGACTTTCTTGCCTCCCACAACTCCTTCTTCTGATAAGGAGATGAATCTTATTGACCTTCCACCTTTGACCAAGAGGCAACGTGTTCGATACCTATCACAAGAAACTCTAGAGGCTTGTCAACAATGTGAGGAGTTAGTAAGAGAAATGGGAATATTGGGTGTCAGTGGAGGAAGTCTGTGTGAGAGGTATACAGACTTTAGAATACTTTGTATTCCCCAAAATTTGCTGTAAGTATTTCTTTGAATACTTTTCTCTGCTAATTGTTTGTAGTTATGCAACTTTATACACTCCTTGTGCCAAGGCCAAGGCTGCCTGTAAGCCCTTTGACATGGACAAGGCATGAGCAAAAGCTAAGGCAGAAATAGTTCAAAGGTCAAGAGTAAGGAGAGTAAAGCAATAGACAGATGTGGAGTGGAAGATAGACATCTCGGGAAAGTTGGAGGATCTGAGTGAGTTGAGGGGATTGAGGAAAGACATCTGAAGGATCATGGTAGCATTGGAGAAGCTGGCTGGCATAGAGGGCCAGGACTCTGATGAGGAGTTATTATCTTGGCTGGCATCTGAGAGAGAGGACATAGAAGTACAAGGGAGTAAGGAAAAAAGAAAGCAGAGGCAGGAGAAAATAGACAGAGTAGAGGAAGAAGAAGTCAGAGGGCAGGAAGAGGAAAATAGAATAGAGAGTATAGAAGAAGAAAGTAGTAGTTTTTCTCCAGTCGCCTTTTTTGTCAGTACTGGAGCTTTTTAATGTTTCTTTTTCTTGAATATTATTATTTCTTTTTTGATCTGTGGGTAGAAGTGGATATGAGTGATAACAATTGATAAAGCAAGAATACAAGTATTGGATGGCTATAAGGGAGACTGTAGAGGAATGTAAGTACTCAAGTTTTGTAATGGAGATTGCTTCTGAATACAAGTATCAAATTGCAATAGAAACTGCGGAGCAGAATACAGGTAAGCAATTTAGTGCAAAAGAAACTGCACTCCAAAATGTGTATAAGGACTTATCTACTAAAAAAATTTTTTTTAATGAAGTAAATGCAGAAAAACAGAGTTAAGGAAGTGGAATGAAGGCCTTTCAGACTTGTAACAGTCCTAGTTTAGAGGGATACTTGAGGTAAAAGTCGTTTAATAATTCTTTGGCATGTTCCAGTTTTGTTGCTGGTAACCATTCAGAGTTGTTATCAGTATCTTCGTATCCCAGCTATATAACCTTGTAGAGCAATTTGCAAGCTCTCCAGCAGTTAATCTTGGAGTTGACTATTTTGGAAATTTTGTATTCTGGTTCTCTGTCAATGATTACAGGTACTGGTAAAGGTTTAGAACGTTGCTGGAAGATATTGGGTGTGGCTAGTTTGAGCATAGAGACATAGAACATAGGATGAATGGCTCTTATAGTGTCCGGAAGGCAGAGTGTAAAGGATTACAGACTAGGTTAAGCAACTATCTCATATGGTCTGAGGTACTTTTTGGAGAGTTTTTTCGATGGACAAGTCGTTTGAAAGTACTGTGATCTGACGAATACTGATTTTTCAACTTGGAAGTCCAGTAGTTGTTGTTAACGAGAGTTGGTGGAGATTTGATATTGTTTTTGGGCTTTGGCAATTTCCTCCTTGAGCATGTCTTGTAGTTTGTCAAGATTAAGTATGAAGTCACGGACACGAGAGGAAACTATATTTCATTCTGGGTACACACTAAGGTTAGGATGATATCCTTTGTTGGCGAAGAATGGAAAAACACCAGTAGTAGCACTAGGAGCATTGTTGTAAGCAAATTCAGCTAGGGGTAACAGTTCTGACAAGTTGTCCTGTTGGTAATTGCAATATACGTGGAGATACTGTTTCAATGTCTGGTTGGTCCATTCCACTTGACCATTTTCCTCCAGATGGTATCCACTGGTAAAGTAAAGTCTCATGTCTAGGGCAGTACCTAGAGAGCAGAAAAAGTGTGAGACAAACTCAGAGCCATGGTTGGATGTAATATTAGATAGAACTCCATGTTTTGAAAAGATATGTATGACGAAGAGGCATGCTAGTTCTGCTGAAGTGATAATGTCATGAGTAGGAATGAATATGGCTTGTTTTGACAGGTGATCCACTATTACTAGGATGGTATTGAAACTAGAGGAGGGAGGGAGTTTCTTGATGAAGTCCATAAAAATTGAATTCTATGGGCATTCCAGAATAGGGAGTTGTTGGAGAGATCCATATGGTCTGTGACACTGTGGTTTGGATCTCATATAGGTAATGCAAGACTTATAGAACTTTTGTACATTGTTGCAGATATTTGGCCAGGTATAGTGCCTTCATACGAGTTCTAGTGTTTTATTTTGGCCCAGATGTCCTGCTAGTACATAATCGTGGTAATACTAGAGAACTCAGAGGTGCAAGTTGGTTTTATCTGGAATGTACATTCTGTTGTCAAGTCTGAGGAACCCTGCATCGTCTTTTGACTAATGTTCTTCTAGATGGAGTAGATGGTTAGAGATGGAAGAGTTAAAGGAGAGTGTTGCTAGAATATCAGAGTAGAGTTAGTCTTGATCCAATATTGTGGCTGCGCAAAGTGTCAGAGTAATGAGGATGGTTACTTGGAGAGATGCTGCAATTTGTTTATGAGTAAAGACTGGATAAAAGTTATGAGGATTCACTGCAGCGTAGCCATTATCTTCCCCTTTTGGGTAGACATTCCATTATCTAGTTAGAGCATCTGGTTTGGTACCAAGACATCCAGGACAGAAACAAATTACGAGGTTAAATTGAGAGAGGTATTCCGACTATCTTGCTTGTCGGCACATTACAATCTTGGTTGTTGAGAAATACTCCAAGTTCTTGTGATCCATTACAATGTTAATTGATGAAGCAGAACCTTCCAAATAGTGTTTCCAAATTTTGAAGGCTTCAAATATTGCAAGTAATTCTTTATCATAGATGTTATAGTTGAGTTCTGGAGCAGAGAACGTCCTGGAGTGGAAGGCTATGGGGTGGATCTCATTATCTTTGGTCATAATGGAAAAAATAGCAGCAAGGGCATAGTCTGAGGTATCAGTTTCCTAAACGAGCTGTGCATCAGGAACCTAGTGTATAAGGATAGAAGTGGAGGTGAAGGCTTATTTTAGGGTATTAAATGCCATTTTACAATCATTGTCAAAATTCCAAGGAGCATTTTTTCTAGTAAGACAGGTGAGCAGAATAACTATGTTTGAATAATTAAATGTGAAACGTCTGTAGAAGTTGGCCAAACCTAGGAAGGACTGAATGTCCTTTATTTTCTTTGGTTCTGGCCATTCTTGAATGGTTTTCACTTTAGCATCGGACATAGTCAAACTAGATGGTGATAGAACATAGCCTAGATACTTTATGGAATCTGAATGGAATTTGCATTTTTCTGCCTTTGCATATAATCCTGCTTTACAGAGTCATTTTAATACTTCTTTTATATGGTTCCAGTATTATGTAATATTATCAGAGTAGATTAGGATATTGTCCAAGTAGACTACTATGCACATATCCAGGAGGTCAGAGAATATATTGTTCATGAAGCATTGAAAGGTAGCTAGAGCATTAGTTAGTCCAAACAGCATTACTAACCATTCGAAGGCTCTATAGCAGGTCCAGAAGATAGTTTTCCATTTGTTTCCTTCGGCAATGCAGACCAAGTAGTACATATGTCAAAGGTCAATTTTGATATAAATACGAGTCTTGCATAGAGAATCTAGAAGGTCAGAGATGAGGGGAAGTGGGTATTAGTCTTTTTTTGTAATTCTGTTGAGTCTATGGAAATCTACATAGAGCTGGAGAGACCTATCTTTCTTCTTTACAAATAAGACTGATGCTCCATGAGGAGAAAACGTCAAATGGATGAATCTATTGGTCAAGTTTTCGTCAATGAACTCTTTTAATGTTTCTTGTTCAAATTTGGACAAGGAGTAGATGGTTCCTACCAGAGGATGGGAATCTTTTTCCAGATCAATTTGAAGGTCATAAGGACAGTAGGGAGCAAGTGTTTCTACTTTGGACTTGCTAAAAACATCTATGTATTTGTGGTATTTCTTCAGAATAGAGGAGAGGTTAATTTTTTTGGAGATGGTAGTAGATTTGGCCTATATTGTAGAATAGAATTGGAGAGAAAATGTTGTCGAGCCTAATAGGTACAAGGCCTAGAGTAGGGCTGGTACATTGCTTGGGGTTAGATGGAAGTGTCTTAGATAAGATGAACTGCAAAGGATTTTCTGCTGGAGAAAACAGAGAATTTACCAAGGTTTCAACAGGAGGAATAGAAGCCAGATTTTGGAGTAAAGATAGTGGTTGAAAGGATATTGACCCAGAAACCCAGTCAATTAACAAATTGTAGCAAGTGAGCCAAGAGTGACCTAATACCAGAGAACAACAAAAATCAAGTAGAGTGACATAGAAGTCAAGAGTTATATATTCACTGAAGGGGAATTTTACAGGCAACAATATTTCCTTGGAGATAATATTATTTGAGGTTCCATCAAACAGATGCAGTTCCACAGGAGGAGTAGGAGTAGTAGGCAGAGAATGTCCATGAGCAAAAGCAAAGTCCAAGAAACAATATGTAGATCTAGAGTTTATCAGCATTTGGATGGGTATAGGCTGGAGATGGTCTGGAGCACATACCAGAGGAGAAACAAGGGGTATACAAAGAGAATTCAGATTGGAAAGAGCAGATGCGTTGAGACGTATTGGACTCGTGGTTGCACAAATAAGTTTAACATAACTCCTAGTTTATGCTGAGTCTTGGGAGTTGCACCCTAGTTTTCCAAGAGGTTTTTGGAGAGTAGAGTCTCTTGTTCCTCCAGAGTAGTTAGTTATGCCCTTACTGGTTGTTTCCTAGGACACCCATCTACCTTGTAGTCTTTTAATTTGCAGTATAGACAGAGATTATTATTGATATGGTATTTGTGCTTATTACTATTTAATTTACTGTCTTTGTCTAGTTTGTCTGAAAGGTCAATATGTGGAGTGGACAGAGATAGTGATTTAGCAATGGAAGATAACGATCTGGGGGGTTTTAGGGAATTCTGAGAGGTCACAGTCTGTAGTGGATTTATGGATGATTGGGAACAAGACAGAGTGGAGTTTTGCGAGGAGGTAGAGTACTGAGCTGTTTTACCCTGTTTTCAGTGGTGGCTGTCTGCTACTTTCTTCTCCATATTTCGGAGACGATCTTATTTGTGGTTTTGTTCCTAGTAATAATTATTAAAAGTGATTGCCAGTTGATACATGGCATGGAAAAAGGTAGGTTTTCCTTGTTCCCTGTTTGCTATTAGGTCCTAGAGGCGATTCGGCAATCCCTAGTAGAAGCGATAGTATAGAACTGAATTACCCCAGTTCAACTGTGCTGCATACCATATAAATTCCACATTGTAGGTGATAATCTTATCTCCTGGCTTCATACAGAGGTTGTTGATGAGATTGGCGGCATTCCCTACTGGGTCCAAAAGTCCAAAATAGACCCAGAGCTCTTTCACAAAAAGGTGCCAAGCTGAAAGCCAGGGTTGTGCATAGCTGAGGTCTTTCTGTTATAGTGTGACTTTGAACCAATCTTGCGCTACACTGGAGAGGTAGGTTATCGTGAAATTGATTTTCTCTTCATTGGTAAAAAATTGCAAAGAGTTGGCACTGAAATAGAAAGTGATTGAGCTTATGAGGGTCAGAACCGTCGAAGGTGTCTAGAATGTGGGTCTTCAATTGGTGAGGCTTTGGTGCTGATCCTCTGTTAAGATTTTCTAAAAGTTATTGGAAAGCCTCAGCTAACTGATTGTTAACAGGGTTACGGTCAGTGACAGAAGGTGGAGTTTGAAAAACAGGAGTAGGAACAGGAATAGGAGCGTCAACCCAGTCTGGGTCATTGTGGACATGAGGAATAGTAGTGGAATCTACTCTGTGGACTTCTGAAGGTTCTACCAGAAGTGGAGTTGAGTGGGGGCACATTGGAGTACGAGGTGTCCCCAATTAAAGGCATTTTGACCTTCTTGGAAGGCCAGAAGTGAAACGACTAATAGTTCAGTCAGCAAGAGGAATAGAGTTACTCCCAGAAGAGGGAGCTGCTGATTGGTGAGACATCAAAACTAAAACACAATAGGAATTGGTGTGAGTCTACAAATTCTGTCAAGAACAGGATTGCAGAGGACAGATAGGTAAAATAATAGATAAGAGTATACTTCAAATGGAGTATTGTACTATGCCGGAAGAGAATATTACTTAGCAATGGTATAAAATCCAAAAGAAGGTTCCGGCAGGTGAAATGATGTTGGAGTGGAATATAACTTGGTGAACAATCTTAGCTTCAACTTATATGTTGTATCCTGGTCTCCTGTTGTGAGGTGATCGCATATTTTGGAGTGAAGGGAAGTCGTCAAGGAAGAGGCTCTTAAGGAAGTGAACTAGGAATCTGGGATGGACAGAAATAGTGTTAGGACCAAATAATGTTAATTTGCAGACTGAGCAATTACATTGTAACTACTCAGTACTTATAAGAAGTTCAGAATAGGAGGAGAGTAGTCTACTATGCTATTCTACTAATTATAATTTTTTAGGAGAGTTATTAGGAGAATTAAATTACATAATTGTCAGATTTTTGGAATATGACATATTAGTACTTTGGATAAGTATAGGGTGTTTAGTTATACTGTCTATAATCTTCATGAGTTCTCAAAGTCTAAGAATAGTGCAAATGCAGTACTTCTATGTCTAGAAGTTGGTACTTTTTTTTTCAAGATATGGAATCTTATATAACTAATTAAATCTACTGATCTGAAAAGGTCTAGCAGAAGCAAACATTGTGAGAGTTAGGAAAATAAGCATTGGTGATCAAGTCAAATGTAAATGAGTATGAGGTTTGAGTCTGATTGAAGATTATAGGCAAGTGAGGCCCATAACCTTTTATAATGAGTGATGAGGACCTAGAGTGATAATAAATACTTAGAGTTACAAAATGAGACTAAGGTATACAAAAAACAACCTAATAATAATGTTCATATTATGTAATATGTGAGCTGGAAATAAAGTATATGCAAAATTATAATTATAATAGAAGTAAATATGTATTACAAGAATTATATAAAGAGAATGAGGATGGATGTATGTGACCTAGGAAAAACAGATATAATATTGGGAATATCATGGCTACAAGCCCATAATCTGGAGATAAACTGGGAGATTAGGAAGGTCAAAATGATGAGATATTCACCCATGTGTAGAGAAGGAAACCAGAGGAAAGAGAAAGAGAAAGCCAAAAGGAAAAAAAGAGTAATAACTCTAGAGAAAAAAAAAATTGTCAGATGGACAATAGACAATAAGAAAAATTAGGAAAGAAAGAAAGAAATCAAGGAGGACCACAGAAAAATCAAAGAGACGGTCCCAAGGAAATTTTGGTAGTAGAAGAAACTATCTAAAAAAGTGAAGTCTGAAAGAATATTAATGAGAAAAGTTTGGGATCATACTATAGATCTCAAAGAGACATTTAAACTACAAAAAGAAAGAATCTATTCTCTATCCAGAAATGAGAGAGAAAAGGTTTGGAAATTTGTAGAGAATCAATTGAGAAAGGGATATATTAGATTGTCAAAATTCCCTTAAATGTTACCAGTATTATTTGTAGAGAAAAAGAATAGAAGTAAGCAGATAGTAATAGACTATCACAACCTAAATAACCAAACAGTAAAGAATAATTATCTGCTCTCATTAATCACAGACTTGATAAACAATATAGGGAATAAGAGAGTCTTTACTAAAATAAATCTAAGGTAGAGGTTCAACAATATAAAGATAAAAGAAGAAAATAAGTAAAAAGGAATATTTACAACACATATAGGATCTTTTGAATCTACAGTTATGTTTTTCAGGATGATAAACTCACTAGCAACCTTCTAGGTGATGATAAACAAAATCCTAAGAGCCCTGGTAAATAAAGAAAAGGCTGTAGTATTTATAAATAATGTATTGGTAGAAATAGAGTTTAAGAAGGGTCACAACAAAATTATGGAAGAAGTATTGAGGAGATTAAAAGAAAATGACTTATATGTCAAGCTGGAGAAATATGTGTGAAAAGTAAGGAAAATAGGGTTCCTGGATATTGTAATAGGACCTAACAGAATAAAAATAGAGAAAGAAAAGGTAAATGAAGTACTTAGTTGGCCAAAGCCCAGAAATGTGAAAAACATCAGAAAATTCTTAGGCCTTATAAATTATTATAGGAGATTTATCAAAGATTTTGCTTGAATAACAAAGCCAATAAATGTGTTGACAAGGAAAGACATGAAATGGCAGTAAGAGCAGAAGCAGCAAAAGAAGTTTGATGAACTTAAAAGGATTTTCATAACAAGACTAGTATTAGCAGCCCTAGACTTAGACAAGGAGTTTAGGGTAGAAGAAAACACTTTCAATTATGCAATTGAAGGGGTACTATCAATAGAATGCTGTGATAAGCAGTAGAGACCAGTAGCTTTTATTTCAAAATCTCTAAGTAACACAGAAAGAAACTATAAGATATATGACAAGAAAATGTTAGCTGTAATCAGATATCTAAAAGAATAGAAACATTTCCTAGAGAGGACTATGACAAAATTAAAGATTTGAATAGACCATAAAAATCTTGAATATTTCATAAAAGCACAAAAGTTAAATTGGAAACAAGTGAGATAGGCTTTGTACCTATCTAGATTTGATTTTACATTGAAACATGTTCTGGGAAGCAAAATGGGGAGACAAATAGTTTAAGTAGGAGACTAGATTAGGAGACTGAAGTAGGAAGAGATAACAAAGATGAGACATTGGTAAAGCCAAGATAGCTAGAAGTAAGAAAAACAGAAGCAGTAGAAGTCATAGTAGACAAGTAGATCTACTAGTAAAGGTTAGGCAATTAAGCATAAAAGATAACAAAGTGGTAAAAGCCATAGAAGAAATGAAGTAAGTAGGAATAAAGATGTTAAGAGATAAAGAATGGAGAGAAGTAGACAGCATAATATATAAGGAGAGAAAAGTGTATATGCCAAAAGACAATAAATTGAGAGCAGAAATTATCAAGCTACATCACAATATGCTAGTAGGAGGACATAGAGGATAGTAGAAGACAGTAAAACTAGTCACTCAAAACTTTTGGTAGCCAGGAATAACAAAAGAGATAAAGCAATATGTGAAAGGGTATGATGCTTGTCAGCAAAATAAGAATTGCACAGAATAGCCAGTAAGAAAACTAATACCAGATTCAATTCTGAAAAGACCTTGGATGTATATATTAGTATATTTTATTACAAAGTTGCCCCTAGCTCAAGAACACAACAGCATTCTAGTAGTAGTTGATAAACTAACAAAAATGGTATATTTCATTTCTACTATAGAGAAAACATTGGTGAAAGGATTAGCAAGGTTGTTTAAAGATAATGTGTGAAAACTGTATGGGCTACCAAAAAACATCATTTCTAATAGAGGACCCCAATTTGCAGTAGGATTAATGAGAGAGTTAAATAGGATATTGGGAATTAAAAGTAAATTGTCAATAGCATTTTACCCTCAAATAGACAGACAAATAGAGAGAGCTAACCAGGAGTTAGAACAGTACTTAAGGATATTTATTGATCATAGGCAAGAACAGTGGCTGAAATAGTTGAAAACAACAGAGTTTGCATATAATAATAAAATATATTCAAGTACTAGGATATCATCTTTCAAGGCAAATTATGAGCAAGATTGAAGAATGGAATTTGAGAGGAGAAAAAAGAAGAAGGAAATATAAAGGGGTAGAAAAATTTATTGAGAAAATAAAAGAAATACAAGAAAAGGCAAAAGTGGTACTAAGTAAAGTGAAAGAAGAAATAAAGAAATATGTAGATAAGAAGAGAGTGAAGATCAATGACTATAAGATAGAAAACTTAGTGATGTTGAGTACTAAGGATCTAAAGTACCAGATAGTTGGAAAAAGAACAGAGAAGTTGATGGAAAGGTTCATTGGTCTCTATAAGATTAAGAAAATTATATTATCAAATATAGTAGAATTAGAACTACCTAGTACAGTAAGAATACATCCAGTAGTTAATGTAAGTAGAATATAAAAATACATAGGGCAAGTAGAGAGGCAAAAGAAGAAACAGCCAATGCCAGTAATAATTGAGGGAGAAGAAAAATAGAAAGTAAAGAGGATTTTGAATAAGTGGCAAATTAGAGGAAAAGACAAGTACTTGGTAAGGTGGAAGGGATTTATAACAGAATCAGATACTTAGGAAGAAAGGGAAAATTTAGGAAATGCTAAAAAAGCAGTCAAAGAATTCAAGAAGAAATATTAACAAGATATGGAAGATGTAAGACATCAAGAAAAAGAAAAAGAGATATTTGAAAGGGAAAAATTTTCAGGAAGATTTATGACAAGAAAATTATTTGGGTGGTCAAATAAGAAGTATAACAAAGAATATTGGGAAAGGTTAGAAAGAAATTGGAGACAATAGAAAGGAGAATGACTTAGGAGAAGAAGAACAATAGAAACAATTAGGAAAGAAAAAGAAACCAAGCAAGAAAATTTGAGAGCAAAAGAATAAACAA
>Ga0157361_1000541_pt1 | contig 14543 bp, 8 predicted proteins | sample AttlaeALBM2_FD_111481 | JGI IMG/M metagenome (GOLD analysis project Ga0157361, IMG submission 111481) | Fungus gardens microbial communities from leaf cutter ant in Ribeirão Preto, State of São Paulo, Brazil - Atta laevigata ALBM2 | ecosystem: Host-associated > Fungi > Mycelium > Unclassified ...
AAATACTGATTGTTATGTTATACCCCTAGGGGTAGGGCATACCCCCAGAGTAAGGGTAAGGGTAACAAAAGTCTATCCTTTGTAGTAACTAAGCCTGAGATGACTTAGAAACCCTCCTAGTCTAAGTTGACAAGAAGAACTCAATAGTCCTCATTCAATTGCTGTACACTAGTTATACATATTCTAGTATTTACTATTATTTACAAAGTTTCCTATCTAACTCTCCTACATGTCTGATCTTTAGAAAGAAAAAGAAAAAGGAAAAAAAAATGAAAAGAAAAAAATAAATGTTGACTTAACCATTTTGCCAAGTCATGATATCCCTTGAGGGTAAAGTATATCCTGATATTTAGAATAAAATAATTGTACTTTGCTCTTAGAAGAAGATATACTCTTAACAATACACTTGGAATAATACTGTAAGTCTACTAGAAATAAGTATAAAGCTTGCAAAGTAAAGTATACCCTAGGGGTAAGGATAAGGATAAGGATAAGGGTAGAATAAGAGTAAAAAAAAGTCTACCTTTGGTATCAAACCTTAATGTCATGACTTGGCAAAATAGCTAAGTCAATATTTATTTTTCTTTTTCTTTTAGTTTAGTTAGTTTAGTTAGTTAGTTTAGTTAGTTAGTTAGTTAGTTAGTTAGTTAGTTAGTTATATTGGGACACATGGGATACTAGCTAGGGTTAGGGTTAGTATTGTATATAAGTAGTTTCACTAATCTAATGAGAACTTTATTGTCATAACTTGGCAAAAATAGCTAAGTCAATATTTATTTTCTTTTTCTTGTCTTTTCTTTTATTGTTAGACACATGAGAGAATAGTGACATGTGGGAGAATGAAGTAGGGTTAGGGTTAGAATCATATATAAGTAGTATAGAAAATCTAATAAGAACTCCATCAAGTTCTTCTTGTTAACTCAAACTTGGAGTAGGCTTAAGTCATTGCAGCTAAAGTCTTGCTGTTAATGTAAAGTTATGAAAACTTAGAGTTTACCCAAGGTGGATGTTTAGAAAGAACTCAATAGAATTCCCTATTGGTATTACAGTTGTGCCATGGGCCAGTAGTCATATACTGCATAGTTTATCACTATACCAAAAAGGCAATGTTAGCAAGTGTTATGAGAGAAAATAACTTCCTGCACATTTGAACAGTTAATCCATAACCTCAAGATATACAATGGGATTAAACTATAAATAGTATAGGAAACTTAGGTAAACCATATCACATGATCAGGTCAGGTGATTGTAGAATATTCCAGAAAAACATGTGATTATGGGACTTTAGGGCATAGACCATATAGAAATAGTATAAGTAGTGTATACAATGCAACAGGGAACTTTATCAAGTTCTTTCTGAATATTTACCTAGGGTAAACTCTAAGATCTTCATAGTCTAATGTTAACAGCAAGACTACTTGCTAACAAAGGTCTAGCTATTTATGTAGTTCATTGAACAGGTATTTTGTTATACCTCTATAATACTATTTAGTAGTCACTTTTCTGTGATAATTGGATTCTACTATCTACTTATATAAATGTCTATTTATAAGACTTTAGCCAAGATGGCTTAAATCTACTCCAAGTCTGAGTTGACAAGAAGAACTCAATAGAGTTCCCATTTGATTTTCTACATTATATATACAACTACTATTGTGGCTATGCACTTTACCTCCCATAGTCCTCATGTTACTTATTATGTGACTACTCTGTCATGTGTTGTGACTGTGACCTATGTGATGAGACCATAATGTGACATCAGTCACACCTTTGTGACTTTGTGACAGTGATGTGACTCCTTTCCTATGCTTTTTTTAAATCATCAATTATAAAGCCAACTACTCTAAATACAAATGAGCAAGAGGCAATTAGAGTTGCAGTGGCAGATCCTATGGTATATGTTATAAGCATGCCTCCCAAGTACTAACATATAGTTAGTAGCCTAGGCAGTGAAAAATGAGAAAACTACATTAAATGACAGACTCTTTACCACCAAATATGTTAGGGAACCACTCAGAGGCGATCACCCTTAAGCTAATGAAGAGTCCCGGAAGCTAGTTTGAGATTCAAGTGGGGATATATCTATACACATTTGCTAGTATATATACTACACTAGATAGTCAGGCACACACTACCATGGCAACCAATCTATAATCACAGAATGTCCTAGAACAACTAATAATAGGTATCGCACCGCATGATACAGACAGGAGAGGTTAGGAATGATGGGAACGCGATATATGATCTGTCACTGGGCCATTAATAGATCAGACCCTCAAAACTTACTAAGCATCACCCTAGATGTCCCCTTACAAAATATCTGCCTTCCAAAAACATTTATCTACCTAAAGACTTCCCTACCCCTTCTATTTGTGATATCTACTGCCCTACCCTAGCCTTTAGCCCCTGCCATAGAACTTGATCATCACGGAACAATCTCATTGGGATCAAGTGACAGACACCAAGATGAGTACTCTGGTCAAACCCCTTTTCAAGGGTACCAGTGACTCCCTCAGGGATATTTTACCCTAAGAGAATGTCACAAACTTCATTTGGTCACATCTCCATCAATTCTTCAATGATTCTCACAGTCTTAAAAGCTACGGAAAGCCCTCAAAAAGACCTTTCAATTGATGCTAGTCACGTCTCGAGGCAATCAATATTGGTCAAGATATTAAGCAGATCAACTGGTAACCACCATGTTACTGTTTATTAAATCGCTAATATCTCAGAAACTGCCATGATCGATGCTTTAGTTCTAGGCTCAGCAGAAGCCTTCTTCATAATGCTCAGAATGAGCCTAGAACAACCTCAAGGCAATTAATATTAGTAGAGATATGAAGACCTCAATGTTTGTACATGGACTTTATTAATTACCCATAGATAGTTATCTGTCCTTTTCTTAGAACAAAGGACAACCTCCATATGGTTAAGTTATCACTATTTCTAGCACAAAGGCACTACCATATGTAGAACAATAGGTAGTAGCATGTGATGATCTGTTCTAGTACACAGACCATCACAATTATATAAGGACTTATAGTCTAAGGATTAGATCTCAGACTTAACAACATCTTTTGTCATTGTCTAAACTTTGCTTTTTTGAACTATTCAAGTATCAAATCACCCAGCACAAATTAGTAAGTGACCTTTTGTGATAATTTTCTATACTACTTATCTATTTTACTTTGGTAACTATGCTCTGTTTTTCTATAGTCCTCATATTACTCCTATCATGTGACTACCTTGTCATATATTGTAACTGTGACTGTGACATGACATTTGTGACTCTATGACTATCATGTGATACTTTCCCATACTCCACCTTAGTAATAATCTAACTAAATAAAACAAAACAAAAGAAAAAGAAAAATAGAAAATAACTTATATCATGACTTGGCAAAATGGCTAAGTCATTATTTATATTTACTTTACTTTTTCTTTTGAACTTACTATATAGAAAGGAGTGTGAGAAAGTGTCATGTCACATAGTCACATGGTCATAGTCACATAACAAGAAGTCACAGCATTACATCACATGATATCACATAATGGGTTATATGATGAGTGTGAGAAAGTAGTACATAGACCATGTAGTAGTTGTATAAGTAGTGTACAGAAAATAATAAGAACTCTATTGAGTTCTTCTTGTTAACTCAGACTTGGAGGGTGATTAAGTTGTCTTAGGCTAAGTTGCTATAACTTAGCCATTTTGTTAGGTCATGACATAGCCTAGGATAGCTATATTTATCAAAAAATACATTACAAGTTATAATATATATCAGTGGATGAAAAATTGCCCACAACAACTATTAAGACTCTAGATCTCACAGTTGAATATGTTCAACTTGAAGTCTATATCTAATACTTGATATCTTCATGCTTCTCATTAGAGAGTTCAGTTAAGGTTTTCAGTGAAGTTATATTAGAAGATAGATATTAATGAGACTTTGAGTAGCATCCTTAAGATTGTCCTAAGACAGTAAGAGTACTGGTTCCTCAATATAGAGATTTACAGAAAAAAACACAAAAAGAGAGAACTTGTTGTTCTCTTCTCTTTCTGTTCTGTATTTATTCTAACTAGGTGTATAACAGTTGTTACAATGTGATAACTGTTATGACTTGGCAAAACAGCTAAGTCATTATTTAATATCTCTTTTCTTTTCTTTTCTCTTAGATTATTACTAAGGTAGAGTATGGGAAAAGTATCACATAACAGTCACAAAGTCACAAAGGGTGTGACAGAAGTCACAGAATGGTCACATCATATGGAGTCACAAGTCACAGTCACCACATATGACAAAGGAGTCAGTTGATGAGTAGTATGGAGATAGTGGGAGATAAAGTGCATAGCCACAGTAATAATTATATATATAGTATAGTAAATCTAACAGGAACTCTATTGAGTTCTCTTTGTCAATTGCTGAACAAAGAGCAGTTGGCTTTATTCCAGCTTGGAGTTTAGCTTTTTTACAATAATACTACTTATAACTCTAAGTGACTAGTTAGGTAATAGATCAGCAATGAAGGTGACAAGTTAAGTCAGAGTTAAGTTAATGTCTAATAATGGGTTAGTCTAATATTATCCCATTTAGTCCAGTCCAAAGATAAAAGGGAAATAGTCCAAGATTTTTCTAAAGAGTCCTGTCTATACTATAAGTCCAATGTTCTGAGTCTAAGACATACAATGTATTACTACATTGTAATGTCTTCATTCAACAATGCCAACATTTCATTAACTAACTACTTGTTATCAGACCATGGTTGATAATAGTAGTAGTTCCACTCAAGATTCATAATAGCAATCTTTTGGACCACTCATGCCTAACAAGATGCCTAACAGGCCTTGGAAAATAATATCAACAGACTTAATCACTCAATTGCCAGAGTCAAATGGTTACAATGCTATCTGTGTTATTATCAACAGGCTTACCAAAAGAGCTCATTTCATAATTGGTTTTCATCCAAGAATATGGTGTAGTTACTTTATGACTTAACAAAACAGCTAAGTTATTATTTATATTTCTTTTCTTTTTCTTTTTCTTTTGGACTTACTACATAGGAGGGAGTGTGGGAAAGTGTCATGTTACAAGTGTCACATAGTCATAGTCACATGATAGGAAGTCACAGGGTGATATCACATGATGGGTATGGAAAAACAGTGCACAGACCATGTAGTAGTTGTATAAGTAGTATAAAAAATTTAATAGGAACTCCATTGAGTTCTCCTTGTTAACTCAGACTTGAAGGATGACTAAGTTGTCTAGGCCAAGTTGCTATAGTACTATGACAAGAAAGTCCAAAGTACCCCATTTAAAGTTGGCAACAAAGTACTACTCAATTTGAAGGATTACTAGACTGTGAAGCAAGCATTATGACCCTAGTACAAAGGACCATCTGAAATAATAGAAAAGTTGTCCTTGGTTATGTTCTAGCTTAGGATATTACCTTACTACCAAGTATTGTACCCAGTCTTTCATACAAGCAAGTTAACTCAATACTCCAAATCTACCATTTGTGGCCAGAAAGCCACTCCTCCATTACCAAACTTAATACAAGGCCAGGAAGAATGGAAAATAGAAAAAATTCTGAACTTACAACAAAGGTATAGAAAGAATAAATACCTTGTCAGATAGAAAGGATACACTCAAGAAGACAATACATAGGAACCTGAAGAAAATTTACAAAATGTAGGTGAAAAGCTGCAAGAACATCTCCAGAGTATACCAAAAACAAGATAATTTCTCAACAGAGCTCAAACTAAGAGAGAGGGTAATGTTACAAACTTCATTTGGACTTATTTCCATCAATTCTTCAACAATTTTCACAGTCTCAATGGCTATGGAAAGCCCTTAAAAAGACCTTTCAATTGATACTAGTCATGTCTCAAAGCAATCAATATTGGCTGAGATATCAGGCAGATCAATAGATAACTACTATAGTACCATTTATTAAATTGCCAATATCTCAGAAACTGCCACAATTGATGCTTTGCTTCTAGGCTCAACAGAAGCTCTCTTCATAATGCTTAGAATGAGTTTAGAACAATCCTGAGGTGATTAATATTAGTAGAGATATGAAGTTCTTAATATTTGTATATGGACATTAATTAATTACCCATAGATAGTTATCTGCCTTTAATTAGAACAAAGGACAGCCTCTATATGGTTAAGTTATTACATTTTAGAGCACAAAGGCACTACTATATATAGAACAATAGGTAGTAGCATGTGATGGCCTGCTCTAGTATACAAACTATTACTTTCCTATATATAAGAACTTATAGTCTGAGAATTAGACCTCAAACTTAACAACATCTTTTGTCACTTGTCTAACTTTGCTTATAAGTAAGTACTTTTTGAAGTTATCTTCAACCTAATCACAAATAGTAAATGACTATTTGTGATACTGTTACTCACAATTCTTAGGATGTTTTCCTGCATATTTCTAATGAGATGGTTCCCAAAAAGGAAACTATTTCCCACACATTTATCAACTTGGTAGATAACATGCAAAATATAACAAGAAAGGATATAAATAGCATAGGAAAGCTTATATAAGATATATATAGTTATTAGTAAGTATCTTGTGATTGTAGAAAATAGGTGCATAGACCATGTAATATTTGTATAATAGTACAATCCAATGGAAAACTCTATTGAGTTATTTTTAAATAACTACCTAGATTAAGTCTTAAGTCTTCATAACCTTATGCTAACATGCTCTTCATAATCAAGAGTATTGAAGTGGACCATTGTGGTTGTATCTTCACAGTTGTAAAGGCAGAGCTTGATGACACTATCATCAAATAGTACCATATTAGTCAGACGACTGTTATGTCTATATATTGGAAACTCTTTATTACTACATCTCAATTGTTAATCTATATTGTTGACCACTGAGGTGAGACCTGTTCTGCTAGTTCTTCTTATCTATATCTAATGACAACATCTTAGACTTACTGTGTAAAAGGTTATGGGCCCAAGCACTTACTAAATTTTACCAGAAACTTGATATTAAATACAGAAATATCTTCAACCACATCTATTTTCTTCAAAACAGATAAATTTGATGGTACCAACTGGTTGTCATGGCAAAGACTTATTCACACAGCAGCTGTAGTAAAAGGAGCATTTGGTTACTTGGATAGCTCTATCACATGTCCCTACTCTACTAGCAACAATATCTTCTCCTGCTAAAATATCTTGGGACTCAAATACTCTATCTCTCAATGAATAGAAAGCATGCAATGCCTAGACACTGGGACTACTTATATTTAATACCAGGATATCATGACTTGGCAAAAACAGCTAAGTCATTATTTAATATTTCTTTTTCTTTTCTTTTCTTTTATTACTAAGGTGGAGTATGGGAAGATATTACATGACAAGTCACAAAGTCACAAAGGGTGTGACAATGGTCATGTCACAGTCACAATATGTAACAGGGGAGTCAGTTGACAAGTAATATGAAGATTATAGGAGATAAAGAGCATAGCCATATAGTAACTGTATATATAGTGTAGTAAATCCAATGGGAACTCTATTGAGTTCTCTTTGTCAATCACTGAACAAAGAGCAGTTGGCTTAATTCTGGCTTGGAGTTTAGCTTTCTTATACAGAAACCCTACTAGACTAGGAATTAACATTGATGGTATAGCTGCTAAGACCTGGACTTCATATATTAATACTTATGAAAAGGCATTAAATATGGCATGGTTAAATGCAGAGCAGACTTTATGGAATATGACTTACTTAGATTGCACTGACTTCAATAACTTTATTATTAACATGCACAACAAATGGTCAGATGCTAAAGTCTTGGGATCAAAGATTAACAATAAAGACTTCAAAAATATAATTATAACTTCTTTACCCAAATCCTGGAATCCCATAGCTGCACCACTATATGACCTAAATATGACTTCAGCAGATATGATAGCTCGTCTCCAAATCTGGTATACCAAGATCAACAAAAATTGACCTACCAATATTGGCCAGAATGCAATGGCACTTCAAACAAGTACTTCTAAACAAAAGGAAAGGTCCCAGCTTATTTGTGTTAATCCAAACTATTGATGCCAAGGACATACTATTGAGATGTGTTACTGGCCAGGAGAGACAATTTTCTTCTGGTTTTGAAAAAAGAGAAGACCTAAGAGAAACAGTATTTAGCACAAGACAGGGAGAATTCAAGCTAGAAACTAAAGCTCATATTATGACTACTGATACCCCTGATAAAGGAAAAAAGCAAGTTTTTGCATATATATTAACAGATCAGAAGAACTTCAAGGTATTAGCTACTCCAACATTCAGTGTGAACATACCTTATAATAACCTAAACCCTTGCAGATATAATGAAACAATAATGCAAGAAAATGCTTTGAAGAGGGTACAAGTAGCTAATACCTGGTCTAAAGAGAATCCTATTATATTTTGTACACAGTTTGAGAATACACCAGACATTCTTATCTTTATCAACTTTGGAGCTACCAATCACTGTTTCACAAACAGGTTATTGTTTGTGTCCTATACCACTTTGAGTGAACTATACTTTAGGATATCAGCAAAAAAGGACTCAACATTTGATATTATAGAAAAGGAGAAGGTAGAGTTCAAAACCAGTGTTAATAGAAAAACTAGAAGAGTTTCCATTAATGGTATTCTATATACTCCCAACCTCAGATCCAACCTGATTTCTGTATCACAACTTGGCACAAAAGGTGTAGATATGTTCTTTAAAGGAGAGAACAAAGCTCTAGTATTGACATCTGAAGGAGAGATCATAATGACTATAGCAAAATTTGGCTAATTATATGCAGTTAATGTAAACAAAGCATTAATAGACATTTTTGTTACCCAATCTAAATGACAGGCTTAGGTGATTAGGACATGCAGGCATGGAATTGATATGTAATATGATATCTAGAAAATTGGTTGATGGACTCACAACTAAAGGAGAATTGTCTATGAATGGCCTTTATGAAGATTGTATTTTTGGCAAGCACACAACTCACCCATTCAACAAGGCTAGTTCATGAGAAACAGAACTTCTTGAAAGGATCTACATCAACATCTGGGGACCATCATAAGTTCAATCAACTGGGGATTATATCTACTTTATGCTGATCATAGATAGATTCTCATTCTACAAAACTGTTGTATTCCTTAAAACAAAGTCAGCAGATGTGATGTTAAATATACTAGAGGCTTACTATATTGAAGCAGAATGACAAACTGGTAAGAAGCTCAAGCACATAAGACTCAACATGGGTAAAGAATGGTATAACATGGTATAGGAAGATTACCAAGTTGTATATAGCTTGGTATTTGAATTTACTACACCTTATGCCTATCAGCAGAATAGTGCCACTGAACATAGCATACAAACAATCCTCAATAGAGTACAATGTGTCATGGCTGAATCAAGCATAGCTCTTAAATACTGGGCTGATGTAGTTCAAACAATTGTCTATGTTCAAAACTTTATTCCCTCTTCACAATGACCAAAAATAATTCTGGCAGAAGTTTGGTTTGGAAAATGTCAAGATATTTCCCATCTGAGGCCTTTTGGATCAATAGCATATGCCCCAGGACCTAAAGTTATACAAACTTAGTGCAAGATCAGTTTGAGTGTCAATTTTGGGCTATTTTGGACATGATGGGTATAAGCTACTAGATAAATCTACTAGTGTAGTTTTTAGGTCTTGGGATGTCATCTTTGAAGAAGGGATAACATACATAGCCAAATAGCCTAACCCAATAATATTTAACAAAGAGAATGATCCCTTTCAACCAAGCCTAGAACTCAAAACTGAGACAAAACAAGAAAGCACACCTGAAAATCCAAATCCAAACCTTGGTCCAAACTCTGACCTACTACAGGTAACTGCTCCAAGACCACTACCTATCCCAAGAATTCATAATGAGAAAAAAGAATCAAATGAGACATTTATAGCCCAACCAATTAGCAAGACTATTGACAAAAAAAAGGAGACAAACTTACCTTTGGCTGTCTACCAAATACAAAGAGATCCAAAATCTAGTGCAAAACTCAAGGAATCCACTGAGTATCTCAATCGTTCTGTCACCTATATCACTAATATAAATATTCAAGTACCAAAAACTTACAATAAGGCTATGAAAAGGCCAGATTTGTAGTTAGATCCCATGACAAAGGAAATTGAAATACTAAAATTACAAGATATATTTGAGATTGTGTCTAGACTGTCTAGTAAAAATATGGTGGGGTCAAAATGGATATTTGCAGTAAAGTGGAATAAAAAGGGGAAGATTGAGAAAAAAAAGCTAGGATAGTAGCAAAAGGTTATACTTAGGTGACTAGAGAGGATTACGATGAAACCTATGCTTCAATGGCAAGACTTGAATTTGTTTGCCTAGTATGTGTAATAGTAGTCCCTCAACAGCTTTGATTATAGCAGATCAACTTCATTTCAGCATTTCTCAGTAGCAAAAATGTATTTAATGTATACATGGAGCAGCCTGGAGATTTTGAGGAAGAGAGAGAAGACCATGTCTAGAAATTAAAGAAAATATTATACAGTACTATGCAAGGAGCCTATGACTAGGCTAAGAACCTGGATAAGACTTTCCAAGGTCATGGCTACTATAAATCATGTGCTGGTCCTCAAATATGCTCTAGAACACTCAATAATAAACTCACTTTAACATTTACATAGATAGATGATATACTAGATGCTTTATCTACTGCTAAAGATGAAAAACTAGCCAAATATAAACTTGGATAAAGCTACGAGATAAAGGATATAAGGGAGACAAAGCTAATATTAAAAATGTGTATCACATGAAACAAGAATGAAGATATTATCTTAATCCAAAAGGCTTACAATAAACATATACTTAAGTATTTCAAGATGAATTACTGTGTACCAACCTCTACCCCACTATCTCCTAGGAGCTCACTATTGATAGATGGCTGCCTAACAACATCACAAGAAACCAGTGAAATAACAAAAACTCCATACTGCAAGGTATTAGGGTCATTGATGTGGCTGCAAGTAGCAACTTGTCCTGACCTAACAAATGCTATGAATATTCTGTCCCAATTTTCACATAACCCTGGTAGATCCTATTAGAATGCATTGAAGCATACACTTGCATATGTGAAAGGAACTATTGATTATGAAATCATATATAGAGAAGAAGAAACATTGAACCCTATAAGCTATATGGACTTAGATTATATAGGCTACAAAGACACAAGATGTTTAACAAAGGGAAATGTCTTTATTGTTGCAGGTAGACTGGTATCTTGGGAGAGTAAGCATCAAGAGACAGTGGCACTATCTACAGTGAAGTCAGAATATATGTGTCAGTGTCTAAAGTCTGATGACTGGAATTAAGCCAACTGTCTCTTTGTTCAGAGTTTGACAAAGAGAACTTGATGGAGTTCTCGCTCATTTCTTCTACTACTAATACACTTTACTACTGTGACTATGTGCTTACTCTCCCATGGTCCTCATGTTACTCTAGTCATGTGACACCTTGTGACTGTGACTTGTGACATGACCATCTGTGACCTCTGTCACACCATTTGTGACATTGTGACAAAGTCACGTGATACTTTCCCGCGCTCCATGTAGTTGTAAATAAGAAAAGAAAAGAAATATAAATAATGACTTAGCCAATTTGCCAAGTCATGATAATATGGCCTTTATGTATGCAATAGCTCAGGTATTGTGGATAATGAAATTCTTTACTGAGATTAGTCTACCTGTGACCAATTCAATTACTATCTATATAGACAATAACAGGTCTATTTCCAATAGCACTAATGATAAGAACTATTGCCAAATGAAGCATATTGACATAAAATTCCACTTTATAAAGGAACATACAAAGAAGAAGGAGATTATATTCACATATATCCTATTTTCAGACAACCTTGCTAATCTATTCACAAAATCTCTTCCTCGCGAAATAATAAGAAAACTAGCTACAGCAATGAATCTTAATCCCAAAGTACAGGTTATGCTAGTCTAAGGGGAGTGTTGAAGTGGACTGTCATAGTTATACCTTCACAATTGTAGAGGCAGAGCTTAATGATATCATTATCAAATGGTATTACATCAGTTAGATAACTGTTGTATCTATATATTAGAAACTTGTTACAAACTTTATTCAGCCATATCTCTATCAATTTTTTGATGATTTTCATGGTCTCAATGGCTATAAAAAGTTCTTGAAAAGACCTTTCGATTGATACCAGGCATATCTTGAGGCAATCAATATTGGCTGAGATATTAAGCAGATCAACTGGTAACTACTATATTACCATTTATTAAATTGCTAATATCTCAGAAACCACCACAATTGATGCTTTGGTTCTAGGCTCAGCAGAGGCCTTCTTCATAACGCTCAGAAAGAGCCTAAAACAACCTTAAGACAATTAATATTAGTGGAGATATAAAGGTCTCAATATTTGCACATGAACTTTATTAATTATCCATAAATAGTCATCTGTCCTTTTCTTAGAACAAAGAACAGCCTCCATATGGTTAAGTTATTACTATTTCTAGCACAAAGGCACTACCATATATAGAACAATAGGTAGTAGTATGTGATGATCTGTCTTAGTACACAGACTATCTATTTTCTGTATTTAAGGACTTATAGTCTAAGGATTAGACCTCAGACTTAACAACATCTTTTGTCACTGTCTAAACTTCACATTTTTGAACCTTTCAAGTTCTAAATCAGCAATCACAAATAAGTAAGTGACCTTTTGTAATACTACTACACCTTAGTTATTAATCTACATTGTTGATCACTGAGATGAGACCTGTTCTGCTAGTTCTTCTTATTTATATCTAATGATGACATCTTAGACTTACTGTGTAAAAGATAGTTAGTCGTCAATCTACATTGTTGACCACTGAGACTTACTGTGTAAAAAAGAGCATATGTATCCTCATTTCTCTATCCCTCTATTATTTGATTAATTTTTACCTGTCTCTGTCTTTCTACTTCTACTCTTCTCTGCTCCTGAGTTGTTCTTAGTAGTTGCTCAGCAAGTTGATGTTTGCACAAATCAAGTATAGCATCCTCAAGGTTTTGTAGAACATGTACAGGGATCAAGTGGAATTTAGTTCTTCTTCTTCTTCCTCTTTTTCTATTCAAAACAGGAGCAACAGGTTGTTGATCTCACTGTGCTTATTCCTCAGCTTTCCTAGCCTGATGTTCTTCTTCAACAGAATCTATCTCTCACAATTGTCTTACTGTGTGACTTACAGCTACTCTAAGAATAAAGGTATACTATTGCTCCTAAGGAGACCCCTACTCTAAACAACTGTCTTAAAGAGCAGTTGTCAATCCTGTGCATACAAGGATCACAATGGACCCCAAGCACCAGGTTACTAATAGAAGAGTTTACAGGTATACTACCATAGTACCACTGTGGGGGTAGCCTTTGGGCTACCTGCATAATGATAATGTTAATTATTTTTCTTATTGTTTTCAATTATTTAATTACGTAATTACATAGAGTAAAGTGACATGACTACTTACTTACTTACTTACTCTCTGACAATTCATTTCTACAACTTTCCCCTGTGAACTCATTTACCTTCCCATACCACTCAAAGAAACAATCCTTCCAGGAGAGGAGACCTAAGCTTAGTCACATACTCCAAGCTCTACACCACAGTAAGAGAGCAAAGAGAAGGGTAGGGGAGGGTGGAGGATAGTGATTATTATGATTTGAGAAAGCTTGATGATGAGCTGGTATTGTTTGTCCCTCTCACACATCCATTTAGGTTAAATTATGAAAAGAGGAGGGTTGTAATGATTAAATATCTCATTAAAATTTTTAAAATAGGAAGAGAAAAGAGAAAGTCAATTACCAATTTCTTCCAAATTTATTTGAATTTATTCAAATTTTATGGAATTTTTCAAGAGAACATGTGAAGAAAGCTGCTTGGGAAGTTCTGGAGAGGTAATGGAAGAATGTGGAATGGAGGAGTCAATAGAATGATAGAAGAGTTTGGACATGTCAGCATCACAGAAACCTAGTTGCATGTTGGTTTGACTTGGAATAAGGGGTATCCCATTGCAAACCAATGAGTACATCTAACTAATTACAAACTTATATACTAATGAAATGTTCCAGAAACTTCCACCAGATCACGGCGTCGGCTTGATTTCCCAACAGTCAGTTCATTGCAATATGTTCAACTCACTTCGTTCAGACTTCAGGTGTGTATCTAAATAGATTTAATTATTAATATATTGACTCACTTCGTTCAGACTTCAGGCACTTGCCTGAGGTTCAACCGCACATTCATTATTGCCCTGCCTCCTCTGGTAACTATTGTGACATGGGATGCAGATCCCCGCTGAATTCCATCTGCCCCGGGAATAATTTGAGGAGAATGACAGGCTCCTGAAATCTTATCACTAACCAGATTCGTGATATTAATTGTCTACCACACAGATGGCTATAAAAACCACGATTACTGGTCGAAACTTTCACCCACTCATCCACGTCAACATCCACAGCACTCA
>Ga0157361_1000542_pt1 | contig 14531 bp, 18 predicted proteins | sample AttlaeALBM2_FD_111481 | JGI IMG/M metagenome (GOLD analysis project Ga0157361, IMG submission 111481) | Fungus gardens microbial communities from leaf cutter ant in Ribeirão Preto, State of São Paulo, Brazil - Atta laevigata ALBM2 | ecosystem: Host-associated > Fungi > Mycelium > Unclassified ...
TTCTGGTCTGTATTTATCCTAACTAGATCTTGTGACTATGTTACAATGTGGTAACACTACTTGTAACTAAAGGTGACTAGTTAAGTGACAGTCCAGTGACAGAAGCCATGAAGGTGACAAGTCAAGTCAAGTGTCTAATAATGGGTTAGTCTAATGTTGTCCCATTTAGCACAGTCCAAAGATAGAAAGAGGAAATAGTCTGAGATTTCTCCAAAGAGTCCTGTCTATACCATAAGTCCAAATGTCTTTGAGAGTCCTCAGATATACAATGCATTACTGTATCGTAACATCCTTGTCTAGCATTGCCAACATCTCGTCTACTAGCCACTTATTATCAGACCATGGCTGATAATAGTTGTAGTCCCACTCGATGTTCATAACAGCTATTGCATTGATAAACAAGATATGGGGTTTCTTTTTGGGTTTTAGATTTGCAGATGACAGAGTTTGGTACTAGGAAATGGGTGTTGTAACTGGGATTAACAGCTGGTTAGTGTAAGGGTGACCAGAGCAGAGCACTCCAGGAGATTCCTCAGATAAATTATACTCTATGAAATATGTTACAACCTACCTCCAGGAGATTCCTCAGAGAATTAAATGAGGCTCCTGGAGAGAATAATCTACAATATATATATTACAGTGTCCTTGCATCCCTGCTTTTGATAACCATGGTCTGAATAATGAAAGTGCGTTAGGAGGCAACAGAGTGCACTTAGAACAATAGGAGTAAGACCAAATATTATGTAGTAATATTTGATCAGCTGCAAGGTCACTCTGGAGGACTAATATGGGCTCTGGAATCGTGTGTGAGAGGTCCCCTTACAGTTAGTTGACTGAGGGGTAGGCTTTCTAGTAGTTTCTGAGAATTGGAATCATAGGGTACCTTTGCTCCAGTTTATGAATGGGTTGTACTGGGATAACTAACTGTAACCTAGTACTACTGTGGCATCCCCTCCTAACTTTGTTATGAAAAATTCAGAGGAGCACAAGTAACCACATGAAAATTTGATTGGGAATGAAACTATATGGGTCACACAAGCATTAATGGTACTGTTGATCAAAGCAATAGAGATGGGGGAAATCTCCTGGCAAGACAGTCCATTCTTCTTAACAAAATCCAAATCCACAAAGCATTCTATGTTATGAACATCGAGTGGGACTACAACTATTATCAGCTATGGTCTGATAATGAATGGCTAGTAGATGAGATGTTGGCGATGCTAGATAAAGACATAATGATGCACTGATACATCATATGTTGAGAGACTCTTGTCAAGGACGAAATTCCAGAGGACAGAGGTATAAAATGATAGATAGAAACTACACTCCGGGACAGAGTAATGTACTATGTTGGAGAGGAATGTTACTTAGCGATAGTATAAAGAAGGCTCCAGTAGACAGGCAAGGATGTCAGAGCAGAGAACAACTTGTTGAACGACCTTGGCTTCAACTTATGTGTTGCGCCCCGGTCTCCGGTCGTGAGGTGGTTGCGTATTTCGGAGTGATGGAAGTTGTCAAGACAGAGGTCCCAGGGAGGCAAGTGAAAAGGAGTCGGAGTAGACAAGGAGAGATTAGGACCAGATGACATTAATTTACAGACTAAGGAATTACACTGTAACTACTCAGTACTTATAGTAAGTGCAGAATAGGAGGAGAGTAGTCTACTACGCTATTCTACTATTATTAATTTTAGGAGAATTATTAGGAGAAATAAATTACATAATTATCATATTTCTGGAATATGACAATTCTCAAAGACATTTGGACTCATGGTATGGACAGGACTCTTCAGAGAAATCTTGGACTATTTCTCTTTCTATTCTTGGACTGTGCTAAATGGGATAATATCAGACTGACCCATTTATAGACACTTGACTTGACTTGTCACCTTCATGGCTTCTGTCACTGGACTGTCACTTAACTAGTCACCTTTAGTTATAAGTAGTGTTACCCTATTGTAACGTAGTCACAAGATCTAGTTAGGATAAATACAAACTAGAAAGAGAAGGGAACAGCAAGTTCTCTCTTTCTGTATTCCCTCTGTAAAATCTTACTCTGAGGAATTGGTACTCTTATTTGTCTTAGGACAATCTCAAGGGTGCTACTCAAAGTCTCATTGACATCTCTTCTCCAATATAACTTCACTGAAAACCTTAACCAGATCCTCAAGTGAGGAGCATGAAGATATTAAGTGTTAGATATAAGCTTCAAGTTGAAATGCATATTCAACTGTGAGGTTTAGAGTCTTAACATTCTAAGTAGCCTGAATCCACCAAGCCTTTAAATAAGTCAGGCAATAGCAGCAATTGGAAAGGAATACACAAGGACTTAGGGCAGATGAGGGTCGCAGTGCTTAAGCACAGGACTGGATCCCCAGATGAATTTATGCAATCGGCTCCCAGGAGGATAAAACAACTGCAAGGTCTTTTTTGTGGAGTTCAGGAACTCAATTGAGGTCTCAATCAGGGCTGCCCATGCATCAAAAACTGTTTGGCCCCTGAACTGCTTGGGGCAGGACTGAGCCAGGTGCAACACCTGGTTACATCTCATACACAATCCGAGAGACATTCTTTGTTGGTACTCAGAAGGGGTCAACTGGCTATCTGAGCCTAGGATGCTATTGCTAGGGGTAGTTTGTAAGAACTTAGTGTTAAGACTCTAAACCTCACAATTGAATATATGTTTTAACTTGAAGCTTATATATAACACTTGATATCTTCATGCTCCTCACTAGAGGATCTGGTTAAGGTTTTCAGTGAAGTTATATCAGAAGAGAGATATCAACGAGACTTTGAGTAGCACTCTTGAGATTATTCTAGAACAAGTAAAAGTACTGATTCCTCAGAGTATGATTTTACAAAGGGAATACAGAAAGAGAAAACTTGCTGTTCCCTTCTCTTTCTGGTCTGTATTTATCCTAACTAGATATTGTGACTATGTTACAATGTGGTGATACTACTTATAACTACTAGTGACTAGTTAAGTGACAGTCCAGTAACAAAGCAACTAAGGGTAACAAGTTAAGTCATTGTCTAATAATAGGTTAGTCCAATGTTGTCCCATTTAAATTGAGTCCAAAGATAGAGAAGGAAAATAGTCCAAGATTTCTCTGAAGAGTCCTATTCAGATATCCTTTGTCCATTCTAGAGTCTTTTGGACATTCAATGCATTACTGCATTGTAATGTCTTCATTTAACAGCGCCATTATTTCGTCTATTAACCACTTGTTGTTTAACTATGGCTGATAGTAACCATAGTTCCACTCAATATTCATAACACTTAGTCTTGATAACTTAATCCCACTTCTTATCTGAGTTGACAAGGAGAACTCAATAGAGTTCCTATTTGATTTTGTACACTACTTATACATTTTACTACGATGGCTGTGCAACATCCTCCTGTGGTCCTCATGTTATTTCCATCATGTGTCTACCTCATCACATGTTGTGACTGTGACTGTGACCTTGTAACATGACCAATATATGACCAATGTCATGTTTTGTGACTATGTGACTGTCATATGATATTTTCCCATACTTTACCTTAGTAATGATTTAACTAAATAAAACAAAACAAAATAAAAAGAAAAATAGAAAATGACTTAGCCATTTTGCCAAGTCATAACATAGCTAGTATAGTGGTTACAACTGGAGGGGGCTTCGATCTCTTTTCCTGCAGCCTGTTAGGGAGGGTTGAGTCTCTAGTACTAAGAACCTCACAAAATTTGTTCCAGGGGCCCATTGAAAAGGATTCAGTAAAAGGTAGTTTATTCAAGACTTATTTCTTCCCTCTTGAAACTGTTTCCAGTAATCATTGTTGATTCAAAGGATTGCTCTCTTTAAACCTTTGAACAAGGACAAGTCTTCTTGACTGAAATACAATTTGTCTTAGATTCAGTTGGGAATAGTGTTCTTTACCACTTTTCTGAGAGAATGGTCATCCCAATAGATGTAGTTCTGGTATTTAACAAATTTGATGAAATAATTAACTATCTTTTCATTGTTTGGAAAGGTTATGACCACAATTGTATCTTTGTCATCATCTTTTAGGGAGTATGAACCAAAGACATTAGATAACTTCTGCATAAAGGCAGTCCAGCCCTCAAGGAAGTCAAAGTTTTGGTAGGGATCTGTGTTAGGGAATCACTTAAGGTAATAACCCTTAGAGCTAGGTAAAGGTCTCAGAAACAAAGGTGATATTCAAGTGAAGATATATCTACCAATACAAGTGACTATATATACTATAGCCAATGGTCCATGCACCACAGTCATATGAGCACTAACTAATAATACCACTGTCCTACTTATAGATTCACAGGCATATCACGGCGAAGCTAGTAGAGAAGGTAAGGAGAGGTAGGAAGGCATCTTACGAGTTAGGTTAGCCCTTTAGGTTGGAGCTTACTCAGTGATCTCAGCTGTTCCTAGAGTATCCCCTTACAATCTGGCTTGTTTATGAAAGGTTCAAAGTAATCTAGAGCCACCCCTCAAAGGTAGAATATTGCAAAAAAAATTCTTTCTGTGTCCTCAAGAAACTTGCCTTTATAGGCATGAAAATAGATCTGACATTGAAATATGAAGGCACAAAGTTCATTTGGACTACCTCCACTAAACGGATTGGGTTCCTTAATGCCACAGTATCTTTTCTTCTAGGGGGGTTTATTAATGCTGATAACAGGAACTATAGATCAAAGGTTGGGGACAGAGTTTGAGTGGGAGTTAGGGAGGGGTTACATTGATGTCTTCCCATGCTCTATCCTTGTAGTAGTAAGTCCAGAATAAAAGAAACTAAAAGAAAAAGAAAAAGAAAATAGAAATGACTTAGATATCTTGCCAAGTTATAACACTGAGGATCATGTAAGACTTTAGCTGTGACAACTTAAATCTACTCCAAGTCCAAGTTGACAAGGTTTCATAAGTTGATGCAACTATGACAACATGAAAACAGTTGATGGACAGGATCAGTTGATAGGAAAAAACAAGTGATGTGAGAGGAAACATCAGGAATGACTAATGGACATGGGAAAGAAGAAGAACAAATATGAGAAAGACTTGTATTATTAATAGATAGAAAAAATGTATAAATAGTATAAAGGAATCAAGCGAGAACTCTATCAAGTTCTCTTCTAACCCTGAAGAGCTTCCTTGATCCTAACCCAGGATTAAGGTTTGAAGTCAGTTGTTGACAGAAGAACTCGATAACCACACCCTAGGGCTTAGTTTACTTCGAAACTTGCCTGCGAATCACTTCGATCACCTTATCAACTCTTAGCTGATGATCATCGTGATCATTAGCTACCTCCATATATAGCTGGGCCCTTGGCTTAAGGGGACTTCTCAGGTCAGTTAGGGACTGAGGGAGGAAATTGTGCACTAAGTTCAGGTATACAGTTGAGTCCTGACCTGCCAAGTGAATGTGTTAGCTATTTCTTCTCAGTATAAACCTTGTGCTGCACTCCATTGTGAGTAGTACACGTAGAGGAGTGACAGTTACTTTTAGAAGGCCATCTAGAGTAGAGGTTCCCTTCTTAGGGACATAGTATAACTATATTATTAGGGCAGTAGTTAGTAGGACAATAGGCATCTGGCTGGGTAAAGATCTTGTACCCCAGCAGATATAGTAGTAAATAAGTGAGACTCAACACTAAATCTGTACCTCTGAGATATCACCACAATATCTCAACAACAATATTACAATCTCCTGAGCAATCTGTTCAAAGAAAAGCATGCCCTCGCTTCATTAAGGGCAAAACTAGAAGGAAAAAGAGAAAGAGAGTGTTGGAAGTGCAGAGGGTTCAGACATTGAGCTCAATATTGCAGAAAGGAAGGAGAGCAAAAGATGAAACCAACTCCCCAAAATAAATTTGAGACTTTAGCAAGTAGAGTGATAATATGTGGAGTAGAGTTGAGGAGGCAGGAAACAAAACGAGAAGAGTGGAAAGTGGAATGCTACAAGTATGGAAAGGAAGGGCACAAGTGCAGAGAGTATCCATTATGACAAAGGGTGGTGTATACAGCAAGGCTGCAAAAGGCGCACCAACAGAGGGAGCTGGCGCTGATGAGGATCAAAGGAAATTTGATCTCGAGACAAGAGTGATAACAAATGAAAATATAATAATCCCTGAGATGTTTCACAGTTGTGCACTAAATAAGTAGACACTGGGGAGATAGTCAAATAAAAAAGGGGGCTTAAAAATAGGGGGAAAGGTCAAATAATTGAAAGAACAGGTAAAGAGGTTTTATAAGAGTCCACTTGAGATAGATCTCATTGTAATAGGATCTCTAAGACGTGCATTCGTCTTGCATCATGACACTACTGCCCTTACCTAGTCTAGTAGTCTGGCTTGCTGTCGATATAGCAGAACTACCTAGAACTCCTGTACCATCGTGTGGGCTCTTTTTCAGCTGACCATACAACTGGAAGCTGACTCCAATGACACATAGCAAGCTATTAACTCCTAACATAAGTGAATGCCCAAGTCTGTTGGGGCTCAAATTCCTGTCAAGGGAGAGGTTTGATAGATTTTTAGAAAGGAAGAAAGAAGACTTAGAAAACTAGAAACTCAAATTACTCAAAATAGCCATTAAGCTCTAGAGTAACAGAGAGGGATGATAGTGGGGGTATGATGCTTGAGTTCCCTTCTATGCCCTGGAGTATTTTATTAAGATTACAAAGCAAAGAGATAACAAAGAAAATGAGACAAAGAAAACCCCCAAATTCCCAAACATGGTAAGGCCGCAATGATGAGACAGCACTCTTCCCAAACACTGAGTGACTGCTCCCTACTCCTTTAGTCCTACTCCAGAGATCCTTTTGTGGGCTATGATTAGGTCTCGAGCCTCTTTCTAGGCTGTAGATGGAGATGGCAATCTCAAGCCATCTTGCTCTCGAGCATATTATCTTTATCTAGCCTTCCTGCTACCTCTCTCCTCAGCTTCTCTGTTCTTCTCTCTATCTCTTCTATGTCTTCTCATTCCTTTGGATTCCTATTTCCTTCTACTGCTATTGTGATATGACTCCACAGTGGCTCAGCTCTCTTGATCTTGCTATAATTAGCTATCAGTGATGATGGCTCAGATCTGATTGTAACTCTTCTATGAATAGTGCTGCCAGCCGCTGAGGTATGACATCGCTCAGGTCGCATTAACCCGTCTAAGTTCGTTTCCATCCTCAAGAGCATTTCTAGAAGGGAAATCCATTGAAAATCCAATACAGGGTGCCTAGGCAAGTGTCTATGAGGTGTATGTAGCGGTGGTCACAGCCACTACTCTGTTACTCAAGCTAGGTGCTCAAGTCCATAACTGGGCATCTAGGAAATATCTCTAGGAGGGCCAAGCTCTTCTCTCGAGCCAGTTATTCTGGTTATTAGGGTGCAAAATGTCACTTATTTTGCCTAAACATTTGTACAGTGTGACAGCGCACCCTGCAAAGGGAAAGGCACAGAAAGAAGAAAAGAAGTTGAGGAGGGCAGAAGAAGAAGAAGAAGCGATGCATGTGGCAGAATCACGAAAAGCACAACAAGGAGGGTGGAGGAGGAGCCCGGTGCACATCCTATGACGGAAGGTGCAGGAACATTGTGGGGAAGACATCCCAGATGGGGCATGTCTATTCAAATTAGGATGGTATATGGAAGAAGTAATAGTAACATATGTAAAGTACAAAAGGTGTGGAGAAAAGAGATGCCATGTAAATGAGAATAGAGGACAGGGAGTGATCAAGGACAGACAGAGGTAGTGTGGATGCTAAGGAAGACAAGAGAAGAGAGCAGTATAGCCCAGAGAGGCGAATGCACAGCAAAGCAACACACAGTCAAAAGAACTAGAAAGCACAGCAAGGGAGGAAGTAAAAGAAAGGGATGCCAGGAGGACATTCAAAATCCTGAGAGAAGTATGGTTAGATATAGGAATAGAGAAAGTAGATATGCATGAAGGCATAACAGTAAGGGCGCTCTTGGACAGTGGCACAATAGGAATATTTATGGACAGAGAGATGGCCAAGAAATATAGTTTCAAAATGACAAAACCAAAGAGACCGTTAAAAGTCAAAAATGTAGACAGAACAGAGAATAGTGGGGGAAACATTACACATCAGGTAAAAGTCAATGTCTTCTACAAGAATTATGTGGAAAGAATGAGAATAAATGTGTGTAACTTAGGAAAGACAGATGTGATACTGGGAATACCTTGGTTACAGGTACATAACCTAGAAATTAACTAGGAGACAGGAGAAGTAAAGATGACAAGATGCCCGCCTCTGTGCAAAAGAAATACAGCAGTAAAAGAGGATATAGAACAGAGGAAGAAAATGGGAAGAAAAGTAAGAAAAGTAGAAAAGGCAGACAGAGATGAATGGGAGTGGACAATGGAAGAAAAGTTCAACCAGGAGATCAAACTAGATAGAGAAAAGATGAAAGAGATGGTGCTATGAAGATTCCATAAGTGGCTAAAAGTATTCAGGAAGATAGAGTCAGAAAGAATGCCAACAAGGAAAACATAGGACTATGCAATAAATTTGAAAGAAGATTTTGTTCCAAAGAAAGGAAGGACATACTTGATGTCTAGGCAAGAAAAGGGGGAAGTAAGAGAATTTGTGGAAGAACAGTTAAGGAAAGGTTACATTAGGCCCTCAAAATTGCTGCAAACCTCACCAGTGTTCTTTGTGGGGAAAAAGAATAGAAAGAAAAGGATGGTACAAGACTACCGATACCTCAATAAGGGTGTCACAAAAAAGTGACTACTAAATAGTATCATGGAGGTATAACAAAAATACCTGTTCAAATGAACTACATAAATAGCTGGACCCTTGTTAGCAAGTAGCCTTGCTAATGTCACCCTTTTGGTATAGTGGTAAACCATACAGTATGTGACTACTGGTCTATGGCACAACTGTGACAAAGGGAACAGTTAAGGACAATTATCCCCTACCTTTGATTTTGGATCTTATTGATACCATGGGGACAAAAAAGGTATTTACAAAGATAGATTTGCAATGGGGCTATAACAAAGTACAAGTTAGAGAAGGAGATGAGTAGAAGACAGCATTCACAATGCATCTAGGGGTCTACAAGCCTACTGTTATGTTTTTTGGTCTTATAAACTCACCAGCAACTTTTCAAGCGATAATGAATGATATTTTGAGAGACCTCATAAATACAAGAAAAATAGCAGTATTTATGAATGATGTCCTAGTAGGAACAGAGGAGAAAGAGAGGCACAACAAAATAGTGGAGAAAGTGTTAAGGAGGATAGAAGAAAATGACCTCTATGTAAAGCCTGAAAAATATGTATGGAAAGTAAGAGAAATCGACTTTCTAGGGCTGGTAATGGAGTCAGGAGGAATTAAGATGCAGAAAGAAAAAGTAGCAGGAGTCCTGGAATAGCCAAGGCCAAAGACAGTCAAAGAGGTGCAGAAGTTCTTGGGACTAGCAAACTATTACAGGTGATTCGTCAAAGACTTTGCCAAAATAGCTAAACCAATGCACAAACTGGTCAGGAAGGATGAGAAATAAAGTTGGGAAGATGAGCAAGAGAAGGCTTTTGAGCAGTTGAAAAAGGTATTCACAACGCAACCAGTGTTGGTAGTACCAGACCTAGATAAAGAGATGAGGGTAGAAGCAGATGCATCAGAATATGCAACAGGAGGAGTGTTATTAATGAAGTGCAAAGACAAGAAGTAGAGGCCAGTGGCTTTTATCTCAAGATCGTTGAATGAGGCAGAAAGAAATTATGAAATTCACAATAGAGAGATGTTCATAATGATCAAATGCTTGGACGAGTGGAGACACCTGCTGGAAGGAGCACAAAGTAAATTCAAGATCTGGAGCGACATGAATAGCCAAAAGTTGAACCACAGACAAGCAAGATGGGCACTATACCTGTTCAGATTTGACTTCACACTCAAACATGTGCCAGGATCTAGTATGGGAAAAGCCAATAGTTTAAGTAGATAACCAGACTGGCAAAAGAGGGTAGAAAAGAACAACTGTCAGTGACTGACTTAAGACTTTAATCCTGGATTAGGATTAAGAGAGCTCTTCAGGGTTAGAAGAGAACTCGATGGAGTTCTCGTTTGATTTCTTTATACTATTTATACATTTCTCCTATCTATTTGTCCCTATTAATAATACAAGTCCTTCCTCATGTCTGTCCTTCTCTTTCCCATGTCTATCAGTCATTCCTGATGTTTCCTCTCATATCACTTGTTTCTTCCCATCAACTGATCCTGTCCATCAACCATTCCCATATTGTTATAGTCATGTTGACTTATAACAGTACCTCCCTCTTAAGAATTTTTGTTCCGAAAATTTCTTATAACTCGTCATATGGATCTCCTATCTTTCCTATCTCATCTTCTTTATTCTATTCATTTATCCTTCTTTTCTTGATTTCTTCTTCCTCTTCTTCTTTGTCAGTCCTTTCCTTTCCTTTTCCTTTCCATTTGTTCCAATTCCTCTCCAGCTGTCCCCAATATTCTTCGTTGAACCTTTTGTCATCCTATCCATATAATATCTTTGCTGTATATCTACCTGGTAACTTTCCTTTTCTGTCTTCTTTTCTATTTCTTCTTTTCTTTGCTCTCCCAATATCATGCTGGACAGCCGTTTAGGCAATAAAAGTGGTATTTTTTACCATAATAACAAGAATAACCAGCTCAAGAGACGAGTTCGGCCCCCCAGAGATATTCATTAGATGCCCAGTCGTGGACTTGAGTGTACTGCTTGAGTAGCAGAGTAGTAGCTGTGACCACCACTACAAAAACCTCATAGAGATTGTCCAGAGAATTTCATAACAGATTTATAACAGAACTCCCCTCTAGAGTGCTCTTGAGAGTGGAAAGAACCTTAGAAAAATGTTTTCTATAAGGATGATGTCATATCTTGGTGGCAGTGACTTATTTATAACATCCAGGTTACCATCAGAGCAGAGCCATCATTGCTGATGGCTAATTATAGCAAAAACTAGCAAAACAAGCCCTTTTGAGGACTATATTGCAAACTTAACAGAAGAAGATTGAGGCTCAAAAATATGATAAGGTATAGAGGAGTAGTAAAAGGACTAGAGAGGTCAGGAAGAGGGATCAGATAGAGAGATAGAAGAAGAGGTGTTTGATGAAGACAACGCGCTCAAGAGCAAAACAACTCAAGATTACTACCTCTCTCTACAGCCCAGCAAAAGGCTTGAGAGCCATCCATTGTTTAGAGAAGAACCCCCAGAGTAGGATTAGAGGAGTGGGAAGTAGTAGCCAAGTGATCGGGAGAGGTGCCATCTCATCATTTCACTCTTACTATCTTTGGGAATTTGGGAGTTTTTTTTGTTTCTTTTCTTTTGTTGTATCATTGCTTTGTAATCCTAATAAAATACTCTAGGGCACAGAGAAAAAAAAGACTTTTCCTCCCATCATCTCTCCCTCTGTTGCTCTAGAGCTGAAAGGCTATTTGAGTGATTTGAGGATTTCTTTTGTGTTTGCTTTATGAAAACTCTATAAACTTCCCTTAAAGAGAGACTCAAACTCAACGGACTCGAGCATTTGCTTATGCTAGGAGCTAACCACTTGCTACGGGTCATTGGAGTCAGCTTCCAGTTGTATAGTCAGCTGAAGAAGAGCCCACACGACGGTACGGGAGTTCTAGGTAGTACTGCTATATCAACGGCGAGCCAGGCTACTAGACTAGGTAAGGGCAGTAGTATCACAGCGTGAGATGAACACATGCCTTAGGGATCCTATTACGGTGAGGGTTCTCTCAAGTGGATACTAAAAACAGTTCTTTTCTTCTTAGATTTCTATTTGATATGTTTTGGTTATTCTTTGGACTTTTACCTTCAGTAAGCTCTCTATTATTTGATTTATCTCCCCAGTGTCTACTTGTTTAGTGCACAATTGTAAAGCAGCTTGGAGATTTTGCCTCTCTGACCTTGCTTTCACCTTTGTTTTGTGATCAAACCTTTTGATCCCCATCACCAATTTCACTGTATTTTTCCTCAAATTTTTTTACTAAGTCCTCTGCGTTCCCCAGATTTTCTCTTGGCTCTCACGTATTTTCTTCTACTGTATACCCTTTCTATCATACTAAGTACCAGTCTTTCTCTCTGAACTTCTTTTTATTTAATATTTTCTCTACTTCATATTCTTCTTCTTCTTCAATTATAACTGGTGCTGGTTGTTTCTTCTTCTGACCCTTCACTTGATCCTTGTATCTTCATACTCTACTAACGTTAACTACTGGATGTATTTTGACTGTATTTGGTAAATCCAGTTCTATTGCGTTTGCCAAAATAATTTCTTTTACTTGATAAGTGTAAGGGCAACCGGAGTGGAAGACTCCAGGAGATTCCTCAGTTAATTATAATTTATGAAATATGGTTACAACCTACCTCCAGAAGATTCCTCAGAGAATTAGATGAGGCTCCTGGAGAGAATAATTTACATTATATACTACAGTGTCTTTGCGTCCCTGCATTAGTAACCAGGGTCTGAACAAGGAAAGTGCATTGGGTGGCAACAGAGTGCTCTCGGAATAATGGGAGTAAGACCCAATATTACATAGTAATATTGGATCAGCTACAGGGTCGCTCCGGAGGACTAGAATAGGCTCCGGAGTCACAGATTAGGGGTTCCCTTACAATAAGATCCTACAAATCACTTTGTAAGTTTTTCTAATTGTCTTCCTTTCATCTGATACTTGAGATCTTTTGTACTTAAAAGTACCCAGTCCCCTACTCTATATTCTTCTACCTCGCTTCTTTTTCTATCTGCATATTTTTTCATCTCTTCCTGATTCTTTTTTAGTGCCACCTCTGCTTCCTTGTGTACTCTCTTCATCCTCGCTGCAAATTCTTTTGTTTTCTCAAATTTTCCCTTCTTTCTTAACTCGAATCCTATGCATGGGTCTTGTCCATTATTTTCTCTAAACAGCAATACCTTTGTACTAGTCTGCACTTTGTTGTTATATGCAAACTCTGCTATCACTAACCAGTCTGGCCACTGTTCTTGTCAGTGATCAATAAACATCCTCAGGTACTGTTCTAGGTCCTGTTTCATTCTTTCTGTTTGACTGTCTGTTTGTGGATGGTGAACTGTTGACAACTTTGTATCTATCCTTAGCATTTGATTCAATTCCTTCATCATTTCTGCCGCAAACTGTGCTCCTCTGTCCATTATAATGCTTTCTGGTAAGCCATGCAGCTTCCAGACGTTATCCCAGAATAATCTTGCTACTCCTTCTGCTGAAGTCCTTTCCGTGGTTGGCACAAAGTGCGCCATTTTTGTCATCCTATCATATACTACCAAGAATGCTGTCATATCCCTGTGCTAACAGCAACTTCGTAATAAAGTCCACTGAAATATGAATCCAAGATTCCGCTGGCACTGTGTTTGGCATGAGTTTCCTGCAGGTGCTTTTGTTTGATTTTTATTTCTCTAGCACGCATCGCATCCTTCCACATACTTTTTGACTTCCTTTGTTACTCCCAGCTACCAGAAATTTCTGGTGACCAACTCTGTTGTCTTCCACTGTTCTCTATGCCCTTCTACCGGCATATCATAATGTAACTAGATTACTTTTGCTCTCAATTTCTTGTCTTTAGGAATATATACTTTTCTATCCCTTAGCATAAGTCTATTTTTCTCTCTCTATTCCTTGTCCCTCAACATTTTTACTCCTGCCCATTTTATCTCTTCCACTGCCTTGATGACTTCATTGTCTCTTGCCTCCGGTCCCCTTATCTTTTCTAATAGATCCACTCTGTTTATTATTACTTGTGCTACTTGCATTGCTCTAATCTTCAACCACTCTTTCTTTATCATAGTCTTATCCTTATTATCTCTTTCTACCCCCTTTTGCTAGTCTGGTCATCTGCTTAAACTGTCAGCCTTCTCTATGCTAGATCCTGGTACATGTTTGAGTGTAAAATTAAATCTGGACAGGTACAGAGCCCATCATGCTTGTCTTTGATTTAACTTTTGGCTACTCATAAAATATTCTAAATTCTTGTGATTGCTTCAGATCTCAAATTTGTTCTGTGCTCTTTCTAGTAGGTATCTCTACTCATCTAAGCATCTGACTATCACCAACATCTCTCTATTGTGAATTTCATAATTCCTTTCTGCCTCATTTAATGATTTTGAGATAAAGGCTACCGGTCTCCACTTCTTATCTCCACACTTCATCAATAAAATTCCTTCTGTTGCATATTTCAATGCGTCTGTCTCTACTCTCATTTCTTTATCTAAGTCTGGTGCCACCAACACTGGTCACATTGTAAACATATCACAAAAGGTCACTTATTAATTTGTGATTGGTGATTTGATACTTGAATAGTTCAAAAAAGCAAAGTTTAGACAATGACAAGAGATGTTGTTAAGTCTGAGGTCTAATCCTCAGACTATGAGTCCTTATATATATAAAAGTAATGGTCTGTGCACTAGGACAGATCATCACATGCTACTACCTATTGTTCTACATATAGTAGTGCCTTTGTGCTAGAAATAGTGATAACTTAACCATATGGAGGCTGTCCTTTGTTCTAAGAAAA
>Ga0157361_1000543_pt1 | contig 14527 bp, 10 predicted proteins | sample AttlaeALBM2_FD_111481 | JGI IMG/M metagenome (GOLD analysis project Ga0157361, IMG submission 111481) | Fungus gardens microbial communities from leaf cutter ant in Ribeirão Preto, State of São Paulo, Brazil - Atta laevigata ALBM2 | ecosystem: Host-associated > Fungi > Mycelium > Unclassified ...
AACGGTATAATCCTCAACGTTTTCCGCATCCCTTCCGTGCCGGAGTGGCGAAATCGGTAGACGCAGTTGATTCAAAATCAACCGTAGAAATACGTGCCGGTTCGAGTCCGGCCTTCGGCACCATCGGAACATCAATAGACGTCAACGGACGTCTTTTTTTGTGCCAAAAATCCGCGTCACATACGGCTTTACCCGCTTTTCCCCCTCAACTGAAGTCAACCTAACTCAACCCACATCAACAAGCTTGTAATATACTAATGAGTATATTTGCCGATTTGATATTGCTTGTATACTCACAAAATGCCGATGGAAGGAGGACCATAATGGTCCTAACGGATACTAAAGTTCGTTCTGCGAAACCTGAGGAGAAAGAGTCTTCGCTTGTTGACGGTGACGGCATGTCCTTACTCGTAAAACCTAACGGTTCCAAGTATTGGCGATTTCGTTTCCGTTTTGGCGGTAAACAGCATTTGATGGTGTTCGGTGTCTATCCTGAAATTTCACTGGCGGATGCCAGGAAGAAAAGGGAAGAAGCCAGAAAGCTGGTAACTGCTGGTATCGATCCTCGTGAGCATAAACGCGCTGCGAAAGAAGAACAGGCGAAAGAGATTATTACTTTCGAGAAGGTTGCCAGAGAGTGGCTTGTGACCAACCAAAAATGGTCGGAAGATCATGCTAATCGCGTTAAAAGAGCCGGAAGGACAATATTTTCCGGGCAATTGGTACTCGCAATATTGCTGAATTGCGTACCCGCGATCTGTTAATTCCCATTAAAGCCGTCGAGACATCAGGCCGTCTTGAAGTGGCCTCCCGTCTTCAAAAGCGCACCACGGCCATCATGCGTTATGCGGTGCAAAGCGGGCTGATTGATTACAACCCGGCGCGGGAGATGGCTAGGGCCGTCGCATCTGGCAATCGACAACATCGCCCGGCGCTGGAATTAAAGCGCATCCCTGAGTTACTCGAGACAATAGACGGCTATACCGGCAGGCCACTAACTCGTTGGGCAACGGAACTCACTTTGCTTATCTTTATTCGATCCAGTGAGCTGCGTTTTGCTCGCTGGTCAGAGATCGATTTTGAAACGTCAATGTGGACCATCCCACCTGAGCGAGAGCCTATTTCCGGCGTGAAACATTCTCAGCGAGGATCAAAGATGCGTACACCTCATCTGGTGCCGCTTTCAAAGCAGGCATTGGCAATCCTGAAGCAGATAAAACAGTTTTGCGGGGAACACGAGTTGATTTTCATTGGCGATCACGATCCGCGCAAGCCCATGAGTGAGAACACGGTCAACAGTGCTCTGCGGGTTATGGGTTATGACACTAAAGTTGAAATTTGCGGCCACGGCTTCCGCACAATGGCCTGTAGTTCGTTAATTGAGCCAGGGCTATGGTCCAAGGATGCGGTGGAGCGGCAGATGAGCCATATGGAGCGTAACTCGGTGCGAGCGGCGTATATCCACAAAGCGGAACATCTGGATGAACGCAAGTTGATGTTGCAGTGGTGGGCTGATTTTCTGGATGCAAACCGGGAGAAAACTGTTTCACCATTCGGTTATGCAAAGCTCAACAACCCCATGAAGTAAAATACAGCATACACCCCAGCCGACCTTTTCAATGGTAGGCTGGGTTTAATTTTACTTCACCACTTCCATCAGCTTACCGAAGCTATCCACTACGTCATACTTCACGTTTTCTGGAGCAAACTTCTTGTTGATCTCATCGAAGAACTTACGGGCACATTTTATCTTGGTGGCTTCAATAGGCCGTAAATCCAGTGACGACATCGAGCCCTTGGTCTCAGCAACGAAATACACGTGCTTGACCGAGCCTTCTTTGAAGGAAATGGCCCAATCGGGGTTGTAATCGCCGACAGGGGTTGGGATCAGAAAACCACGTGGCAACTTGGCATATACCACCACATCCTTGCTGGTATCCAGCTCTTCGACAAACTTACGCTCGATCACGGAGTCGGTAAGTACATAATCATAAATGTGATTTTGCAATTTATTCCCGGCCTTACTGAGATCCTGTTTGCTCTGTCCCGTGGTAAAGATGTCCAAATCAAACTTATCTTCTAGCGTGTCATAGGCAAGATGCTCGATGATGACATTGGCCTTTTGTTCGTTGACCAAGCGAATGGCTTCGGCAATGAAGCTTTCCGGGTTACTCTTGAATTGTGCGAAGATATCAGCATTAAGGCCTTTTAGAATTTCGGCAACGGTGCGTCTTGTGAGCAAAGTCCCCTCTGCTAACTTGCCAATCAGATCGTACTGCACAGCGGAGTGGATGGAGGCGTTGTGCGATTCTGTTTCGGTAACTTTCAGCTCGAAGGCATTACCCTTTTTGAGGTCATCGTAAGTTGCCGCATCAGCCTGCTCGCCACGGTGAATGGTGTATTGTAACGGCGTTACTCGTAACCCAGCATTCTTATCATTAAGCGCCTTGATCGCATTGTTCACTAGCTCAACATCATCAAACAACACGTTGTAAGTAGCCTTGCGATTGATACGCCCCCACAGCGCCTTGAATTCCTGCTTTTCAAAGTTGGCGTTGGGCTGTAGCCTTTTGGGCTTGCGGCCATCTTCTACCTGCATGAGTTGGCTTTCGCTGAATACGCTATCAATCAGCTGGAATACCTGCTCTGTATAGGGCTGCAGCTCGTCCGGTAATTCCTCCAGCGTGCCGTCTTTCTTAGCTTGGTGGTACTTCTCTGTGATATTGCGCTTCTTATCGACGTAGCCGTTCTGGATCAGATAAAACTCGATGTCCGTGGCCTGGTCGTCCGATACCGTAATCGGGCCTTCCTTCGTGTTCAGCATCTTGCCCGTGAAGTAGGCCTTGTCCGCCACACGCGGACGAGCTGACAAGGAGTCGCTAATATCCTTCTGCAAGGCGGTCACGAAGTCCTTGTAACTTTCGTTGGCCACGACTGTCAGTACGTTAATGTCATGAACAATGGACGGGTGATCCATGCGGTCACCATTTTGATTGACGGACAAACGCAGGCCACGCCCGACCTCCTGACGGCGTGATATGGTGTTATCACTATGCTTGAGCATGCAGATCACAAACACGTTCGGGTTATCCCAGCCTTCACGCAAGGCCGAGTGTGAGAAGATAAAACGCACCGGCTCAGCTAGTGATAACAACCGCTCCTTGTCTTTAAGGATCAGATCGTAAGCATCTACGTCATCCGACAAGCCCGCATTTTCACCGCGCGCAGCGGTCTTGGGATCGGTGAGACGCTTGCTCTTCTTGTCGATGGAAAAGTAGCCGCTATGCGTCTTATCGGCCGCAATGTGGCGTAGATATTTAGCATAAGGGGTATCCCCCTGCATAAACCCATTATCAAACGCTTCTTGAAGGTGCTTAGCGTACTCCTCTTCAAAGATTTTTGCGTAGTCTCCCTTTTCATCGGCAGCGGAATAGTCCCGGTACCTAGCTACTTCGTCGATAAAGAACAGCGAGAGAACCTTCACCCCTTTATCAAAGAGCTCCATCTCCTTATCAAAGTGCGCCCTGATCGTCTCACGGATCTGAATGCGGCGCAGCGCTATCTCGGAAATATCACCAGTCGCATCACCTACCATCAGCTCAACGCCATTGGTAAAACTCAAGGTGTCTGTATTGGCATTGATGTCCGATACCACAAACCCATCGCGGTATTGATCCAGCTCGTTCGATAGCACAAACAGATTGTCACCCTTGCCCAGCTTGCGGGTGACGCGCTTGATATTGCCACCGCTGAGTTTCTGTTCGAGCTCCACAACCGCGATTGGAGGTTTTTTGTTTGAGATTTCGATGGCTTGTAAATAGAGATAGGCGTTGGTTCCCGCCTGTCCCTTCACCGAGATCCCGCGCACCTCAATCTTCTTCACCAGCTTCTGGTTGTAAGCATCAAGTGCATCCAGTCGGTGGATCTTGTTGTGTGTGGTCTTGTGGGTAGCGGAATAGCGCAACACCATCAACGGGTTGAAATTAGCCAAGGAATCCAGCGTCTTGCCCCCTTCCATCCGCTGCGGCTCATCAAGGATCAAGATGGGCCGGTTTGCGCTAATCACATCGATTGGGCGACGTGACTGAAAATCATCGAGCGCTTCATAGATGCGGCGGTTATCTTTGCCGGTGGCGTTAAACGCTTGTACGTTGATCACCATGACATTGATACTGGCATCGGAGGAGAAGCTCTCCAGATGGTGCAACTGCTTAGAGTTGTAAATAAAGGAGCGGGCCTTCTTGTGGTAGGTCTCCTGAAAGTGCTCGGCCGTGATTTCCAGCGACTTGGCCACGCCCTCGCGGATTGCAATGCTCGGTACCACTATGACGAACTTGCTCCAGCCGTACTGTTTGTTCAGCTCGAAGATCGTCTTGATGTAGCAATAGGTCTTGCCAGTCCCCGTTTCCATCTCGATATCAAGATTTAGCCTGGCGACCTTGTTCTTGACCAAGCACTCCGACAACGGCAGGTTTTGCTGGCGCTGCGCCTGTTGGATGTTATTAAGCAAGGAACCCTCACCGAGGGTTAGCTCAGCATTTTTAAAACCGTTATCAACCGCAAACAGATCTCCCATGCCGTTTTTAGTATTACCAGGGTCAAGGCGATAGCTCATGGCCGCATCAGAGGCCGGTGGCTGCCCCTTAAAAATATCGACGACCGCCTGCACGGCGGCAGCCTGATAGGGCTGATGTTTAAATTTAAGTTTCATCACGCGCCCCTCAGATGCATTTCACTTCGGTTGCGGGCGACAAGAGCTTGAAAATCTGCTCGACGTTGATCTTGACCGCACTGTTCTTGTAGCCCGCGTCGCGGAACACCACGCGCAACGGCTGATATTTGACCAGTTCCTTCACAAAGGGTTCGTCGATGCTACTGCTGACATCGAAGCAGGCGGCCAGCGCGTTGCTATCCACGAAGAATACATCTTTGCCGTGGATAGCCCTTTTCTCGATGGGCAAGGCAAGGTCAACGCCCCAGTCCAACATCACCTGGAACAGTAAGTCCTCGGGCGTCCGGTCGGGCTTGATGTTATCCAAGGCGTCAAGCAGACTGGCTTGAGTGACAGCATCAGGTGTGTAGAAGACCTCGGCCATGTTGGACGTGTCGATCTTCAACACGCGGAACCCGATGTCCATGCTGCCATTGGCAAATTCAGAAACGATTTTCCGGCCCGCGCGGCGGATGCGCTCCCTACTCACATCTGCGATGGTTTTGTAGCCAGCCTTGAACGCTTCTGATTTCTCATTAATCTCCTCTGGAAGTTGAATCATGACGAATCTTCGAGACGAACCATCTACGCTATTTGCTGCAATAGTTGCATGTGCGGTGGTCGCTGATCCCGCAAAAAAATCCATCACGATATCGTCGCCCGCAGTGGTCATTTCCACTAGTGCCTGAATGATAGTTTCATCTTTCGGAAAATCAAAAACATGTGCTTCCATCAACGCATCAAGTCGAATGGACGCACCACGACCATCTTGATAGAAAACGCTATAAGCAGCTTCTTTGTTTGCTTCATGAAGATATACCTTCAATGTTGGCCGCGTCTTTTCGTCTGCACCAAATCGAATGCGCTCATCTGCAAGTAACTCCTTCATGCGCTCCGGGGCAAATGACCAGCCATTAGGATGCATATTCACTGGCTTCCCAGTTATTGGATGCAAAATTTCATAGCGCGAACGCGATGTGGGCTGTGGTTTGCGAAGATCACTTGCAAAATAGATACCTCGCTTGTCAACGTATTGATAGTGTTTATGCCGCTTACTTGGATCATTATCGGAGAGGCTGCCATACCATTTCCGCAAGCCAGCTTCGACAGCCGCATCGTCGCCACCAAACTTACGGCGCAACTCCGAATAGGTTTTCTCAATTTCGGTGAGGCCCTTTTTCAGAATTTGCCATGAGGCTCCTTGCTCTTTAAGAGCATTCATACTACGCGCAAAGCAAACGATGTATTCGTGTGACGCCGATATAAAGCGCGAGTCATTCTTTCTTCCTGCCGCCCAAACCATCGTACCAACAAAATTCTCTGCACCGAAAACTTCACTGGCTATGCTTTTTAAGTTCTCAAATTCAGCATCATTGATCGAGATAAAGACAGCACCATCTTCTTTTAATAACCCCCTGGCAAGACGAAGCCGTGAATAAATCATTGAGAGCCAATCGGAATGAAAGCGGCCATTCGATACTGTGTTGGCCACCAATCTATTTCCGTCTTCATCCACTTGATTTGAACGACGCAAGTATTCGTCTGCATCTTCGGCAAAGTCATCCTCGTAAATAAAGTCGTTCCCGGTGTTGTACGGCGGATCAATGTAGATCAGCTTCACCTTGCCCAGATACGTCTCCTGCAACAGCTTCAGTGCATCAAGATTGTCTCCCTCAATGAACAGGTTCTTCGTCGTATCGAAGTCCACACTTTCCTCACGCACCGGGCGCAGTGTCTTGGCAATCGGTGCGTTGGCCGCCAGCAAGGCCTCACGCTTGCCAGGCCAGTTTAGGTGGTAGCGTTCCTGCGGCCCTTCGACAATCGACTCAGCAAGCTCCTGCCGAAGTTGGTCAAAATCTACCGCCAACTTCACGCTGCCGTCTTCGCCCTTGGCTTCGGTGACGCAGCCAGGAAACAGATCGCGAATGCGGGCAATGTTGTCCTGCGTGAGATTGGGTGAATGCATTTTTAGCTTTTCCATGTTCTTTTCCTCTGGTCGCTATGCTTTTTATAGAAAAGGTATAGCGGCTAACAATTCGAATTCGAATTCGTATTTGTAGGTTCAGTCGCCTTGTTGCCAGTCCTGGCAAAAGTGCGGGCGCAGACTTTCGATGGCGGAGGGCAAGCAGCCCTGGCAGGTAACACCCAAATAGGTGGCCGCCCGGGTAGTGCCGACATACAGGTATTTGTCGAATAGCGCCGGATGCAGCGTGGCGAGCTGGTCAATGCTGACAAAGAACACCGCCTCGAACTCCATGCCTCTGATGTGCTGGATGTCGAACACGCGCACGTTACTTTCTCTTCTCCCTCTTCATCGCTCACCACCACACGAGCGATGGCAGGCTCCTCCACCAGTAACCGATAGCTTTCGCGGTTCACCTGACTGATCTGACCCAGCCTTTGGATGGCTGAACTGGACGTCATTGTGTTGATGCTTGCCAGCGCATCGGAACCAAGTGTACGCTCATCGTACAACTCGCCCTTGGCAGTTTCAGCGATGCTTGCGAGTTTTGCCAACGCTTCCCGGCGATCTGCTCGATGTGTATCCTTGATTCATCATTCAGGCTCTGTGTCATGCACTCTCATTCCCGGTCAATTCTTCGAGTTCTTTTTTAAGCTGCCGCAAATGCGCGTTGATCTTTACTTTGCGGTTGAATTGTTTTTCTTTGGCAAGTTGGCTGGCAGCTTTCTCAACCTCACGCTTCTTGGCTGCAACCAGTTCGACACGTGCAACCAAGTCCGCGAGACTTTCTTGTGGGCGCGCGGGCGTGGGGATCAGGCGGTGAAGCACTTGCTCATACAAGCCGCCCAAATCAAGTGCTAAGGGCATGGCGGTGCGCTCACAGTCACTCGGCAACCAGGCTGTCGCAAAGTAGCCACTCAAGACCCAACGACTTGCGTCTGACTCATTGCGGCGTTTGTATGTAGCGATCTCCTTTGTTCGGCCATCAAAGTTCAGCTCGAAGATGATGGGAAACTGCACCGCGTCATCGATGCAACGCAAAACGTCCAGATCCAGCTCCGATGTCTTGAGCTGGATCGAGAAAATCTGAAGCTCTGGTACTCCTGGCTTGGCGGACAGGTTGATCGTTTCCGGGGCCAACTTGTATTGCCAGACGATCTGCTCCACCTGCTCGACGAACAAGTCCTTCAGCCTTGTATTGGCGCCGCTGTGTTCGTAGATCTTATTCTTTGGCAGGGTACGACCAAAGACGGCCTGCTTCGGGTAGTTGATGAACGCGGTATTCGACTCAAATTGGACGAGCTGACTCATCTGGTCTCCTGAATTACAAGGAAGGTGAGCAGTTCGAAGTCGTCCAGCCCGGCGATGGTATTGACCAGCGCGGTGGTCTTACCTGCGCAGAAGAGGCTGTCCAGATCCTTCTCTTCCTTCACCTCAATTATTGAGCGGATGGCCTTGCCAAGCAGGTCCGAATACACATGCATCTTGCGGCCATCGGCCGTTTCCATATTGAACAGGAGACAGGCATCTTTAATAGGCTGGGCTTGCCCCTTGCAGCAGGTACGTACCAGATCCAGCAAGCGTTTGACTTCGGTGTGATCGTGAATGACTTCGCCTTCGCGATTAATGTAGACGAGGTAATAAGGGTGCAGCCGATTGTGCTGACTGACGTTGACGCTTGGGTTCCGGTTGCGTAGCGTGAAGATCACACCCGGGCGCAGGCCCATCTCCGGCTTGGCAGGCACTACGGCGTGCATCCCGCTTGGCACGTTGCTCAATTCGCCATTGGCCTTCACATAGTTGAGCAAGTCCATTCGGAAGTCATTGAGCCCGAGATCAGTAATCGACACTCCGGTTTTCAGATCTTCCAGCTCAATCACTTCCTCTTGCAAACGTCGCAATTGCTCTTTGCGATAAGACACGTCATTGGCTTGAGCGCTCAGCACATTGTCGTCACCGGTGGCTGTGACATCGGCAATCACCATCCGGCTCTCAACACGTTCCTTGAGGTTGATGTATTCGTCGAGAGAGATATCTGGCCAGTAGTTAACCAGTTGGATGCTGCTGTTGGGTGAGCCGATGCGATCCACACGGCCGAAGCGCTGGATGATGCGCACGGGATTCCAGTGGATGTCGTAGTTGATGAGGTAGTCGCAGTCCTGCAGGTTCTGGCCTTCAGAGATACAATCGGTGCCGATCAACAAATCTATCTCTGCCACCTCATTTGGCAGCACGATCGCTTTCTCCTTCGAGTGTGGCGAAAAGAGGGTGAGCAGTTCCTGGAAGTCATAGTTCTTCTTGAGCGTGCTCTTCGGCGCCCCTTTGCCGGTGACTTTCGCACTATGCAAGGTCTGTGTGGCCAGCAATTCCGGAGCCAAATTGGCATACAGATAGTCAGCGGTGTCGGCGAAGGCGGTGAAGATCAGCACCTTCTTGTTGCCAGGATTCAGCGGTGCTGCGACCTTTTCCAGAACCAGTGCTTTGAGATGCTGTAGTTTGGCATCATCGGCAGCCGTGATCTTGTTCATCGACGTCAGTAAGGCATCAATGATTTCCAGATCGACCTTCAGTTCGTGCTCCCAAGAAGGCAAGTCCATATCGGCGAGGCTGATTTTGATCTTGCCACCGATCTCATTGTCACCGATGCTGGGCAGGTCGTCGTCCGCGTCGAGGTTTTCTAACTGGTTGGTGAGGTCATTGATTCTGCTGTCAATGCCACTGAGGTCGCTAGTCTCATTGAAAGTGCTAATCTTGGCCAGCGTATTCGTGTGGTTCGCGCGGAGGGACTTGAGCGTCAAGCGGAAGGACTCAATCGAACTTTCCAGACGCTTGAGCAGGTTGGTCGTCATCAATGCCTGCAGGCTCTTTTCGCGGTCGACTTGTTTAAGCTTGCCTTTCCCTGCAACCTGAGTGTCATACATCTCCTCGTACTTCTTGAGTCGACTGGGCAGGATGTAGCTGATCGGGGCATAAACGGCGAGCTTGAGCAAAGACAGTTGCTCGAAGATCTCGTTGAAGCTCATCACATCTGTTCGCTGCGTGAGCGGACAGTGGAACGACAAGGGTTTGCGGCGCTCAGGGAATTGGCCGATTTCCTTGGTATCGTAGAAGGTCTGAATATGCTTGCGCGAACGTGCGATGGTGACGCTGTCGAGCAATTCGAAGAAGCCGAAGTCCAACGATTCCAGGATGGCCCGCGCTGTGCGCTCTTCCGATGGAAGCTTTGCCCACGCATTGAAGCTGGCCTGTGCACTACGGAAAATGTCCTCTACCGTCTTGCCGGTGCGCAGCTTCTTGCTGAGGTTTTCGGAGTCGCCTTCGTAGGCCAGCGCCAGTTGGTTGCGCAGGTCGTTAAAGCGGTTGTTCACCGGGGTGGCCGAAAGCATTAGTACCTTGGTTTTCACTCCCTCCTTGATAACCTTGTTCATCAGCTTCTGGTAGCGGGTTTCCTTGTCCTTATAAGCGTCATTGTTGCGGAAGTTGTGCGACTCGTCGATGACGACGAGGTCGTAGTTGCCCCAGTTGATGTGATTTAGCGGTGTGCCGAACGACTCACCGCTCGTACGGCTGAGGTCGGTATGACAAAGCACGTCGTAGTTGAACCGGTCGCGAGCAAATATGTTGGTCTTGAGGTTGCGGCTGTAGTTCAGCCAGTTGTCCGCCAGCTTCTTAGGGCATAACACCAAAACTGACTTGTTGCGCAGTTCGTAATACTTTACCACGGCCAGCGCGGTAAAAGTCTTTCCCAAACCCACGCTGTCGGCCAAGATGCAGCCGCTGTAGCTTTCAAGTTTGTTGATGATCCCGGTAGCAGCATCTTTCTGGTAATTGAAGAGTTTGTTCCAGATGAGCGTGTCTTGATAGCCCGTGCGGTCGTTCGGCAGGACATCCTCGTTGATGTCGTCTAGAAACTCATTGAAGATATTGTAGAGCATCAGGAAGTAGATGCTCTCGGGCGAGTTTTCCTGGTAGACGGATGCAATGTGGTCGCAGATCTGCGCCGTTACATCCTCCAGCTTCTCGGGGTCCTGCCAAATCTGGTTAAACAGACTAAGGTAGGTCGCCGTAAATGTCGGCTCGTCCATCTTGTTGACGAAGTTGGAGACAGCGTTGCCCTGCTGGTAGCCGAGATCGACGGCGGTAAAGCCGTGCAGTGGCATGTAGGCAGTATCTGCGGCAGCAGCCTGAATGCAAGTAAATTGCTGCATCGGTGCCTTGCTGCGATTGGACTTGAATGTTGCCTTGCGCCGCATCCAGTCCGCGCACTCTTTTGCAATTGCGCGCTGGGTCAGTTTGTTACGCAGCTGAATTTCGAACTCACTCCCGTACAAGCTCCGTTCGCGGTCAGCCTTCGGTATGTGGAATTCTCTGCGTTCCTTGCGAATCTTGTCGGTGACCTCGTTAGCGGTAAACGTCGGCGAGGTAAAGATGAATTGCAGCTCATCGATTTTTTCCAGCTCTGCTTTGAGCGCTTCGAACGCGTACATCGAAAAGCAGGAGGCGGCGATCTTCAGGCGAGCACCAGGTTTGAGCGTCTGCTTTAGGTCGTCTCCGAGCAGGCGGTTGATATTGTCGATCAGTTCCATTAATAGTCAGCCTTCTTAGTGGCGCTATAGCCTGGTGCCAGTAAGGCATTTTTTACGCCGTAAATTGCGAGATGATCTTTGAGCCATAACCGGTACTCCGCTCCGCGAAGGCAATGATTGGGTGAGCAGTCTACCCGCCAGCGCTGCAACATATAGCCCACCACCGCAGCGCGAACGCGCATTCTGAGCGAACCATCTGTCATCCCGTAGTCCATCTTGATAATGCCGGGCCGATCAACGTTCGGGTGCGGTACTAAATCCAGCTCGACGATGTGCGTCCACTGGTTGTCGTTATCCTGTCGTTCGTTGGCCTGTGGCTCCTCATCGAGCAATATTGGTGCTTCGATGCGGGTGACGACGAAATCCCGAAACTCGCCACTCTTGCGATCAAAAGCACGGACGTGCCAGCGCAAGCCTGTATCTATCAAGGCAAAAGGCACAATGACACGCGCGGACTCGCCGCTGCTCATCGAGTGGTAGCGGATAGCAACAGGTCGGTTGGCGTGAATAGCTCGGCAAATCACGGCTAATATGTCCATCTTGGGGATGCTCAGGGCTGCGGGGGATTCACATGGTAGCAGCGCCTGCATTGAGCCGTTCACGCCATCGCCAAAGCCGAAAGCCAGCGCCGACAGAACACGCTGCGATGCGTGTTTGAACAACGGGGAAAACGCCTGCCCGATGCGATAGATCTTGTTGCTACTATCGAAGGTGATGTTATGCGGCATGATTTCTCGGTACAAAGCCAAATCGCGTGTCGCCCCTGCTGGAGCCACGCCGAAGCGCTCAATCAGATCTGGGCGACCGATCTCACCGAAGAAATAGAGCCGAAAATCGATGTAGGCCAGCCGCTCTCGCTGGGCCACACTCAAGTCCTCAAGCCGCTTAGAAGGGGAGCTAGGCATGAATCATCACTATATGGGAAAATGAATATGGTAATCCATAAAGTGCCATGGTTGTAATCAAATTGATGACAATCATGCATTAATACTAATGTAACAGCAGAAATGATGTCTCAAACGTAGACAGTCATCGTATTGGCTGTGTTTCTGTACTTGTAAAAGCTCAAGTAATCCGCTGAGAGCCTCTGCATGCCTACAATTTCGATGCTACTCTCACGCACGCCACCTTTGACCAACTTATCCTCTTCATCGTAAAGCTACAGATAAACGGGTATTGCCATAATCTGAATTCCTTTTCTGGTGAATAAACCTCCTGAATGTACACGCCAGTCGGCTGTCAGAATTGCTCAGAATCAAGTGATGGTGATTATATGCACAGTAAATGAGTAACAGATAAGACATGCATCCCGCTGAGATATGTTGAAAGCCAGGGTGAATAAATTGATGAATTTGCGCGACAAGGCCGTCAGCAGCCAGGTAAGAACTTTATTTCATATGATATTTTAATATGGAAGGTTTGAAATAAAAAATGATTTTTTTGGCGAATTTTCACGAGTGATTTTTATTCTATAATTCTAAAAGAACTGCTCATCTATATATCAAATTCGTTTCAGCAACACAATTAATTAACCTGTTTAAATCTAGACTTATTTCCCATTCTTTGATGATATATACAGGTATTTAGCGCGGCGCGGATGTGCTGCAACACGCCCGGCCGCTAATCACAACTACTATTTACGGAGAATAGTAATCATGACTAACACGCATTCTATTGCACAGCCGTCTGAACCAGAAGTCCTTCCATCAAATAATCGCCAAATAACTGTCGGCTATGCGAGTCGCTATCCGGATTACCGTAAAACGCCCGCCATCACCATGAAAGGACAATGGCTGGAAGAGGCTGGTTTTACCACTGGCGCAATAGTCGAAGTGAAAGTAATGAAAGGCTGCATTGTGCTCACAGCCCAGCAGCAAGAGACTGAATTAATGCAGTCGCTGCGTCAGGCGTGCAAGCTGTCGGCGCGGAAACAAAAGCAGGTACTGGAATTTATCAAAGTCATCGCCGGTAAACCGAAAGCCGCCTGAATGGAAACCCGCTCCTGATACAGCATCGGGGGCGGTTAAATAACGGAAACCCTTTACCTCGTTTTCCCAACTAACACATTCACCCACCGATCGCTTCTCTCCCTTCGCCGATCCTCACTCATCCACTCCTGCATCACCTCCAATCCTGCAACGCCATTCTCCCTCAACATCCCCCCAAACTCCCCCTCGCGCATATCCGTAAACACCCGCCCATTATCTTCCCGCTCGCCATGACCATACTTAAAAGACGCATACAGCACGCCGCCAGCCTTCAACGCCTGCGCCAGCCGCCTGAACACCTCCGGCAGCTCCGCCCGTGGCACATGCAGCAGCGAGGCGCAGCACCAGATCCCGTCATAGCGCGCAACCGCATCCAGCTCCTGAAACCGCATTACCTTAACCGGCAAGCCGCTATGCTGACTCGCCAGCGCAGCCAGTTCCGGCGAGGCATCAAACGCCTCAACCTGAAATCCCTGTTCAGCAAAGGCTTTGGCGTCGCGTCCTGAACCACAACCCGCATCCAGAACAGCGCCGTGCGCAGGGAGCAGGGCAGTGAAGCGATCGCGGATCTCTGCCATATCAACCGCGACCGTGCTCTCGAAGAACGGCTGCGCGTTACGCTGGTAGTAGCGTTGCGTACTCAAAATAAGGCGTCTCCACAAGCCTGAGGCTGCCAGATATGAAACAACACGCTGCGCGCCGCCTGCCAGCCCGAAGCCAGAAAGCTGCGCCGCGTCGCTTCACTGTTGCCGGTCTGCTGAATCAGCGTCTCTCGCAGCGGTAGATGGCTGTTAATAAAATACTCGTTGCGCTTATGCAGCCGTTCCAGCAGCGGCTGCGACGGGATATGGGCGAACTTGCCTTCCTTGCCGCGATTACAGCTCTGACACGCCAGCACCAAATTCCAGACGCCGTTGAGGTTCGGCACCTGGTCACGCGCCGCCCAGGGAATAAAGTGATCGACATCGGTGAGATCCGCGTGGCCGCGCTCAAGGCTGACCGGCCGATAGCAGTAGAAGCAGCGTCCTTTCTGGTAGCCGTTTAGACTGTTGCGACAGCTGGTGATATCGACGCGTCGCTCGCGCTGGCGCGTAAACAGAACCTGCTGCTCGCTGTCATACTCCACCGCCACCAGATTACGTGACACGCCCATCGACCAGGCCTGTTCGACCAGCCGCCAGCGCGCATCGGTCTCATGGATGAGGTTCTGGAACTGCTGGGTCTCGGTCAGCTTAAAGAACGCCTCGGTAAGCCGGATACCTTTTTGCGTTTTACGTTC
>Ga0157361_1000546_pt1 | contig 14514 bp, 16 predicted proteins | sample AttlaeALBM2_FD_111481 | JGI IMG/M metagenome (GOLD analysis project Ga0157361, IMG submission 111481) | Fungus gardens microbial communities from leaf cutter ant in Ribeirão Preto, State of São Paulo, Brazil - Atta laevigata ALBM2 | ecosystem: Host-associated > Fungi > Mycelium > Unclassified ...
ATGGTCACTTACTTATTTGTGATTGGTGCTTTAGAATCTTGAAAGGTTCAAAAATGCAAAGTTTAGACAGTAACAAAAGATGTTGTTAAGTCTGAGGTCTAATCCTCAGACTATGAGTCCTTAAATACAGGAAAGTGATGGTCTGTGCACTAGGACAGGTCATCACATGCTACTACCTATTGTTCTACATATGTGTTATCGATAGGCTATGATAGCTCTTAGTGATCACCCTAGGTGGATATTTAGGAAGAACTCGATGGAGTTCTTTGTTGGATTAGACTACTACTTATACTACTTTACAAGTGGCTGTACCCTAAAGTCCCATGATCATAAGTCTTTCCAGAATGTTCTATGGTCACATGACTCTGGTCACATGGTTTGCTTACTTAAGTTCCCATACTATTTATATCTTGACCCCATTATGTGCCTTGATATTGTAGATTAGATGTTTAAATGCATGGGAAACTATTTCATTTTTGGGGCTCTTATAACAATATAGTAGTGCCTTTATGCTAGAAATAGTGATAACCTAACCATATGGAGGCTGTCCTTTGTTCTAAGAAAAGGACAGATGACTATCTATGGATAATTAATAAAGTCTATGTGCAAACATTGAGGCCTTTATATCTCCACTAATATTAATTATCTTGAGGTTGTTCTAGGCTCATTCTGAGCATTATAAAGAAGGCTTCTGCTGAGCCTAGAACCAAAGCATTGATCATGGTGGTTTTTGAGATATTAGCAATTTAATAAATGGTAACATAGTAGTTATCAGTTGATCTGCTTAATATCTCAGCCAATATTGATCACCTCAAGACATGACTGGCATTGATCAAAAGGTCTTTTTGAGAGCTTTCCATAGCTTTTGAGACCATGAGAATCGTCGAAGAATTGATGGAGATATGGCCAAATAAAGTTTGTGACATTCTTACTACTCTACTAACTACTATGTACTATATTTAACCCTGTGCTCTCCTCAGTACATTGCATTATCCCTCCATCATAGGATCATTATACCTTGTCATAAACATGAGGTGAACTCATTACATTACCTGTCATAATTTGGCAAAATAGCTAAGTTAATATTTATATTTCTTTTCTTTTCTGAACTTACTATATAAGAATAGAGCATGAGAAAGTATCATGTGACCAAGTGTCACAAAGGTCACAAGTCACAGTCATGTAACATCATATGACTAAGTCACATAAGAACTGTGGAAAAGTAGTATATAGACTATATAGTAGTTGTATAAGTAGTGTATATAATTAAATAAGAACTCCATCGAGTTCTTCTTGTCAACTTGGACTTGGAGAGTGATTAAGTTATCTTAGGCTAAGTTACTACATTACTATCAGGACTTGGCAAAACAGCTAAGTCATTATATATATTTCTTTTCTTTTTCTCTTGGACTTATTATACAGGAAGGAGTACAGGAAAGTGTCACATTACATAATGAGTGTGGGAAAGTGGTGCACAGACCATGTAGTAGTTGTATAAGTAGTGTAGAAAATCTAATAAGAACTCTATTAAGTTCTCCTTGTTAACTTGGACTTGGAGTAAATTTAAGTCATCTTGGCTAAAGTCTTATATTGTCTTGTGTTTAGGTGATATCCTAGGTTGATTAAGAATGGTGTTTGTCCTGTACTAGAGTGAATCTGATTGTTATAAGAGAACTTAGCAATTGATAACCATTTTGTCCAATTGTTTTGTCTGTAATTGCAATATAGTTGTAAGTATTGTTCAAGTTCCTAATTGACTCTTTCTATTTGGCCATTGGTCTGAGGATGATAGGTAGTTAATGGGTTCTTTTCTATTCCAAGTTGTAAGCATAACTCTTTTATAAACCTTGATACAAATTATGGTCCTTGATCACTAATGACCTTTCAAAAAATTTCTCTATCACAAATGGTCACTTACTGTTTGTAATGGGTGCTTTGATACTTTAAAGAGTTCAAAAACATGAAGTTAGATGAGTGACAAAAGATGTTATTAAGTCTGAGATTTAACTCTTAGATAAAAAGTCCTTATATATAGGAGAGTGATAGTCTATGCACTAGAACAGGCTATTATATGCTACTATCTATTGTTCTACATATAGTAGTGCCTTTGTACTCAAAATAGCAATAACTTAATCATATGGAGGCTGTCCTTTGTTCTAATTAAAGACAGATGACTATCTATGGGTAATTAATTAATATTTATGTGCAAATATTGAGGACTTCATATCTTCACTAATATTTATTTCCTTAAGGTTATTCTAGGCTTATTTTGAGCATTATGAAAAAGACTTCTGCTAAGCTTAGAACCTATCACAAACTTCATTTGGCCATATCTCTATCAATTCTTTAATGATTCTCACGGTCTCAAAAGCTATGGAAAGCCCTCAAAAAGATCTTTTGATCAATATTAGTCACGTCTTGAGGCGATCAATAATGGCCAAGATATTAAGCAGATCAACTGGTAACCACTATGTTACTATTTATTAAATCGCTAATATCTCGGAAACTGCCATGATCAATGCTTTGGTTCTAGGCTCAGCAAAAGCCTTCTTTATAATGCTCAGAATAAGCCTAGAACAACCTCAAGGCAATTAATATTAGTGAAGATATGAAGGCCTCAATGTTTGTACATAGACTTCATTAATTACTCATAGATAATTATCTATCCTTTTCTTAGAACAAAGGACAGCCTCCATATGGTAAGGTTATTACTATTTCTAGCACAAAGGCACTACCATATGTAGAACAATAGATAGTAGCATGTGATGATCTGTCCTAGTGCACAGACCATCACTTTCTTGTATTTAAGGACTTATAGTCTAAGGTCTAATCCTCAGACTTAACAACATCTTTTGTTACTGTCTAAACTTTGCATTTTTGAACCTTTCAAGATTCTAAAGCACCAATCACAAATAAGTAAGTGACCATTTGTAATAGCCAGTATTTTTCATAAGCAAGAAGAATAGGAAAAAAAGAATAGTTATAAACTATTGTAACCTGAATAGCCAGATAGTGAAGAATAATTACCCATTATCATTAATTACTGAGTTAATTGACAATATGGGTGGAAAGAAAGTATTCACTATAATAGATCTCAGATAGGAGTTCAATAATGTAAGAATAAAAGAAGGAGATAAATAGAAAGGAGCATTTATGACACATGTAGAATCCTTCAAGCCAATAGTTATGTTTTTTGAAATAACAAACTTACCAGCTACATTCTAGGCAATGATGAATGAAATACTAAGAAACTTAATAAACAAAGAAAAGGTAGCAGTATTTATAGATGATGTCTTAGTAGGAACAGAAACAAAGGAAGAATATAATGAGATTATGGAAGAAATATTAAAGAGATTAGAAGAAAATGACTTGTATATTAAGCTAGAAAAATACATGTGAAAAGTAAAGAAGATAGGATTTCTCAGAGTTGTTATAGGACCCAATGGAATAGAAATAGAGAAGGAAAAGATAGATAGAGTATTAAGTTGGCCAGAACCATGAAAGATGTTAGGAAATTCTTAGGTCTCACAAACTACTATAGAAGGTTCATTAAAGACTTTGCTTGAGTAGCTAGGCCAATGAATACATTAACGAGAAAAGATGTAAAGTGGTAGTAGGGATAGGAACAGTAACAAGTATTTAACAAACTCAAAGGAATCTTTACAACAAGACCAGTGTTAATGTCCTTAGACTTAGACAAAGAGTTTAGGGTAAAGATAGATACCTCAAATTATGCTACAGGAGGAGTGCTATTAATAAAGTGCTCTGATGAGTTGTGGAGATCAGTAGCCTTTATTTCCAAATTCTTGAGTAATACAGAAAGAAACTATGAAATATACAACAAGGAAATATTGGCAGTAGTCAGATGCTTGAAGGTATGGAGGCACTTCTTAGAAGAAACAGTAGTAAAATTTGAGATCTGGACAGATCATAAAAATCTTGAATACTTTATGAAGGTGTAGAAATTAAATTGAAGACAAGCAAGATGGGCATTATACATATCTAGATTTGATTTTACATTAAAACATGTTCTGGGGAGTAAAATAGGAAAGACAAACAGTTTAAGTAGGAGGTCAAATTGGGAAGTAGGAGTAAAAAAAGACAACAAAAATAAGATATTGGTAAAGCCAGAATGGCTAGAAGTAAGAAGGACAGAAATAGTAGAAATTGTGGTTGAAGAAGTGGACTTATTGGAGAAAGTAGGGCAGTTGAAAGTAAAAGACAATAAAGTTGTTAAAGTAGTAGAAGAGATAAAATGAGCTAAAGTCAAAATGTTGAGAGACAAAGAGTGAAGAGAAGTTAACAGCATAATGTACAAGAAAGGGAAGATTTATGTACCTAAAGATGATAAGCTTAGAATGGAAATCATTAGACTATATTACGATATGCCAGTAAGAGGCCATGAAGAACAGTGAAAGACAGTAGAGTTAGTCACTCATAACTTTTGGTAGCCAGAAGTGACAAAAGAGATGAAGCAATATATAAAAGAATGTGATATCTGCTAGTGAAATAAAAATCGCACAGAGCAACTAATAGGAAAGTTAATGCCCAATTCAATACCAGAAAAACCTTAGATGCATATTTCGGTAGACTTTATTACCAAGTTGCCTTTGGCTCAGGGGTATGACTCAATTTTAGTAGTAGTCAACAGGTTAACAAAGATAGTATATTTTATTCCTACTATGAAAAAGACTTTAGCAGAGGGGTTAGCACAGTTATTTAGAGATAATGTGTGAAAACTATATAGGTTACCTAAAAGTATCATTTCAAATTGGGAACCTTAGTTTGTGGCAGGAATTATGCAGGAGTTGAACAAGATGTTAGAAATTGAAAGTAAATTGTCAATGGCATTCCATCCCCAAACAGATAGACAAACAGAAAGAGTAAATCAGGAGTCAAAACAATACTTGAGGATATTTATTGATTATAGGCAAGAACAATAGCCAGAATGGTTGGGAACAATAGAGTTTGCATACAATAATAAAGCATACTCAAGTACTCAGATGTTGCCTTTCAAGGCAAATTACGAGCAGGACCCAAGGATGGAATTTGAGAAAAAAAAGAAGAAGAAATATGAGGGAGCAGAAAAGTTTGTAGAAAAAATAAAAAGAAATACAAGAGGAGACAAAAGTAGTGCTAGGAAAGGTACAAGAAGACATGAAAAAATATGCTGATAAGAAGAGATCAGAAGTTGATGAATATAAAGTAAGAGACTTGGTAATGCTCAGCACTAAGGATCTAAAATATTAGATAGTTGGAAAGAGGACAAAGAAGTTAACAAAGAGGTTTGTAGGCCCTTACAAAGTATAAAAGATAGTGTCATCAAATATAGTAAAATTAGAACTACCTAGTATCAGTATCTAAAGTCCGATGACCGGAATTAAGCTAACTGTCTCTTTGTTCAGAGTTTGACAAAAAGAACTCAATGGGGTTCTCACTTAATTTTTTACTACTTATACATTTTACTACTGTGGCTATGCACTTACTCTCCCATGGTCCTCATGTTACTCTAGTCATGTGACATACTGTGACAGTGACCTGTGACATGACTATCCATGACTATCTATCACACTGTTGTGACATTGTGACAAAGTCACGTGATATTTCCCTGTGCTCCATCTTGTAGTAATAAGTCCAATAAGAAAAGAAAAGAAAAGAAAAGAAATATAAATAATGACACTATAGTATTCCTAAGATTACTTCTGTTCTTCCCAAGTCACATATATCTATCCTTATTCTTTCAACATGGCTCTTATAATACACATTTACTTCTACTTCACACATAATAGCCCCTCCACTGTTGTATGTTCTATCTATGTTCTTTACTCTTACTAGCCTTTCTAACCTTTGCTATTAAGACTCTAGACCTCACAGTTGAATATGCATTTCAACTTAAAGCCTATATCTTGTCATGACTTGGCAAAACAGTTAAGTTATTATTTATATTTCTTTTTCTTTTCTTTTCTTTTCTTATTGGACTTATTACTACAAGATGGAGCACAGGGAAATATCACGTGACTTTGTCACAATGTCACAACAGTGTGATGGATGGTCATGGATGATCATGTCACAGGTCACAGTCACAGTATGTCACATGACTAGAGTAACATGAGGACCATAGGAGAGTAAGCGCATAGCCACAGTAGTAAAATGTATAAGTAGTAGAGAAATGAGCGAGAACTCTATCGAGTTCTCTTTGTCAAACTCTAAACAAAGAGACAGTTGGCTTAATTCCAGTCATCGGACTTTAGACGCTGACACTAGAACTCGATTCCATACTCTGAGCACTATCTACCTTGGATCCTGCTCAATCTTACTCTTATCTTAATCAACTCTCGGTCGCTGATCACCATGATCAGTAACTACCTCCATACATAGCCAGGCCCTTGGCTTAAGGGGACTTTGCAGTCAGTTAGGGACTGTAGGTGGAGACACAGTACTAAGCTTAGGTATTGTGTTCAAGACCTGATCTCACAATTGAGTGGTGTTTAGTAGATACTTGTACTGTTCTTAGTATAAACCTTGTGCTGTGCTCCATTGTGAGTGGTACACACAGAGAAGTGACAGTTATCTCTTAAGGAGCCGTCTAGATTAGAGATCCCATCCATTGGGTGATAGTCTAACCATAGTATTAGGGCAGTAGTAAGTAAGGCAGTAGGTGTCTGGTTAGGTAAAGATCTTGTGCCCCAACAGATGTAGTATAAGTAAGATCAATCATTAACTCCATACTCTCTGAGATATTATCACAATGTCTCAAACACAATACAACCAACTTATGAGCAACCTGCTCAACGAGAAGCACACCCTTGCTAAATTAAGGGCAGAGTTAGAAGGAGGGAAGGGGAAGTTATGTCGATGTTGTAAGAAGTTCGGGCACCTGACCTGAAACTGCAGGAATAGGAGAGGAGAGGAAAAGGGGACCGTTGTTCTCCAGAATAAATTTGAAGTATTGAGGAGTAGGATAATGCAGTGTAGAGAAGGAGAGAGGACGATAAGGTGAATAGGAGTAGCGGAAGTTGAGTGCTTTGAATGCGGAAAGAAAGGGCACAAATGTAGGGAGTACCCATTGTGGATAAGGAGAAAGAATGAAGAGAGGGCGGCACATGTAGCAATGTCACAAAAGGCACAGTAAAAGAGAAGGCTGGCACGCCCTGTAAGGGGAGAAGCGCAGAAAAGGAAGTTGAGGAAGGTGGAACAGGAGGAGGCGGCACGTCCTATAAAGGGAAAAGCGCAGCAAGAAGAGTGGAAGAGGAGTTCATAGGAGACGTTAAGAAAGAGGGCAGAATGGTACTGTGGACCAACAGTACCACGAGATATGAAGTTGTAGGAGCTGGGATGGCACAGCAAGAGAGGGGGGTAGTCAATAGGAGATCAGGAGAACCTTCAAAATATTGAGAGAAGTGTGGTTGAATATTGGAGTGGAGAAGATAGATACGCATGAAGACGTAGTGATAAAAGCGCTCTTGGACAGTAGCGCAACGGGGATGTTTATGGACAGGCAGACGGCAGCTAGGCATGGGTTCAAACTACAGAAGTTAGAAAGACCGTTAGTCATCAGGAATGTAGACAGTACCAACAATAGTGGAGGGGCCATTACGCACCAGGTAGAGTGCAATGTATTTTATAAAGGCCACATAGAAAGAATGAGAATGGATATATACAATCTGGGGAAAACAAAAGTGATATTGGGTATGCCATAGTTAGCAGCCCACAACCCAGAAATAAACTAGGAGACAGGGGAAGTTAAGATGACAAGATGCCCACCCTTGTGTAGTGGAAAAGGTCAGAAGAAAGAAAGGGTAGTGACAGAGAAAGAAGAGAAAATCGTCCGGTGGACGATAGATGACAAAGAAGACTGGGGAAAAGAGAAAGAGATAGAAGAAGACCACAGGAAAATCAAGGAGATAGTCCCAAAGAAATTTTTGAAGTGGAAAAGGGTGTTTGGAAAGGTAGAATCAGAGAGGATGCTGAAGAGGAAAGTTTGGGATCATGCTATAGATCTCAAGGAGACATTCAAACCGTGAAAGGGAAGGATTTACCCTCTATTCAAAAATGAAAGAGAAGAAGTCCAGAATTTTGTGGAAGACCAATTGAGGAAGGGGTATATCAGACTATCAAAATCCTCTCAGACGTCGCCAGTATTCTTTGTAGACAAGAAGGATGGTAGTAAGAGAATGGTAATGGACTATCGTAACCTGAACGACCAGATGATAAAGAACAACTACCCGCTCCTGTTAATCACAGAATTAATCAATAATATGGGAAGTAAGAAAGTGTTCACCAAAATGGATCTCAGATGGGGGTTTAATAATGTAAGGATAAAGGAAGGGGATGAGTGGAAGGGGGCATTTACAATGCATATTGGCTCCTTCGAACTAACAGTGATGTTTTTCGGAATGACAAACTCGCCAGCAACATTTCAAGCAATGATAAACGAGATTCTGAGAGACTTGATAAATGAAGGAAAGGTAGCAGCATTCGTGGATGACATGTTGGTAGAAACAGAGACAGAAGAGGGGCATGATGAGATCATAGAAGAAATATTGAGGAGACTGGAGGAGAACGACTTGTATGTCAAGCCAGAAAAATGCGTGTGGAAGGCGAGGAAAATAGGATTCCTGGGGGTAGTTATTGGACCCAATGGAATAGAAATAGAGGAAGGAAAAGTAGAAAGAGTACTTAGTTGACCAGTACCAAAAACTATAAAAGACATTAGAAAGTTCTTAGACCTTGCCAATTACTATAGGAGGTTTATCAAGAACTTCACTCGAGTAGCAAGACCAATGAACATGCTAACGAGGAAAGATGAGAAGTGGCGGTGGGAGAACAAGCAGCAGAAGGCATTCAACGAACTGAAGAAGGTCTTCATCAGTAAACCAGTACTAGTAGCCCCAGATTTAGACAAAGAATTTAGGGTAGAAGCTGACGCTTCGAACTATGCTACTGGAGGAATACTCTCGATGAAGTGCTCAGATGAAAAATAGAGACCAGTCGCTTTTATTTCCAAATCTCTAAGTGATATAGAACGAAACTATGAGATTCACGATAAAGAGATGTTAGCAGTAGTTAGATGTCTAGAGGCATGAAGGCATTTCCTGAAAGGAGCAGTAGAGAAATTCAAGATTTGGACAGATCACAAAAACCTCGAGTACTTTATGAAGACACAAAAGTTAAATAGGAGACAAGCAAGATGGGCCTTGTACCTATTCAGATTTAATTTTACGCTAAAACACGTTCCAGGGAGTAAGATGGAGAAAGCAGACAGTCTGAGCAGGAGACTAGACTAGGAAATTAGAGTGAAAAAAGACAATGAGGACGAGATGTTGGCGAAACCAGAGTGGTTGGAAGTAAGAAAGACAGAAGTAGTAGAGATCATAGTAGACGGAGTAGATCTACTAGAGAAAGTTAGAAAGTCTGAAGTAAAGGACAACGAAGTGATAAAGGCGGTAGAAGAGATGAAACGAGCAAGAGTAAAAATGCTGAGAGATGAAGAGTAGAGAGAAGTAGACAGCATCATGTATAAAAAAGGAAAAGTCTATGTGCCAAAAGATGAGAAGTTAAGGGCAGAGATAATTAGACTACATCATGATATGCCAATAGGAGGGCATGGGGGATAGTGGAAAATGGTGGAACTGGTAACCAGGAATTTTTGGTAGCCAGGGATTACCAAGGAGGTGAAGAGATATGTGGAAGGGTACGATGCCTGTCAGCGCAATAAAAACTACACAGAACAGCCAGCAGGCAAGTTAATGCCCAACTCTATTCCAGAAAAACCTTGGATGCACATATCGGCAGATTTTATCACTAAGCTGCCTTTAGCGCAAGGATATGATAGTATCCTAGTAGTAGTGGATCAACTAACTAAGATAGTTCACTTTATACCAACTACAGAGAAGACATCAGCAGAGGGATTGGCAAGGTTGTTCAAAGATAACGTGTGGAAGCTGCACGGTCTACCTGAAAGCATCATATCAGACAAAGGACCACAATTTGTGGCAGGGTTAATGAGAGAGCTGAATGAGATGTTGGGGATTAAGAGTAAATTGTCGATGGCATTCCACCCTCAAACAGACGGACAAACGGAAAGGGTGAACCAAGAATTAGAATAGTACTTAAGGATGTTCATCAATCACAGGCAAGAACAGTGGCCAGAGTGGTTAGGAACGGCAGAGTTTGCATATAACAATAAAGTGCACTCAAGTACTAGAACGTCGCCTTTCAAGGCAAATTACAGGCAAGATCCCAGAATGGGGTTCGAAGGAAGAAAGAAGGGGAGATATGCAAGGGCAGAGAAATTCATCGAGAAGATAAAGGAAATACAGGAGGAAGCAAAGGCAGCACTAGGAAAGGTGCAAGCAGATATGAAGAAATACACCGACAAGAAGAGATCGGATGTAGAGGAGTATAAAGTAGGAGACTTGGTCATGCTCAGTACCAAAGATCTGAAATATCAAATGGTCGGAAGGAGGACAGAGAAGTTGACAGAGAGATTCATTGGTTCTTATAAAGTCAAGGAGATAATATCATCGAATGCGGTCAAATTAGAACTACCTAGTACAGTAAAAATACACCTGGTAGTGAACGTTAGTAGAATACGATGATACATAGGACAAGTAGAGGGACAGAAGAAGGAGCAACTGGCTCCAGTCATAATCGAAGGGAAAGAAGAATGGGAAGTAGAGAGAATCCTGAATAAGCGATGAGTAAGAGGGAAAGATAAGTACCTAGTATGCTGGAAAGGATTTACGGCGGAATCCGATACTTGGGAAGGAAGGGAGAATTTAGAGAACACAAAAGAAGTGATCGAAGAATTCAAAAAGGAATATTGGAGAGACATAGAAGACGTGGCATGGCAAGAACGCGAGGAAACGACGTTCAAGCATAGAGAATTACCAGGGAAGTTCACAGTGAAGATATTATATGGATGGTCGGACAAACGATATGACCAAGAATATTGGGGAAGATTAGAGAGAAATTGGAGATGATGGAAGGGCAAGAAACCAGCAAGAAGAGGGACGATGAAGACAATCCCAGAAGAAGAAGAAGTTGAGGAAGAAAAATCAGAAGTACGAGAATGGACAGAGGAAGATAAAGACGAAATGGGCAACATAGTAGACCCATATTACGAGTTGTAGAGAAATTTCTCGGGACGAGGAAACTTAAGAGGGGGGTAGTGTCATGACTTGGCAAAACAGCTAAGTTATTATTTATATTTCTTTTTCTTTTCTTTTCTTTTCTTTTCTTATTAGACTTACAACTACAAGATGGAGCACAGGAAAGTATCACGTGACTTTGTCACAATATCACAATGGTGTGACAGATGGTCATGTCACAGTCACAGTGTGTCACATGACTAGAGTAACATGAGGACCATGGGAGAGTAAGTACATAGCTACAGTTGTTAACGTCTAAACTCCGATGACCAGAATTAAGCCAACTGTCTCTTTGTTTAGAGTTTGACAAAGAGAACTCGATGGAGTTCTCACTCATTTCTCTACTACTTATATACTTTACTACTGTGGCTATGCACTTACTCTTCTATGGTCCTCATGTTACTCTAGTTATGTGACATACTGTGACTGTGACATCTGTCACACCATTGTGACATTGTGACAAAGTCATGTGATACTTTTCTGTGCTCTATCTTATAGTTGTAAGTCTAATAAGAAAAGAAAAGAAAAGAAAAGAAAAAGAAATATAAATAATAACTTAGCTGTTTTGCCAAGTCATGACAACTTTTGATTGAGCATGTTGCTCATAAGAGAGTCATATTATAAGAGAGACATTATGATAACGTCTCTGAAGGATACAGAATGAATGTTGAGTCTTGCTATGTAAACTATGTCTGCTGGAGCACAAGATCTTCACCTAGCCAGAGTCTTACTGCCTTACTTGCTACTGCCCTAATACTAGGATTATATATACTATCACTCTACAAAGGAGATCCCTACTCTAGATAGTCTTTAAAGGAGTAACTGTTAATCCTTTGTGTAGACAAATGACAAGGGCACCTATAGCATGAAGTTTATACTAAGAAACAGTATAAGTATCCTACTAAACACCACTTGCTTGTGAGGTCAGGTCTCAAATGCAATACCCAGGTATAGTACTATATCTCTACCTACAGTCTCTAACTGACTGCAAAGTCCCCTTAAGCCAAGGGCCTAGCTATATATGGAGGTAGCTAGTGATTGCAATGAACATTGGCTGAGAATTGATTTGGATGAGAGTAAGTATGAGCAAGGTCCAAGGTAGATAGTGCTCGAAGTGGTATTGAGTTCTAGTGTAAGACTCTAGCTGTGATAACTTAAGTCCACTCCAAGTCAGAGTTGACAAGGAGAACTCAATAGAGTTCCCATTTAATTTTCTATACTATATATACAACTATTATTATGGCTATGCACTTCATCTCCTATAGTCCTCATGTTATCCATCATGTGATTACCCTGTCATGTATTGTAACCATGACCATTTCTGTGACTGATGTCACAATTTTGTGACTTTGTGACCATAATGTCACTCCTTTCCCATGCTTCACCTTCATAGTAGTAATTTAACTAAATAAAAGGAAAAGGAAATAAAAAATGAAAATAGAAAATGACTTAGCCATTTTGCCAAGTCATGACATGTTGGGCTTGGGTATGATGACTGATGTGGCTGTTTTGAACTGAGGTAGCCAATATTTATATTTGATATAGGTATTAGCAATGTAGATAATCTTTTATAGGCATTCATTGTTAGCAATTATGGGTTTAAGGTGTCTTTATAAGATGTGATCTGGACCAGGGGTAGTAGATAAGAAGCACTTAGCTATAGCATTCCTGAATTCTTGCTTTGAAAAAGAAGACTATTCATGTCATGACTTGGCAAAACAGCTAAGTTATTATTTATATTTCTTTTCTTTTCTTTTCCTTTTATCTTGGACTTACTATACAGAAGAGAGTGCAGGAAAGTGTCATGTCACAAGTGTTACATAGTCACAGCAGCATATCACATGACATCACATGACAGGTCACATGATAGGCATGGGAAAGAAGTGCACAGACCATGTAGTAGTTGTATAAGTAGTGTAGAAAAATCTAATGGGAACTCTATTGAGTTCCCTTTGTCAATTACTGAGCAAAGAGCAGTTGGCTTTATTCCAGCTTGGAGTTTAGCAACCTTACAATTCAATAATACTATTTTTGTCACAAACTTCATTTGGCCATATCTCTATCAATTCTTTGACGATTCCCATGGTCTCAAAAGCTACAGAAAGCCCTCAAAAAGATCTTTTGATCAATGCTAGTCATGTCTTGAGGCAATCAATATTGGCTGAGATATTAAGCAGATCAACTGGTAACCACTATGTTACTATTTATTAAATTGCTAATATCTCAAAAACTGCCACAATCAATGCTTTGGTTCTATGCTCATCAGAAGCCCTCTTCATAATGCTCAGAATGAGTTTAGAACAATTTCAAGGCAATTAATATTAGTGAAGATATGAAGTCCTCAATGTTTGTACATAAATATTAATTAATTACCCATAGATAGTCATCTGCCTTTAATTAGAACAAAGAACAGCCTCCATATGATTAAGTTATTGCATTCTAGAGTACAAAGACACTACCATATGTAGAAAAATAGGTAGTAGTATGTGATGGCCTGTTCTAGTGCACAGACCATCACTTTTCTATATATAAGAACTCCCTGTCTAAGGATTAGACCTTAGACTTAACAACATCTTTTGTTACTATCTAAACTTTGCTTCTAAGCCCTTTTGAGCTCTAGCATCTATAATCACAAATTAATAAGTGACCATTTGTAATAGCTCTATGGGATTTTGCTGAGGAAGTTTGTGTTGACAGGTTGATTTGCAGCTGAGTTGTATGAGCTGTATAGAGCATTCCAGAGTGAGGGAAGTGTGTTGTAAGGCTGTTCTTTATACAAGATAGTTTTGATGGTGGGGAGGGACTTCTTTTTAACCCGATTCATTAAATCCCATGGATGCTTGTTTGAGGATGCAATTTCATGTATTTTTTCATCAAAGAATATGCATTTAGCTTCTCATATAGTTGATTTGAAGGCCCTCCAACTTGACACATCGCCTAGTAGGTGGTACCTGGTGAGGCTGTTAGTGCATTTTTGATTCCACCATTCCTTGGAGTGTTTAGTGATGTGCTTAGGTTTGGAATACTTTGTCCATGCATTCTCATATGGGATAAAAATATCAAAAGTGGCAGTATAAATACAAATACAGTTACTAGATTATTAAAAATAAAATATGGGTCTATCCGTATTTTCTTAAAATCCTAGCCACTATGACACAATATAGTTCCACGATATCAATACACGTTAATCTCTCTTGATCCATACCTCCTTGTGGAAGCCAATAGCTTATGAGAGAGTGTGGGTTATCAGAAATACGGGTAAAGAGAGGTTTGTCCGTACCAAGACCGACAAACGAGAAGCTTCCCCGAGCTAATGAGTAGTCCTCACATGATTTACTCTTAAAGAATTTTGAGTCATCAG
>Ga0157361_1000547_pt1 | contig 14501 bp, 11 predicted proteins | sample AttlaeALBM2_FD_111481 | JGI IMG/M metagenome (GOLD analysis project Ga0157361, IMG submission 111481) | Fungus gardens microbial communities from leaf cutter ant in Ribeirão Preto, State of São Paulo, Brazil - Atta laevigata ALBM2 | ecosystem: Host-associated > Fungi > Mycelium > Unclassified ...
GACCAGAAAGAGAAGGGAACGGCAAGTTCTCTCTTTCTGTATTCCCTTTGTAAAATCCTACTCTGAGGAATCAGTACTCTTACTTGTCTTAGGACAATCTCAAGGGTGCTACTCAAAGTCTCGTTAACATCTTTCCTCTGATATAACTTTACTGAAAACCTTAACTGGATCCTCTAGTGAGGAGTGTGAAGATATCAAGTGTTAGATATAAGCTTCAAGTTGAACGTATTCAACTGTGAGGTTTAGAGTCTTAACACTATCTGTAATTCTAGGTTTGTCATTTCTATATGTAGACTCTGTGCCTGGGTCTCTGTGGTATCCAAGGATCCCATTAGGGGTTTTAACTGCTTGCTAGTCAAGTCCTCATTCACTCTTTTGGTTATCTCTGCTAATAGTTCTAAGAGTATGAGACATTGGTTTCTTGCTTGTGAGGCAGTGAAAGGTCATTCTACTAGGGTAATGGTAGATTCTCTAAGGGGTCTGTAACAGATGCTGTTGTGTTGTACACAATATTTTGTCTGGAGGTCCAGGATAGAGGCTTGTGATATGATGGTGGGGGGTTCTGATGTATAGAGGATTTTGAAGTTTTGTTCTACTGTCAAGTAGGAACTTTGACAATGTTATAAGGGGCCTGATCATAACTTTATGGTTGGATTACCCTCTACATGAGGCCCTTGCTTGATTTAAAGGTTCTTTTGGAAGTGGGGACAATGGGTGATTTGATTCAGAAGGGAGTTTACTAGGTGAAAAACAAAACTAGTGTACTACTGTAAATTTCCTTACTTATGACTAGAGTATTTGGCAAACTAGTATAAAAGGTGAGAAACATGTAATAATAGTGTGATATGAGGACCTTGTGACAATGTCATAGGGTAGACTATGACATTGCTTCTCTCTTGTCACAAACTTCATTCAGCCATATCTCCATTAATTATTTGACAATTCTTATATTCTTAACAGCTGCAGAAAGTCTTTGAAAAAACCTTTTGATTAATACCAGTCATGTCTCAAGGCAATCAGTATTAGCTGAGATATCAGGCAGATCAACAGGTAACCACTATGGTACTGTTTATTAAATCACCAATATCTTGAAAACTGCCACAATCAATGCTTTGGTTCTAGGCTCTACAAAAGCTCTTTTTATAATGCTTAAAATGAGCCTAAAATGACTCCAAGAAAATTAATATTAGTAGAGATATAAAGACCTCAATATTTGCACATGAACTTAATTAATTACCCATATATAGTCATCTGTCCTTTTCTTAGAACAAAGGACAGCCTCTATATGGTTAAGTTATTGTGTTTTCAAGCACAAAGACACTACCATATGTAGAACAATAGGTAATAGCATATGATGATCTGTCCTAGTGTATAGACTATTACTTTCATATATATAAGGACTTATAGTCTGAGAATTAGACCTGTGACTTAACAACATCTCTTATCACTGTCTAACTTTGCTTATAAGCATTCTTTGAGTTTACCTTCAACCAAATCACAATTAGTAAGTGGTCTTTTGTGATATCTCTTCTGTTTTTGCTCTTGTTGTCTAATTACTCTCCCTTTATCTCTACATTGTATCACCTTACTTGCCAACACCTCAAACTTATTTTGGGGATTTGGTCTCCCCTTTTTCTTCTTCTGATTCTTGCAGTTATGGGCTAGGTACCTAAACTTCCTATACTTCTAATATTTTCTTTCTTTTCTTCCTTCTAGTTGTGCCTTTAATGAAATAAGGGCTTGCTTTTCTCTGAGAAAATTGCTCAATAATTTGTTGTATTGTTGCTGAGACATCATGTCAATACCTCAAGGTACAGAGTTAATGGTTCAATCTTGCTAGTTATTGCTACATCTGTTAGGATACAAGATCTTTATCCAACTAGATATCTACTTCCTTATTGACTACTGCCCTAATACTAGGGTTATACTATTACCTCAAGGATGTCGCGAAATGAAACCCTTGTTATTGAATGACATTGAGTTGTCTTGGAAACTCCACTTGCTGGAGCATTTATTTCAGATATTTACATATAAATATGGGATTGTAGTTACATTTTAATTAAGTCTTTCTGTCTTTCCCTCTTTTCCCCTGCACTCAATTTATTTTGCTGTGTCAAAGGAGAGGATCTCTAAACTAGATAATTTTCTAAAGAGTAATTGTCACTCCTCTATATGTACAAGTCATAATAGACCCCATAACGAAGTTTATTCTCTTTCCTTTCATCATTACTCCTTCTCCATTTCTAGCATTCCAAATGATGTTCTCTGAACGTTCTTTTTATTCTTGTTATTCATTCTTCTCTTGTCTCATTATGTTCCAGAATGAGAGACATATACAGAAATACCTAAAACATGTCTATTCTTAGGTAAATAATTGTATACCTATATCATACATAAGGTATTTGTCATGTAAGCCCTAAGACTAGTCATTTCAATTTGGTCTTAGGTACGTATTTTCTCCTGAACATTTAATTACCAGTTGTTTCTATCTGGTCTTAGTCCAGCACTTTTAGAGTCATTGAAGACATACCTGCATATTCTTTTGACAGGTTATGGTCCCCATTGGCAAGATGTCTTCAATGCTTACTTTTCCCAAATTAAACGAAAATAATTACTATACTTGGGCTAACAATATGATGTCTGCTCTCTCAGCTCAACTTTCTTGGCTCGTTGTTGATGGCCAGTGACCTTCTCCTCCTAAACCCTCTGCTAACCCTCCCGTCGACGCTACAACAAATAAACCGTTACCCTTTAGCTCTGACGACTACAAGGAGTAGATCCACTTACAGAACGCGCACATTCAGTAGCTCGAATCTGATCTGGCTGCTATGGGCCTAATGCGAGGGGCTATCAAATTTGGACAGTGTGAGCACATCCAATCTGCTACTTCATCAAAAGAGATGTGGGACTGTCTTCATCAACTCCACGTCACTCAAAGGCAGGACACTAATATTCACTATTATTTTTAAGAGCTTTATCTCAAGAAATAGGATGAACGTACCTCAATGTCAGACTATATTGGGTCATTCTTGAATCTCAAACGTTGTATCGTTGAGGCTGGTCACAAGCTGAATAACATCCTTGTTGTTTATGCAATTCTTCACTCCTTTCCCCGCACCAATATCTGGGACATCGTTAGGCGCAATCTTCTTGACAAGAGAAAGGGGCTTACTCTCAATATTCTTTCTGCCGAACTCATTTCTGTACACGACTACTCTGAACATGATCACCTTGCTAATAAAAAGGAGAATATTCTCAAATCTGAGCAAATGGCCCTATTTACCAAGTCATTATCATCTTCTATCTGCTCTAAAAAGAGACCTTGGAGAGGTAAATCAAATGACAAACCTTCAATTTGTCCTTCTAGCACCAAATGCCATATCTGTGGCAAAGAGGGTCATTGGGCCCCTAAATGCCATTCTAAACCTTTCAGAAGAAATGATTCTTACCGTCCTGAAGGTTTTGCAAACCTTGCTGTTGAACGCTCGATATCTTTAGGAGAACGTGAAGTTGGCCGGATGCTCATGGCGTCATCTGATACCATTTCGAGCACAAAAGTCCTCCTTGACTGTGGTGTCACTTCCTATATGTTCATGTGCTGCAAATCTTTCACAAATTATACAAAGTTCTTGAACGAATTTGTAACCATTGGTGGGCATAATCAAGTTCCCGTGGCAGGTCAAGGATCCATCAATTTCACTGCTTTACTCCCAAATGGCTGTCTCAGCATCATACTCCATGATGTCCTTCACATTCCTCACCTTGGTGCAAATCTTGTTAGTCTTGGTGTCCTATATCATCAGGGAGTGTCCGTTAGAAGTCTTGACAATAGCCTGGTGCTTTCAAAGGATGGTGAAGAGCTCTTCCAAGCTTCTTTGACAAATTCAGCTAGTGTCCTTTATTATATTCAGTATGTACCCCTGGCTAGCAACACTACTTACCTTACCAAAAATTCAGGCAATATGCGCCTCCAGTACTATCAGCACCATCGTATAGGACATTCAAATCCTCACGCTATTGATCCTAAGTGTCATCAATATATGAAAAATCTAGAAGTTAGCAAGAAAAACATTAGTCAATCAGTCAATAATGTACTGACAAACAATATTACCAGTTTCCCAATTGATATTCCTACCACCATCGATTCCCCTTTATTAGTCACCACTCTCCTTTCCAACATTCCCAAGGACTCTGCCCTCTCTTTGGCTATTATACCCCCTGAAAACTCCTTCCCTTCCCTTCCAAAATACTCTAACTGCAACCAAAAATTACAGAACCATCTTGCACTCTCTACGGTCAACAATGTTACTATAGGCACTGTTAATGCTATCTTAATAGCCAAAGCGAACGAATCTAAAACTCACCATGAGATAAGCCACTCTTCATACTTGAAGCAGTGGGAGTTGGCAGTATAATCCTCATGCAATTATGTAAACTGTGATTCTTTGAGTTCGTCAATGGCTTACCTAAAGGGAAAAAGAGTATGGGCAGCTGGGCTATATTCCTCAAGAGATTTCTTCACAAGTCCCTGGCAAATTTCACGAGATATATTCAAAATTTCAAATTGAATTCATTTTTTTTTTCTAGAGCTTTATTATTGGATTAATGCCTCAATGAGTGGGAGTAACAAAGTTTATTCTCTTTTCTTTTGTCATTACTCCTCCTCCATTTCTAGCATTTCAAATGACGTTCTCTAAATGTCCTCTTCATTTACCAGTCGTTTCTATCTAGTCTTAGTCCAGCACTTTTAGAGTCATTGAAGATGTACCTGTATATTCTTTTGACATCCCAGTATAAGGTTTATATAGTAAAAAATATAGTCTACTAAATACTACCTAATTATGAGGTCAGGTCTTGAATACAGTACCTAGGTATGGTACTGTATCTCTACCTGCAGTTTCTAACTGATTGCAAAGTCCCCTTAAACCAAGGGCCCAGCACTGTTGATGAAAAAATTAATAGTGCAGATTTGCTATCAAAAGTAAGAGTACTAGATAGTAAGTACTATGATTTATATAAACTTATATGTGATGGGTGCATACTATTCAATAAGATCTAATATAGGTAATATGATATCTGGTACAGATAATGAAATTTTTGATGGAATTTAAAAAGATAAAATAGCTAAACTTGATAAAGAGCTTAAAAATGAATCATTAAAATTTAAACAATAAAAAAGAGTATTTATACCAAAAGCTATTGATAAATATAGACAATTATGTATACCTAGTCCCATGGATAAAATAGTTAAAAAGCTATGGCAATTCTATTGGAACTAGTATTTTAAATAAATTTATCTAATAACAGTAATGGATTTAGACATTAAAGAAATGCTACACTACAATGAGACAATTAGCAAAATGAAGTGGTACACAATGGGCAATTGAAGGAGATATTAAAGGCTTTTTTGATAATATAGACTATCATATATGTAACTAGTGATTATAATGATCACTGGTCGAGAATTGATAAGAGTTTGAGCAAGGTTTGAGATAAACAATACTCTGGGTATGATATTAAGTTTTTTTGTCAACAACTAACTTAAGGTCCTAGTCTAGGGTTTAGACTAAGAAGCTTTTCAGGGTTAGAAAAGAACTCAATAGAGTTTTCACTTGATTTTGCTATACTATATATACAAGTTTATCCTATTTGTTTATACTTATTCTACAAGTGTCTAATGTCTATTGGTTCAAATCTAGTTGATGTCATCTTCCTTAAGTCATGGTCAAGGTGACTTATGATAGAATAAAAAACACTAACAAAAGTAAAAGATGTTGAAAGTTTTCTAGGATGTGCAAACTTCTACCAATAATGTAGCAACTTAGCCTGAGATGACTTAATCATCCTCCAAGTCCAAGTTGACAAGAAGAACTTGATGGAATTCCCATTAGATTCTGTATACTACTTATACAACTACTACATAGTTTGTGTGCTACTTTCCCACACTCATCATGTGACCCATCATGTAATACTGTGACATCCTATATTTCATGTGACTGTGACTTGTGTGACACTTTCCCACACTTCTTTCTGTGTAGTAAGTCCAAAAGAAAAAGAAAAAGAAAAGAAATATAAATAATGACTTAGCCATTTTGCCAAGTCATAACAAACAATCTATCAAAGATTTTAGCTATTTTGCAATATCATCAAATTGACTAAAAGAAAAAGGAGAATGAAAATAGACAGATGAAGAACAAAGCACATTTGAAAAGTTCAAGAAGAAGATAACCACATAACCAGTGCTAGTCCTACCCAGAAGAGAAGAAAAATTCAATATAGAAGTAAATGCATCAGAACATGCAATTGGAGGAGTTCTCTCATAGGAACAAAATGGAAAATGGAAATCAGTCACTTTTCTATTAAGGACAATGTCACCTGCAGAATGTAACTATGAAATATATAACAAAGAACTACTGGCAACATGTCAGATGTGCTCTAGACAGTCCCTCAGTAATATCTTGGTGATTGATTATGTAGTAGGTCACCTGACTTGATGTGTAATTCCCTGTGGACTTGAAGTTGGCACTCTATCACTTACAGTTGTCCACAGGTGATAGTTAGCTATTGTCTTTTTCAATAATGTCACTTACAGTTGTCCACAGTGTTACTGAGTTGCTAGGACCTCACAGCTGTCACCACTACCCAGATTCTAATACAACAGTCAAAGCATTAGACAAATAGCAATAATACCTACTAGATACAGCTGAAAAATTTGAAGTATGGACAGACCATGAAAACTTCAAATACTTTAGAGAACTACATAAGCTCAATAGGTGACAAGCAAGATGGTATTTGAAACTACAAGACTATAACTTTACTCTATGATATATTCCAGGAAAAACAAATACAAAAGCAGATATACTGTCTAAAAGAGAAAGAGTAGACATTAAAGAGGACAACCAAGATATACAGATGCTCAAAGAAGAACTATGAATACAAAGAACTGCAACTCAAGATAGAATACCTATAGATAGCAAAAGGAGGAATATGAACATAGATCAAAAAAACACAAATAGGAGAAAACAAAGTAATAACAGAATTAGAGAAAAAGATGGACAAGCATAGAAAGAAAACAGAATTGTCTACATAAATGACAAGATCTATGTACCAAGAAACAGATAACTCTAAGATAAAATACTCAGTGACAGATAACCACTCATAGAACAAGAAATTAGTATCATGCCTAAGACTGACCCATAAAATAAAAACAGTTGGTGATCTCAAAAACTATCTAGAGAAAAACAGTAGATATTGGCATTGTAAACAACTAGTGCAAACAATAATAAATAAGATACTATAACAACTGCACCCAATGATATTAGAAATAGAAAATAACCTAGACTTCATACCTAGAAGACTACAATTGGAAAAAAAAGGTAACAGAGAAATTCAAGACATCTTAGACCTGAATATGATAGATAACAGATCACTAGAGAAAGCCATACGTGTCTTTGGATGATATAAAAAATACAAAAATAAAAAGAAAAAGAAAGAGTCAAGACTACTAAGAACTCCAGTTAAAAGAAATGTAGACAGGTCACTAGATAAAAAAGATATATACTATACGATACTCGAACCAGGACCAGAAAATAACCAAGCCTGGTACTCAGGAGCTATAAGAATCATAACAAATGAAACAAATGAAACAAAAACCTATTATATAAACCTAAACTTACCAAAAGAAACAGCAGACATACTAGTAATAATAGAAGCACTAAAGCTAAGAGAAGACATACATATAAAGACAAATAGAATAGAAACTATAACAGATATAAAACTAAATATTAAAAGATAGGAGAAAGATGATTTCCTCCAAAAAAAAGATAGAGAAGCATGGCAAGCCATTGCATATTAACTATGACTACACAAAGGAAAAACCAAAATGAGTAAAATAGAAGCAGAAGAAGAAATAAACACGATGAAAAAAATAATAGTAACTCTAAGAGATAATACACCAGGCAAAAGTGCATGGTTAAACAAAGAGAAAATACCAGAATCCTTCAAGTTAGAAGGTAACAAGTTAACAGAAATAACACAAAAGAAAACATACAAAATGATACTAAGATACTATAACAAACAATCTGGAAATGATCCAACAAAAAGAAGAATGGAAAAGACTAAGAAAGAACTACTACAAATAACAGGAGTCAGTATGACCATTAATGATATATGAATAAACAATGAGAAAAGAGTAACCCCCCTAAGATTAATGACTTCCTATGGAAACTGTGCTATAACAGACATAAAGTGGGAACATGGTTTCTAAAAATTAGAGGATAGGAGAACAGAGTCCATTGTAAATGTGGAAAGTTAGAAACCATAGATCATATTATAATGGAATGCCCATTCAATCAAGGACCTACAATATGGGACTACATGGAAAATGAATAGGAACAGACCTTTCCAAAGATGCAATGGCTTCAACCAAAAAATAAGACTAATAAGAGAACTAGGATCAATACAACTAAAAGAAAGCCCAAAATGGATGAGTGAGGCATATATAAAGAGAATAACAGAAGCTATATGGCAAATATGGTCAATAAGAAACAACCAAATATTTAACAAAAAAGAGATACCAAAATAACTGGCAATAAGAATATTAAAGAAAACCCTACAAGTCAAGAAAAAAAGAGAATGGATCTACATCACAAAAATAAAAGGACTAGGCCACAGAAACAAGAAAATATTAGAACTTGAAAAGAAATGGGAAAAGATAATGACAGATGACCAAAGATCAAATAACAAATAAAATAGGACTTTTGTCCTATTAGTATAGTATACCTGCTCCAAGTAAAGGAGAAAGAGCAACATTCCCTTTTGATCTCACCCAGATGAGAAGCTCAGGTGGGGTTTGCAACCCAAGAGGGTTTTTAGTGGATTGGTCTAGCCAAGCCTATACTATAGAAATGATCCTATGCTAGACAACCAGTTTTTCTCCTACTGAGAAAAAAAATACTCAGTGACAACCATAACTCACTAGATATTGGACACCCAGAACAGCAAAGAATAATGAAGTTGATCAAGAGAAACTATTAGTGGCTAGGATTATGCAATAATATATGAAAATATGTAGGATACTAAGAATATTAACAAAACAAGGTACAACACATACAAGAATACTATTTTGGTAATAGTAGACCAATTCTCCAAAATTAATAGACTCATGGCCACAATAACTTTAATCTCCTTAGGAAAAGTAACAAGGATATATAAGAATGATATATAGAAAATACACAGCATACCCAAGAAGATCATTAGCAATAAAGGATCCCAATTTGCATCAATTTTCATGGGAGAACTATGTAAAGCATTAGGAATCAAAAGAGCAATGTTAATAGTCTTCAATCCTTGAACAGATAGTCAAATAGAAAGAATCAATCAGGAAGTCGAAGTGTTCCTAAAATACTGTATCAATTACAGATAAGACAATTGGACAAGATAATTGGCAATAGCAGAATTCTAATACAACAAAGAACATGCAACAACTAGATACACTTCATTCTATATGAACTATAGAAGATATCCCTGAAAAGGACACCTAATAGTGGACACAGAGATACTAAGCTTGGAAGAATAATAAAAAAAGATGGAAGAAACATGAGAAGAAGCAAAAAAAGCTATGAATAGAACAAAGGACACAATGAAAAAGCAATATGACAAGAAAAGAAGATAATTACAAAAACTCAAAGTAGGAGAACAAGTGTGGCTAGAAGCAAAAAATATTTAGACAAATTGACTCTCAAAGAAGCTAGACCAAAAAAGATACAAACCTTTTACAATCAAAGAGAAAATTGAATAAGGAGCATATAGACTAAAGCTTCCAGAAGAATAGGCTATATATAATGTTTTCAATGAAGATCTATTAACACATTACAAAAAGGTAGAGTCAACACAAGGTACCAATACTACCACCTGACATTATCAATAAGAAAGAAGAATACAAAGTTGAAGAAATCAGAGAACATCTGCTACAACCTTAAGGAGTAACTTAGGTTGTAATGCTCAAGTAAAGACTTGAGGATGAGATGAGAGTAGAGGAAGGAAGAGAATGATACAATTGGTAAAGCATAAGAAATACAGAAGAGTATCTACTGTATATATACCTATGTACCATGAGGTAGGAATGAGAAGTACATATAGCAAACATGAGGTCTACTGAGTAAAGAACATGCCCCACCAGTGAGGTACTGACTGAGCTACTGTACAATTAAGGAAATGTCAATAAAAGAAGCAGTCTATATGTGGAACACCTGGAGGCAATGAGGTCAATTATTATAATATTGCAAAAAAGGAAGAGACACCCAATTTATAATTCACTGGAAAGGGTGTGGAGACAAATATAACTAATGGATAGTAGAGAAAAATTTACCACATGCAAAAGAGGCAATTCAAGATTATTAGACATAGCTTTCAAGACAAAACCTCTAAAAAGAGGACACTAAAGGTCAATTTTTGATATCTTAAACACATACTAGTAATTGAGAAATACTTTCAAACATGTCTTTTATCACCAATACTGCTACCAATGTCTCTACCACTGCTACCCCTCTCACTTGGAACCAAGAAGTGTACAACAAGATCATATATTGTAACAACAAAACTAAAGATTGGGCCAACAAAATGATTAGTCAGGATAGCTGATATCATCAACAACACTATGGCAGATGCAGGAACAGGGACACTACTTGTAGGAGAAGATTATTGCACAAAAATTGTCATACAGTTCTATAAAGTGGCAGAAATGCTTAGGCTTATTTTACATAATGCCTTACCTCAACAATTCCACAACATCCAATGCAATCTGGTCAATGAACTTACAACATGCCAAGGCCAAGGACATCCAGCAATTGACAATCATATTCAAGGTTTACAAGAATCATTTGCTGACACTAATTGCTTTTCATCCCTTTCATGAGTCAAACTAACAATTCTCTATACAACTCTCCAGTAATATTTCAACTGATGACCAAGATCTCATCAATGAGGGAAAAATTGTAATTTATATGGATGACATCCTGATCTTCTTGAAAACCCTGATAGAACATAAGACAATTATGAGAAAAGTACTAAGAATCCTAAATGACAATAAACTATTAGTCCAAACAAAGAATTGTTAATTTCACCAGACAAAGGTTGATTATCTAGATATTATCCAAAGACAGTGTCAAAGTTGACCTAGCAAAAGTAAAAGGAGTCACCAAGTGGCCTGAACCAAAAGATAAACATGAAATTCAACAATTTCTGGGTTTTTGTAGCTTCTATCAACAAATCAAAGAGTTTGCCAAGATTGCTAAGCCTCTGACAGAACTAATAGACAAGAAAGAATGGAGATAGACTCCTAAGAGAAGGATGTATTCAAAAAGCTAAAGAACCTAATATCTTCAACACCAATACTCACAATCCCCAACTCAGAACAAACTTTGAATAGAAGTAGATGCCTCAGGTTATGCCATAGGAGGAGTACTATCTCAATCACACCCTGATGGATCATAGAAATTGATCTCATATATTTCCCAATCACTAAATAAAACTAAAAGAAATTACAAAATCTATGATAGAGAATTATTGGCAATCATTACTGGACTCAGACAATAAAAACAATACCTTATGAAAAGCAACAAGTTCAAGATGTAGACTGACCACAAAGATCTAACTGATTCACAAACCTGGGAGCACAATGAAAAAGGTAGATGCTCCATCCTGTAGACTAGATCACAATTTAGGCAAAGACAATAACAAAGAAAGGATAATATTGAAATTGGAGATATTTTGGGCTCAAATAATTGAAGGAGACAAATTTTAGAAGGAGATTGAGAAAGCAGAAGAATATAATGAATTCACCTTGTTTCATGACAGACCAGTAATATAGTGCAAAGAGAAAGACATGAGATGATGATGTAGTATAAGGAAGAGGACATGAGATAAAGGAGACACGAGGCCAAATGTAGTATATATAGTAGTCAATAGCATAGTAGGAGTTCAGTTTTGTCCTGGTTTATATAATTCCTTTTAACTTGAACACCGGGTTTAAGGGAGTTCATAACATAAGGACAAAACTACTATCAAATCAAATTAATCTCACTATTCCATTATCATGATCTCACTTGCCATCATCACTGCATTCCTAACTACTATTATAACTCTTTTCTTCAACTTCTTATCCAATGCTTGGAAGGACCTAAAAAAAGAAGCCAAGGACACCTATACAACTAGCATACAGAACTTTATGGAAGAAGTCAAAAAGGACTTTGCTGATAAACTAGCCAAAAGGAAAATAAAGGAACCTGACAATTTTGAAAGAAGTCCAGATGAAGTAAGGGCTTGGTGCCAAAGAATGACATTGTTTTTCCAAAGCAATGATATCTCGAGAGAACCAAAATAGCTTTAGAAAGATCAAAGGAGAAAAGGACAACTGGGCTCAACGGTGGGCAGATACACAAATCAGGAAGTTTTTACCCTTCCAAAAGGAGTAGAAGGAGACCAATGGAGAACTCAATGTATTGACCATGACTAACAAACCTCTGTTCAAGACATGAAAGCAAATGACTAATGAAATAGTACAATTCTCTATATCAACAGAAACCCAAACCCATATGATCAAAAAACTGACCAAGTTGAAGCAAGGGAATCAACTACTCAAAGATTTCTGGTCCAAATTTGTTACCTGGAAGGAACTCTCTGGATATAACAAGGTCATGTTAGTGGGCTTATTCAAGAAGGGGATCTATCCAGTATTAGCACAAAAATTAGTTGAAATCAGTCAGTTAAAAAACTCAAATTCGTTAGAAGATTGGTACGAGAAAGTGTTAAGTTTTGAGAGGTCAAGATGAGAAGCTATTGAAGAGTTTGGAGGAAGGAAGAATTTGGAGAATTTGGGAGATATGAGGAAGAAACTAGTTTTAGATGTTCCAAGGCGAGACCCCAACATGATGGATATAGATAGATGCAAAGAGACAAAGAGGTGTTACAATTGTGGAGAAACGGGTCATCTTGCTGCAAGGTGCTCCAAACCAAGAAAGGAGAGAAGGGAGGAAGTAAGGATTGTTGAAGAAGTAAAGAAGGATTTTTCCTTGGGTAGGGAGTAAGCACCAACTCACCTGTCATAGTAGACTTAAAAGTCCAATTATCCAATAATGTAATAAAAGACTTTTTGGACTATTTTGGTACAAGGAGATATGAGACAAACAAAGGCTACTCAACAGAATGGGTAGAAAAGAAGATCTAATAGAGTAACAAAGAGGAAGCAATTAGCATACTAAAGGTATGGGCTTACAGTTCGAGAGCAAAGGAGTGTACAAAAGAAAAGTTGAAAGAGTTAAATGGGATGACTAACAATGAAGTCCCACTAGTATTAAAGATACTAGAGGAACCTCCAATACTCAGGAAAATGGGAGATAAGCAGCTAAACATTCGAGTCAAATTATCAATAACAGATACTTACAGGACATTCTATAAACAGGCCTTAGTCGACTCAGGAAGTTTGATCTCTTGTATAAGTCAAAAATTTGTAAAGGAGAATCTTATCAACACTTGCCAACTACTATTCCCAATCACTTGCTACAATGCTAATGGTTCTATCAATAGAGATAGAAGCGTCACAGAAGTTGTTGAGATAAACATGACTATCAGCAATCATTAGGAGTTAATTCAACTATTGGTAACAAATCTCAGCAACCATAACCTATTCCTAGGATATGACTAGTTACAGAAGCATAACCCAACTATCAACTGGAAAGACTCTTTGGTAAACCTTTAAAACTGTTAATAATAGTGCAGAAAAATATACATTACAAGAGAACCAAAAGAAGAAGTAGAGGAAGAAATAGAAGAGAGGGCAATAGAAGATGGAGAAAAAGTGCTATTTATTAATCTAGAAAAAAAAGCCTGGAGAAGAGAAGAACTGAACATCAGAAGTACAAAGATGGAAGAGAAAGAAAAAGATATTCCCAAGGAATATAAAGATTTCAACAATCAAGTCTTTAACAAAGCTATTTTTGAGAAACTACCAGACCAATCTAAATGAGACCACGCCATTGAATTAATACCAAACGCAATACTGAAAGACTATAAGATATATCCACTAAACATCAAGGAACAAGAAGAACTCAATAAATTCCTTAAAGAATATCTGAAGTTAAGATGGATTTGACCCTCTAAGTCATCATACATGGCCCCCTTATCACAAATGGTCACTTACTTATTTGTGATTGGTGCTTTAGAATTCTGAAAGGTTCAAAAATGCAAAGTTTAGACAGTGACAAAAGATGTTGTTAAGTCTGAGGTCTAATCCTCAGACTATAAGTTCTTATATACAGAAAAGTGATGGTCTGTGTACTAGTACAGATCATCACCTGATTACTACCTATTGTTCTACATATGGTGTTATGAACATCGAGTGGGACTACAATTATTATCAGCCATGGTCTGATAATGAGTGGTTAGTAGACGAGATGTTGGCAATGTTAGATGAGGATATTATCATGCAGTAATGCATCAGACAA